>Ga0210402_10002267_pt1 | contig 18916 bp, 20 predicted proteins | sample IncBWC7MmetaG_FD_161055 | JGI IMG/M metagenome (GOLD analysis project Ga0210402, IMG submission 161055) | Forest soil microbial communities from Barre Woods Harvard Forest LTER site, Petersham, Massachusetts, United States - Inc-BW-C-7-M | ecosystem: Environmental > Terrestrial > Soil >... | reverse complement strand
GCGGCATCCTATCGCGGATTGCGCGAACGGGGGAAGCGTCTCTAATGGGCAGCAGCGAACTCGGTAGTTCATCGGTGCTTGTAAGTCATGGACCAAGTTGGGGAAGCCTCCTCAGCGCAGCCGCTGCTGGAAAGGCCGTTTGACTCACAGGATTGGATCAATAGCATCGTAGCTGGGCTTTTGTCGGGATTGGTTGCTTCTGGGTTGTTTCCACTATTATTGAGTACGAGAGTCCCGAAGCTGACTATCTCTGAGAAGTTGGTTCTAGTGGATAGAATCTGACGGAACCCGCCGGAATGGCCGCTATGCGGTGTTCTGCGGCCTTCTCTGGGGACTCGGCTGTCAGACTTTATCCACTAGCCCGGTCGGGCGATGGGGACCAATCTTTAGCCGATTTCGTTGTCGGGCGCCATTGCACCAGGGACGACGAACCAAACAAAGGAGAGGACGGCGTATGAAGACGATATTAAAAGTTGGGACCTTGGCAATCGTCGTTAGCTTGCCTTCGTCTTTGCCTGTCTCCTCACAAGAAGTTATTAGTCATCGTAATGCGCCGTTGGGAGTTGACCTGCCTACTGTGCAACGACTCTTTCCGCGCTGCAAATTGGAAAAAGCAGTAGGTTTCGATAACCCACAAAGCAAAGTGACGGGAATGGGGCCGTTCACCGGATATGATCCACCTTTTCCCGATTTAACGCCTGCGGACGCAAACGGAAACATTCTTACTCTTAGCTGGAGGGATTTTTACGGTCAGAGTCATACGATGGCGGTAATGGATTGGGGTGCTATCACCGTAGTTGAGCTGAATTGTGGTGACGCTGTAAATCAGGGAGTTACCCTGATAACTTTTGACAAAAAGGTGATGGCAGTTACAAAGTACGGAAACGATGAAGATTATCCAGATGCCCGCACCCTTATAGAGACGCTGGCTAGTGCATTGCCCGGACACCGTGGGCCGCTTTATCGTTCATTTAACCCGTTTGGTATGCCGGCGGTTAGTGGTGGACAAAGGCAGTCAGTGCCGGTTTATGTGACCTATGTAGACAACGGTGATTTACGAGTGGCGATTGAAACCAAAGAGTCATATCAGATTCTCGGAGCGCGAGGATTCACCGGATATGGTATTGCCTATGTAAGTCTCCCATTGTGGGAAACGTACGCCGCACGTGTTAAGGCGGACATTGCAAAGACAGGCGCCAATACCGAAAATCGCAAGCTTGAGCGTGAACAGAGGTTGCGAGATAAGATGTGAACTGAGCGATATATGCCAGCTTGCTGTGTGGTCAGACCTCGTCCTCCGCACCTGCGTGGCACGAACTTATGAGCTCGGATTTTTGGGGAAGTTTGGTTGGTTGAGATGGCGGGTTGAATTTCATCGGCAGCATCCGCCCCCGCCGTTGGCGGCGATCAGCTATCCTTTCACAATGTCGCTCGGGAAATACTCGTGCCAGTGTTCTGTATCGAAGTTTGAGAAATTATCTTTGCAATAAATCCGAAAACGGATACGATCATGTTTCGTATCGCGCCCGGCAGCGAAATCGGCTACAGACTGGTCCCCCTCGTGGGTCTTGAATACGTACTCGTTCTGCGACGAATTATTCTTCAGGAACTCACGATGTCGGATCATCATCGGATTGGCGACGAGTAGCGGAACATGGCGGACGAGATTGCCTGCAACTAGCAGCAGTTCGGCTTGATTTGAGACCGAATCGCCTTTCAGCAATAGCCACTTTCTCCGTCGATTTATCACGCTTATTCGCAGGGCGCCCGACCGGTCTAGAACCAGCTTCTCAGAGATGGTCAGCTTCGGGACTCTTGTGCTCAATAATAGTAGAAACAAGCCTGAGGCAACCAATCCCGACAGAAGCCCAGCTACGATGCCAATGATCCAATCCTTTAAGTCAAACAGCCTTTCCAGCAGCGGCTGCGCTGAGGAGGCTTCCCCAATTGGGTCCATGACTTACAACCCCCGATGAATTATGTGAGCGCTTCACCCTAGACGGGTGCATCACATCATCGCTTCGCCTCGCCCTCCGAAAGACAATAAATAAGAGTCGGACGAATTGATAGACATCCCAGTACCTTTAGTGAGCGTCAAGCAATTCCCGTACGGGCGTCTTCGACACGCTGTCGAGCAGCGCGTCGGGCAAGTTGGCCTTGGACTGGATGATGGCGGCGCATCGGTGAGTGCCAAGCAAGTTGCTGCTCGTAATTTCCAACGATATTCATTCTATCCCTCTGGTGTTCGGTGGTCAGCGATGGGTCGATAGCCTGGTTCGCCGACGGGCGTCGAGTGTGCCACGGTGCTCACGTCGGAGAAGGTCCGGTGCTCGCCATGCTCGCGCGCCGTGGCGCGCTGCGCGTGGCTCCGGGTAACTGCGCACCTCCCATCTCCGCCGTTGCGCGCCGTGGCTGTCGCCTGGGGGGGTCGGGACGGGAAAGCAGGCGCGCCAATCGAACTGGAAAGCCATGTTGGTGATAAAGCTACCCGGACGATGGTGTCGCGCTTGGGATTGAGCGTGACATCGCCTACGCGCCGAATTCCCCCGGCCGCAACAGCCGCGCCAGCCGGTCCAGGATCGCGTTGGCCATCCCAGGCTCCGCACCGGTGAAGAATCCCCGCGCCACGTCGAGGTATTCGTTGATTACCACCTTCGCCGGCGGCCCCTCCGCCATCGCCAATTCCGCAGCACCGGCGCGGATCACGGCCCGCAGCACCGGATCGATCCGTGCCAGCGGCCAGTCGGCCGGCAGCGCCTCGGCCAACATGCTGTCAATAGTGTGCTGCTGCGCCACCGCGGCGCGAACGATGCGCGCGAACAGCGGCACCTCGGCGTCAGGAATGCGCCCCTCCTCGAAGCCACCGGTCCCAGGCAACTCGCCAAGCCGATGGCGGACGAACTGATCGATCACCGTCTCGGGGTTGTCCTGCGCCTGTTCGCTCTGGAACAGCGCCTGCACAGCGGCTACGCGCGAGGCGGTCCGCGGCCGGCGGGGCGGCCTGCTCATCACACCGCGCCAAGTTGCCGTGCCGCGCCGATCTGCAACAGCGCCGCCGCGGCGGCCTCCGCGCCCTTGTTGTGGCCATCCTTGCCCGAGCGCGCCTCAGCCTGCGCCAGAGTGTCGCAGGTCAGCAATCCGGTGCCGAGCGCCAGGCCGAACTGCAGCGCAACCTGCATCAGGCCTTCCATCGACGCGCGGCAGATGAACTCGTAGTGGTCCGTCTCGCCGCGCACGATGCAGCCGAGCGCCACGAACCCGTCGAAGCGCCGCGAGCCGCGCACGGCGATGCGGATCGTCTGTGGCAGTTCAAACGCCCCGGCGACATCCAACTGCTCGAACGTTGCGCCGGCCTCGCGCAGGATACGTGTCGCGCCGTCGGTCAACCCGTCTGCCACCGTGCGATAGTAAGGCGCGCGCACCACAAGAAGATGCGGCGGCGGGCCTTCAATGCGTGGAGCGGCCGGCAGTGGGGCATCCTCGGTGCTCATCCGGTGTAGCTCTCGCCCACGATGTTCGGGATCGACCGCTGCTGCACGAGGTTCAGCCCGTAGCCATCCAGGCCGACAATCGTGCGTCGCCGGTTGGTCAGCAGGATCATGTCCTTAACGCCGAGGTCGAGCAGGATCTGGGCGCCGATGCCGTAGTCGCGCAGTTCGCGCTGCGGACGCGGGCTGCCCGCCGCCAGCAGATTTACCCGCTCGGCCAGAGCCGTCTTCCGATGCTCGCGGATCAACACCACCACACCGCGGCCCTCGGCGCTGATCAGGTGCATCGCGTTGTGCACGCCGATCCAGTGCGGGCCGCCCGTCATGTCCTCAAGCAGATCGACGGCGTGCATTCGCACAATGACAGGCTCCGGTCCGCTCAAATCGCCCTTCACCAGTGCGAGATGTTCCTGATATTCGACCGTGTTGGCATAAACGACGGCGCGCCAATCGCCGCCGGCCACATGATGGAACATGCCATCGGCTACGCGCTTCACGAGCCGCTCGGTCAATCGCCGATGCGCGATCAGGTCGGCGATCGAGCCAAGTTTGAGGTTGTGATGCTGAGCGAAGCTGACGAGGTCCGGCAGCCGGGCCATGGTGCCGTCGTCATTCATGATCTCGCAGATCACCGCCGCCGGATAAAGGCCCGCCTTGCGCGCGATATCGACCGACGCCTCGGTGTGCCCGGCGCGCACCAGCGTGCCGCCGACACGCGCCATCAGCGGGAAGATGTGGCCGGGCGTGACGATGTCGTCACGGCCACACTCGGGGTTGATCGCCACCGCGATGGTCCGCGCGCGGTCATGCGCGGAAATTCCGGTTGTCACACCCTCGCGTGCCTCGATCGAGATGGTGAACGCCGTCTGATGCCGTGTGCCATTGTGCGCACTCATCAGCGGTAGGCCGAGTTGCTCCACCCGCTGGCGGGTGAGTGCCAGGCAGATCAGGCCGCGTGCATGACGCGCCATGAAGTTGACCGCGTCGGGTGTCGCGAACTGTGCGGGCACGACCAGGTCGCCTTCGTTCTCGCGGTCCTCATCGTCGACCAGGATGAACATCCGGCCATTGCGCGCTTCCTCGATCAGTTCGTCCGCACTGGACAGATACTGCGACAATTCGATGGTCTTGATGTCGTGCATCACTTGAACTCCGCCAGCCTTGCCACGTAGCGCGCCAGCATGTCGATTTCGATATTCACCGCATCCCCGGGCCGGAGCAATCCGAAGCCAGTCACCGCGGCGGTGTGCGGAATGATGTTCACACCGAAAATATCGTCCGTAACCTCGTTGACCGTCAACGAGACCCCGTCCACGGCGACGCTGCCCTTGACCGCGATGAAGCGCGAGAGTGGAGGGGGGACGCGGAAGCGCCAGCGCGTCGAGCCATGTTCGGGCGCGGACGACACCGCTTCGCCGATGCCATCGACATGGCCCGAGACGAGATGGCCGCCCAGTTCGTCGCCGAGGCGTAGCGAGCGTTCCAGGTTGATGCGTGTTCCGACATGCCAGCGACCCATCGTGGTCTTGCTGAGCGTCTCGGCAGATGCATCGGCCGCGAACCAGTCCGGTCCGATCTCGACAGCGGTCAGGCAGCAGCCGGAGCAGCCGATCGAGGCGCCGACGGCGATTGCGCCGGTATCCGGCCAGGGGGCCGTGATCACCAGCCGCATGTCGTCGTCGTGGCCCAGCGGAGCGATGCTACGTATCGTGCCAAGCGCCGTGACGATGCCGGTGAACATTCAGACCTTCCTTTGGTCAAACTGAGGCGCTCGCACCCTCATCGTCATGGCGGGCGAAGGCCCGCTATCCACGTCTTTTCGTTGTTCTGGCAGCGAAGACGTGGATGGCCGGCCTTCGCCGACCATGACGTGTTCCAAAAGCGTCAGTCCCTGCGCCAAGCTTAAACTGGGCACTCCACAGCGCTCCTGGTGAATTCGGTCAGCGTGTCATCGGCGAGTGGCGTCGCGGCCGTGCGTACGAAGCGTGGCATGGCATCCAGGCGATCGATTCCGAACGCCTGCACCGCGGGCCATGCGTCGGCGCCCATGACCGCGGGCGCATGAAACCACGCGATCCGGTCCACAAGGTCGGCCCGCAGCAACGAAGCGGCAAGCTGGGCGCCACCCTCCACCAGCAGCCGCGTGAGGCCCGCATCTCCCAGGGCGTGCAGCGCTGCGACGGGATCGACGCCGGCCTCCGCTCCCGCCACCTCGATCAGCGTGATGCCGAGATCGGCAAAGGCGTGCCGGCGCTCGGGTTCGCTGCCTTTGCGAATAAGCATCCAGGTCGGGCTGCTCGCCGCGGTCGCCACAAGTGTGGCGGTCAGAGGGGTGCGCAGGCGACTGTCGGCAACGATGCGCACCACCGGATTTGGACGGTAGCCGGGGATACGACAGGTCAGCTCCGGGTCGTCGGCCATCACTGTCCCGACGCCGACCATCACCGCATCGTGCCGGCCGCGCAGAGCGTGCGCCGCACGCCGCGCCGCAGCGCCGGTGATCCAGCGGCTTTCGCCCGACCGCGTGGCGATCCGGCCATCCAGCGTGGATGCGAGCTTCAACGTGACCAGCGGCCGGCCGAGGCGGACCCGCGCGCGGAACCCCGCCGCCACCTCGTCGGCCTCGTCCTGAAGCACGCCTTCCTCGACCTCGATGGCCGCCGCGCGCAGCCTGGCAATGCCGGCACCATCCACGCGCGGGTCCGGATCACGCGTGGCGATCACCACGCGGGCCACGCCGGCGCTGATCAGCGCGTCGGTGCAGGGCGGCGTCCGCCCCCAATGGCAGCACGGCTCCAGCGTGACATAGACGGTGCCCCCACGCGCCGCTTCCCCCGCAAAGTCCAACGCGGCCGGTTCGGCGTGCGGCCGTCCGCCAGGCGCGGTAACGGCACGCCCCACCACGCGGCCATCCTTCACCACAACGCAGCCGACCGACGGATTGGGCCAGCTATTGCCGAGCCCGCGCCGCGCCAGCGCCAGCGCCGAACGCATGTGCGCGATGTCCTCCGCTGGCGTAGTGGGCGACGGCTGGTACATGACCCGGATTACGTGGCCTCGCCCAATGAACCGATGAAGTCCTCGAAGTCCTTGGCCTCGCGAAAATTCCGATAGACGCTGGCGAAGCGCACGTAGGCGACCGGATCCAGCTCCCTCAGGGTGTCCATTACCAGCTCGCCGATCTGCTTCGAGGGGATGTCGCTTTCGCCCGATGCCTCGAGCTGGCGTACGATGCCGTTGACGATGCGCTCGATGCGTTCGTCCTGGATCGGCCGCTTGCGTAGCGCGATGCGGATCGAGCGGGCCAGCTTCTCGCGGTCGAATGCGACGCGCCGCCCGTCCGCCTTCACCACCGTCAATTCGCGGAGCTGCGTCCGCTCGATCGTGGTGAAGCGCTGGCCGCAATTGCCGCAGAAGCGCCGGCGGCGGATTGCGCCGCCGTCCTCGCTGGGTCGGCTGTCCTTCACCTGCGTGTCCTCGTGGCCGCAGAACGGGCAGCGCATCGCCCGTTACCGCCCGCGATACATCGGGAACCGCGCGCACAGCGCCTGCACCCTGGCGCCGACCGCCGCCTCGGCCGCCGTGTTCGTGCCGTCGTTCGAGCGTGACAGGCCTTCCAGGACCTGGCCGATCATCAGCCCGATTTCGCGGAACTCCGCCGCGCCGAAGCCGCGTGAGGTGGCGGCCGGCGAGCCCAGCCGGATGCCCGAGGTGACCGACGGCTTCATCGGGTCGAACGGGATGGCGTTCTTGTTGGCGGTGATGCGGGCACGCTCCAGGCTGGCCTCCGCCGCTTTGCCTGTGGCGCGCTTGGGGCGCAGATCGACCAGCATCAGATGGCAGTCGGTGCCCCCGGTGACGATGGCGAGGCCCTGCCGGACGAGTGTCTCGGCCAGAACTCTGGCGTTCTCGACGACGGATTGCTGGTAGCTGCGGAACTCCGGGCGCAGCGCCTCGGCGAATGCGGCGGCCTTACCGGCGATGACATGCATCAGCGGGCCGCCCTGGAGGCCGGGAAACACCGCGGAATTGATCTTGCGGCCGATCTCTGCATCGTTGGCCAGGACCATGCCGCCCCGCGGGCCGCGCAGCGTCTTGTGCGTCGTGGTGGTGACGACGTGGGCGTACGGCAGTGGGCTCGGGAACAGCCCGGCGGCGACCAGCCCGGCAAAATGCGCCATGTCCACCATGAAATACGCACCGACCTCATCGGCCACGCGGCGGATGCGGGCAAAATCGATGAAGCGCGGATAGGCGGAACCGCCGGCAATGATCAGCCGCGGCTTCTCCGTCCGCGCCAGACGCTCCAGCTCTTCGTAGTCCAGGAGCCCGTCGTCTCGCCGAACGCCGTACTGCACGGCCCGGAACCATTTGCCGGACAGGTTCGGCGCGGCGCCATGGGTCAGATGGCCGCCGGCGGCGAGGCTCATGCCCAGAATGGTGTCTCCCGGGTGCAGCAGGGCAAAGAACACCGCCTGATTTGCCTGCGCACCCGAATGCGGCTGCACGTTGGCGAATGCGCAAGAGAACAGGCGCTTTGCCCGGTCGATCGCCAGCTGTTCGGCCACATCCACGTTCACACAGCCGCCGTAATAGCGCCGACCCGGGTAGCCCTCGGCGTATTTGTTGGTCAGCACCGAGCCCTGTGCCTCCAGCACCGCGGCCGAGACCACGTTCTCGCTGGCAATCAGCTCGATGCCGTCCTGCTGGCGGACCAGTTCGGCACTGAGCGCGGCCGCCAGTTCCGGGTCGGTTTCGGCCAGTGGGGCATCGAAGAAGCGTTGTAGGCCGGCGACGGGACTAGATTCGTTCATGAGACGCGGAACCAATCACAACGGACCGGTGTCCTGTAGCATGTGGTCGGTGGCGGACAAACGCCCCTCATCTAGCGTCCTCGCATTTCCGCCATGCGGCGTTCACGGATGCTTAGCAGTGGGGCCTCACCATGCTGCCATGTCGCTGCGTCGTCGGAAGGGAACGCACGCCCACGCGCTCGGCATGAGTGCAGAGGATGCTGCCTGCGTGGCGCTGACACGCGAGGGATGGGCGGTGCTGGGCCGCCGCGTGCGGACCGAGGCGGGCGAACTCGATGTCCTGGCCGAGAAGGACGGCGTGTTGACCATCGTCGAAGTGAAGGCGCGCCCCACGCTCGCCGATGCCGCCGCAGCACTCTCACCCCGCCAACAGGCGCGGCTGCTCGCCGCCGCCGAGATCGTGCTGGCGGCACACCCCACCTGGGGTCTCAACGGCGTGCGGTTCGATCTGCTCGTTGTGGATGCCACCGGCGCGGTGCGCCGCATCAGTGATGCGTTTCGGGTAGAATCGTAGTCATTGCACCAATGCTTCATCGTCATGGTCGGCGAAGGCCGGCCATCCACGTCTTTCGGCGTGCTGTGCAAGAAAGACGTGGATGCCGACCTGCGTCGGCATGACGATTGTAGCAATCGGCGTCGCACGGGAGCCGTCCATTTCGGTGCTCGGCTATACCTTCCGTCCCGGCATTCGGTGACGGAAGGCCAGCGCCTCGGCGACATGCGGGCGCTGCACGATCGATGCGCCGGCAAGGTCCGCGATCGTGCGTGCGACGCGCAATACGCGGGTATAGCCCCGCGGCGACAGCCGCAGCTTGTCCATCGCCTGCTCAGCCAACGCCGCCGCCTCCGGCAGAAGCTGCACCTCGCGGCTGTCAGCCTCGGCATTGCTGATCGGACCATCCACGCCATAGCGCGCCCGCTGTGCCGCGCGAGCCCGCGCAACCCGCGCCGCAACCGCCGCACTCTTTTCCCCAGCGGGTGCGCGCGCAAGTTCCGCAGCCGAAGCGGGCTGCACCTCCACCGTTAGGTCGATCCGATCCAGCACCGGCCCGCTGATGCGGTTCTGATAATCCTCGCCGCAGCGGGGCGCCCGGCCGCACTCGCGCGATGCGTCGCCCAGATAGCCGCAGCGGCACGGGTTCATCGCCGCGACCAACTGGAAGCGCGCCGGATAGGTGATGTGCGCCGCGGCCCGCGCCACCGTCGTGCGGCCGGACTCCATAGGCTGGCGCAGTGACTCCAGAGTCTGCTTGGGAAACTCCGGCAGTTCATCGAGGAACAGCACGCCGCGATGCGCCAGGCTGACCTCGCCCGGCTTCGCGCGCTGGCCGCCGCCGGTCAGCGCCGCCTGTGACGCCGAATGATGCGGTTCGCGGAACGGTGGCCGCATGACCAGCCGTCCGCCCTCCAGCAGGCCGGCGACGCTGTGGATCATGCTGACCTCCAACGCCTCCTTCGGCTCGAGATCAGGCAGCAGACCGGGCAGGCGCGCCGCCAGCATCGACTTGCCGGAGCCGGGCGAGCCGATCATCAGCAGGTTATGGCCGCCGGCCGCCGCGATCTCCACGGCGCGCTTGGCGGTCTCCATGCCCTTCACGTCCGACAGGTCCGGTCCGCGGCCGATCTCGGCCACCCCGGCGGTCTCCGGCGGGGTCAGCACCTGGGTGCCGCGGAAATGGTTGATCAGCGAGAGCAGGTCGGCAGCGGCCAGCACCTCGATGCGGCCGGCCCAGGCTGCCTCGCCGCCCTGGCTGGCGGGACAGATCAGCCCGAGATCCAGCGTCGAGGCCCCGATCGCAGCCGGCAGCACGCCTGCGACCGCGTTCAGCGTACCATCGAGCGACAGTTCGCCCATGGCGGCATAACCATACAGGTCCTCGCGCGGCACCACGTCCATCGCCGCCAGCACGCCCAGCGCAATCGGAAGATCGAAGTGGCTGCCCTCCTTCAGCAGGTCCGCCGGTGCCAGGTTGATCAGGATGCGGCGCGGCGGCAGCGCCAAGCCGATGGCGCTGAGCGCGGCTCGCATGCGTTCGCGTGCCTCACCCACCGCCTTGTCCGGCAGGCCGACCAGCAGCAGGGCCGGCATGCCGCCCGAGATCTGCACCTGCACCTCGACCGGCACCGCCTCGATGCCAGAGAAGGTGAAGGTGCGTACGCGGGCAATCGTGGCAATTTTCGCAAGCGCGGTCACGACACGACGCCCGATCGGTTATGGACTACGTCCTGTCTACGCCAGGATGGTGAATGCAAGCGTAACGGCGCCAGACTCCCCTGGCCAAAACAGCGGACCAACCCAATTGCCCCCAATGCGTCTCCTCGCTCTGTTGCTCTTGCTCTGTGCATTGTGCGCCGGCTTGGCGACCGATGTCGCCGCCGCGCCGCGCCGGATCGACCTCGCACCGCCCGCGACCGAGGTCGCGATCCGCGCCTATGGCATGGGGCTGCTGCCGCTCGACGGCACCTTCGCGCAGTTCCACGGTTCCCTGACTTACGATCCGGACGACCACTCCGCCTGCAAGGTCGACCTCGCCATCGATGTCGCCAGCCTGGCCATGAGCAACACCTCGATCCGCGACAACATGGTCGGCCCCGAATTCATGGACGCGCCCCGGTTTCCGACGCTGACCTATTCCGGAGCCTGCCAGCCGCCGGGTCTCAACGGGATGTTGGCGCTGCACGGGATCACCCGTCCGCTCCAGCTCTCGCTTGAGTGGAGTCCGAACCGGGTCGTCGCGGAGGGCCATCTCGTCCGCGCGGACTGGGGCATGACCGCGATGCCGATCGTCGCCGGCCGCACCGTCCGCATCCAGGTCACCGTCCCGCTCGCGCCGCAGTCGCACGCCAGCCGTGACTGATCCGGCCGCGCTGACACGGACCGCGAAATTGCCACGCGTCCTGTTAACATAGGCCGATGCGCGTTCCCGCCGCCCTGATCCCCCTCCGCAACTCCACGTTCCGCGTCCTCTGGCTCGCCAACGTCGTGGCGTGGCTCGGCACCTGGCTGCAGAACACCGGCGCCGGCTGGCTGATGACCACCCTGGCGCCCAACCCGTTCATCGTCGCCATGGTGCAGGCGGCGACGATCATGCCGGTGTTCCTGCTGGCGCTCCCCGGCGGCGCGATGGCCGACATCGTCGATCGCCGGGTGTTCCTGATCGGCGCACAGCTCTGGACGATCCTGGCGGCGGCCGCACTGGCGATCCTCACGATCAGCGGCGCGGTGACCGCCTTCTGGCTGCTGGCGTTCACCTTCGCCATCGGCATCGGCTCCGCGCTGACCGCGCCCGCCTGGAGCGCCATCGTGCCGGAACTGGTTCCCCGCGAGGACCTGGTCCAGGCGATCGCACTCAACGGCATCGGCTACAACCTGACGCGCGCGATCGGCCCGGCGCTGGCCGGCTTCCTGATCCTTCTGGGCGGCACCAGCCTGGCGTTCTCGCTGTATGCGGTCTCGATCCTCGCGGTGCTGGCCGCGCTGTTCACTTGGCACCGGGGGCGCCGGTTCACCGGCCTGCCGCGCGAACACCTGCTGTCAGCGATGCGTGCCGGCGTTCGTTACGTCCGCAACACGCCCGCCATCCGATATGCGATGGTCCGGACCATCGCATTCTCGATCCCGGCGGCTGCTCCCTGGGCATTGCTGCCGCTCCTGGTGCGCATGCATCTCGGGCTCGGCCCGGGCATGTATGGCGCGATCCTGGGGATGATGGGGATCGGCGGGGTCAGCTCGGGGATGCTGCTGCCGCTCGTCAGGGGCCGGATCAGCCGAGGAACGACTGTTGTCGGCTGCACGCTGTTCTCCTGCGCCGGGGTTGCGTTGCTCGGTCTGTCGCACCACTGGCTGCCGGCCGCATTTGGCATGCTGCTGTTCGGCGTTGGCTGGACATCGGCCTATGCCACGATCCAGGCAGCCGCCCAGCTTGTCTGCCCACCATGGGTGCGCGCCCGCGCATTGTCGATCTACCAGCTGGCGCAGAACGGCGCGCTGACCGCCGCCTCATTCGCCTGGGGGTGGCTCGGTGGGGTGGTCGGCCTGGCCGATACACTGCTGGTGGCTGCCGGCATCGGCATCGTCCTGGGCGCCCTTGTGCATCGCTTTTCTATTGATCTTGTCGCTGCCAGGACGATGCCGGCCGCGGCGGAACCCGTGTCCGTGCCCGAGGCTCCGGCGGCCGCGCTGATGCCGATGCTGCGGCGGGCACGCGGGCGTGTGATGGAGACCGTGCATTACCAGGTGGAGCAATCACAGCGGCCAGCGTTTCTCTCGACCATGGCCGAGGTGCGCCGGGTGCGGGGCCGCGCCGGCGCCCATGCCTGGCAGCTCTATGAGGACGTGGCGCATCCTGAGGGCTGGCTCGAAGTATGGTCGGTTGAGAGCTGGACCGACCACCTGCGTGAGGTCACCCGGCTGTCCGAAGATGACCGGGCGGTGCTGGCCCGCATAGGCGTGTTCCAATGCGGCGGTGATGGACCGCGCCCGGCGCGCTACATCGCCGTGGATCCGCTGCACTTGCCTTCGGATGAGCTTGCCGGCCATTCGGTGCGCGTAAGGAGGCGATAACCATGAGTGCACCGCCAATCACTGTCCCCCAGGCAAACCCTGGGGCCGGCTATCGCGCGCTGAAAACCGGGATCGATGCCGCTGTGGCACGCGTGCTGGAGTCCGGCTGGTATGTTCTCGGCCAGGAGGTCCGCGCCTTCGAGGCCGAATTTGCCACGTGGCTGGGTTGCACGGCGGCGATCGGCTGCGGCAACGGCACGGACGCATTGGCGCTGGCATTGCGCGCGCTTGGCGTCGGGCCCGGCATGAGCGTCGTGACCGTTTCGCACACCGCCGTGGCAACGGTCGCTGCGATCGAGATGGTCGGCGCGATACCGCTGTTGGTCGATATCGAGCCCGAGTACTATACGATGGACCCTATTGAACTGGCTGCGGTGCTCGATCGGCCGCTCGCCGGCGTGCCGCCGATCCGTGCGGTGATACCGGTGCATCTGTATGGCCAGCCGGCGGCCCTTGATCCGATCATCGCCGCGTGCCGTCGGCACGGTGTGCCCATCGTGGAAGACTGCGCGCAGGCCCACGGCGCCACCATCGGCGATCGCAAGGTTGGGACATTCACCGAGATCGCCACGTTCAGCTTCTATCCGACCAAGAATCTCGGCGCACTCGGCGATGGCGGAATGCTTGCGACGCAGAACGCCGACCTTGGGGCAAGCATTGCGGCGCTGCGCCAATACGGCTGGCGGACGCACTACATCAGCGATGCCGTCGGCGTGAACAGCCGGCTCGACGAACTGCAGGCGGCGATCCTTCGCGTGAAGCTGCAACATCTCGACGAGCAGAACGCGCGCCGCCGGCAGATCGCAGCTGCCTACGACGCGGCGCTGAGCGGCACATCGCTTGTCCCGCCGGCCCGGCGTGAAGGCGTGGGCCACATGTTCCATCTGTACGTCCTGCGCGTGCCAGATCGCGCATCGTTGCAGGCACGCCTGCGCGCGGCCGGAATCGGAACCGGCATCCACTACCCAGCCCCGGTACATCTACAGCCGGCGTATCGCGAGCGGATCGTCACCGGGCCGTCCGGCTGCCGCGCCACCGAGCTTGCTGCACGCCAGGTGCTCAGCTTGCCGATGTATCCCGAGTTGTCCGACGAACAGGTGACGCGGGTATGCGAGGCATTGCGGCAGGCCTGACTGCCACGCGCGCCAGCAGGGCTATTTGGGCACGACGGTCTGGTTGCCGCCTGGTGTGCCCGGCGGTGGTATCACCGGCATCGTGCCCTGGCTGTTCGGCGGCAGCGGTGCGTGGATGCCCGGATCGACGGTGGGCGGCTGCAATGTACCCTCCTGCTGTGACAGCCGGTCGCTGAGGTTGCCCCTGCCTACGGTGCCCTGCGAACCCCCACCTGGAGCGATCTGCTCCGGGGGCGGCTGGGCCGCGCTGGGCGGTGCGACGGTAGGATGAGGCTGGGTCGGCGGCGCCGGCTGCGGGTTCTGCGCACCGGCAGCACATGGCATCGCCAAGCATGCCACAAGGCTGAACAGGCGGCCGAAATTGCGTGTCATGGTTCCTCCGTGATCGGGGAGTGAAGTCACTCCATGCCGCATTGGCGGCATCGACCGATTGGAAGAAAACGCACGGCGGTTGCCGGTGTTCCCGCCAATCAGCGACCGTTGATGCGGGTCAAGTTGCGTGGCTGGCTGGCCTGAGCCCATGTTGATCGCTATTTCCCGGGTTATACGGCCGGGACAAGCCTGTCAGGAGGCATCGCGTGCCGCCGCCAAGACAACAGTTTCCGCCGTTCCTCTGGCTAATCGTCGCCGGGCTTGTGGTGGTCACCGCGCTTGGCCTGTTCTCCAATGGCGGCGGAGGTGGCGGATCGGACGTGATCCCGTACAGCCAGTTCCAGCAGTATCTCGCTGGCAATAAGGTCAAGCAGGTCACTGTCACGGGCAACGTGATCCACGGCACCCTCACCGAGGCAATGCCCGACGGCAAAACCGAATTCACCACCGTCCAGGTGCCGCCTGACCTCGCCACCCAGCTCGCGCAGCACAACGTGGAGTTCAGCGGCACTGCCGCCGATGGCGGTGCGTTCGGCACGTTGCTGTCATGGATCCTGCCGCCACTGCTGTTCGTCGGGATCTGGATGTTCGCCTCGCGGGCCATGATGGGCGGACGCGGCGGCGGCTTCGGCAGCGGGCTGCTGTCGGTCGGCCGCTCGCGCGCCAAGCTGGTGGCCGAGACCGACGTGAAGGTGACTTTCAACGATGTCGCGGGCGCGGACGAAGCCAAGGAGGAGCTGCACGAGATCATCGACTTTCTGAAGCGGCCGGAAGAGTTCACGCGGCTCGGCGCGCACATCCCGCGCGGCATCCTGCTGGTGGGTCCGCCCGGGACCGGCAAGACCCTCCTGGCGCGCGCGGTGGCCGGGGAGGCCGGGGTGCCGTTCTACTCCACCAACGGCGCCGAGTTCGTCGAGATGTTCGTGGGCGTCGGCGCCGCCCGGGTGCGCGACCTGTTCGAGCAGGCGCGGAAGACTTCGCCGTGCATCATCTTCATCGATGAGCTGGATGCGCTGGGACGGGCGCGCGGCGTCAGCCCGGTCGCCGGGCAGGACGAGAAGGAGCAGACGCTGAACCAGCTGCTCGCCGAGATGGACGGATTCGACCGCTCGGTGGCGATCGTGATCCTGGCGGCGACTAACCGGCCGGAGATTCTCGACCCCGCGCTGCTGCGGGCCGGTCGGTTCGACCGGCAGGTGCTGGTGGACCGGCCGGACAAGAAGGGCAGGGTGGACATCCTGCGCATCCACCTCAAGAACCTGAAGCTGGCGGAGGATGTGAGGCTGGAGGAGATCGCGGCGCTGACGCCAGGTTTCACCGGTGCAGACCTCGCGAACCTGGCGAACGAAGCGGCGGTGCTGGCTACGCGGCGTGGCGCGGAGTCGATCGCGGAAAGCGACTTCACCGGCGCGGTGGAGCGGATCGTCGCCGGGCTGGAGAAGAAGTCGCGCATCCTGATCCCGCGCGAACGGCGCGTGGTTGCTTATCATGAGATGGGCCATGCACTGGTGGCGCTGGCTATTCCAGGGAGCGATCCGGTGCAGAAGGTGTCCATCATTCCGCGCGGCATCGGCGCGCTGGGCTACACGCTGCAGCGACCGACGGACGACAGGTTCCTGATGGGCAGGCAGGAGTTGGAAGACAAGATGACCGTGCTGATGGGCGGACGGGCGGCGGAGATACTGCTGGGCGGGGACATTTCCACCGGGGCAGCGGATGATCTGGCGAAGGCGACGGACATCGCGCGGGGGATGGTGCTACGGTTCGGCATGGACGAGCGGTTGGGGCCGGTGGCCTGGGATACCGAGCAGGGGCAGTTTTTGAATCAGCCGGGCGTATTCTGGCAGCCTCGGCGGTTTTCCGACGAGACGGCGCACGAAATCGATGTCGCGGTGCGATCGCATCTGGAGGGTGCGCTGGCACGGGCCGTGGGCATCCTGACGGTGAGCCGGGTCGAACTGGATGAGGGCGCGACGGCGCTGCTGGCGCGTGAGTCGCTGTCAGCCGAAGAACTGCCGAAGCCAAGGCTGGAGAGAGCGACGGTGGCGTGAGCGAAGGACGCTTTCTCAGCCGCTGACCGATTGCCAGCTTCCGCCGCGCGTGCGGCAGGCGACGCGTTCCATGTGGTAGCGGTGGGTATTGGCCTGGATTGATTCCTCATACAACCGGCACCAGCCACGCCGTGGCGACTGCATGGTGCTTACCGGCCGCACCGTCCCGCTCATGCCGGAGGCTCCGTCGTGCCACACCACAGCTTCACCGCTCGCGACAGTCTCCAAAGCTGCCTGTCGCACGGTCGCGCGCTGCCGCACCGCCTCGGCCGGCAGCGCCGGCTCGGCCGTCGTGTATCCTGTGAGCGTGATCACCTGGGTCTCACCGGTGTCCGTTCGATCCTCCCTGCGCACGTAATAATCGATAGCGGGCGCATAGAAGAATGTGCGTGTCAGCGTCGGGCCCGGCGGCACGGTGCTCAATGTACATGCCACACGGAACGTGTCGAAGTCGCCTGCCTTTGTGGCCACACTCGCCGTGTCGTCAACACGACACTGCCACGTCTCCGCAATGTCGGTTACGGCACCTCCGCGGCTCTCGACAACATGGCGCACGGCGCGGAACGAGACGCTGTTGCCGCGCACCAGCGGGAACAGCGAGCCGGAATTGGCCGACATCGTGCGTTCGCCGCGCGTATCCGTGTCGCTCCAGGCGATGCGTGGCAAGAGCACATTGTCGGTCGTCGTGAAGACGAAGCCGTTCTGGCCGCGCCATCGCACCAGGCTTGCCGTTGTCCCCGCGACGCGCTCGATACGGCCGTCGTCGAAGCTGAACGAATTGCCCACGGCAAAGGTCGGCAACGGCGCCGGTGGCAGCGCAGGTCCGGCGACCTGCTGGCTCGTGCATCCGAGCATGACCACCCCAGCAACGACAGCCGGGCCCAGCCGGCATGGCAACTCACTGATTTGCCAGAAGCGACCGGGCGCCGGGTGCCAGCGTGTACTCGACACTCCAAGTGCCTTCAGGGCTTCGGCAGGCGAGGCCATACATCGTCCTTTCGTTGGGTTGGGTCGCGTTGATCGCCGTCTCGCGATACTCGCGACAGAATGTGCCGCTGGCACGGTAGGTCCGTATCGGTTGGACCGTGACCGTGTGTCGGGAGGCGTTATCGGTCCAGGAAATCTCCTGGCCGCTCATGGTGTGTTCCAATGCCGACTGCAGCAGCTGTTGCACCGCCTCATCGGCACCCCCGCCGTGCTGTCGCCCGGAATGGTTCACGAACTGACCGATGCTGACACCGAACAGCAAGGCTACACTCGCGGCCAGCGCATGAGACCATAGTGGCGTGAAGCCGCGTAAGGCACGTTGGAAGCGGCTACTCTGCTTGTCGGTGAGCATGGCAAACGGCCACGCGGCTGCCTGCGGACGAACCTGTTCGGTGCACCACTCTCGCAGGGCCGTGCTGATGGCGCGCAGTTCCGTGACCTGTCTTCGCAGGTCTGGATCTTTCCGGAGGTCGGCCTCGAGAGCCTTCACGGTCTCGCGATCCAATTCGCCGTCGATATAAGCGCCCAGCGTCTCGTCGTCGTAATGTCTCATTGCACAGGTCCGATGGCTGGTTCAATCTGCTGTCTGTTGCTGGAAGCGGGTTCGTTCAGCAGCTGACGGAGAGTCGAACGGCCGCGCGCAAGGCGGCTCATGACGGTGCCCACGCGGACATCCAATACCGCGGCTGCCTGCGCGTAAGACAACTCTTCCACACAGACGAGCAGAAGCACGGTGCGCTGATCCTCGGGCAGGGACTGCATTGCATCGTCGACAGCCCCAAGCGTCAGCCTTGCCACTGCGGCGTCCTCACCATTGCTCTCGGAGTCCGACTTCATGCGAATGGCGTCAGCATAGTCCACCCGCACGCGCTTTGCCCTTTGCATGTCGATCCAGGCATTCCGCATGATGCGAAACATCCAGCCCTCCACGTGGATCAATCGCGTTGCGTCGTTCCACGAGGCGATGGCTCGAACAATGGTGTCCTGCACGAGGTCGTCGGCCTGATGCCAACTTCCTGTCAGTGCACGAGCGAAACGACGGAGTCGCGGCAATAGCGACACCAGACCATCCCGCATCTGCTCGTCGGCCGAGCGTTTCATGTGGGATGAGACGTGTGAGGCCGCGATCTATTCCGTTGCGTGTGGCCGTTTCGGGCATCGAGGCATCCTAAGCGTCACACAATTCGGCGAGGGAATAACGTGCCGTCTCAGCCGTTCTTCTGTTTGTAAAGCGCAACTGCAATGCGCGGCAGCATGGGACGATGGCACGCGGTGGGTAGCAAACACCCGTATGCCACGAGTGATGCGTTCGTTGAACGTGCGAACTTTGGAGCATGGATAGAATGTCGAAGGTATCCGCTTTCCCGTCCAACGATCCATTGTCTGGAATATCGCCTGCCATCGCGCACCGGCGGCGATCTTCATCGCTCTTCGTTCTCTCGGTGAGCGCGTACGCCCTGGCAATGACCGCGGCACCTTGGCGCTTCGACTGCTTCTCCCCTGCCTG
>Ga0210402_10002266_pt1 | contig 18917 bp, 13 predicted proteins | sample IncBWC7MmetaG_FD_161055 | JGI IMG/M metagenome (GOLD analysis project Ga0210402, IMG submission 161055) | Forest soil microbial communities from Barre Woods Harvard Forest LTER site, Petersham, Massachusetts, United States - Inc-BW-C-7-M | ecosystem: Environmental > Terrestrial > Soil >... | reverse complement strand
TTGACTAAATTACTACGTTTCGAAAGAGGTCTAATAAACGATCTCCAGGGTTGGTCAAAAAGTAGTATATGAAATCTATTGTAGCAGTGGGTTATTTTTATTTTTGTCCCCTACAGAGGGGACGGCATGATGGCGAACGAAGCTTAAGAAAACCTTAAGCTTGGAAGCTTAGAATGAAGATCACTCTGTAGGGGACAAAAATCGTAAATCATGATAAAACCCTATGAAAAGAGGCAGGAAAAGGATAAATTATTTGCTTAACAAACAGTCGAAAAGCAATAGACCTCTTGCGAAACTCAGAAATGGAGTCAAGTTCGCGGCGAACGACTGGCGAGGACCGGAGTTTACTGCGGGTAAATGAGGACCGTAGCCAGGCGTTCAACAATGAAATTGACTAAATTACTACGTTTCGAAAGAGGTCTAATAAACGATCTCCAGGGTTGGTCAAAAAGTAGTATATGAGATTTTTTTAGCAGTGGGTTATTTTTATTTTTGTCCCCTACAGAGTGAAGATCATGAAATTTTTATATTTATGGAGAGAATAAGAACTGTATAGGTAAGGTGTAAAAAATGCCAAATAGCCGTTTAAATACGTTCGTTGAATCACTTAAGGGCAAAACAAAACAAAGTGTTATTGCTGTACAGGAATTTATTGACAGCCATGCCTCAAGCTCTCTACGTAATTTGCTAACTGTTGACACTACGGAATACGCAGCTTATCAACAATTCATCCGCAGTATACCTCTTGCCTACATCACAGCTCTTTCTTGTAGCAGCGCTCCTTTCGTTGACACGGATAATAACGATATTGCAACGAATGTAGGAATTCTTCAGTCAAATTTAATGCAGCTGAGAAATAAAGCAAACACACTTAGCCTCTTCCAGCAAGAATCAAAAGAAACCCGTGAGCATATATTAGCTGAATTAGCCAGAGTAGGAGCAGACATCGATAAAGCAGCGCGTCCCAATCTTGTAAGTGGCACAGATGCCAAACAAGGAGCTGAGGATACAATTACCAAGCTAGAGCAACAATTAAAAAAGCTAAAAATATTGTATTTAGAAACTAAGATTAAAGTCGATGAAAATGATCACTCCCCCATTATCGAACTTTATAAATTATATTCAACGGATTCGCGTTGTTTAGAAATTTTTCTGCAACTTGTAAATATTTCTGAAAAAGAGATGACAACGGGCGCGCGTGCACACTATACGACAGTATGTCTACGCGAAATAGGAAACAATATAACAGCTAACTTGAAACAGATCTCCGATGATATAACGTTACGTGATTTACTAAAGGTCAGTGTCAAAGACTGGCCTCAATCAAAAACAACAATCGATCATGCATTAAAAATAGCTCTCGCTCCAATGGATAAACAAATAACTGACGACGAATCAGACGGCTCTAAACAGCAGCACCTAGTCAAACAAAAAGAACACGCGGATATGACGCTTGATATATTTCAAAAAAAATGTGCTGCACTTGAACAAGAGAATACATTTTTAAAATCAAATTTAAAAACAATAAAAAAGACAGCTGTTGAAGGATTGCATAAACTACAATCGCTTGAGTCTGAACGTGATAAATTTAAAAGTCAGTTGTCAGAGAAAGAAATACAGCTTTCTGAGTTACAAGAAGAAACTAAGAGTTTCACTGAACACAATCGAAAGCAAGAGCAAATACTTATAGACGCACGGGAGACAATAGAGGATTTACGGTTTACACTTAAAGAGTCTGAATCTAGACGGGCTGAATTTGAATGGCTTAAATTTGAATGGTCTGAATTTGAACGGGCTGAACTTGAATTTACAACAGCTCAAAACGAATTCCAAAAAGAAAAAAAATCTCTAGAGGATAAAATTTCAGATCAAAAAAAGCAAATAAACACTAAAAACGACAAGCTCGCTGCGCTTAAATCAGAAATCAACAACTTGAAAATGAAAATGAGTAATGCCAAAGTTATTCAAACTGGAAAAGCAGAAACGACAGAAACACGCTCCCAAACTACTCAAGAGGAGCCACAAGCTGCTGCTGCACATGGGTCATCGCCGCTAAGTAATGCGCCTGATTCCAAGTCAACGGATGATACATTTGATCTTCCGACAGACTTGCCCAGTACAGTAAATTTTTCTTTACAACTTGGGGAGAATTCTATGCCTAGTTCAACAACAGTAAGCGACGAGAACACCACAGCATCGGCTAATGAACCCACATCAGTCGATGTAGCCTCTTCTCAAGATAGCTTGCACTCTACGCGCCGCAACGATTCTTTTACTCGTGATCATAGAACAGTCAAGCTTGAAGATGAGGAGGAAAATGAAAATGCAGAACGTTTGCCAACCAATTGTCAAAATTCGAATGGTGACTGCAGTGCAACACGTTCTACCCCTTTCACTGCAGGAGCCAATAGACAAGAAACAGACACTAAAAAGCTTCTTAGTACACAGCAAATCCTACCAAACACCAAGATAGTACAAACAGGTAGTTCAGAATCATCAGAAAACACAATACCAAAAACAATGTTCTCGGATCAAGCAAATGGCACGAACATGAGTTCTTCTGTTGAAGACAATCAGCCAACAACAGTATTGACGCAACTCAGGTGGCGAACGGAAGCTACACTCAGGCGGCTAGCGGAAGCTACATTCATGCACCAATTGAATGCTGGCGATTATCACGCTAATAAATCTATTATCAATGAGCTAAATCAAAAGATTGCGGACCTTACTCGTCATAACTTTGAGACAGCAAAAACTAAATTAAGTACAGAATTAGTTACAGAGAACGCGGGTACATTTGCCGAAAATACACTCATTGAGCGGTTAATAGATACCCCGCTTGATGATGATAATGATGACGGGGGCTCGACTTTACAAACGAGAGCAGAGGCGATAGCAGAAAACTTATCTAGAGAATATATGGGCCAATATGGTGCTCCAACATCTGATGCTTTGGCAAAAGTCTATCGAGATACTGCAGAGGCTATCACAAACCTAACGGCCAGATTAATGTGGGCTCAATTAACTCTAACCGCTAGAGAGTCACGAAAATGGATGGAAATGGAAATTGGCGGACTACAGCAGGTATGCGACGATATTGAGAACGGAGTACTTGTAAACGAAAAAGAGTTTTTACTTGAAAAAATGGAAAATACAAACGGGCTCCTGAATAGACAAAAAAAGAAAAATTATGAAAAGTCCATAAAATCTATTGATGATATTATCAAGAAAAAATCGCAAATAAAAGAGTATCAAAAACTTTTAGACACCGCTAAAACAAAACTAGAAGAACATATCGAAAGGAATAACAAAAGCTCAAACAGTATCCTTATTAGCACAGGATGCCCTGCAACGCGTGCTGATAAGATTCTTCAATGCGACACAGATATTGCCTCTGCGCGTAACGAACTCAATGAGCAACTATCCACCCCTCAAGCAGCGATTAGCACATATAACCCTGACGCCAGTCTTTATCGCACACAAAATTTCAAGACTGGAGAGACGCTAATGCTAGGAATGAATTTCAAAAATAAACCAGGACGAGGCGATGAGCGTGTTCTTACCGTAAAAATGTGTAAAAAAGAGGGTAAAAGCATATGCAGCGTTGACTCCTATAACGGGGATCCCAGTTATAGGGATAAAAAAAAGTTCTGGTTTTTTTCAAACAAGGACCCTTGTGATACGCTTCAAGCTAGTCAGTTTCTAGTGCAAACAATATCAGAAAATGCACAAGACACCGGCGAGACTCCGGATAAAAAAGGGAGAGGTATTCTGACTATTAATGGTCATCAAACAGGAAGCCTCCTTCTTTATGCTAAAGTTCTCGCGCGCCGACGACTTTATCCTGAACAATCATCATTCTCAATACTACTGATTGAGGGCGCCCTACAGCGTTCTCTCTTGCAAGGGGGTAAGGAAGGGGAAGCCTTTAATAAAAAACTTGAGCAATTGGTAGCCGAGGAAATGCAGGAATTAGAAAAACAGTCATTACAAAATGGCACTGACAAAGGGATAGAGGATAGGAATATTCGCAGAGCAGCTTGTACCGCTTAAATTCTATGGACTTCACAAGGAATATCGATGATAATAGGGGTTGGCGTACGTAGAAAGATAGCAATAACTATATATTCGAAGGGGGCCTTTTATGCCAGATAGTACAACTACAAAAATTCCAGTTTATTTTACCGAAACCACGGCTTCCCATGCTTTTAGCCAAATACGTTTTGCCTTCGAGAAGTTCGCGAGCACGGACGTATTTACCCTGCATCAAAAGACATTAAAAAAACTTAAAGAGCAAACCGAAGCAAGCCTATCTAAAAATGCGCTGAAGGATGCAGGCATCGATGAGTTTTTACAACAAAAGCGCTATCGTAGCGCGGAGTACGCTGAATTAAGGGATGCCTATGAAGAGCTAAAAAAAATGCAAAAAATGCTGCAAGGAGGAGAGCTTCCCATAACCGAAATCATTAAAGCGGCTGCAGCATCGATTAAGGATGTACGTGAAAAAATGGGCCGTTGTCTACAGCAGGAGAAAGCAGACTTCCATGCGGCTTACAAAAATGCTTGCCCAGATGAAAACAAAAGGATTGCCCTATGGAGAGAAAAATATGAACCGAATTTGAAAAAAGATATGATGGAGCCCTTGGATGAATTATCCAAGAAGATCGATCCTGATAGATTAATTTCGCAGGCTTGCATTCATTACCTAGATAATTTAGCGCTAGGGAAAGCTGCTCCTGTTTCTACCTATCAGCACGGAGAGACCGAGGAAAAATTTGTACCGCGATCTCAGTATACAGATAGTAACGGCAAGCCCATGCATGTTCAATATGACAAAAAGAATGGGGGAAAAGTCACTAAGATAAATGTTGCCGCCCTTTCTGGCGAACTTTTATCAGGTAATAAATCAGGTAATATAGGAGATGCTATTGCAACGACCTTTGCTTCTTCCGGAAAGAGTGGGCTCGTCAAAGTGGCCGTTCCTACTACTGTAAATAATATACTTTCAGGTGACATGGATCCAGGTGTAACTCAGGCCTGCGTCCTTTTTTTCGTCTATCTTTTTAACAAGGCAGAGAAAATTCACTATAAAAACCAGATGGAAAAAGCTGCTGTTGCAACAGGAATTCCCCCTGAGAATATTTTATTTGTTGATTCCAATGATAAACCTATTGTTTTGTCTGAAAACTTGATGACAAAGATAAGAGAAAAACAAGCTGCGATGGAAGATTCGTTTGCTAAACACTTGGCTTCGCAGGAAGAAGGGCTTAATCAGCAACAGCTGCCAACCACCCCTATTATCCGCCGTGGTGCATAAAGCGATATAATTTTTAATTACGTTTTATAAGAGAAGGGCCTTCTTAGTAAGGCCTTTTCTAATCCTTCCCTACATTTGAGATCCTGTGCGTTAGGGCTAAATTGGTTCCTGATTCCGTAGCGCGTACACAAAATCCAAGCCATACGTTTAGCAAGTAAACTACCTGCAAAGGCTACTGCTTTTACGCCACGTTTGGCTAGGCACTCAACCATATATTCGACTGTCCTTAATAAAGAACCTGTGCTTGTGCTATAACCAGTATAATTTTTTCCGATCGAAGTAACTATTCCATCTTCGTAATCTAAGGCCGTCCAACCGCTCGGTACTTGAATTACATGTGGAAGATTTGGGTCAACGACTCTGGATTCTGAGTTTGAGGACGGTTCTGTATAGATAGAAAACCAGTTCCACGCATGCAGTACATACCCTACATATTTATTTGCAGGCCCCATGCGGCGCGTGAGTTCTTCTAACTCCGCCAAAGTGCTTGCAAATAATTCGTCTTCAAAATTTTCCTCTGCACTACCCACAGATGGCCTCTACTATATTTGTTTCGAATTAAAGGCAACTTTATCAATCGTTCTTTCACTTTTACACGTTACCCTTAAACAACTACTCTATCAGTTATTCTTTAGTTTACCCAGAAAAATACACTATCAGCAATCCTTTCTTTACTGTGGCGGAGTATTATCTGTGTTAGGTGTAACAGAAGTACCTTTAGCGATACGGTCTTTATTATCCGCTAACTGACGATTAATGGCTCTTGAATTCTGTACTACACTTTGTTGTCCAGATTGAACAAGTTGTGAACCTGCTTGGCCGAGCTCACGCATGTTATGATCCACGTTACCACGAATCTGTTGCAACATACCTTCTTCGGGAGTACTTTCGGGATGATGCCCTATCCAACGCATAACTTTATTGGGAACTTCGTAAATCATACCAAAGCTTCGATTGACCAATGCCAAAACGACACCCGTATAGACAATCAACAAGGTAGTTTGCGATACGAGTCCTAGAAAATCGCCGTTTAAGTCTTCCATGAAACCTAGCGCAATGCTAAGACCATGATTGAGTAAAGAAATAGAAACATAAGATAAAATAATTCCAAAAATGAAACCAAAAATCATCAGCACCGGACGTAAAAATACGCCTGCCAGCAACATGATGGCTTGCTCCGCCTTACCCAATAAATCATGTCCTTCTGGATGGGTAATCCCTAATGCCACTAAAGGTGCCGCAATCACAGCTTCTAAGACAACTGCAAACCAGGTTACTACACCAAATGTAAATAAAATAAAGGGAATCAAAGGAACGTAATAAGCCAATGTAGCGCCCAAACTTAAATTGATCATCAGCCAAAAAGTAAACAGTGGCATAAATAAACCAATAAATCCAACAATTATCCCTAAAACCGCTACAATAGGCCCGGCCGGTGCCAGAAATGAAACTGCCGCACCAAGAGCTCCACCTGCCATAACGATAACGTACATAATGGTAAAGAAACTGATCCATACTGTTTCTACTAATTTAACGAGATTATCACCTATTCCTGATAGGACTAGGATAGGGTCTCCACCACTATTCAAGCCATCTTGAAGCTTCTTTTCAAAATTTTGGACATTTTCAAAAATAGAACTCAAAAATTGAGCTAGTATTCCACTAGGAGCACCTGTGGCATTACCACCTCCGGTTGATGGAAAGAATTGGTTGTGATTATTTTTGTCACCTGCAAGCTTCGTTTCACTTTGAATATAGTCATCAATAACGCCTTGGGAAACGGGCACATTTCTTTTCAGATTAGCTAAACTAACGGAATCAAGATCCTGAAAAAAAATACCATCATAGTTAGGCTTAAAATCTGGACGGATCTGGTCCTTAACAATCGATAAATCAGTGATTTGTCGCAAACTCTGATTCAGTCGCGCTATTCGATAGTAGTAACTTCCTGCTAACGACCAACCCGCTTCTTTTGCATCTTTAATGAAATCTTTATCTTTTTTATCAGCTTCTGCACGTAATTGTCTCAACGCTGGTTTGACAATCGCAAAATAATCTCCCGAAGTATACACGAGAGAGTTAGGAGCAAAGAGCGCGTCACCCTTATCTAAGGTCACAACGGGAGGCGTATCCACATAGGTTGGCACTAATTTATTTGCAATATTTTGCGCAAGTGCACTAAGATCTAGGGTTATTTGTCTAACGCCGATGCTGGCACTATCATTGGCTGTCAAATTAGCCGGATTAGCGACTTGACCATTATCTGGTTTATTATTGATAAAACTCCAATTCACCGAACCACAAGCACCCTCGTATTTCGCAAAAGTTCCATCTAGTTTTCCAGGAAAATTGATAAAACCACCCTTATCTTTGGTGTAATCAATAACTTGACCTGTGTTCATTCCATTAGGCCCTTGACCTGTCACCACGAGAGAAGCAGCGAAACTAGGCACGGCGACACCCGTTTTTTTATATTTATTCAACAAACCATTATACAGTGTATACATACACACTTCTGATTTGAGAATGTTACCCGTCTTAGAAACTAGAAAGGTATTATCTGCCGTTCCCTTGTCCTGACCCAGTGATGCATTAGGTTCTACAACCGTACCATTACGATTCAAATAGTCTAAAGCAACATTCCAAACCTGGTCAGCAGCGCCTACGCCTTGAACAACTACCCAGATCACTAAAATCTGAATGAAAGAATAACCAGTTGCTTTAGGTAACAGTAAACCAACCCCGCATACCATGCGTAAAGGAACCCATATTGATGACCATTTTTGTCCTAAAAATTCGCCTTGATGGGCGGTATTAAGAATCGAAATAAATAGTGAATAGGTCAGAATGACGGACATCATAACCAAAATGGCTGCGTTAAAAGAGCCCGCCATAGTACCTATTATCTGGCTCCCTGTACCATGCAGTCCACCAAAGACGCCAAAAATAGTCGCTAAATAAGAAACCGATAAATCCCCAGGAGGTGGTGTTAAACCATCAGCCAGTAATAAAGTAGGAAACAAACTAAGCAGCAACCCTATGAGAACTTTTTTCATGGTATTTTTTTTCCACTAAAAAAACTGGTATCGAGCCACTCTCGAAATGTACAACCTAATCGACGATGTCTAATCTGAAAAATCCAAAAATGGTAACGGAATACTTGAGTTAAAATCACAAAACTAAAGCCCAAACAAGGAAAAAATCCCCGTAGAGCATGTTCAGATAAGAGGTAAACACCATATGCGATGCTTACAAGGAAAAGTATCATCCACAACCATTGTAAACGCTTAAATACTTTTATTCGTGCAGCGAGATCCGCTTCGGTTAGCTGAAGGCGTGCAAATGCCGTGCTGAACGACTCCTGGACACCTGCCTCTTCAGGGAGAAGGCACTTTTTAGCAAAAGAGAAAATTGAACGGTTAGCGGCAGCAAGCTGCCGGTAACCGATCCAGGTTGGAACATCAACTAAAGGCTTAATTATTTTTTTTATACGGCCAGTGAAACTCACGCACCACCCCACAGTTTATCTATCCATACTATAGCGCTTGCCTATAATATGCAAATGCTTTTTGGGTATTTTTAAGCTGTCTTAATTGTATCGTACGCGCTCGAAAACCAATATTAACTCTTTGAAAAAAGAGCCTAATAATTTATTCGCTGAACGCTTACACGAAAATGCTAGTGAAAATACTGACAAATTAAAGCCTAAAAACGATGTTTTTTCTAGAATCGCCCAGGTAGTGCTGAGTCGAATTCGCTGCTACATTAGACCTCTTGCGAAACGTGGTAATTTAGTCAATTTCATTGTTGAACGCCTGGCTACGGTCCTCATTTACCCGCAGTAAACTTCGGTCCTCGCCAGTCGTTCGCCGCGAACTTGACTTCATTTCTGAGTTTCGCAAGAGGTCTATTGTTGAACGTCTGGCTACGATCCTCATTTACCCGCAGTAAACTCCGGTCCTCGCCAGTCGTTCGCCGCAAACTTGACTGCATTTCTGAGTTTCGAAAGAGGTCTATTATTTGCACTAGTTCCGACTTGAAAAAACCCAAACTGTGGGTTTACCATCTGTAGCATTTCTCCCCTTATTTCTTCTTTTAATTTTTTCTCTCGTTTTTTTGCCTTAGCTTCCATTTTTTCCTTATCTTGGGCACGTCGCACCTCATTTAAGCGTACTGTCTCTTCTAACTGTTTTATTTTATCCGTTTGAGTAAACTCCTTCTCGTGTAGTACCGCAATAAATTTGTCCTGTGTTAATTGTCCTATCTTAAACTGCTCCCGATGTTGTCCCACGAGTACTTCATTCCTAGACCAAGCAATCTGAATGCGGTTGTTTTCAATGCAAAACCCCGCCAGTGCCTGATAGGCCACGACATCAAGCGAGGAATTCCCTAAATCTAAATATTTAAGGCTCGGATGCGCGGCTAACACTCGACTAAATTCTGACCAGTCCCAACTATTCATCTGATCCAGCTGTAGGCCTAGCATTTGCAATTTTTTGCTCGCGCTCAAAAATTGCATAAACACGTCTTGCATAATGGGAACCGGTAGGTTTATACTAAAATCTTGCAACGTTTCTGCATATTGAGTCAAAGTTCTCAACAAACGATCATAAAAATACTGAGTTAAATAGAAATGCTCGTGTTTGCCATTGCAGGAAAAAACAATTCCATTGAGCTTAATCGCACTCCATGTGCTTGCAGAACTCACTAGGGTAAATAATGCTTTCTCCAGCGTTATTTGTTCGTGTATTAACCTCTTCTTCTCGACCAATCTGTCATTACTGACAGTAATATGTTCTGTAACAGATTCCGTTAAACCCTGTTTCGATAAGTTTCCGAAAATAAGTCTAACGTTATGTAAATGCAATTGATAGTAAGCAGTATTTCGCGGTTTAGGATTTATCGTAATATAACCTTGAATATTACATAATTGTTCTAGCGTCAATGAGGCATTATCAAGTATAAAACAGCTCGTTGCTTCAAAGTGCTTCCATGCAACATCAAATGACCCAATCCTCGGCATACTTTCATCCTTTTGTTTTATTTGTATTCGTTATTTTTATATCACTATTTTCATCTGCAAAGTATAACAGACCTCTTTCGAAACGTGGTGTTAGTCAATTTCATTGTTGAACGCCTGGCTACGGTCCTCATTTACTCGCAGTAAACTCCGGTCCTCGCCAGTCGTTCGCCGCGAACTTGACTCTATTTCTGAGTTTCGAAAGAAGTCTACTATTCTCATCTGCAAAGTATAATGTATATCTTCAATGGCGACTAGGATCGATGCTCCAGCAAATATACTCACATCAAGTCGGAACTAGTACACCTAATTTTTCCAATCCCGTCTATCATAATTGACACAAACTTCCTTAACAGATTCCATTTCCTGCACTAGCTGCTGATATAGTGTTCTTAATTGTTCTCTTTCATCCATAGCCCAACACTCACTAAATTTTTTACACGCTTGTTCCAAACGTTTCGCTCCACAGTAGCTAGCACCGCCTTGCCATTTGTGCGCAATCGCTTGAATACTTTCCCAATCGGAGGTTTGATACCAATTCGCTAGCTTTACTAAATCTTCACTTAAACCTGATATCATTAACTCTCGACACTCTTCTATCAATTCATCGTCCTTTAATAGGGCTTTGAGCTCGTCAAAATCCAGTACTGCATCCTTAGTAGCAGGGGTATTCGAAAGCAATGCTTGATCGGCAGGTTCGTTTTGAACAAAGGCTGCCAGCAAAGCGATGACAGTCTCTTTTCTTAAAGGTTTTAAGATGACCATATTCATACCAGCATCTAAGCAACGTTGTTTATTTTCTTGCTCAATATGAGCCGTCAATCCAATGATAGGAATCGCAACACAACCATGATGCCATTGTTCAAGACGTATACGACGAGTCAGCGAAATACCATCCATATCTGGCAACCCAATATCCATTAAAATAAACAGATAAGTCTGCTCTTTGAGTCGTTCCAGCGCCGCTTTAGCATTAGAGGCTACATCTATCCTGCAGTTTAATGTTGACATCATACTTTCGGCTACTTTAGCGGCTAATCTATCATCTTCCACCAATAGGATGCGTTTATCCGCCGCACATGATTTTTCTTTGAAAGACAAATCCGTTGAAACGCCTCGTGTCTTTTTATATACCTTGTTAGCCATGGGTACCGGAATATCTTCTACGCCTACTGATCCCGTCACTAAAGATTCTTGAAAAGGAATTAAACACGTGAAAGTAGCCCCTTGATTTGGTTGGCTATCTAAGTAAATTTCAGCTTGCAAATCATCAATAAATTGTTTGACTATGGATAACCCTAATCCTGTCCCTGAATAAATACCTTTGTAAGAGGGAACTAAACGTTTAAAACGAGTGTAAATGTCTTGTTGTTTGTCAATGGGAATACCGATACCCGTGTCGCTCACGCGTAGTTTGATAATTATCTGGCGAGCTTCACTTTTCTCTAAAGAAGCAGTCACCTTGATCTGCCCTTTTTCGGTAAACTTTAGTGCATTGGCAATCAATTCTAAAACAATACGTTGGGCACGTATGGGATCACCTATCAAATAGACAGGAATAGTTTGGTCGTAACTTAAGGTTAAGGCTAAGTTCTTTTCAGCCGCACGCGCTCGATTCAGCTGAACTGCCGCTTCCAGTACATGACGAAAATTAAATTTCTTTTTTAAGAGTGGAATTTCACCGGTAGCCACCGAAATACTTTCCAATACGTTATTAAGAAATTTCAATAAAGCATCGCTAGACTGTATAAGATCGTCAGCATATTCAGCTACTTTTTCCGCATTGTTCGCATGCGCTTGAATAAGTTGCGCACAGCCCACGATACCTGTTAAGGGTGTACGAATATCATGGCGCATATTTTTTAAAAATTCAGTCTTAGCTTGGCTAGCGGCTTCAGCTGCTTCTTTAGCTTGAATAATAGCTTGTTCTGCTTTTTTCTTTTCGCTGATATTTACTCCGATACCTAATAATCCAACAACTTGTCCAAACTCATCGTAGAGTGGGCTTTTTTTGGTTAAGTAAACGGTTTTTTCTCCCTCGCTATTAACACCTACTTCTTCTAAAGTTCTATCTAAACGTTTTTCAATAATTTCTTTATCTGTTTTCATAATACGATTTGCAATCTCACTAGAGTAGAGCTCTCTATCCGTTTTACCGATGATTTCGTCTAGTGATTTGACCCGTGCCACTTGCAGTTGTTGATAGTTACATCCCAAATAACGGCCTTCTCTGTCTTTCCAATACACATTCCCTGGAAGCAACATTAAAACTTGTTTGAGATATTTTAATTCTGTTTTTTTCATAAAGATTTATCAGCTACAAAATAAAATGCATTAACTAACGCTTGCATTAATCGATGCAAAACGCTAGCATCGAAAGCAACTCGATGTGAACTTAAAATAGCATTATTGTATTGATAGAAATGGAAAAGCTACAAGCTATTCTCTCAGGAGAAACATATGCCGAAGAATTCATGGGCGAGCGCTGCGCGTTTATTATTAGTTTGAGCTTTTCTCAAACAAACGCCCCTCAAGCTGTGGAGCTGGAAGAATTCTCCGCCGCCATAAAGCGACTAGACAGCGCTTTCAAAATAACAGATATCATTCTATCTGATACGTTAAATAAGCACAATGCTCTTATTTACTATCCCCAAGATGATCCCGAAAAAAAAGCATTGGAACTCGGGAATACCTGGCTGGAAGGTCCGTACTATAAGGCAGTCGAATTAAAAAACGTAAAGCTGCTTGTAATGCGTTGGCAGGAACTACTATCCGAAGAAAATTATCCTAACGTTCGACAAATGAGCGGACATACCTATGATAGTAACGAGTATTTTAGGGCTACTGTGGATTTTGTTTGTGCAAAATTTGTTACGTTTATCTGTGATAGACGTAAAAAATCATTAGAAAAAGAAAGTTTTTCTGACGAACCTAAGCGTGCTCTCACTGCCCCAAATTTTGATCCAAAAAAAGCTTATGGTTGCTGCCTTGCGTATGTATTAGAAGAATGCGCTGCAACGCTTATGCTTAGACTAAAAGGCTACACTAATTTGTTTCATCTAGGGAAGGTCAACGCAGCTGTAAACTGGGTCGCTAAAAATCCTATTCTGTGTGCTAGCCATAGCGAGCTAAATGATGCCATAAATAGCAAGGTATTGGCAGTGAATACTGTTTCAAAATACAAGCCTTACCAAGGTTCAACAAAAAGTATTGAAGTCCCAGAGGTTCAACTTGAATTAGGTTAATGACGAAGTAACGAGCCTAATAACGATAACTCTGCAAAAGAAGCCTAGATATGACTGATACTATTTCCCTGTTGCGACGACTCAAGGATTTCTCTACGCTAATCTATGCCTCCATACATTTCAGCAATACAGATAAAGAAGAAATACGGCGCGTTATCAAGACGATGCAATGGCTGTTGAGCAACATCGATACTTTAGAGCAAATGCCCCCTGTATTTTTTTGTCCTGAAGGAGATGACTCTCTTTACTGTTGGGTACATTTAGAACAGATACAAAAAGGGCACAAGGCACTGACTTTTATCAGCGTCATTACTGATTTTTTAGACGCGACTGAATTTTACTCAGCCAGCTTTGCGAACCCTGCCAATGACAGATTATGGGCCGCTAAGCTTAACCACTTACTAAACAATACGGAAGCGTGTTTTGAGGCACGGCTGAGAGAGTTAGTGGATGCTCTCAAAAATCGAAATGCAAACCCTACTGTCGACCTTCTGATGGAGACAATAGCAAAACAATCCCAAGAGGCATTTGGGCAGAAGAGATCTGGACATTTTCATAGAGTATTTATATTGATCAATAATTACTGGCAAGATCCTTTTGTCAACGTAGACGCTAAAGAAGGCAATGGCGTGGTAGATGAAAAGCATTTCCAAATTTTTTACGAATATTTAGTTTCTACGCTTGCACTAGAACTGACTCCTCTCGAAGAAAGTGGCTTCATAGAAGCTTATAATAAATTTGAGAATCTCACGTTGCGCACTCGTTTTCTTCAGTATGCATTTTCAGTATCTGACTTTTCTAAAGTATTATTATCTAAATTTCAAGTAAAGTCAGCGCTTCTTAATTTATTATCACAAGACCCTAACAGTATTTACGTAGCCACTACGGAATGTCGTTACGAGCTCGTTCAAGCCTTTATTAAGCATGGCAGTAATTATTGGGATAAAAGTGCAGTCGGTTCTTTTCCGATTGAAATAGCCGATGAAAATTGTCGGCGGTTTCCCAATGAACCGAAATATAAAAACATCCGGGACTTGTTGTTCAGTCAGTATATTGAGGCTATGAAACTATCAGTTTCATATCAACCGACTTGTGAACAATTACTTTTTGGCTTGTTAAATAGCCCTTCAAGCTCGTCAGAGGAGGTGTCAATCCTAATCCGTACTAATCTCCGCCGAGCTACGTTTAAGGGTCGGGGACGCTTATTGCATGCCGCTGCTTTAAACAACAACGTAGACATAGCCTCCCTCTTGATCGAAGCAGGCGCAGATATCACGGTTACTGCTCCAATACCTGGCATTCCGGATACTCATGCCATCACGGCGGCTGCGTATAAAAACAAATGGGACATGGTTCGCTTCTTATTGCCTAATTATATAAAAGCTGGATACTCGCTTTCCAAGACTTACCTATATGCCCTGTCGGCAGAAGAACACGCGCTGGTTAACCGCTTGCTATCAGAGCAAGCGGTTAATTTTAGCATTGGATGGGATACTACGCTCCCAACAGGAAAGTACAAGCACTATGCTGCTGCACATTTTGCTATTCGTGATCGTCGCAATGACATCTTAACAAGCTGTCTAAACGCAGGCGGTGCCCATTATCAACTTTCTCTTTTAAAAATCGCTTTACAGTTCAATAATTTTCCAGCGATTAAACAACTGTTACTGGAATATCGAGCCAAACCAACTGCGATAGATTTCAAAGAATTAAGGAAAGCAGCAACTAAAGGTTATTGGGACTCAGTCATGTTGTTCCTACAGTGTATTGATGATCAAATAAGACCTGCATGCCATATCAGTGGTTTAATAAAACTTGCTTTGGAGCAGGGGAAAGAGCAAATTTATGTCGTCTTGCTGGCTTACTATTTTAATGCGCTTAACCATGCCACTGACTCAGTCCTTGATGATTTGATTTACCGTTTATTGAGTATTCCTTTACCGGAACCAAAACAGAAGCAACTGTTAGAGAAGTTCACGCAGACCAGCCGTAAAATACAAGCCCCTTACAGGCTAAATCGCTTGTTGCACCGAGCAGCTTACAGTGAAAATGAGACAGCCGTTGATAATCTACACAAAGCAGGAGCAATTTTTTCTGATATCAATGAACAAAATCAAGGAGGTATTTCGACACTCCACCTAGTTGCTCGACAAGGTAATACTAACATTCTCACTTCTTTACTTGCCAGAGGAAATGTGAACATCAATAAAAAAAATCAAAAGGATAAAACACCGTTAGGCATAGCAGCCCACTATGGACATATAGAAATTGCCCGTGTCTTGCTTTCAAAGGGTGCTGATATAAACCTAAAAAGCAACGGCAGTACCGCATTATGTCTCTCCGTTACTCATGGTCACACCCCTATCGTTGCACTATTACTTCAATACCCCGATATTTTTATGGATCTAAATATACCGGGTGACCCGGATCGTACTGGATTACATAAGGCGGCGGCTAAGGGGGATACTGAAATTATTAAATTGTTACTTGCTCATGGCGGCGTCAATGTCAACCTAGTCGATATACAGGGCCATACAGCCTTGCATGGAGCCATGCAAAATGGACATATCGATACTATCAAAGTATTGCTGCAGTGCCCTACGCTTAATCTCGATAATTCTTCGCTTGGAAACGTGTTTATCTATATGAAAAACAATGGCAACTCTGGATATATGAAGAAGTGTCTATACATGCATCTTGATCAATACCATCAAGAATATCGAAAAAAAATAAGCAGGCCTGCATTTTTTTGCAGTCATGATGACGCACTTAAGCAATTAGCAGCAACCGAGTCACTTTTCTCCTATATGCAGTCAACAAATTCTAACGGGAAAGAAGATTTAAAAAAACACCAACGCGCTTTGAGCAAGGGAAGATTAAAGAATATACGCGATTTGTATGATTTACTCACTGAACGTGTCGCCATGCAATCTCAACAAAATCTTAGCAACGATAGGCAAGATCACCTCTCATTTCCTTGATTTTTGGCTTCAGCTTGGATAGTCTATAGTATTCCAGGATTGGGTAGGTCGGCGGATTCGATCGTGGTGCCTCTATACTTCTTTAATATAGCCGTGATAAAAACAAAACAACGCAGCGTAAGCTTTCATGCCTGATTTAAGCCACAACGGTTCGCACCTCTATTGGAAACACTATCGTGATCCGATGATCTATCGCGTTCTGTGCTTCATGGAAAGTGTTGAGCATTGGACGAAAGACGGAGATCCTGCCCTTGAGGAGGCCATCACCCGCTTGGGTAAAGAAATTGATGACCTTGATAAAATTGATCTCGACAAATTAGGCTATCAAGCATTGTTTATTTTTTTGGGAAATCATTTAGGAATGTCCCGTACCCTACGCTTGCTGCAAGCGATTGATACGACACATCCAGGCTCCGCCGCTAAATTGTTGACGCATGCAGAAGAAGTCAGCAATAATCCAGAAGATGAAGCAGGTTTATTTTTGCGTAGAAATATTGCTTTTGAACGCTTACGGCTACTGGCTAGAGTTTTTTCTCGAGATCGTCTCGATTTTGTTTTAAAAGCGTTGGAGGGGGAGTAGTCATTGTGATGAAAAAAGTACGCGCTCGATTGATATTTTTTGCAATCTTTATTTATTTTTTTGCAAACCCACTCATAATCTTTGCTGAGCCACAGAGGGATGCTTTGCAGCTTTATCGCGATGAAATCAAAACAGCAGAAACTACAGCAACACAAACTGTCCTTGACCAGCTAGGGCCTAACATCAACGACTCGTCAGGCCCCTACTCGAATACACATGCGACTCAAGCAGAATCACTCCCTACCGCAAGTAGTAGCGAAAAGGCTTTTACCCCTCCTACTGCTGAAACACAAAAAAGTGTAAAGCCGATACCTCATTCGCCAGCTCGCAATCCCTGGTCAAAACCAAATCCTTGGGCAAAACAATCCAAAGAAAATCCTTGGGCAAATGCACCCATTCCTAGTCCAACGATACCTAACGGTGCTTCTGCCACTAACGGCTCTTCGACGAGCCCCCCGAATATTTTTGCGCCACCACCTAAAACTACCGATGATACACTCAATAAAACAGCCGACAGTAACCACACTTCCCCTTAGTTGAGGATTTATTCATGTCCACTTCAACCGTCCTAAAAACAGCCATTTTAACTTTTGTATTCTCCACAATAAATCTGCTTATGCCCTGTAGTTATGCCGATACTATACTGAATCCAGGGGTACAAAATTTAGTTGCAGGTTTTGGTAGCACAGCAATTAGCCAAAAGCTCATGAATATTGCCCCCCTCCAAAATGATGTCACCATGGCTACTGAGTCCGCACAAGCCGTTTATCTAAATCCTGCAAATTCACTATTTATCGGTAAGTTAACAAGAGAATTACTTGGGAGAAATATCAAGCTGGGCGCTGATAAAAATAGCGATGCGCTTTCTTTTACCTGGGACCCTAATGCAAACACAGATCCAAGCTTAGGGCAAGAACCACTGAAATCGGCTGATATCAATGGGTTACTTGAGCCAGTCATCTATAATGAAGTAGAAAAAGCACAAGCCAGCCGTTCTATTGACGCTTTAAGCGGTGCACTGCTTCCGTTAAATACCATTAATCTTGTAAAAATGGTGAGCAGTTTAAGCGGAGATAAAAACACCAACCTAAAAGCCAAACTCAACGAAAAACAAACACAAGAGTATCTCGCCGCTTTACGAAGTTATATAGCCGCGCAAACGGTTGCTTTGGGAAATCTTTATCAACTTTATGCGGAACGCCAAGCGATTGCTCCGGAAAAAATCAATGCGAATCCCGCCCTAAAAGGAGTAGCCCAAATACTAGGTCCGCAGCTAAGCCCGCTGAGGTTAGAAAACTTTATGGCAACGCGTAGGATTCTTGATCAAGACTGGAATCTGAATTTAATAAAGGAAAATCCCACTACCTTACAACGTGAACAAGTCCAACTTATGGCTGAAAATTTGGCGGAAACCTACCAAACACGAATGACATTAGAACGTTTACTCGCTACCATGTCGGTCCTCGTACTGGATTTAAATCAGCAAATCCGTACTCAATTGCAACTTCAAATACAAAACATTACCAACCCCCCACCACAACAATAAAGGGTGAGCTTGTAAAGGCAATGAGGAATCATTTTGCAGCTAATTTGAGAACTGCCTACTTTGTATTTTCACAATAGACTTCTTTCGAAACTCAGAAATTTAGTCAAGTTCGCGGCGAACGACTGGCGAGGACCGGAGTTTACTGCGGGTAAATGAGGACCGTAGCTAGGCGTTCAACAATGAAATTGACTACATTACCACGTTTCGAAAGAGGTCTATTAGACTTCT
>Ga0210402_10002265_pt1 | contig 18919 bp, 18 predicted proteins | sample IncBWC7MmetaG_FD_161055 | JGI IMG/M metagenome (GOLD analysis project Ga0210402, IMG submission 161055) | Forest soil microbial communities from Barre Woods Harvard Forest LTER site, Petersham, Massachusetts, United States - Inc-BW-C-7-M | ecosystem: Environmental > Terrestrial > Soil >... | reverse complement strand
GGTGGTCCAGGCTCAGCCCCTGATTGCCGGTCAGTGTGACCGTCTTTTCAAAGTCGCGCGTAACTTCTTCTTGAGAAGGATCACTGCGGCGTGCGGGTGCGCTTGTCGAAAAGAGCAGAGCTGCGGCCATCAACCACGCGGCACGGCGCGGCATTCCTGTAGCAGATTTTTCACGAGCTGGGAAATTCACTTTTTTGCCTCCACAATTTGTTCGAGCGTGTCCTGCTTTTCCTGATACATCGCCAGCAACTCGCGGCGCAGGTGTCCGTTGGCGGGATTGATGCCCGCCTGCGATTTCAAATCAGCGATGGCGCTGTCCAGCACCAGAAGCTTTTCCCGGTAGTTGGCCATCAGCGGCGACGGGGAAGTTTCCAACTGCGGCCGCGCCTGCGCATCGAGCTTGTCGATGGCACGTTCGTAGGCAGCTTCGGCACGCTCGACTTCGTTCACCGTTTTGTTGTTGAACAGTGCTTCATTTTGCGGAATCCTGCCGGTACGTTGGTGCGTGCCAAACCAAATCGCCGAGCCGGTCAGCGTCAACAGCAGCAGCGCCGCTGTGGCTACCTGCCATTGCACCAGCCGCAAATTCCAGCCGCCGAAAATGCGATGAAACCAGGAGCCATTCGAAGCCGGCGATTGCTGCTTGAGCGCTTCTTCAATCCGCGGCCACAGCGCCGCAGAATCCCATTCCTGATGCATTTCGCTGGCGGTAACCGAAAGATTTTTCCACGCGCGAACTTCTTCGGAGCAAGCGGCGCAGGTCGCAGTGTGAGCCTCTAGCGCCAGCCACTCTTCCGGCGTGCCATCCAGGAAAATCCGTTCGCGATCGTTGCAAGTGATGTTCATGGCGGTTACCTCGCCTCCGCGGCGCTGCTGCGCGGAGCTTCCAGCATCGCGCGCAGATTTTTCTTGGCCTGAAACAGCGTGTTCTTCGAAGCGGTTTCGCTGATTTCCAAAATCGTCGCAATCTCCGAATGCCGGAAGCCTTCCACTTCATACAGCAGAAAAACGTCGCGTTGGTGCCGCGTCAATTGCCCAAGCGCGCGTTCCAGCGCAATCCGCAGTGAAGGATGGGTCACCGCCGCGCGCGGCTCGGGCCGCGGTGACTCTTCATCCGGTCCTTCCTGTGCGACTTCTTTCTTGCGCAAGCGGCTGCGCCGCAGGTCGTAGCAGGTATTGATCAGGATGCGAAACGTCCAGGTGGCAAAACTCGACTGTCCGCGAAAACTCGCGATGCTCCGCTGAATTTTTACAAAAGTGTCCTGCACAGCGTCTTCCGCGTCGCTGGTGGTGCCCAGTAAATTGCGTGCGACGCTCTTCATGCGCGAGCCGTGCAGGTGATACAGCCGTTCGAACGCGCGCAAATCGCCGGACTGGCACGCCGACGCCAGCACGGCATCGTCCACGGAAAAATCCGCCGCAGGCGAACCACCGCTCTGCGCCAATCCCGACGGCTCCACTCGAATCTCCCTCATCACCGGCAGATGAGAGATTCTAGCCTCCCACGGCAGCGCAAGTCGCATCGTTCCCATCCGCGTCTCCTGAGGTATAGACGACGCGGAAGTGCAAAACGTCAGGGCAGGGGTGAGCTGTTCGTGCGGTGTTAAGACAAGGAATCTAAATGGCTTAGTGGACGGCAGACGCAGTGGTCGACGCAGTCGGACTTAGCGCCAGATAGATCTTCCCATGCAACACGCTATTTTCATGATCCACCAGCAACCGCGACACCGGCTCGACATCGCGAATCAGCAACCGCGGATTCCGCGCGTCCATCGGCAGATCGAAAACAAATGTCGTTGAGTACGACTCGCCCGGACGCAAAGGCTCGGTCATCGAAGTGGACGTTGCGTAGACCGCTGCGGCAGCCAGCGGCAGCGGCAAAAAGCGCCGCCCGCGATCATCAACCACTTGCACTGTGCGCGCCTCCGGCGTCAACGGAGCATTTCCGCGCCACGGCGCGATGGAATTTTGGTCGAACCATGTTTTCAGCCGCACCACCACAAATCGTCCCTGCGCGGTGATTGGTTTTGCCTCCGCGCCAAGCGTGGATGCTTCTTGCGTCCCTTCAATCGAATACGCGATGTGGCAATCAGCTTCACAAAAATATTTCCGCTCTCCCGGCGCCAGCGTTCTGTCGCGGCTCGCCAGAGCCACTCCGAACAGAAGTACGCAGTAGCTCAGGATCATGAAAGCCGCTCCTCCGGCGGCAAACTTTGCGACCCGTCCGGCTTTCGCGATCGCCGCAACGCCGGCCACCGCCATGCAAACAAAAATCACCAAGCCGCTCCCGAGAAATAACAGCGTGACCAAATGAGCGTAACGCGGTGTTTCAGCCATGGATCATTCTCCCCAATAACACTAAAAACTCTCCGCGGCCAATTCCCCCGGCAGCGCGCCGCGGGTCCGTTCGCGCCGCGAAAATTCCTCCAGTGCCGCCCGCAAATCGGCCACCGTAAAATCCGGCCAGCGCTTCTCCATAAAAATCAGTTCCGCGAACGCGCATTCCCACAGCAAAAAATCCGAGAGCCGTTTTTCGCCGCCGGTTCGAATCAATAAATCCACATCCGTCGATCCTCCGCGCGAAACCTCAGACAGGACCGACGAAAACGTCTCCGGCGAAAGTTCGGTCGCTTTGTAGTAGCGGCACGCCGCAAAATAAATCGCTTCGCGCGCCGAATAATCAATCGCCAGCCGCAAGTGCAATCGCGTTCCCCGCGCGGTTGCCGCCTCAGCGTCGGTGATAGTATGCCGCAGCGTCGCCGGAATGCGGTCGCGCCTGCCAAGAATACTCACGCGAACTCCGTTTTCCACGCAGCGCGTGGTTTCCGTCAGCAAATATTCGTGCAGCAGCCGCAGAATCGCGTTGACCTCCGCCGCAGGCCGCTTCCAGTTCGCCGACGACAGCGCGAACAGCGTCAGCGTGTGGATGCCCAGCTTCGGCGCGGCTTCGATGATCGCTCGGCTGGCCTCCGCTCCCGCCCGGTGTCCCGCCGAACGCGGCAGACCGCGCGACGTGGCCCAGCGCCCGTTGCCGTCGGTAATAATCGCGACGTGCAACGACGGCGCCGGTGCAACCGGAGGCGCGTTGAGGATGTGTTGCAGAATTACGTGTTGCACAGTCATGTTGGTGTTCCTTCTCCGCCGCGGAGAATTGTTATAAATAACTTTACAATATAAAGTACGCGGATAAAATTTTTAGCCTTCGCGCGTCGCCCGAATCAACGCCTCCATATGATTCAAATAGCGTTCCAAAGCCTTGCGCCCCGCCGCCGTTAGCCGGTATTCCGTCTTCGGCAGTCGCCCGTCAAACGATTTCGTGCACACGATGTAGTCCGCTTCTTCCAGCCGCCGCGCGTGCACGCTCAGATTCCCGTCGGTGGTTTTCAGCAACGCTTTCAACTCATTGAATGTCAGCGAACGATTCACCGCCAGCGCACTCACAATTCCCAGCCGGATCCGCTCGTGAATCAAGCGGTCCAGGTCCGGCGAAACCGCTTCGCGATTTTGTCCCTTCACTGAACCGAGCGAGCCGCTCCGTTCACGCGCAGTGTGTTCATTTCGAATTGTGGACGACTTCGCCATAATAAATTCCGTCAGCCTCCGTACCGACGCGCGATCCACACCCCGAATCCGATCTGCACCAATCCGAATCCGATCGCCATGAATAGATCGCCCGTGCCGCGCGGCACAAACAAAGCCGCTGCGCCCAGCAGCATCAGGCAAAGCCCCATGATCGGCACTACTCGCACCGAAAACGCTCCGGCCGTCACAATTCCCGTTCCATACAACAGCAGCCACACGCCCGGCAGCAACGCGTGCAGCCCGGCGTGCGAAAGCGAATAGGTCAGCAGTCCGCCGACCACAATCGGCGGCGCGAAGCTCAAAAGAAATTTCCGCCCTGGTCCGGAGAGCAATTTGGCATTGGCGCGATGCGCCTTGGTCGCCGCCGCCGGCGCCGCAATCGCCACCGCCACAAACGCTTCAATCAACCAAATCGAAAGCCAGCGCTCCGCAGTCACTTGGCGCGAGGCAAAAAACGCCGCCACCAGCGCGGTCACTCCCATCGCCACCCCGCCCCAGCCCGGAACCGCCGTGAATTCCCCGGCGCGTTCCATGGTTTCCCGGATGTAGCGCAGATGATCGGCAGCGCGCGCGTCAATCGGAATGGGTTCGCGTGAAGCGGAGCGAATTGGTTCCGTAAGCGCCATGGCCAAAGACTAACAGAATCTCAGATCTCTGTCAAGTACTTTATAATATAAAGTTGAATCGCTACTTTTGCCGCCGGTACCGCCCCAGCAGCGCGTTCCCGCGTATCGTGAACACGTCCACAAACATCAGCACGCTGTCCCGCATCATGTTCACCTTCGTCGCCGGCGAATGCGACCAGCGCACCGGAATCTCCGTCGCCTTCAGCCCGTGGTGCCGCGCCAGGTAAAGCAGTTCCGGGTCGAACCCGAACCGCTCGATGCGCTGCTGCTCGAAAATAATCTTGCATCGTTCCCTTCGAAACGCCTTGAATCCGCATTGCGTGTCCACAAACGGCAGCCACAACACAATCCGCACGATGCGATTAAAAATAATTCCGGCAAATTCCCGGAACGGCGATTCGTGAACCTCGATCAGTTTGCGGTTCATCGCGCGCGAACCGATCGCCACATCATATTCCTTCAGCGCCGCCAGCAGCTTGTCCGCCTCCTCGATCGGCGCGGAAAGATCGGCGTCCGTGAACAACACATTTTCGCCGTGCGCTTCCTGCATGCCGTGCCGCACGCTGTAGCCCTTCCCGCAGTTTTCCCCGTTTTTCAGCACCCGCAGATTCGCGATGCGGTCCGCGAACGATGCTGCGACTTCTGCGGTTCGGTCGGTCGACCCGTCATCCACCACCAGCACTTCGGTGCTGCGATGCGAATTGTTCACGTAAGCCGCGATCAGCTCCAGCGAACGCGGCAGCCGAAATTCCTCATTGAACGACGGAATGATGATTGAAAGTTGCAAAGCCGAACCAGCATTTGCGCTCGTGGGGCTGCTCATCGCGTCAAGCCCGGCTCGCGGCCAGTGCGTGCTTTTCCCAGGCCCGCGTATTCAGAATTTCTTCAATCTGCGCCAGCGCGAAGTCGCATTCCTCGTCACGATTGTAAAAGTGCGGCGAGACCCGTATCCCCGCCTGCGGTCGATAGTCCACCAGAATTTCCCGCGCCAGCAGTTCGCGGCACACTTCATACGCGTGCGGACAATCAACCGAAACCGTCCCGCCGCGCTCGCTCGGATTTTCCGCGGTGTTCACTCGCCATCCGCGCGCTCGCACGCCTTCCATCAAGCGCGTCGTCATTTGCACGGATTTCTCGCGAATGGTTTGCACGCCAACTCTACTCAAGATTTCCAGCCCCGGCTGGCAAGCGTACAGCGCCGGAACATGCGTCGTTCCATTCAAAAAGCGGAAAGAATCTTCGCGCGCATCAATCGCTCCCGGTTCGAACTGGAATGGCCGGCGATGCGCGAACCATCCAGTCAGCGTGGGCTGAAGTTTCTTCTGAAGATCTTCTCGCACATACAGGTACGCAACTCCCGGCCCGCCGCAGAGCCATTTCAGCACGCCGCCGACCGCGAAATCCGCGCCGAGCTCCCGCACATCCACCGGAATCGTGCCAGTCGCTTGAAATACATCGAGAATTACCTTAGCGCCGACGCGATGCGCCTTTTCAATGATCGCTTTGGCGTTGACCATGAACGAGCTGCGGAAAAGCACCAGCGAAATCGGCACCAGCAGCGTGGTCTCGTCAATCGCCGCAAGAATCGCGTCCAGATCGAAGCGCACGTTGTTCCCGCTAGGCACCAACGCCACACGCGCTCCATTGCGCTGTTGCTCGTGATAAAAATATTGGATCGACGGAAATTCCAGGTCGGTCATAACCACTTTGTTGCGCGGTCCGCGAAAATCAAAACACGATGCGATCACCGCCTGCGTGGTGGTCACGTTCTGATGCAGCGAAATTTCTCCCGGTCCGGCGCCAATCAGCGGCGAGATTTTGTCCGCCACCGAACTCGCCAGGTCCCACCACTTCTCTTCCCACGCGCGCACTCCGCGCTCCGCCCACGAATCGGCGTAGCTGTGCAGCGAATCGTAAACGCCGCGAGGCATCGCTCCCAGCGAGTTGCTGATCAGATAGGTAGTGCGCCCCAGGATCGGGAATTCGTCGCGAAATTTTAGTAGGTCATCCATGAGGGGCGGCTCCAGACGAGGTCTTGGCTGAGCCGAACTTTCTCCAGATAAAATAGCACACGGTCAGGAAAACCAGCCATGGCGGCCCGGAAAGCAGCGCCACGTGAAAATCCGGAATCCACCAGGTGGACGCCAGCACCCCCAGCAGCGCCACAATGCCAAATATCGAACTCCAGATTCCCAACGGCGCAATTTTTTCGATCGCCCGATTCTCCCGCGCCATCCGCCGGCGAAACCCGATGTGCGTTAGCAGCGTCATCAGCCAGATAAATGGTCCGCCAAAAAACGCCACGCCGATCAAAAACACAAACGCCGTGTCCTGAAAAAGCTGCGCCAGCACCAGCGCTACCGCCATGCCGACGCTTGAAGCCAGCACCGCCGCCACCGGCATTCCTTTTTTGCTCAGCTTTCCCAGCAATGTGGGTGCGAACCCGCTGCGTGAAAGTGAAAAAAGCATCCGCGCGGTGAAATACAAATTGCACAGCGCGCTGGAAAGCGCCGCCGACAGCACCACGAAATTCATCACGTGGCTGGCTGCGGGAATTCCCACTCGTTCGAACACCCGCACGAATGGACTCTGCCCCAGCCCGATCTCCGTCCACGGCACAATGCCTACCACCAGCGCCAGTCCGCCCAGATAAAATAACGCGAGATACCCGAGCGTCCTTCGCAGCGCGCGCGGCACTGCGGTCTTGGGGTCCGCCGCTTCGCCTGCCGTGACCCCGACAATCTCCAGTCCCAGGTAACTGAAAATCGCCATCACCACGCCCAGCCCCACTCCTCGCCAGCCGTGCGGAGAAAATCCGCCGTTCGCGGTGAAATTCACCATCCCAATACGCGGAAAACCAATTCCAAACAGCAGCATCGCGCCAAGAATCAGGAACGCAACAATCGTCACCACCTTGATCATCGCGAACCAGTATTCAATCGAGCCAAAATCCTCGATGCTCAGCGTGTTGATCAGCACCAGCGCGATCGAAAACCCTGCGATCCAGATTCCCGCCGGAGCATGTGGAAACCAGAATTTGCAATAAATCGCCGCCGCCACCACTTCGCTGCCGATAATCATCACCAGGCACAGCCAGTAGGTGTAACGCACCGCGAAGCCCGCCCACGGATGCAAATACATTTCCGCGTACAGCCCGAATGAACCCGCCGCCGGCTGCTCCACCGCCATTTCCGCCAGCGCCCACATCACCGTAAGCGCGATCACAGCGCCCGCGGCAAAACTCAAAATCACCGCCGGCCCCGCCAGCTTCACGCTGATCGCGCTGCCCAAAAAAAGTCCGGTACCGATCGTGCACCCGAGGCCAATCATCGCCACCTGCCGCGACGAAAGCCTCTTGTGCAAGCCAGCTTCGCGCTTCGCGGCATCCTCTATTATTTTGTCGCTTGATGGAGCCTTCGTATTTGTCGGCGGCAGTTGTGGGACGTCGCTCATGGCGCTGCATCGTAACAAACGCCACACGCAAAAACCTAATCCGAGAGACATTCCGCTTTCAGGCTTTCACTTTTCCGAGTAAATGACCTTCCCGTCTCGGACTGTGTAGCGCACTTTAGAAAATGCGTTTATATCCTGCTCTGGGTCCGCGCTCAGTATCACTAGATCGCCGTCCGATCCCTTCGCGATACGCCCGCTACGATTCGCGTATCCGAAGCGCTCTGCCGGATTCGTAGTAAGCGCAGCAAGTATTTGCTGGAAACTCATTCCCGCGCGGGACATCCAAAGGAACTCCTCGGAAGTATCAAACTGTTCGATGTAGCCCACATCTGTGCCAAACAGGATTTGTCCGCCGGCTTCCGAATAGGCTCGCAATTGCGGCAGCACCACCGTGTTCATCCCCTTTTCGAACTCCTCGCGCGACTCGTTTCTGCTTTCAACGTGCCAGAGCGTAAGCGTGGGGATGAGCGCCATGTGTGCCGCCTTCAAGCGTTCCACGAGTGACGAGCTCCATGGGCCGCCGCTTGGAGTGGTATGAGCCAGAATATCAACGCCGCTCTGGATGGCTACTTCGATTCCCTCCTGGTTCGAAGGATGAGCAAAAACGGGTTTACCAGCGCGGTGTGCTTCGCCCACAACTGCTTTGGCCAGGTCCAAAGGCATGATCAGGATTCCATCCGCCTCGACGGAGCCCGCAAAAATCTTGATGCCATCTGCACCGTCATGAATCTGCTCGCGAACTCTTTGCACCGCCTGAGCGCTGGATTCAACTTCCGGGATGTTGATGTGGTTCGTTTGCAGAAAGTACTTCACGTAAATCGGCGTTCCGCCTTTTCCCCAGAACGGCTCGCCCACCGTTAGAATTCTTGGTCCTTTCACTTCGCCCGCATCTATGCGGTGGCGGATCAGATTGGTATTCTCCAGCACCGACCCAATGTCAAAGACCGTCGTGAAGCCCCAGCGAGTGAGCATTTCCTTGAGTTGCGAGCTGATCTGCTCGGACGAAAGTTTTTCTGCGTGCAGCAGGCTAGGCATCAGGATATGCACATGGCTGTTCCAGAAACCGGCGGTAATCACCAGGCCCTTGCAGTCAACTACCATCGCATCGCGCGGCACTTTGATCGAGGCCGTTGGCCCGACCGCTACAATGCGGCCCTCGTGTACAAGAATGGCGCCGTTGTCGATCGCCGGCTCCGTGGGCGAGGGATAGATCTTTGCACCAACCAGAGCCAGGTCAGACCCGCGGCTGGGCCCGCACGTAAGCAGTGTCCAAAGCAGGAAAGCAAGTAGTCCGAAACGGTTTCGCATGTTTTCAATATACGCGCTCAGCGCAGAGATTTCTCCGAAGTCTTCGATTAAGCCAGCGCCGACGGTGGTGCGAGCCGCGGATGCTCTTGGCGCTGCATCGTAAAAACACGCGCAGCAAATTAACCTAATCTGAGGTAGCGTGACGTCGCATCATTAGGTATCGTTGCGGGGCGAATTTCAGTACCAGCCGGTAGAGATCGGCGCCGCAGGGAAGTTTATGACCATCGATCAGGACATCGAAAAAATCGCGCTGCAGGAAAACCGGCTGCAATTCAAACATTTTGATGCTGAAGTGGCGTGGGCCGTGGGAACAGCGCTGAAAACCGCGGCGGAAAAGCGTACTGCGCCAGTGGCCATCGACATTCAACTGCAAGGCTTTCCGCTTTTTTCTTATTCGATGACTGGGACAACGCCTGACAATTGGGAATGGATTCGCCGCAAGCGCAACACGGTGATGCGCTATCACCGCAGTTCGTACGCCATCGGACTAAAACACGAGCGCGCCAAGACCACTTTGCAAGGAACGACCGGTCTCGATTTGCGCGACTACTCCACTCACGGCGGCTGCTTTCCGATTTTCGTCCACGGAACCGGCTGCGTCGGCACCATCACCGTTTCCGGTTTGCCGCAGCGCGAAGATCACGAACTGGTCGTCTCGGTGCTCCAGCAATATCTGCAACTGACCGGCGAAGACCTGGCGCTCGACGCACCAACCGAAACTTGATCGCAGGTAACGCAACCGCTCGACGCCGGCTTCAACACAAATAAATCGCAGTGCGCAACAACAATTTGCGCGACGAAAATGGAGAGGTCACTGACGATGAGCGAAACGCGAGCAGCAAAGCCCAGCCTGACTCCCGCGCAGCAATTTCTGAATGACGTCTGGGAACAGCATCTTGGCACCGAGTTCGCCACCCGCGACACCGAAGCCACTTTGGACACCATGGTTCCCGACGCGTACGTCAATCACATTCCGGTGATGACCGGCGGCGTCGGCCGCGCCGAGTTGCATGAATTCTATTCGCGCCACTTTATTCCCAAGATGCCGCCCGATACTCAGATCATCCCGCTCTCGCGCACCATCGGCACCGACCGCCTCGTCGACGAAATCATTTTTCGCTTCACCCACACCATCGAAATGGACTGGATGCTTCCCGGCATCGCTCCCACCGGCAAGCCAGTCGAGTGCGGGCTGGTGGTGATCGTTCACTTTCGCGACGGCAAGCTTGCCCACGAACATATCTATTGGGATCAGGCCACCGTGCTGGTGCAACTCGGTCTGCTCGACGCCACCAAACTTCCGGTGGTCGGCAACGCCAGCGCCAAAAAATTGTCCGATCCCAAACAACCGTCGAACGAATTGATCTGCCGCGCGCAAACAAATCGCAATCCATAATTTCTCGATCACGCTAACGCCGTGCGTTTGGCGTGGTGCGACAATTTCCCGAACCGAGTGCTACGATACGGCGTCATGAAAATCACAATTAACCTACGTTTCGTTTTCGTTTCCTCAGTTTTTCTCCTTTTTACAATTTTGATTGCAGGTTCTTGCTTCGCTCAATCCGCGCCCGCCGCGCAAGTATTCCGTCTCGACGGCGGCAATGTTACGTACGCTTTCGGCGTAAACGAGCACGGCGAATTGCAGCCCATCTATTGGGGCGGACGAATTGGTGCACACGACTCAATCGCTTCCGCTCATTCGAATCCCGAGGTGGCTTCCTTCGATTCCCCATACACCACAACGCCACAAGAATATGCCTCGTGGGGAGCAGGACTGTTCACCGAGCCCGCGTTGAAAATTACTTTTGCCGACGGCAATCGCGATCTGGTGCTGCATTTTGTGAGCGCAAAACAGATCGACGCACACGCGTTGGAAATTCAGCTCAAAGATATTTCCCGCGAAATTTACGTCACCCTGCGCTACTCGATTGATTCCGAGAGCGGAATCCTCGCGCGCTCCGCCATCATCGAAAACAAGGAAAAACAGCCAGTCGTAATCGAACAAGCCGCCGCCGCGCAATGGACTCTGCCTCCCGCCTGCTACACGCTCAGCTATTTGACCGGCCGCTGGGCCGGCGAATGGACACTGAATCAGGAGCCGATCATCGGCGGAGAACGCGTTATCGAAAGCCGCCGCGGCACCACCGGGCATCAAGCGAATCCGTGGTTTGCAATTTCGCGCGACGCGAGCCAATCCGCCAGTGGCCCAATCGTCGCCGACGAAGAGCACGGCGAAGTCTGGTTCGGCGCGCTGGCATGGTCCGGCTCCTGGCGCTTCACTGTTGAACATAACCAGCTCGATTTCGTTCGAATCACCGGCGGCTTCAATCCTTTTGATTTCGGGTACAAATTGAAGCCCGGCGAAAAACTGGAAACGCCGGTTTTTTACGGAGGTTACTCCGATCACGGACTTGGCGGCGCTTCGCGCTTGCTGCATCATTTTGAAAATGCGCACATCCTGCCGCAAGCGCCAGATCCCAAGCCCCGCCCCGTGATTTACAACTCGTGGGAAGCCACCGAATTCAACGTGGACGAACCGGGCCAAGTTGCGCTGGCGGAAAAGGCGGCGTCGATCGGAGTGGATCGCTTTGTGATGGACGACGGCTGGTTTGGCCAGCGCAAGAACGATCACGCGGGACTTGGCGACTGGTACGTGAACAAAGATAAATTTCCGAATGGCCTGAAACCGCTGATCGATAAAGTCCACTCGCTCGGAATGGATTTTGGTTTGTGGGTCGAGCCGGAAATGATCAATCCGGATTCCGATTTGTATCGCAAGCATCCGGAGTGGGTTTTGAATTTTCCGGGACGTCCGCGTTCGGAATCGCGCAACCAACTGGTGTTGAATCTGGCGCGCGCCGATGTGCGCGATTACGTGGAAGGATTTCTGGACAAGCTGCTCAGCGAAAACGACATCGCGTTTTTGAAATGGGATTACAATCGCAATTGGGCCGAGCCGGGCTGGGATCAAGTTCCAGTGGATGAGCAAAAACGCGTTTACGTCGAATTCATTCGCAATCTTTATACGATTCTCGCCGATTTACGCAAGAAACATCCGAAGATCGAAATTGAATCGTGCTCCGGCGGCGGCGGCCGCGTGGATCTCGGTATTTTGCATTACACCGACGAAGTCTGGCCTTCCGATAACACCGATCCTTTCGATCGCCTGGCGATGCAAGACGGTTTCAGCTACGCGTACACGCCGCAGATCATGATGGCGTGGGTGACCGATTCGCCGCACTGGCAGAACGGCCGAGCCTCTTCGCTGGCGTATCGGATGCTCAGCTCGATGCAAGGGTCGCTGGGCATCGGCGCGAATCTGAATCACTGGAGCGCGGAAGATTTTGCAACCGCCAAGCGATTGATTTCCGCGTACCATTCGGCGCAACGAACGATTGTGCGCGGCGATCTTTATCGTTTGATCAGCCCGCGCGACGGCAGCGAATTTTCCGCGACCGAAACGGTTTCCAGCGACAAGAAACAGGCCGTCGTTTTCGCGTTTTCGCACTCCACGCAGAAGGGCCGCGGATTTCCGCTGCTGCAACTGCAAGGGCTCGATCCTGACGCGGAATACAAACTCGGCTGGATCGAAGGCAAAGCCCAGCCGGATACTCCGGGCAACGCTTCCGGCGCGTGGTGGATGCGGCACGGCATTCAGCTCGAGTTGAAGGGTGATTTCCAAGCCGCTGCGTTTCGCCTCGATCGCCAATAACAGCGCTGCTTTCTGGTCGGCAGTTCGTTGCCATGTATCTTCGCTTTCCACTACACCTGCTCGCAGGGACAGTCACCGGTGAAGCAAAACTGGCCTTCGGTCCAAATTACCAAGCGCGGGCCGTTCCGTGACAATAGAGCCGTGACAGCAAACCAGAAGTCTTCTGTCGCGGAGGAAGTCATGAAGGCCGTGCTCGCGCTGATCGTCATTTACATAGGAACATTCCTGGTCGCCATTCAGGGCGCATCGAATTCGCCGGTGGAGGCTTCGGAGCAAAGCGGAGCGCAGAGCAGCGCGGCCATCGATCCGGTGAAAGAAAAAGAGATTCGTTCGCTGCTGGAACTGGTCGGCGCGCGGGACGCGATCCAGGATGCGGCGACCGCGGCCACCGAACAGTACCGCCAGAAAATGCTGGAGACTTCCGCGAACAGCGATCGCGCGGACAAGTTCGCGAAAGCGTATCAGGCAGAATTTCAGAAAAAATTTGATGCCGACGCGGTGACCACGCAGCTGGTCGGAATCTACGACAAGCACTTCACGGAAGACGAAATCAAAGACCTGCTGGAATTTTACGGTTCACCGACCGGACAGAAGGTGGCTTCGGAGATGCCGAAGATTACCCGCGAAGTGCAGTTGACCGTGCGCACCGCGAGCGGGCAAGCGGCCCGGCAGGCTTGGCAAGAAGTCCATGCGCAGAACGCAAACGCCGGAGAGAATTCGCATCCGTTCGGAATGCGGCGACGGAATCTCAATGGCAATGGGCAAACGCAGCCGGCGGATGGTCAGCAAGCGCAAGCCAGTTCGCAGCAGCCCTGAGAAGAGTTCAAAGTCGAAAGTTTAAAGTTGAAAGTAAAACCAACGGCTTTAGAACCTTTGCTGCGTCGGTAAGGTTCGCGCCGGGCTGAAGTTAACCACAACCCCCACCCCCTCCCCTTTTTCTGTAACTGCAGATGATAAAGGAGTTAGCGGAGGCTCGCTCAACGGATCGCAAAGGCCACGCAGCCCACGAGTAGCTACGCTACCCCCTCCCCTAGTTTTTCATAAGTGTTCATTCTAAAGGTGGTTAAAGTCCTTTGTTTTGATACAGTTTTGCAAGTGCGGAATCTAAAGGACTTACGGGAAGAGGCTGGCGATTCGTGACTGGTGACTCGACGAAGAAGAAAGTCGGGTGCGCACGCCGAGAGATCCTTTGGTCGCGGTACTCCGTCAGGACTCATATCCTGCCGGATATTCGGTTGTCAAAGAGCGTCGGGGTCCAGTCCAGCTGGTCCGCACTTCTACTTTTGTGGGCTAAAGGGAGAGCCCGGTCTTTTCTCACGGCGGGCTACAAGTATAGCCCGCATCCGAAAACCCAATTATCTCGCGGATGGAGAGGCTTGTCAAGAAGTATTATTGGCGAGAAGGTACCGTTCGAACCGTGTGTCCGCCGGTTCTCGAACTGAAATGACTCGCGCTGCCTGATGTTTTGTGTATGATTACGTTCCTCGGAGTGCTCCAATGTCGAGCGGTAAAATGGACTGGGACAAGGTCAGGACCACCGTCAGAGCGGAGGTGGAAGCGCAAGTTAGCGCCGCGCTCAAACAGCAGTCGAGCGAAGGCAACACAATTCGATGGATGAAAGACTGGCAGCTGCCCGCAATCGTCGTGGGCTGTGTAGCCGTGGTTCTTGGCATTCTACTCACTCAGTCGTACGACCGGAATGGCAAACAAGAGCACTTTCAAGGAGAAGTTGGAGCGACTTTGACACGAGTGAAAGAGAATATCCAAGGTCTTCAAAATGATGTTTCCAGTATCAAGGACGAAGTCGCAACGCTGAAATTACAGATCGCCCTATCCCAACCGATTGCGCAGTTTAAATCGCATCTTTCTGAATTAAGACCCAGTCTCGCGCTGGTCCAGCAGCAGAGGAGTAAAATACCGCCTGCCATCATGTCTGATTTGCAATCTAAACTGCGAACGGTAGGGACGGATGCGCCGAGTTACTGGCCCGTGGTCGCGGACTTTGTGAGCTACCGCTCTGTAAGTGCCGCGTCGTGGGCCATCAAAACTCTCCCCAATTGCAGGGACACCAAGCCATCGGCCACGACTCTCAACTTCAACACGCGTGATACAGCCAAACTGGCCGCAAATATGTTGGGTTATCACGATTGCCGTTTAGCGATTGACTCAACCCTCGATGGCGCGTGGTTGAACCCCTTAATATTCGACAATAAAGTCATCTTCTTTAAACGATGCGTCGTGGTGTACAACGGCGGCTCGATTGAAATAAAGCTTGATCTGGCAAAAAACCGAGTAGTGGATGCGGTCCGGCAGGGAGTACACGCGATGACGCTGTCGGTCGATAACGCGCTCACTTTCGATGATTGTATTTTTGAGGTATCGGTGGAGCAGTCGCCGAGTGACCAAGCGAAACAGCTGACGGCTTTTCTCCTTGCTCAAAATACCGGAACGATAGCCCTGCCGATTAGAAAGGCTGGTTAATCATCAGCGCGGCATCTTCAATCTTCTTGCCTCTGCTTTGACCTCATCCAATTGCCGCTGAAACGGATTCTCCGCAAGCCTGCGAGCTTCAATTCGAGCTCAAAAGTTATGACCCGCAGGGTTGCTTGGGCGGACGATTTCCTGCGCCGACAGCGTGCGCAGGGGCGCCAAGATACCATACTTAATGCTGGTGTGAAGTATGGTAGAATGAGGGATTATGGAAAGGGCGCGAAAAATTACGGTGGAAGTACCGGAAGAGCTGCTGGCGGAGGCGCAGAAGGCTAGCGGCGCGGGAATCACGCAGACGGTGCGGACCGGATTGCAGTTGGTGGCGGCTTCGCGGACTTACGCACGACTGCGGCAGTTGCGCGGCAAGGTTCGCTTTGGGCGGAGCTGGGAAGAGCTTAAGACTGACCGATGATTGCGGCGGATACCAGCACGTGGGTTGCGTTTTTGGAGGGTGAACGTGGAGTGGATACCGATCTGCTGGACCGGGCGCTGACGGACCGGCAGGTGCTGATGGTTCCGGCGGTGCTCACCGAGTTGTTGAGTGATCCGAAGTTGCCTGCGGAGGTTGGCAAGACGTTGTCCGAAGTGCCTTTGGTTGAAATCGAAATGGATTATTGGCAGCGGGCGGGGAGACTGCGAGCGAAGGTGTTGACGAAACGACGGAAGGCGCGGCTGGGCGACGCTTTGATTGCGCAGAGCTGCATTGACAGAGGGATTTCCTTGATTACGCGGGACCGGGAGTTTCGGGCGTTTGCGGAGGCGGCGGGGCTGGCGCTGGTTTGAGGGCGCAACGGCGGAACATCGCTGCGCGAGTGCAGCTTTGCCTGAGTGGCAACCGCTGCACAGCCAAGAGTGGCTGTGCTACTGAAGGGCCGGGCTGAAGTCCGGCCGCTACAAAAACGACAAACTGAGATGGCGAGTTGAGAGCCTGCGGCAGGCAGACCGCGCTGAAAAGAAGGATGCCGGCGGGATGCTGGCGGTACGACAGACGGAAGAGAAAAAGCGCCGATCGGGAGATCGGTGTTCCCAAGCGGAAGGCACGAAGTCGCAGAGGGCGAGGGCAGTATCTTTTTCGGCAGGGCGATGATGGCGTTTGTGGATGGCTCGGGTTGCGCTCATACAATGGATTCAAGAGATCTTGTCGTGGGTCAGTTGGAATTTTGACCTATTGTGGCGCGAGCGGAAAAATTCAAATTTACCGACTACCAGGATTCAGGCGAGGCGATGCGCTGTCCAAAATGCCAATTCGATCATGAGTTGCAGACCACCGAGTGCCTGAAGTGCGGGGTCATCTTCTCGAAGTATAGAGCGGCAGTCGATGCCGCTGCACTTGGGGCTGCGGCGGGCGATGCGCAGAAAGTTGCTGCTGCTTCTGAACATTCTCCTGTTTTGGCTCCTGTTCTGGCTCCTGTTCCGGCTGCTGCGCTGGCTTCTGGTTTGGCTGCGGCCCAGCCTGTCTCAGCCCGGCCTATCTCACCAGATGAGCTTGTTACTGAAAGAGAGGATGCGGTGCGGGAGTTTAAGTACCGCATTTTCGCGGTGCCGGTGGCATTGCTGGTGGCCTGGCTGGTGGCGCGCACGGGCCTGCGGCTGGCGGCGGGCATGCTGGCCATGGTGCTGCATGAGAGCGGGCACGCCATCACGGCGTGGCTTACCGGACGTTGGGCAGTACCGATGCCGTGGGTGACCATGCACGGGGAGGAGCGGTCGTGGGGGATTGTTGTTGGTCTGGCCGCTGTGATTTGCTTCGTGGGATTTTTGGCCTGGCGGGCGGAGCGATGGGGCTGGGTGCTTGCGGCGGGCGCGGCGCTGCTGGTGCAAGTCGTGTTTCTGACGTTGCCGGCGGAAGCCGCGATTGTTTTTGGCGGTGATGGCGGAGCAATGGTGCTGGGGACGATGCTGATGGCGACGTTTTACGCTCCGCACGAAAGCAAGCTGTACAAGAGTTGGGGCTTGCGTTGGGGATTGCTGGCCATCGGAGCGCTGAGCTTCGTGCACGTTTTTCTTATGTGGACGGGGCCGTACGAAAATCTGCCGTTTGGAGAGATCGAGGGAGTGAACCTGTCTGATCCCAGCCTGCTGACTGAAATGTACGGGTGGTCGGTTATCCAACTGGTGGATCGCTACGTCGGGCTGGGCAGGATCTGCCTGGCGGCGCTGCTGGCGCTGTACCTGTGGGGATTGGTTTCGGCGTATCTGGCAATTCCGCGGCGCGATTTGGAGCGGCAAAGCGCCGTGGCAATCCGCTAGATTCGCGGAGCGTTTGCGTCAAAGACCCAGGTGCAGAACGGCACCTGGAGCACGCGCTGCAAGACCAAGACAAAGAACCGGTCTGAAGACCTGCCAGTACAAAACCCGCCCGCCCCAGAAGGCGGCCGCTACAAAAACAAGAATCCTACGGAAAGCGTTTTTTGATTTTGACGTCGATGCCGAAGGTGCCGTTGTAGTCGCGGAGGGCGACGATGGAGACGGTGCGGTTGACGTTGTATTCGACCTGGATGATTTGCTGTTGGGTGGAGCTGACGTTGCTGACGTAGGTGACGGTGAGGTCGCGAGCGATTTGCTGTTCGACGGTGACGCGTGCGGCGGCGTTTTGCTCGGAGCCGCTGGAAGCGAATTCGGTGAGGCCGGGGCCGACGCGAACGCGGGTGACGCCGAAGAGGCGTTCGAGGCGTCCACCGAGCTGGCTGGAGATGGCTTCGGAGACCAGCTCGGAAGCGCCGGAGCCGGCGCCGAAAGAGCCGGTGGTGGTGCCGCCGCTGCGTGCGGAAGCTTCGGTGCTGGTGGTGCCGATGGCGAGGAGGGTGACGATGTCGTTGCTGGGCAGCGGAGGATCGGAGCGGTAGGAAAGCGAGAGCTTGTTGGCGGGACCGGTGAAATTGAGGGTGATTTCATACTGCTGAATGGTGGTGGTGGCCTCGAAATTGACTTCGGGATTTAGCTGGAAAGGATTGGCAAAATTCAAGTCGCCGCGCTGCACGCGATAACGGCTGCCGTGAAAACTGAGGTCGCCGGAAAGTACGTGGATGTGGCCGAGAAGAATGGGATGTTCCCAGGTGCCGCGAGCGCGGAGGTTGGCGTCAGCTTCGAGCTGGGCGTTGGGCCACTCCATGCGGGCGTCGGGAGTGGAGACGGCTTCGACATCGAACTGCAGATTGCGCAGGAAATTGGAACTGGTGGAGGGACCGGAGTCGCCCTGTCCGCCGCCAAGGATTGCGCCAGCGGCTTCGAGGCCACCGGTCATGGTGACGCGTTGAATGAGCACGCGGCCGGAGAGTGTGCCGCCATCGGGAGTGCCAGTGAGGCGAAGATTGCCGAGCGCTTGCCAGCTCATGCCTTCGGGGTAGCGAATACGGACGCCGTCGGTATGCGCGGAAATATCGAAGCGAACCGGACTGTCGGCGTAGTATACGCTGCCGGTCAGATTGAGGGTGCCACCGCCAACCTGCGCAGTCACATTTTCGAAGGAGAGACGCGAGGCGTCGAAGATGAGATCGCCCTTGATGGAGTTGAGGCCGGTGGGAAAATCCACGGCGCGGGCCTGGGCGTTTTCGATGTGAATTTTACCGGTGATGCGCGGGCGGTCGAGAGAGCCTTCGAAGGCGGCGTTGATTTGCGCGGGGCCGCGTGCGTCGAGATCGGGAACAAAGCCGGAGAGCAGGCGCAGATCGAGAGCGCCGTTGAGATTGAGGGCGACGGTGCGGCGTCCGGTGAAATGAACGCTTCCGGCGATTTGCAAATTGGTGTC
>Ga0210402_10002264_pt1 | contig 18938 bp, 15 predicted proteins | sample IncBWC7MmetaG_FD_161055 | JGI IMG/M metagenome (GOLD analysis project Ga0210402, IMG submission 161055) | Forest soil microbial communities from Barre Woods Harvard Forest LTER site, Petersham, Massachusetts, United States - Inc-BW-C-7-M | ecosystem: Environmental > Terrestrial > Soil >... | reverse complement strand
CATCATGGCGCCGCAGAGCGCGATGACGGTCCAGGTCTTGCGCTCGTTGCGCGCATGGTCGGCGCCGAGAAACAGGTGCTCGTGGCGGAAGTCGTCCATGGAATGGCTGTCCATGTCGTGGAGCCTCAAGTCAGATAAGAATGGATGATCTCAACCAGCTCTTCCGCCGCCTGCGAGCGGGCGTCGCCCTGCTTGGCCGACGGATCGACCAGGTGCTCCATGATGTGGTCCTCGATCACCTCGGCGATGAAGCCGTCGAGCGCCCCCCGGCAGGCGGTCGCCTGTTGTAGGATGGCGGCGCAACTCGACTCCTCTTCGATACGGCGCTCGACGGCGTCGAGCTGGCCGCGGATGCGCCTCAGTCTCATCAACAGCTTGCGCTTCTCTTTTTCCTGCGTCGTATGCGACATTGGACTTGATCCTATCCTGGAGGGGGGTATATAGCGCCCGGCGTGCCGGCTGTCGAACGCGTTCGGCGCCGACGCGCCGGAGCAACCTGCAGCAAGGGATTCGATGAACCCGCGACCTAGCACCATAGCCCGGGAAATTCGAGCGATCCTGGGGGCGTCGACGCACTAGCCCCAATCCTCGCGCCTTCCCGGGTCGGACCAACCGATCTGAAAGAAGGAGGCGCGGAGATGACTGCCGCAATCCTCAACGTCCACTCGGCCGCAGCGCCGTGCACTGTTTCGCCCCAGGGCACGAAGGATCTCGTGCGCCTGTTTGCCCTCGACCGCCTGCCCGTCGGCCGGCCGCGGCTGGTTTGCCGCTGGCATCGTGATGCCGATGGCCGCCTGGCATGCCTCTGGGAACCGGGCCTCTGGGAACCGGACAGGGACCCACAAAACGGCAACCAAAGGTCATGAAACTGCACTATGGCCAGCAGCCTTCCATGCGCCGGCGTGACAATGATACAGAGAAGACAATGAAAACCCTGAAACTTCGCGCACTTGTCGGCATCGCAGGCCGGCTTCGGACACCGCGCGTGGCACGGGTGGCAACACTGGCGACGGCGTTGCTGGCACCCGCGCCGGCGATCGCCGGCGATCCGGTGGCGCCGCGCTCGGGGTACTATTTCGGCGGCCATGTCGGCTACATGTTCGGCAGCGCCAACGCCACGCTGGGCGATCCAACCGGCGTGGCCGCGGCTGGCGGCGTCACCGGTTACGGCGCTTTTTTTGGCGGCGTGCAGGCGGGCTACGAGCACTACTTCGCATCGCGCCTGATGCTGGGCGTCGAGCTCGACGCGTCGTTCCCCAGCACCCAGGACCTCGCGCAGGTCCTGTCCTATCGCGCGACGGGCACCGGCACCGCCAACGAGCAGCTCGAATGGCTGGCATCCCTGCGCGGCCGCGCCGGCTATGCCATGGGATCGTGGACACCGTTCGTCACCGGCGGCATCGCCTGGGCGAGCACGCGCTACTCGCGCACCGACCTCACCACCGGCAACGAAGACGCCAACCCCAGCAATATCCGGCTCGGTTACGTGGCGGGCGCCGGCGTCGACTATCGTCTCGATCAGCGCTGGTCGGCGCGTGCCGAGTATCTCTACACCAACCTTGGACTGAGCGGCTTCGCCTTCGCCTCGGCGCCGGCGCGCTATGATTCGCAATACGACCTGCATCGCTTTCGCCTCGGCCTGAACTACAAGTTCGGCGAGGCAGGCGAGTCCACGGAAAAGGAGGAAGACCGCGGCCCCTTTAGCTGGGAGCTGCACGGCCAGACCACCTTCATCTACCAGGGCTATCCGGCGTTCAACGCGCTCTATAGCGGGCCGAACAGCCTGCCGCCGGAGGGCCAGAGCCGCGAGACCTGGACGGTGTCGGCGTTCCTCGGCGTGCGTCTATGGCAGGGCGGCGAGTTCTACTACAATCCCGAGCTGCTGCAGGGCTTCGGTGTCGCCAACACCACGGGTGCCGCGGGCTATCCCAACGGCGAAGCGCAGAAATCCAACTTCCCCTATCCGCGCTACAACACCTCGCGGATTTTTCTGCGCCAGGAGATCGGGCTGGGCGGCGAGCGCGAGAAGGTCGAGAGCGACTACGGCCAGCTGTCGGGCGAAAAGGACGTGTCCCGGGTCACGGTGCAGGTCGGCAAGTTCTCCGTGAAGGACCTGTTCGACGGCAACGACTACGCCGAGGATCCGCGCATCGACTTTCTCAACTGGTCGATCTGGGCTTCGGGCGCCTTCGACTATCCGGCCGACAAGCTTGGCCTCACCTGGGGCCTGACCGCCGAGCTCAACCGGCCGCGCTGGGCGGCGCGTGCGGGCTATTTCCTGGTCGGCGACGTGCCGAATTCCAACACGTTCGACATGAGCCTGTTCTCGCGCGGCGGCTATGTCGGCGAGCTGGAAATGCGCTTCAAGCCCTACAACCGCCCTGGAGTACTTCGGTTGGGGAGCTGGCTCACCAGCACCTTTGCCGGCTCCTACAACCAAGCCGTTGCGCTCGCCGCCCTCAACCCCAGCATGAGCCTGACCGCCAACGACACCATCGCCCAGACCCGCCAGGGCCGCATCAAGTACGGCTTCTATCTCAACCTCCAGCAGGAGCTCAGCGACGATATCGGCCTGTTCGGCCGCTTCAGCTGGAACGACGGGCGCACCGAGATCAACGCCTTCACCGACATCGACACCAGCCTCTCGCTCGGCCTGTCGATCAAGGGCACGGCCTGGAAGCGGCCGGACGACCGCATCGGCATCGCCGGCGCGCTCAACCAGATCTCGGCCGACCACAGCAATTACCTCGCGGCGGGCGGTCTCGGCATCCTGGTGGGCGACGGCGCGTTGAGCTACGCCCCCGAGAACGTGGTCGAGACCTACTACGCCTTCCAGGTCGTGAAGGGCATCGTCGTCACCGCCGACTACCAGTTCCTCAACAATCCGGGCTACAACGCCGTGCGCGGGCCGGCCCACTTCTTCAGCGGACGGCTGTCGGCCCGCTTCTGATCCGTCACTTCCGGTCGAAGTGCCAGGTGCCGTCCCAGTCCCTGGGCGTACCGTCGCGCAGGAAGGCCGCGCAGCGTTCGATGAACACGCGGCTCGGCCCGTCGTTGGGCATGAGCGAGGCGGTGGCGCGGAAGCAGGCGAGTGCCGCCTCGAAGCGACCCTCGCCATAGGCGGCGCGGCCGGCCTCCCATTGGGCCAGCAGCTCGGCGTGCCGAGAGGCGCTGTCGATCTCGCCCAACGGTTCGTGGATCTCGTGCTGCTCGGTGGTGCCCGCCGCCACGATGCGGTCGATGTGCCGCCACACGAAGCGGTCGGCGGTGGCGCCGGCAATCTCGCCGCTCGCCAGGATCTCGGTGCCGTAGGCCTTGTTGAGGCCCTCCAGCCGCGACGCCTGGTTCGCCACCGCGCCGACCAGGGTGTAGTTGATGCGCTCGCGCGCGCCGACATTGCCGACCACCGCCGGCCCGGTGTGCAGGCCGAAGCGGGTGCGAAAGCCCGGCCGTCCGCGGCTCTTCCACTTCTCGGAGAGCCGGTTGCCGGCGGCGGCGGCCTGCAGGGCGGCGCGGCAGGCATTGGCGATGTGGTCCGGGTCGGGTTCGGGCGCGTTCCAGAACGCCATGATGCTGTCGCCGATATACTTGTCGATCATGCCGCGGTTGGCCGAGATCGCCCCGCCCAGCGCATCGAAGTAGCGCGACAGCCGGTTGGTCAGAAGCTCCGGCTCCATGGTCTCGCTCAACAGCGAAAACCCCTCGATGTCGGTGAACATCACGGTGATCTCGCGGCGCGTGCCGCCGACGCCGGCGATCTCGGGCGAACGCATGATCTGATGCACGAGGTTCTTCGACACATAACGGCCGAACACCTCGAGGCCCTCGCGCATGCGTTCGACCGAGGCCGACAGCCGCGCGATCTCGGTGATCCGGCTCTCGACCGGCACGCGGTCGGAGAAATCGAGGTTACGGATGCGCTCGGTCTTGCCGGCGATGCGCGCAAGCGAGCGCGACAACAGCAGCGCGGCCAGCAGCGCGCCGCCAGCGGCGAGACCCACGGCGATCGCGGCGGCGAGCGCGGCGCGTTCCAGCAGGATATGCGAATCGGCGGACAGTTCGACGATCGGCACCGCGGCGGCGATCTGGTAGCGCCGTCCCAGGATGGGCGACATGGTGTGCACCAGCAGCCGATAGTCGCGCCCGCCGAGCACGAGATCGCGCTCGATCCGCCGATCGCCGGCGCTGGCCTGGGCAACCACACCGCGCATCTCGGCCCGCACGGCATCTTCGCCCGGCAGGCATTGCGAATGTTCGAGCTTGCAGACCTCCGACTCCATGAAGACCACGCCCGTATCGCTGGCCAGCATGATGATGGCGTTGGGGGTGATCTTGTAGTCGCCGATCAGGCTGGAGAGCGTGGAAAGCGTGAAGTCGAAGCCGATCACGCCGTCCCCGTGCAGCGGCACGCCGGCCGACACGCCGATGACGTTCGCCTGGGCGAAATGGTAGGGCTCGGTCAATACCGCTGCGTTGGCGCGGCGGGCGTCGATGTACCACGGCCGGGTGCGCGGATCGTAGTCGAGAGGCCGCGAGCGCGGCGGGCTGCGCGTGCCGTCGGGCATTTCGAACCACCAGGTCTCGCGCCGGGCCGCGCCCGCGCCCTCGACCTTGCGCAGGATGACCGAAGACCCGTCAGGCGCATCGAACTCGAGTCGCTGGTCGATCGAGAAGGTCTCCGGCCGGCCGGCATACAGGAAGTGGCCGTCCTCGTAGCCGACGAACACGGCCGCCATCGCGGGATAGCGTCCGAGCGCCGTTGCGAGCTGCCGGAGACGCTCCTGATCGGCCCCGGGGCCGGCGTCGAGCGCGAAGCTGGGCGCCTCGGCGAGCGTCGTGCCGACCGCCACGACGACGCGCAGGCCCGAGGTCAGGAAGCCCTCGACCGCCGTTTCGAGCGACGCCATGCGCTGGCCGACGCTGCGCGTTTCGAGGTGATCGACGGCCCGCCAGCCTAGCCACAGCAGCGCCGTGGCGAGCGGAAACACGATCAGGGCCATCAGGGTCAGCAGCGTGACGCTGAAGGGAACGGAACGCCGCGCTTCGTTCATGTCACCGACCGGCGAGCGGACGGCCTATTCCTCGGCCATCGCGATGGCAGGCAACAGGGCAGCCAGGGCAGGGCAAGCGACGTGCCGGGCGACACTCTGACGGTTTCCTCCAGTGGCCGGCCGGGGCCGGCGCCGCCACTCTACCGCCGCGGCGTCTTGGCGTCAGTCGTCGCGGGCGAGCAGCTTGTAGGCCAGGCCGGCGATGGCGCCGCCGACCAGGGGCGCCAGCCAGAACAGCCAGAGCTGCTCCAGCGCCGCGCCGCCCACGAACAGCGCCGGCGCCGTGCTGCGCGCGGGATTCACCGAGGTATTGGTGACTGGAATGCTGACCAGGTGGATCAGGGTGAGGCAGAACCCGATCGCCAGCCCCGCCGCCGCCGCATGGGCGCGCCGGTCGGTGGCGGCCACGATCACCGTCACGAAGCCGAAGGTCATGACGATCTCGATGACCGCCGCCGCGAGCAGGCCGTACTTGCCCGGCGAATGCTCGCCATAGCCGTTGGTGGCGAAGCTGCCGATGTCGGCGCCGGTCTTGCCGGTGGCCACGACATAGAGGATCGCCGCCCCGGCGATGCCGCCCAGCACCTGGGCGATCACATATTGCACGACCTCGCTCCATGGGAAGCGCCGGCTACAGGCGAGACCAACCGTCACCGCGGGATTGAAATGGCCGCCCGACACCGGGCCCAGGGCATAGACCATGGTCAGCACGGTAAGGCCGAAGGCCAAGGCCACGCCCAGGAAGCCGATGCCGAGCTGGGGAAAGGCCGCGGCGAGCACCGCGCTGCCGCAGCCGCCGAGAACCAGCCAGGCGGTTCCCAAAAACTCGGCATAGAGACGGTTGGCAATCGGCATGATTGTTCCTCCCGTGGGTTTCTCGCGGCAATTTTACAGTAATTCGGCCCGAAACGCCCGTCGGCTTATCCACCGCGCCGCACAAGCGAAGCGTCATCAAATCGACACCGCGCATTCATGCGCGGCCCCTAGCGTGCCGCCCTCGCCGAGGGAGTTCGCATCATGTTCCTGCGTCGCCGCCGTCTGATCGCCGCCTCCGGCCTTGCCGTCGCCAGCGCCGCCCTGCCGCGCGTCGCCATCGGCCAGGCCGACCGCCGCCCCAGCATCACCATCGCGGTCCAGCAAATCTCCAACAGCGCCTCGCTGGAACCCCTGCGCGAGCAATCCAATGTCGGCTCGCGCACCTTCTCGTTCATCTTCGAGACGCTGATCATGCAGAACCTCATGGGCCAGCTCGAGTCGATGCCGGGCCTGGCCGAGAGCTGGAAGCGCATCGATGAACGCACCGTCGAGCTGGCGCTGCGCAAGGGCGTGAAATTCCACAACGGCGACGAGATGACGGCGGACGACGTGGTCTTCACCTTCAGCCGCGAACGCATGTTCGGCCCGGACTACGACATGACCAACACCGGGACGCTGTTCACCTCGGTGCGGGTCCGCGATTCGGTCGAGGGCAAGAAGCTGCCGCCGGAAGTGCCGGCCGTCGCCAAGCGAAGCTTTCCCGCGCTCGAGAAGGTCGAGGCGATCGACAAGTACACCGTGCGCTTCACCAACCGCACCCCCGACGTCACCTTGGAGGGCCGCATCGGTCGCCTGGGCAGCGACATCATCAGCCGCCGCGCCTACGAAGAGGCCAAGACCTGGATGGACTGGGCGCGCGCGCCGGTCGCGACCGGCCCCTACAAGGTGCGCGAGTTCGTGGTCGACCAGTCGCTGCTGCTCGACGCCCACGACGACTATTGGGGCGGCCGACCGCCGCTCAAGAGCGTGCGCCTAGTCGTCGTGCCGGAGGTGGCGAGCCGCATCAACGGGCTCTTGGCCGGCCAGTTCGACTTCATCTGCGACGTGCCGCCCGACCAGATCCCGGGCATCGAGAAAAACGCCAAGTTCGAGGTTTTGGGCAGCCCGATCGTCAATCACCGCCTCACGGTGTTCGACAGCCACCATCCCATCCTGGTCGATCCGCGGGTGCGCCAGGCCTTCAGCCACGCGATCGACCGCCAGGCGATCGTCGACAGCCTGTGGTCGGGCCGCACGCGCGTGCCGGCCGGGCTGCAATGGGAATTCTACGGCCCGATGTTCGTCGAGAACTGGACAGTGCCCGACTACGACCCCGCCAAGGCCAAGGCGCTGCTGAAGGCCGCCAACTACAAGGGCGATCCGATCCCCTACCGCCTGCTCAGCAACTACTACACCAACCAGGTGGCGACGGCGCAGGTGCTGGTCGAGATGTGGCGCCAGGCGGGGCTCAACGTGCAGATCGAGATGCGGGAGAACTGGCAGCAGATCTTCGAAGGCAACGGCCAGCGCGCCGTGCGCGACTGGTCCAACAGCGCGGGTTTCAACGACCCGATCTCCTCGATCGTCGCCCAGCACGGGCCGCAGGGCCAGCAGCAGCAGACCGGCGAATGGACCAACGCCGAGATGAACAAGCTCTCCGACGCCATGGAGATCGAGACCGACATGCAGAAGCGCAAGGCGATGTTCAAGCGCATGCTGGAAATCTGCGAGCGCGAGGATCCCGCCTACACCGTGCTGCACCAGAACGCGACCTTCACCGCCAAGCGCAAGGACATCGGCTGGAAGGCCTCGCCCTCCTTCGCCATGGAGTTCCGCTCGGTCAACTTCGCGATCAACTGAGGCGGCCGCTACTCGATGCCGAGATAGACCTTCTGAACGTCGGGATTGTGCGCCATCTCCTGGGCCGGTCCCTGCAGCACGGTGCGGCCGACCTGCAGCACGTAAGCGTGCTGGGCCGCCTCGAGCGCCAGGTCGACCGACTGCTCGGCGAGCAGGATGGTCTGGCCGTCTTTGTGCAAGGCGGCGAAGGCGTCGTACATGGCATCGACGATGGCGGGCGCCAGGCCGAGGCTGGGCTCGTCGAGCAGCAGCAGCTCGGGCTCGCTCATCAGCGCGCGGCCGACCGCCAGCATCTGGCGTTCGCCGCCCGACATGGTGCCGGCCCGCTGGACGCGCCGCTCGGCCAGCCGCGGGAACACGCCATAGACCCGCTCGAGCAGCCGCGGGATGCGCTTGCGGTCGGAAAGCGGCGTGGCGCCCAGCAGCAGATTGTTCTCGACGCTCTGTTGCGTGAACAGCCGCCAGCCCTCGGGCGAGAGCGCCAGGCCCTTGCGCACGATGGCATAGGCCGGCTGGCCCGCGATGTTCTCGCCGTGGAACTCGACCTTGCCGGCCGCGGCGGGCACGATGCCGGCGACAGCGTTCAGAGTCGTCGTCTTGCCGGCGCCGTTGGAGCCGAGCAGCGCCACGACCGAGCCCTTCGGCACTTCGAGCGAGACGTCGGCCACGCCGATCAGGTCGCCGTAACGCACTTCGAGATGCTCGATCCGGAGCAGCGGCGCGCTCACGGGCCCTCCGCGTGCCGGACCTTGCGGCGGCCGAGATAGGCCTCGATCACCTTGGGGTCGCTGGTGACCTCGCGCGGCGTGCCGCGCGAGATCTCGCGGCCCTGGTGGAACACCACGACCTTGGCGGCGAGCGAGACGATCACCTCCATGATGTGCTCGACGATGACGATGGTGATGCCGCCGCCATGGATGCGGCGCACCAGCTCGATCGCCTCGCGCACCTCGGTCGGCGTCAGGCCGGCCATCGCCTCGTCGAGCAGCAGCGCCCTGGGCTCGGAGGCAAGCGCGCGGGCGATCTCGAGCCGCTTGCGCCCGGGCGTGCCGAGGCTTCGGGCCGGCGAATCGGCCAGCCGACCGAGCCCGACCCGCTCCAGCACGGCGCGCGCCTTGGCGCGCGCGTCGCGGGCGTTGGGATGGCGCAGCAGGGCGCCGATCGTGGCGTTGTCCAGCACCGACATCGAATCGAAGGTGAGCGGCACCTGGAAGCTGCGCGCCAGCCCGAGCCGCGCCCGCGCTTCGGGCGGCAAGGCCGTCACATCGGTGCCGTTGAAGACGACGGTGCCCGACGTCACCGGCAGGTCGCCGGTCAGGCAATTGAAGAAGGTCGACTTGCCCGCGCCGTTGGGCCCGATCAGGCCCAGGATCTCGCCTTCCTCGACCGCGACCGAGGCGTTGTCGACCGCCTTGAAAGCGCCGAACGCCTTGGTGACGTCCCTGGCTTCAATCAGCATGGCCGGCCACCGGTGCGGACTTGGCGCGATCGCGGCGGGCCGGCCGGCGCTCGAACAACGACAGCAGCCCGCTCGGCAGGAAGCGGGCGATGATGACGATGATGGCGCCATAGACCACGAAGGTGAGGCCCGCCCCGCGGCCGCCCAGCAGGCTGTTGGAAAGCTCCTCCAGCGGCACCAGGATCAGCGCGCCGACCAGCGGCCCGAACAGCTGGCCGGCGCCGCCCAGGGCCGCCATCACCAGCATCTTGACCGAGATCAGGATGCCGAAGCCCGACTCCGGATCGATGAAGCCGAACATGGTGAGATAGAGCGAGCCGGCAAGGGCGGTGAAGGCGGCGCTCAGCATGTAGGCATAGAGCTTGTAGCGGCCGGCCGAGACGCCGAGCGACCGCGCGGCGCGCTCGCTGTCCTTGATGGCGCGCAGATAGAAGCCCATGCGGGCGCCCTCGATCCAGCGCGTCAGCCCGAGCAGGAACACCAGCACGGCGAGGAAGATATAGTAGTAGGGCGTGGCCGAGATGAAGGAGAGGTCGAGCACGCTGCGCGGCACCGGCGGGCCGCTCAGGCCCTGCGCGCCGCCTAAAAAATCGCTGGTCGAGCTCAGCACGCGCACCAGCTCGGCGACGGCGATGGTGGCCATGCTGAAATAGTGACCGGACAGCCGGAGCGTCGGCACGCCGATCACGGCGGCGATGCCGACGCTGATCGCCATGCCGAGCGGCGCGCCCGCGATCGGCGGCCAGCCGAGATGGGTGTAGACCACGACCGCCGAATAGGCGCCGACGCCGAAGAAGACCGCATGGCCCACCGACACCTGGCCGGCATAGCCGCCGACGATGTTCCAGGCCGAGGCGCCGATGGCGGCCAGCAGGACCAGCGCGCCCAGCCGGCCATAGACCGGCGAGTTGCCGGCGAGCAGCGGATAGACCAGCACCAGCACGACAAAGCCGAGCTGGAGGATGCGGCGCGGGCTCATGCCTTGCCCATCAGGCCCTGCGGGCGGAACCACAGCACGAGCACGAACAGCACGTAGACGATCACGTCCTTGTAGACCGGGCCGATCAGATAGGCCGACAGCGATTCGACGACACCGATGATCAGGCCCGCCACCAGCGCGCCCAAGACGCTGCCGAAGCCGCCGAACGAGACGGTGACGAAGGCCACGATGGCCAGCGTCTCGCCCACGGTCGGCGAGGTATAGAAGAAGGTGGCGATCAGCGCGCCGGCGATGCCGGTCGCCGCCCCGGCCAGCGCCCAGGCGAGCGCCTGCATGCGCTGCGGGCGGATACCCATGAGCTGCGCTGCCGTGGCGTCCTCCGACACCGCCAGCATGCGGCTGCCGATCGCCGTGCGGGTCAGGATGACGTGCAACAGCAGCGTGACGCCGAGACCAACGACGCCCGCCAGCAGGCGCGAGCCCTCGAAGCGGATGCCGGCCAGCACGAAGGAATGGCCGACCAGCGTGTCGGGCAAGGTCCTGAAATTGGCGCCGAACGTCCAGAACGCGGCATAGCGCAGGAACAGCGCCAGCCCGAAGGTGCCCAGGATCTGCGCCAGCATCGGCCCCTTCATGATGTGGCGGACCAGCAGGAAGTAGCTCACGACGCCCAGGGTGGCGATCAGGATGGCGGCGACCGGCACGGAAGCCCACGGCCCGCCGCCCAGCGCCGTCCAGATCACGACGGCGGTGTACATGCCCAGCATGACGAAGTCGCCGTGCGCGAAATTGACGACGTTCATCATGCCCCAGATCAGGGTCAGGCCGGACGAGAAGAGCGCGTAGACCGCGCCCAGCAGCAGTCCGCTGACCACGACCTGCAGGAGCGTCATCGACATCGTGCGACGCCGCCTGCGCCGGGCGCGGCTTACCAGCCCTTGTAGGGAAGGATGACCTCGGCCGTCGCGCGGTCCTTCGGCCAGATCGCGAGGTATTGGCCGCCGCGCATCTGGGTGATCAGGCTGGAAGCCAGTGTGTTCTGCCCCTTGTCGTCGAACTTCACGCCGTCGTAGCCCGGCACCATCTGGTCGGCCTTGAGGTCGGTGGCCTTGAGCGCGTCGCGGATCTTGGCCGGATCGGTCGAGCCGGCGCGGTTGATGGCGTCGGCCATCACCAGGAAGCCTTCGAGGCCGCGCGCCGAGACGTCGTCGAGATCGGCGCCGCCGCTCTTCTTCTTGTAGAGCTCGTTGAAGAGGTAGGGCACGGTGCCCGGCTTGCCGCCGGCGAAGGCCGAGCGATTGACCAGGCCCTCGACCGACGAGGCCATGGTCTTGACGAACGACGGGTCGTTGAAGCCCGCATCGTCGGCGATCATGATGCCGGGCTTCCAGTTCAGCTCCTTCATCGTCTTGGCGTAGAGGATGGCGTCGGAGGTGTAGGAGATGAAGATCAGGGCGTCGGGATTCTTCTCCTTGAGCTGCAGCACCTGCGGCTGCACGTCGGTCGAATTGGCCGAGTAGGAGATGTTCTGGGTGATCGAAAGACCGTCCTTGCCGAACACCTCGGCGATGACGCTGGCGACCGAATTGCCGTACTCGGTGTTCTCGTGCACCAGGGCGACCGAGTCGACCTTGCGGCCGGCGGCTTTCTGCTCCTTCAGGAACGCCGAATAGGCCTTGGCGAAATCGATGGCGACCGGCGTGGTGCGGAAGAACCACTTGAAGCCGCGCTCGGTCAGGTTGGCGGCGACCGACTCGGGCGTCAGGAAGGGAATGCCGTAGCGTTCGGCGATGGCGCTGGCGGTGAGCGTGATGCCCGACTGGTAGGCGCCGATCACGGCGGCGACCTTCTCCTCGGTGATGAGCCGCAGGGTCTGGTTCTGGCCGGCTGCCGGCGTGCCCTGGTTGTCGGCGAAGATGAGCTGGATCTTGGCGCCCTTCAGGCCGGGCAGGCCGCCGCCCTTGGCCAGTGGCATGATCTTGGCCAGCTCGGCGTTGCCGTTGTTGATGACGTCGACGCCGACTTCCATCGCCATTTTGGAATATTCGCCGGCGCTCGCCGAGTTGCCGCTCAACGGGTAGACGGCGCCGATCTTGACGGTCTCCTGGGCCGCCGCGCTGCCTGCCCATCCCACAGCGGCCAGAGCCGCGCCCGCAACGATCGTCCGACGAGAAGTCTTAAGCATCCGTGAATTCCCCTGAATATTGCGTATTTTTTTGCTGCCTCAAAAGAGTGGCATGCCGCGCGCCGGTCAGCAAACCCGATAGCGCTCCACGACCTCCGTATCGAGTTCGATGCCCAATCCCGGGCCGTCCGGCAGCAGCACGTGGCCGGCCTCGAGCCTGAGCGGCGCCTTCAGCAACTGCGTGCGCAGCGCATTGTCGCTCATGTCGTACTCGAGCATCAGCGGATAGGGCGGATGGTCGGTGTGCGGCGTGGCCGGCAGCGCGGCGATGAAATGGCAGGCCGTCGCCAGGCCGACGGCGCCGCCCCAGACATGCGGCGCCACCCGCAGATTCTGCGCCTGGGCGAGCGTGGCGATGCGCTTGGCCTCGCTGAGGCCACCGACGGTCGGGATCGAGGGCTGCACGATGTCGACGCAGCGTCCGTCGATCAGGGCGCGGAAGTCGCGCACCGTGTGATGCGCCTCGCCGGCAGCGATCGGGATCGGCGAACGGGCACGCAACTCGGCGTAGCCTCGCAGGTCACCGGGCGGCAGCGGCTCCTCGATCCAGTGGATGCCGAATGGCTCGATCGCCCGGGCGCATTCCAGCGCCACGTCGGCGGTGTAGGCGCCGTTGATATCGACCATCAGCAGCTTGTCCGGCCCCAGCACCTCGCGGGCGCGCCGCACGCGGGCCACGTCGTCCTTGATGCCGCGGCCGATCTTGATCTTGGCGCCGGCATAGGGATGGGCCGCCGCCTCGGCCAGCATGTGATCGAGCTGGCGGCCGGGATCGCTGGAGAAGAAGCCGGTCGAGGCGTAGGCCGGAATCCGCGTCATCGCACAGCCGCCGATCAGGTCGCAGACCCGCACGCCGAAGCCGCGGGCGATGGCGTCGTAGAGGGCGACGTTGATGCCGGCCAGGCAGGCGGTGAGCTGGTTGCCGACGCCCAGGTGATACATCGCATTGCGTATGCGGGCCTCGACATGGTCGAAATCGAACACGCTCTTGCCCACGAACATCGGCTCGATCATGCGGAAATATTCAGCCGTCACCAGCGGATTGCCGAAGGCTTCGCCGATGCCCAGCACGCCGGCGTCGGTTTCGACCTCGACCAGCCCGCCCTGGCGGCGAAAGCCGCCGCCGCGCGACATGCCGTAGGCCTTGTCCGGCGCAAAGGCGTATTCGAGGCCGATAAAAGACAGACGCTTGATGGTCGGCATCGCACGATCATGCCGCACCTGATAGCATCGGGCAAAACGGGGAGCGGGCGGATCCTTCGAGCGACGACAATTTGCTGGCTTGTCTGCCTTGTCGTCCTCGCCGGCTGCAAGGAGGACGCGGCCGAGGTGGCACCGCTCACCCGGGTCAAGGCCGTGACCACGGAAATCGTCGATTTCGCCCCGCCCATCACGCTGACCGGCGTGATCGCCGCCCGCGTCCGCACCGACCTGTCGTTTCGCCTGAGCGGCAAGGTCAGCGAGCGCTTGGTCAATGTCGGCGACCATGTCGTGCTGAACCAGGTGCTGGCCAGGCTCGATCCCGACGAGCAGCAGGCCGAGCTCGTCTCGGCCCAGGCCGGCGTGGTGTCGGCCGAAGCCATGGTGCGGCAGGCGGCGGCCGCCTTCGAACGCCAGAAAGACCTGCTCGGCCGCGGCAACACCACGCGCCGCGACTACGACCAGGCCGAGGCGTCGCTGCGCTCGGCGAAGGCGCAGCTCGACCAGGCGCATTCCGACCTCTCGGTGGCGCAGGACCAGCTCGCCTACACCGAGCTGCGCGCCGATGCCGACGGCATCATCACGGCGCGCATGGCCGAGGCCGGCCAGGTGGTGGCGCAGGCCCAGCCGATCTACAGCCTGGCGCGCGACGGCCCGCGCGACGCGGTGTTCAACGTCCATGAATGGGCGCTGGCCAATGTCGCCACCGACACGGGGCTCGTCATATCGCTGGTCTCCGATCCCGCCGTCACGACCCTGGGCGACCTGCGGGAGATCTCGCCGGCGGTCAATCCCAACACCGAGACGGTGACGGTGAAGATCGGCCTGCGCGAGACGCCTCATGCCATGACCCTGGGCGCGCTGGTCGACGGCACGGGCCCGACGCGGCAGCAGAAGGTCGTCCTCGTGCCGTGGCCGTCGCTGTTCGAGATCGACGGCCGGCCGGCCGTCTGGGTGATCGATCGGCAAAGCAACCTCGTATCGCTGAAACCCATCACCATCGCCCGCTACACCAAGGATCGTATTGCCGTGGCGAGCGGCCTGGCGTCGGGCGAGGTCGTGGTCAGCGCCGGCGTGCAGATGCTGCGGCCGGGACAGAAGGTCGAGATCGCGGCGGAGCAGAAGCGATGATGGTGCGCCGGTGCTGGATCGCAGCCATCCTGCTGCTCGGCCTGGCTGCCTGCCGGGACGACGCGCCGGAGGCAACGCCGGTGCGGCCGGTGCTGTCGGTCGTGGCGGTCGTGCGCTCCACCGACACCTTGGGTCCGTTCGCCGGCACCATCGAGCCGCGCTACAAGGCCGACTTGGGCTTCCGCATCTTTGGCCGCATGGTGGCGCGCTTCGTCGATGTCGGCGCCATCGTCGCCAAGGACCAGGAGCTCGCCGCCCTCGATCCGGCCGTGCAGGCGCTGGCGGTGCGCAGCGCCCAGGCCACGGTCGCCGGCGCCGAGGCGCAGTACGCCAACGCCGAGGCCGAGGAAGGCCGCCAGCGCGACCTCGCCCAGCGCAACATCACGCCGCCCGCCCAGTTCGAGCTGATCCAGCGCAACCGCGAAACCGCCGAGGCCAACCTGACGCGCGCCCGCGCCTCGCTGCGCAAGGCAAAGGACCTGCTCTCCTTCACCCAGCTCAAGGCCGATTTCGACGGCGTCGTCACCGGCCGCTACGCCGAGCCCGGACAGGTGGTCAATGCCGGCCAGAAGATCGTCACCGTCGCCCGGCCCGAAATCAAGGAAGCGGTGATCGCCGTGCCCAACGAGCTCGCCGACACGCTGTCGCACGCCAACGACTTCACCATGACAGTCGATCTCGATCATGTCGTCTCGATGAAGGCCGCAGGCGTGCGCAGCGTCGATCCGACAGCCGATGCGACGACCCGCACGCGCAGCGTCTTTCTCACCCTCGACGACCCGCCGGCCGCCTTTCGTCTCGGCATCACCATCGCCGTCACGCTGAGCCGGCCGGTGTCGCCGCGCATCGACCTGCCGGCCACTGCGCTGCTCGACAAGGGCGGTCAATCGTTCGTCTGGCTGGTCGATCCGGCCAAGAGCACGGTGGCGCTGCACGAAGTGACCGTGCTGTCGCGCGACGAGGACACGGTGACCGTCGCGGCCGGCAGCGGCGCGGCCGACCTCTCGAACGGGGCACGCGTCGTCATCGCCGGCGCGCACAGCCTCGCGCCCGGGCAAGCCGTGAAGCTTGCGCCATGAACGGCTTCAACCTCTCGGAGTGGGCGCTCCGTCACCGCTCGTTCGTCTGGTACCTGATGCTGGCGATCGTGGCCGCGGGCGCCCTCTCCTATACGCGGCTCGGCCGCCAGGAGGATCCCTCCTTCACCATCAAGTCGATGATCGTCTATGCGAGCTGGCCGGGCGCCACGGTCGAGGAGATGACCAACCAGGTCACCGACCGCATCGAGCGCAAGCTGCAGGAACTGGGCGCGCTCGACTTCACCAGGAGCTACACGACGTCGGGCCAGACCACCGTCTACGTCAATCTGAAGGACGACACGCCCAGCCGCGAGATCCGCGACATCTGGATTCAGGTGCGCAACAAGATCAACGACATCCGGAGCGACTTTCCCTCCAACGTGCAGGGCCCGTACTTCAACGACGAGTTCGGCGACGTGTTCGGCAACATCTATGCGCTGACCGCCGACGGACTCTCGTTCCGCCAGCTGCGCGACTATGCCGAACAGGCGCGCGCCCAGATCCTGAAGCTGCCGAGCGCCGGCAAGGTCGAGCTGCTGGGCGTGCAGGACGAGGTCGTCCATCTCAACTTCTCGACCCGGCACATCGCCGGGCTGGGCATCGACCAGCAGGCGGTGCTGACCAGCCTGCAGCAGCAGAATGCGGTGGCGCCGTCGGGCATCGTGCAGGCTGGCCCCGAGACGGTGACCTTGCGGGTGAGCGGCCAGTTCAGGTCGGTCGAGGCGCTGCGCGCCGTCAACATCCGGGTCAACGACCGCTTCTTCCGGCTGGCCGACGTCGCCACCATCACGCGCGGCTACGTCGATCCGCCGCAGCCGATGTTCCGCTTCAACGGCCAGCCGGCGATCGGCATCGCCATCGGCATGAAGGAGAACAGCAACCTCATCCAGTTCGGCAAGGACCTGCGGGCGCACATGACGCGGGTGGTGGCCGACCTGCCGATCGGCGTCGGCGTGCACCTGGTCTCGAACCAGCCGGCGGTCGTCGAGGAGGCGATCGGCGGCTTCACCCGCGCTTTGTTCGAGGCGGTCGCGATCGTGCTGGTCGTGAGCTTCGTGAGCCTGGGCCTGCGCGCCGGCCTGGTGGTGGCGATCGCCATCCCGCTGGTGCTGGCCGCCACCTTCGTGTTCATGGCGTATTCCGGCATCATCCTGCAGCGCATCTCGCTCGGCGCCCTGATCATCGCGCTCGGTCTGCTGGTCGACGACGCCATGATCTCGGTCGAGATGATGGTGGCGCGCCGCGAGGCCGGCGATTCGCTCGAGCGCGCGGCCACCTTCGCCTACAGCTCGACGGCCTTTCCCATGCTCACCGGCACCCTGGTCACCGTGGCGGGGTTCGTGCCGATCGGGCTGAACGGCAGCTCGGCCGGCGAGTACACTTTTACGCTGTTCGCCGTGATCGCCGCCGCCTTGCTGATCTCGTGGGTGGTCGCCGTGCTGTTCATCCCGCTGCTCGGCGTCACCATGCTGCCCGGCACGGTGAACAGCGAGAAAGCGGGCCCGTCGCGGCTCAAGCTCCGCCTCCAGCCCCTCCTGCTGCTCGCCCTGCGACGGCGCTGGCTCACCATCGCCCTCACGCTGGGGCTGTTCGCGCTGTCGGTCGTCGGGCTGGGATCCGTGCAGAACCAGTTCTTCCCGGCCGCCGACCGGCCCGAGCTGCTGGTCGACATGACCTTGCTGCAATCGAGCTCGATCGCCGAGACCAAGATCGAGATGGACCGGCTGGAGAAGACATTGGCGGGCGACGCCGACATCGTGCGCTGGAGTTCCTATGTCGGCCAGGGCGCCGTGCGCTTCTACCTGCCGCTCGACGAGCAGCTCGCCAATCCCTTCTTCGGCCAGGTCGTGATCGTCACGCGGGATTTCGAGGCCCGCCAAAGGGTCGCGGCGCGCCTCAGGAAGCTGTTGCGCGAGGAATTCGTCGGCATCGACGGCTTCGTCCACCCGCTCGAGCTCGGCCCGCCGGTCGGCCGGCCGATCCAGTACCGGCTGAGCGGACCGGACATCCAGGCCGTGCGCGGGCTGGCGCTGAAACTGGCCGAGATCATAGGCTCGAACGCCCATGTCGGCGGCATCGTCTACGACTGGAACGAGCCCAGCATGGCGCTGCGCATCGACGTCGACCAGAATCGCGCGCGCCAGCTCGGCGTCAGCTCGCAGGACATCGCCACCATGCTGAACAACGTGGTCGGCGGCTCGGCGATCACCCAGATGTACGACAGCATCTACATCATCAACATCGTGGCCCGCGCCGACCGCGCCGAACGGGTGTCGATCGAGACCTTCCAGGGCCTGCAGCTCGCCGGCCGCGACGGCCAGCCGGTGCCGCTGCCCGCCATCGCCACGGTGCAGTACGAGATCGAGCAGCCGATCGTGTGGCGGCGCGATCGCCAGCCCACCATCACCTTGCAGGCGGCCATGGTGGGCGACCTGCAGCCGGCCACCGTGGTCCACCAGCTGAAGCCTGCCGTCGAAAAATTCACGGCCGCCCTGCCACCCGACTATTCCATCGCCGTCGGCGGCACGGTCGAGGAGAGCGGCAAGGGCGAGCGGCCGATCGCCGAGGTGGTGCCGCTGATGCTGTTCCTGATGGCGACCGTGCTGATGATCCAGCTGCAGAGCGTCCAGAAATTGTTCCTGGTAGTGAGCGTGGCGCCGCTCGGCCTGATCGGCGTGGTGGCGGCGCTGTTGCTGACCGGCCAGCCGCTGGGCTTCGTCGCCATCCTGGGCGTGCTGGCGCTGATCGGCATCATCATCCGCAACACGGTGATCCTGGTCACCCAGATCGACGCCTTCCACGCCGCGGGCCTCACGCCATGGAACGCCGTGGTCGAAGCCACCCTGCACCGCATGCGGCCCATCCTGCTCACGGCAGCGGCGGCCAGCCTCGGCATGATCCCGATCGCCCGCGAGGTCTTCTGGGGGCCGATGGCCTTCGCCATGATCGGCGGCATCGTCGTCGCCACCTTGCTGACGCTGCTCTTCCTGCCGGCGCTCTACGTCGCCTGGTATCGCATCCAGGAACCGGCCTAGGGCTCGGAATCGCAAATCGTCGATGAGGCCCATCACAGCGCGGAGGTTACTCCGCGCGATCGAGACGGCCGCTCCGCGGCCTCCTCAGGATGAGGTCTGAGTGTTGAAGCAAAAAGCGCTTCATGCTGAGGAGCGCGCGCAGCGCGCGTCTCGAAGCATGGGTCACAAACGACTCCGTGATTTCTGATGGCTGGTACCAGGGG
>Ga0210402_10002263_pt1 | contig 18948 bp, 14 predicted proteins | sample IncBWC7MmetaG_FD_161055 | JGI IMG/M metagenome (GOLD analysis project Ga0210402, IMG submission 161055) | Forest soil microbial communities from Barre Woods Harvard Forest LTER site, Petersham, Massachusetts, United States - Inc-BW-C-7-M | ecosystem: Environmental > Terrestrial > Soil >... | reverse complement strand
GATCCTTGCAAGGGTGCTGCGCTTTCGGGCGAGCGCGCGAACATCGACATGTCGGGGGATCATTGGCAACAGCGGCTGCGCGCCGTTCGCGACGCCATCGACGACGATCTGCGGCGCCCATGGACGATCGTGCAATTGGCGCGGCAGGCGGGCATCAGCCGGCGCTCCTTCAACGCGCATTTCCGGCGTGCCTTCGGCATGAGCGTCTCCGACTATTTGAGAACGCGCCGCCTTGAGCAGGCGCGCGACGCCATCATCCGGCAAGGCCTGTCCGTCAACGAGGCGGCCTCTCTCGCGGGCTACGGCAACCCCGCCAATTTCGCGACCGCGTTTCGCAGGCACTTCGGATACGCTCCGAGCCGATGGCGTCAGTCCAAGGATTGACGTTCGCGCGACCCGCTGGCTCGCAATGACAGAGAGGCCCCGACGGGGCAAAGCTCGGACGCATCGCGCCGCGAGAATGCATTTTCTTTTAGCGAAGATAACTTCCTCCACGTCGTCCCTGCGAACGCAGGGACCCATAACCACAAGCGGATGTTATTGAGCAGGCTGGGGCCACCATCCGTCGGAAGCGACGTAGGCCGGTGGATATGGGTCCCGGCGTTCGCCGGGACGACGCGGAGAGAGTTTGAATACCAAGTATAGCCGCGCGATCCGGTGATCCTCGCGGTGACGATTCCCGGTTCAGAATGCCGTGTAGCCGCCATCGATCACAAAGCAATCGGCGGTGTGATAGGACGAGGCTGCGCTCATCAGATAGACGGCGATGCCGCCGAAGTCGGAGGGCTCGCCGAACCGCCGCACCGGAATGCGCGGCATGACGGCGTTGACGAACTTCTCGTCCGAGAGCGCGCGCGCAGTCATGTCGCTCCTGATCCAGCCGGGCAGGATGGCGTTGGCGGTGACGCCCTGCCGCCCCAGTTCGACGGCAAGCGCGCGGCACAGCGCGTTGATGGCGGCCTTGGTCGCGGCATAATGCTCGTTGCGCGCAGTGCCGAACAGCGAGGCAAGGCTCGATGTCGCAACCAGCCGGCCGAACTTGTCGCCGGCGGTGGCGCGTTCGGTCATGTGACGCACGGCGGTCTGAAACACATGGAACACGCCATCGAGATTGGTCGCGAACATCCTGCGCCATTCCTCCTCGGTGCGCTCGATGAAAGGCTTCCGTCCCCCGCCGCCGATGCCGGCATTGGCGAAGCAGCCGTCCACCCGGCCGAACGTATCGAGCGTCGCCTTCATCGCCTCCCTGACGGAGGTGGGATTGCTGACATCGCAGATGCGGGTATCGACCTTGCCGGGGCCGGCCGCCATGGTCGCCGCGGCGGTCTTGTTCTTCTCAGCGTTACGAGCCCAGATCGAGACATTGCAGCCACTCAACACAAGTGCCTGGGCGATGCCGAGCCCGATGCCGCCATTACCGCCGGTGATGACGGCCACGCGGCCGGAGAGATCGAAAATGGTCATGAGCGTTTCCATTCTGGTAGGACGCGCATCAGCCGCGCGCAGTTGCCATGCGCCGACCATGGACAAGGGCGCCGCAAAAATCAAATATGCGGACGAACGCATCATGAGCTTCCGCGACGCGGAATGCGCGCCACCATTTGAGAGGAAACAATGCAATTCAAACACGTCACGCTCGATTTCGACGGACCGGTCGCCATCCTGAAGCTCGACCATCAGGAGGTCATGAACGCGGTCTCCATGGACATGCTGGGCGGGCTTGCCGAGGCGCTGCACGAGATCGAGGACAAGAAGGCCGAGGTCCGCTGTCTGGTGCTGACCGGCGTGGGACGCGCGTTCTGCACCGGCGCCAATCTGCAGGGCCGCAACAATCAGAAGCCGGGCCGGAGCAACGCGGGGGCCTCGCTGGAAACGGGATTTCATCCTTTCCTGCGGCGGATGCGCAACCTGCATTGCCCGATCGTCACCGCGGTGAATGGACCTGCGGCCGGCGCCGGCATGAGCTTTGCACTGATGGGTGACATGATCCTGTGCGCGCGCTCGGCCTATTTCCTGCAAGCGTTCCGCCGCATCGGCCTGGTGCCGGATTGCGGCTCGACCTGGCTGCTGCCCCGTTTGGTCGGCAAGGCACGCGCGGTGGAATTGTCGCTGATGGGCGAGCGGCTGCCGGCGGAGAAGGCGCTGGAATGGGGTCTCGTCAATCGCGTCCATGACGACGCGGTGCTGATGGAGGAGGCCATGAAGCTCTCCCATGAGCTTGCCAACGGCCCGACGGTCGCGCTGGCGCTCATCCGCAGGCTCTATTGGGAGAGCCCGGAGAACTCCTTCGAGGATCAGCTCAACCTCGAATTCCAGTCGCAGCGCCTCGCCGGCGCGACGGCGGATTTCAAGGAAGGGGTCACCGCGTTCCTCGAAAAGCGGCCCGCGGCGTTCAAAGGCAAATGACCGAGGCGGAACTTTTGCGTTGCGTCGCGTCCTTCCATCCGGGCGCGACCGGCATTGCGGGCGCGGCAAAGCTGTCCGGCGGCGCCAGCCAGGAAACCTGGTCGTTCGACATGGTGCATCCCACCGGCACCATCGGCGCGATCCTGCGCCGCGCGCCGCCGGGCTCTGGCGCATCGCCCTCGCGCGCGGCCGGGCTCGACGCCGAGGCGCGCTTGATGCAGCTTGCGCATGACGCCGGCCTGCCGTCGCCGCGCGTGATGCATGTGCTGAGGCCTGAGGACGGGCTCGGCAAGGGCTTCATCATGGCGCGGGTCGAGGGCGAGACCATCGCGCGCAAGATTTTGCGCGACGAGAGCTTCGCCAAGGCACGGCCGCTCCTCGCCCGCCAGCTCGGCAAGGTCGCGGCCGGCATCCATGGCCTGCCGCGCGCGCAATTACCGAAGCTTCGCGAGATGTCGGCGACGAAGGAGATCGGCGAGCTGGCACGCGAGGTTGAGAGCTTCAATTGGCCGCGGCCGGTGTTCGAACTGGCGTTGCGCTGGCTGCGCGACCACGATCCGGGGCCGTCTGGCGAGGTCACGCTGGTGCATGGCGATTTCCGCCACGGAAATCTGATCATCGGCTCCGACGGCGTGCGCGCGGTGCTGGACTGGGAACTCGCGCATCTCGGCGACCCCATGGAGGATCTCGGCTGGATCTGCGTCAATTCCTGGCGCTTTGGCGAGATCGACAAGCCGGTCGGCGGTTTCGGGTCACGCGAGGAGCTGTTTGCGGGATATGAAGAAGCAGGCCGCAAGGCTGATCCCGCCCGCGTCAAATTCTGGGAAGTGATGGGCACGCTGCGCTGGGGCGTGATGTGCTGCGGCATGATGCAGCGCTTCCGCTCAGGTCCCGACCATTCGATGGAGCGCGCGATGATCGGACGGCGCTCGTCGGAGACCGAGATCGATCTGTTGCGGCTGCTTTCTCCGCGGGGAGAGTGAGATGCAGGACGAACCGACACCGATCGAACTGACCAAGGCGGTCGCGGATTTTCTGCGCAACGACATCGCGCCGATGATTTCAGGCCATCACGCATTCAAGCTTCGCGTTGCCATCAACGCGCTTGATCTTGTGATGCGGCAATTGACGCTGGCAGCAGGAAGCGACGAAGTGGAAGCTGAGCGGCTGAAACGATTGCTCGGCGTCGAGGGTTCGCTGCAAGACCTCAACCGTGCGCTCGCCGGCAAGATCGCCAAGGGCGAGGTCGATCTAAAGACGCCGGGGCTTGCCGAGCATCTCTGGCAGACCACGATGGACAAGCTCGCCGTCGATCAGCCGAACTACGCGTCGTACAAGCGGGAAGTGGGGAGGAAGTGACAGCCGCATATTTCCCGGACGCCGCTCCCTTCTACCGTCATTCCGGGACGGTGCGCCAGCACCGGGCCCGGAATCTCGAAATTCCGGGTTCGAATGACGGAGAACCCGGAATGACGGAGGAAATGTGCTTACCGCCCCAGCCATTTCGGCGCGCGCTTCTCGGCAAACGCCTTGGGGCCTTCGATATAGTCCTGCGAGGCCGCCATCGCCTTCACCGCCGGGTATTCGCGCTGCTCGGTCATCGCCCGTTCGAGGGGAACCTCCATGCCCTTCTGAATCGCCTGCTTGGAGGCACGGATCGACATCGGCGAGTTCTTGCAGATCGTCTCGGCCCAGCGTTCGGCGGCGGCGAGCGCCTCTCCCTGCGGAACCACCTCGTTGACGAAGCCGAGCTCGAAACCTTCTTTGGCCGAGACATGACGCGCCGTCAGGATCATGCCCATCGCGCGCTTCAGGCCGATCTGCCGCGGCAGGCGTTGCAGGCCGCCGGCAAGCGCGGCAAGCCCGACGCGCGGCTCGGGCAGCGCGAAGGTCGCATTTTCGGAGGCGATGATGAGGTCGCAGGCGAGGGCGACCTCGAAGCCGCCGCCCATCGCCACGCCGTTCACGGCGGCGATGATCGGCTTGTCGCAGTCGAAGCGCGTCGTGAGACCGGCGAAGCCGCCCTTGTCCCAGCCGCGTTTGCCGCCCGCCGCCTGCCATTTCAGGTCATTGCCGGCGCAGAACGCCTTGTCGCCCGCGCCGGTGACGATCGCCACCCATTGCGCGGGATCGGCGGAGAAATCGTCGAACACCTTGTCGAGCTCGAAATGCGCGTCGATATGCAGCGCATTATAGACCTCGGGCCGCGACAGCGTCACGATCGTGACCGGCCCCTTGCGCGTGACCTTGGAAAACTTCAGCTCCATGTTCGCTCCCGTGGTGTTTCTGTTGTGCGGAATGCCGCGATATCAGCCCGTGCGCGCCGCGTGGATCTCTTGCATGACGTATGCTTGCAGCACGCGACGAGCCGCGCGCCTTGCTTGACTTGGATTGGGCTTGTCACCCTAATCGCCACAATAAAACAAAATCGAGGGAGCAGCGCCGTGGATTTTGCATTGCCGGCCGACCTGGTCGCCTATCTCGACGAACTCGACCGTTTCATCGCGCGCGAGATCAAGCCGCTGGAAGAGGCCGACGACAACATCCGCTTCTTCGATCACCGCCGCGAATGGGCGCGCACCGATTTCGAGAATGGCGGCCTGCCGCGGCATGAGTGGGAAGCGCTGCTCCGCAAAGCGAAAGACCGCGCCGATACCGCCGGGCATCTGCGCTTTGCGATCCCGAAGCGCTATGGCGGCAAGGACGGTTCCAACCTCTGGATGGCGGTGATACGCGAGCACTTCGCCGGGAAGGGACTGGGCCTGCACAACGACTTGCAGAACGAGCACTCGATCGTCGGCAATCTGCCGATCGTCACCATGCTCGACCGCTACGGCACCGACGGGCAGAAGGCGATGATCGACGGCTCGATCACCGGAAAATACCGCATCACCTTTGGCCTCACCGAGCCGGAGCACGGCTCGGACGCGACCCATATGGAAACAAGGGCGGTGCCGGCGACGCGCGACAACGTCAAGGGCTGGCTGATCAATGGCGAGAAGATGTGGACCACCGGCATGCATGTGGCGACCCACTGCGCGCTGTTCGCCCGCACCTCCGGCAATGACGGCGATGCGCGTGGCATCACCTGCTTTCTGGTGCCGGCCAAGTCTGCTGGCGTGAAGGTCGAGCAATATATGTGGACCTTCAACATGCCGACGGATCATCCGCGGGTCAGCTTCACCGACGTGTTCGTGCCGGAGGATGCGCTGTTCGGCGAAGTCGGCCGCGGGCTGTCGCTCGCGCAGTGCTTTGTGCACGAAAACCGTATCCGGCAGGCGGCAAGCTCGCTCGGCGCCGCTGTCTATTGCATCAATGAAAGCGTGAAATATGCGCGCGAGCGCAAGCCGTTCGGCAAGGCGCTCGCGGAGAACCAGGCGATCCAGTGGCCGCTGGTGGAGCTTGCGACCCAGGCCGAGATGCTGCGGCTGCTGATCCGCAAGACCGCATGGGAGATGGATCAGCTCACCCAGGCGCAGGTTGAGCACACCCTGTCCGACAAGGTGTCGATGTGTAACTATTGGGCCAACCGGCTGTGCTGCGAGGCGGCAGACCGCGCCATGCAGGTGCATGGCGGCATGGGCTATTCACGCCACAAGCCGTTCGAACATATCTACCGTCACCACCGCCGCTACCGCATCACGGAAGGCAGCGAGGAAATCCAGAAGCGGAAAGTCGCGGGCTTCCTGTTCGGTTACATGGGTCCGGGGAAGCATTGAGCTGGAACGCGATGAATTCAGTTGAATCTTCATCGCGCTCTCGATTTTTGTTTGAGCATGATCCCTCCGGTCAAGCCAGAGGGCATGCTTTTCCGGATCATGCTCTAGAGCATCCGCCGATCACGTCGCAGCGTGTAGCAACTATTAAATTACGTCGTCATTCCGGGATGGCGCGCAAGCGCCAGACCCGGAATCTCGAGATTCCGGGTTCGATGCTAACGCATCGCCCCGGAATGACGTCGTAATGATTGCTTCGATCTGTTCGGCGGATGCTCTAGTTCACTTGCCGCTCTCTGTCCGCCCAATAGGGATCACGCAGGTGACGGCGCAGGATCTTGCCGGATGGGTTACGCGGCAGCGCGTCAATGAATTCGACGGACTTCGGCGTCTTGTAGCCGGCGATGCGTTCGCGGGTGAAGTTGATGATGTCGGTCGCGCTGGCCGATTTGCCGGGCTTCATGACCACGATCGCCTTCACCGCTTCACCCCATTTGTCGTCGGGGACGCCGATGACGGCGGCTTCCGCGACGTCCGGATGATCGCACAGCGCACTCTCGACCTCGGCCGGATAGATGTTCTCGCCGCCCGAGATGATCATGTCCTTGATGCGGTCATGGATATAGAGATAGCCGTCCTTGTCCATGTAGCCGGCATCGCCCGTGCGCAACCAGCCGTCCTTGCTAAGCGTCCTCGCGGTCGCCTCCGGCAAATTCCAATAACCGGTCATGTTGGAACCGGAGCGGGTGGCGATCTCGCCGACTTCGCCGGGCGGCAGGCGGTTGCCGTTGGGATCGAGGATTGCAAGCTCGACGCCGTGCAGCGCCTTGCCGGCCGAGCGCATGCGCTCCAGCCCCTCGACGTGGTCTTCCGGCGGCAGCGCGACGATAGCGCCGGTCGTCTCGGTCATGCCGTACAGCTGCACGAAGCCGCATTTGAAGACCTCGATGCATTCCTTGAGAAGTGCCGCCGGAATCGGTGAGGCGCCATAGAGCATGTATTTGAGCCGCGAGAAATCCACTTGCCGTGCGCGCGGCTGGCGCACCACGAACTGCATCGCGGCCGGCACCATGAACAGCTTCGTGATGCCGTCCTGCTCGAAGAAGTCGAGCACCTTGGTCGGATCGAAGTCGCGCGCGATCACGCCCTTGGCGCCGTGATAGAGGCCCATCAGGCCCCAGCCGGAGCCGCCGATATGAAAGATCGGCATCGCGAGCAACGAGACGTCCTCCGCGGTCCATTTATTCCAATCGGGCTTTTCGGCCTCATTGCCGGTCTGGACCAGGTTGAAAAAATTGGCGTGCGACAGCATCGCGCCTTTCGGCCTGCCTGTGGTGCCCGAGGTATAAAGCTGGATCGCGATGTCCTTTGCCGTGACCTCGACATCAGGATCATCGGCGCTCTGCGCGTCGCGCCAGGCCGCAAAATCCTGCCATTCGCTCGCGCCGCCTTCGGTGGTGATGATGGTGCGGACGCCTGGCAGCTTGTCTTTGATGTTGCGAACCAGCGTGACGAATTCGGGTCCGACGAACAAGACCGGCGCATTGCAGTCCGCGACGATGAACGCGACTTCAGGACCGGCCAGCCGCCAGTTCACGGGCGCCGTCACCACATTGGCCTTCATCGCACCCAACAGCAGCTCGAAATAGATGTCGCTGTTCTTGCCGAGATAGGCGATGCGCTCGCCGGGTTTGACGCCGAGCGCTTTGAGGCCGTTGGCGACGCGGTTGGTGTTGATGTCGAATTCGGCGAACGTCGTCGCGCGTCCCTCGAATTCGAAGGCGATCGCATCGCCGCAGCTTTTGGCGCGGTCGCGCACCATCTCGGCAAGCGTGGCCTGAGCTTGAGAGGCTGACATGTCGTTTCCCCCATATTGTCTGTTTTTGCGGAGTTTGTCGTCATCTCGCGCGAAAGACAATATGGAGAAACCGGCATGGAGAAACCGGCGCGCTCAGGTCAGGGACATGTCGAGCGGCGGCGAGACATTGCCCGGCAGCGGGCTCACATAGGGCGTGCGCGCGGTGCGCTTCGCAAGATCGGCCTTGGCCGCCTCGATCAGGTCCCGCTCCGTCAGCGCCTTGACGCCGAGGGCGGCCATGGCCTTGGCCGCCTGCACCATGGCCTTGTGGGCGGCCGGGGTCTTGCCCTGCGCCACCACCTGCCAGGTGTGGAACGGGGTACCGATTGCGACGGTCGGCGCATGGACCTGAACGGTCGGCACCACCCAGCTCACATCGCCGACATCGGTCGAGCCGATCTGAGGGTTGCGCGTGGCCTCCAGCGGCACGAGAAAATCGGCGAGCGGCCGCTCGGTGGGCTCCATGCCGATCGTGTAATAGACGGAGGCGATATCCTTCTCGGTCAGCGTGGCTCGGATTTTGGTGGCGAAGTCCCTGTCCGTCTCGTCGAAATGCGGCGGGCCAAGCTGCTCCATGATCCGGTGCAGCGCTTGCTCAAGCGGCGTGTTGGGCAAGAGATTGGACACGGCGGAAACGATCCGCATCTCCACCTTGGTCTCGGTCATCAGCGCCGCGCCTTGCGCGATCTTGTGGACCCGCTCCACCAGCTCGTTCATGCCGGGCAGATCGCGGGCGCGGATCGAATAGCGCACGCGGGCATGGGCCTGCACGACATTGGGGGCGATGCCGCCGCTGTCGAGTAGCGCATAGTGAACGCGGGCATCGCTCGGCATGTGCTCGCGCATGTAGTTCACGCCGACATTCATCAGCTCCACCGCGTCGAGAGCGCTGCGGCCGAGGTGAGGCGAGGCGGCCGCGTGCGCGGTGCGTCCGGTGAAGATGAAATCGGCGCGCGTGTTGGCGAGCGAGGGCGTGACCACCACCTCCCAGAAGCTGGACGGATGCCAGGTGATGGCGATGTCCGCGTCATCGAAAGCGCCGGAGCGCACCATGAAGGTTTTCGCCGCGCCGCCTTCCTCCGCGGGACAGCCGTAATAGCGCACCCGTCCGGGCACTTTGCGGGTTGCGAGCCAATCCTTCACCGCCGTGGCGGCGAGCAGGGCGGCCGAGCCAAGCAGATTGTGGCCGCAACCATGGCCGTGCCCTCCAGCCTCGGTCGGGCGATGCTCCGCGACGCCCGCCTCCTGGCTGAGCCCCGGCAGCGCGTCATATTCGCCGAGGAAGGTGATGACGGGGCCACCTTCGCCCCATTCGCCCATCAGCGCCGTGGGAATGCCGGCGACATTCTCCGTGATGCGAAAACCCTGATGGCGCAGCTCGGCCAGATGTTCGGCGGAGGAGCGCGCCTCGGTGTAGCACACCTCGGGCATCGACCAGACCTTGTCGCTCAAGTCGATAAAACGCGCCTTGATTGCGTCAACGTCACGCCAAATCTCGCTGCGGTTGTCCATCGCCGATCCCCGATCCTTGAAACTGATACGAGAGTGAAATGGTTATCAGCTTCGCCGGACCCCGCCTAGAGCGCGATGAATCGCGCTCTAGCTCTTTATTTGAGCATGATCTCCGCGCAAACGCGTTCCGCGTTTGTCACGAGGGAAAACCGCTACACACTTTTCCGGATCATGCTCTAGCTTCCGTCAAAGGCATCAGCCATGCGGCGGCCGTCCGCATGAGCGATGAGCGATAAAGATGGCGTCCGCCTTCTCCTTTATCGCGTCATCCCCGCGAGGCGCGGTCCTTCTCGTTCTGGGCCTTGATCGAGTCACGCGCGTTCGCCCAGTCGTCTTCGCTCCAGTCGCGCAACTGATAGAAGTTGCCGCCCATCGCGAGCGCCTGGCCGCCGTCCATCGCGATGGTCTCGCCATTGATCCAGTCGCAGCCGCCGGAGATCAGAAACACCGCGAGATTCTGCAACTCCTCCATCGAGCCGACGCGGCCCATCGGGTTCATCGCCTTGGTGCGCGCGCCAGCCTCGTCGCCGGGCTTGATCCGCTTGCTCATGCCCTCGGTCGGGATTTCACCGGGCGCGATCGTGTTCAGCCGGATGCCGTATCTGCCCCATTCGGTCGCAAGCGACATGGTCATCGCGTGCACGGCCGATTTGCTCATCGCCGAGGGCACCACGTAAGGCGAGCCGTTGCGTACCCAGGTCACGGTGATCGACACGACATTGCCGCGCTGCTTGGCGGCGATCCATCGCCGCCCGACCGCATGCGTCACATAGAATGTGCCGTGCATGACGATGTTGGCCACCGCATCGAAGCCGCGCGGGCTCAGATCTTCCGTGCGCGAGATGAAATTGCCGGCGGCGTTGTTGATGAGATCGGTGAGGGGACCTTCGCGGAAGATGGTCTCGACCATCTCGTCGACCGCGAGGGGATTTCTGATATCGACTCCGTGGCTGGTGACGCGGCCGCCGTGGAGGTCCATCAATTCGGTCGCGGTTTCGTCGCAGACGATCTTGCGACGACCGCAGATGTGCACGTCGGCGCCAAGTTCCAGGAACCGTGCGGCCATGGCCTTGCCGAGCCCGGTACCGCCTCCCGTCACGAGAATACGCCGGCCTGTCAGGAGATTTTGTGTGAACATAGGAGTTTCCGCTCGAAAGGATGGTCTGTTAATTGGTCGATTGACTAAATCCGCACCAAGGCGTTCTGTAAAGCTGCAAGACAGAAAAAGAGCACTGAGGAGAATCTAATGGAACAGCGCGTGATGGAACAGCGCGTTGCGATCGATATTTCGGGCGGCGTGGCCGATGTCCGTCTGGTCCGGGCGGACAAGATGAATGCGCTGGATGCGGCGATGTTCGAGGCGCTGGTCGCGGCGACCGAGCGGCTGTCCCGCGAAAAGGGCCTGCGGGCGGTGGTATTGTCTGGCGAGGGCCGTGCGTTCTGCGCCGGCCTCGACATGGGCCGCTTCGCGGCCATGAACGACAGTGGCGGCAATGGAATTCCGGGCGGCGAAAAGCGCGATCTGACCATCCGCACCCACGGCCTTGCGAACTTCCCACAGCAGGCGGTGTGGGGTTGGCGGCAATTGCCTGTGCCTGTCATCGCCGCCGTGCATGGCGTGGCCTTCGGGGGCGGCTTTCAGCTCGCGCTCGGCGCCGACATGCGCTTTCTTGCGCCCGACGCGCGGATGTCGATCATGGAGATCAAATGGGGGCTGGTGCCCGACATGGCGGGCACGCCGATCCTCGCGACGCTCGTGCGCGACGACATCCTGCGCGAGCTGACTTATACGGGCCGGATCTTTTCCGCGCAAGAGGCGCTGAGCTATGGCCTCGCGACACGCGTATGCGATGATCCGCACGCGGCAGCTCTTGAGGTCGCGCGTGAAATTGCCGGCAAGAGCCCGGATGCAATCCGCGCTGCCAAGCGGATGCTGAACAAGCTGTCCGTTGATCCCGGCCCCGCATTGCTTGCCGAGTCGGTCGAGCAGCAGAAGCTGCTCGGCAGTCCAAATCAGCTTGAATCCGTGCGCGCGAACATCGAAAAACGCGCGCCGCGCTTTGCGGACGGCTAGCTGCCAGCACCGTCATTCCGGGATGGCCCGAAGGGCCAGACCCGGAATCTCGAGATTCCAGGCTCGATGCTTCGCATCGCCTGGTAATGACGTCAACCCGGCGAAGATCTGCAAGAGACAATGACCGAAAAGCCCCATCCTTTCCTTGGCATCATTAGCGGCGAGCGCAGGCGGACCCATGCGGAGGTCGCCGATCGCGTTGGACGCATCGCGAGCGGATTGCACAGGCTCGGCGTCAGGCCGGGCGACAGTGTCTCGATCCTGATGCGCAACGACATCGCCTTCATCGAGGCGGCCTACGCGGCGATGCGGCTCGGGGCCTATGGCGTGCCGATCAACTGGCATTTCAAGCCGGAAGAGATCAATTACATCCTGAAGGATTGCGAAACTTCCGTTTTGATCGGCCATGCCGACATGCTGCACCAGCTCCGCGATGCGATTCCGTCCGGCGTCACTGTGCTGAGTGTCCCGACACCGCCGGAAATTCTTCAAGCCTACAAGATCGACCCCGCTCATCTCGCAAGGCCCGACTTCGCGACCGATTTTGAATCCTGGCTGACGCAGCACGAGCCCTATGACGGACCGGCGGTGCTGCAGCCGCAGAACATGATCTACACCTCGGGGACGACGGGCCACCCCAAGGGCGTGCGGCGCGAGGCGCCGACGGCGGAGCAGTCGGCCGCCGCCGAGCGCACGCGCGCGCTGATCTACGGCCTCAAGCCCGGCGCTCGCGCGCTGCTGCCAGGACCGCTCTATCATTCCGCGCCCAATTCCTTCGGCATTCGCTCCGGCCGGCTTGGCGGTGCGCTGGTGCTGATGCCGCGGTTTGATCCCGAGGAGTTTCTTCGGCTGATCGAGGCCGAGCGGATCGACACGATGTTCATGGTGCCGACCATGTTCATCCGCCTGATGAGGCTGCCTGAGGACGTCCGCAGGACATATGACGTTTCCTCGCTGCGCCATGTCATTCATGCGGCCGCGCCCTGTCCCGCCGACGTCAAGCGGGCCATGATCGAATGGTGGGGGCCGGTGATCTATGAGTTCTACGGCTCGACCGAGTCCGGCGCGGTGACCTTTGCCAATTCCGAGGACGCGCTGAAGAAGCCCGGCACGGTCGGAAAAATCTCGCCCGGCGCCGAACTGCGCTTCATCGGAGACGACGGGCGCATTCTGCCCCAGGGCGAGATCGGCGAAATCTATTCGCGCATCGCCGCCAATCCGGATTTCACCTATCACAACAAGCTGGACAAGCGGACCGAGATCGATCGCGACGGTTTCATCACCTCCGGCGACGTCGGCTATATCGATGCGGACGGCTATGTCTTCCTCTGCGACCGCAAGCGCGACATGGTGATCTCCGGCGGCGTCAACATCTACCCCGCGGAGATCGAGGCGGTGTTGCACGCCCTTCCCGGTGTGCATGATTGCGCGGTGTTCGGCATTCCCGATGCGGAGTTCGGCGAGGCGCTGATGGCGGTGGTGGAACCCCAGGCCGGCGTCATGCTCGACGTGACCGAGCTACGCGCGCGGCTGAAGGGCTCGCTCGCCGATTACAAGGTGCCGAAGCATATCGAGATCCAGAGCAACCTGCCGCGCGAGGACTCCGGCAAGATTTTCAAGCGCCGCTTGCGTGATCCTTATTGGGAACAGGCCGGGCGACAGATCTAATCCGTCATCGTCTCGGCGAGCGCCGGCGCCCGTCACGGCGAATCTTCGGTTGCGGCGAAGCTGTGGCCCTGACTTGGCCGAATCTCTGCTTTATGCTCAGGCAACGACGAGGCGCCTGTTTCTTCGGTCTTGCGCCGCGGCACAAAACTTGCAGCCTTGGTATTGCCGGGCAGCTTCTGGAGAGAAGAGCCATGTCCCCCCAGGTCGCGCCTCCCGATGCCGAGGTCAGGTCCAATCGCGCCGATGACGCGCAGGCGTTGGAAGAGGATACGCGGCTGCGCAACGATATAAGGCTGCTTGGCCGCATTCTCGGCGATACCGTTCGCGATCAGGAGGGCGCCGACGTCTTCGATCTGGTCGAGCGCATCCGGCAGACCTCGATCCGTTTCCACCGCGACGAGGACCGCGCCGCCCGGCGGGAACTCGAATCCATCCTCGACAGCATGTCGATCGCCGAAACCGTGCGCATCGTGCGCGCCTTCAGCTATTTTTCGCACCTCGCCAACATCGCCGAAGACCATAACAACATCCGCCAGATGCGCGCACGCAATGCCGCCACGGGCGCGCCGCGTTCAGGCGTGCTGGCCGAGACTCTGGCGCATGCGCAGGTCGCGGGCATTGCGCCAGCCGAGCTGCGCCGTTTCTTCAAGGACGCGCTTGTCAGCCCCGTGCTGACCGCGCATCCGACCGAGGTCCGCCGCAAGAGCACGATGGACCGCGAGATGGAGGTGGCGGCGCTGCTCGACCGCCGTGAACGCGTGCAGCTCACGCCGGAAGAGGCGGAGGCCTGCGACGAGCAGCTTCGCCGTGCGGTCCTGACCTTGTGGCAGACCAATCTGTTGCGCCGGACCAAGCTCACGGTGCTGGACGAGGTCGCCAATGGTCTCGCCTTCTACGATTACACTTTCCTGCACGAGGTTCCTCGGCTCATCTGTGCGCTCGAGGACCAACTCAATATCGGCGACGAGGCGGCCTCGGAGCTGGCCTCGTTCCTGCGGATGGGGAGCTGGATCGGCGGCGATCGAGACGGCAATCCTTTCGTCACCGCGGACGTGATGCGCGGAACGCTCAAACTGCAATCGAGCCGCGTGATGCAGTTCTATCTGGGAGAGGTGCATGCGCTCGGTGCGGAATTGTCGATCGCGGCGCACCTTGCTGACATCTCCGATGAGCTGCGCGCGCTGGCCGATCGTTCGCCGGACAAGTCCCTGCACCGGCGCGGGGAACCCTATCGGCTCGCGGTCTCCGGCATCTATGCGCGGTTGACCGCGACCGCGGAGCGGCTCGATGTCGAGATCACCCGGCGCCCGGTCGCCAAATCCGAGCCGTATTCGAGCGTCAAGGAACTGCAGGCCGATCTCGACGTGCTGCACCGCTCGCTGATTGCCAACAATGCGCGCGTCATCGCGCGCGGCCGCCTGCGGGCGTTGCGCCGCGCGGTGGATTGTTTCGGCTTTCATCTGGCCCGGCTCGACATCAGGCAGAATTCCGCAGTCCATGAACGCACCATCGCGGAGCTGCTCGACGTAGCCATGCCCGGCATGTCCTATCTTGCGCTCGGCGAGGAGGCACGCGTCGCGCTATTGACGAGCGAATTGCGCAGTGCGCGGCCGCTGACCTCGAGCTTCGTGAAATACAGCGAGGAGACGCTCGGCGAGCTCGCCGTGTTCCACGCCGCCGCCGAGGCGCACGCCAAATTCGGAGCGGATGTCATTCCCCAATGCATCATCTCGATGTGCAAGGGGATGTCGGACATGCTCGAAGTCGCGCTGCTGCTGAAGGAAGTCGGGCTGGTCGATCCCTCCGGACGCAGCGCGATCAACATCGTGCCGCTGTTCGAAACGATCGAAGATCTGCAGGCATCGAGCGGCATCATGGATCGGATGCTGGCGCTGCACGACTACCGCAGGCTGGTCGACAGCCGCGGTTCGGTGCAGGAGGTGATGCTCGGTTATTCCGACAGCAACAAGGACGGCGGATTCGTCACGTCGGGCTGGGAACTCTATAAGGCCGAGATCGGACTGGTCGAGGTCTTCGAACATCACGGCGTTCGCTTGCGGCTGTTTCACGGCCGCGGCGGCTCGGTCGGCCGCGGCGGCGGGCCGAGCTATGACGCGATCATCGCGCAGCCGGGCGGCGCGGTGAACGGCCAGATCCGCATCACCGAGCAGGGCGAGATCATCACCAGCAAATATTCCAACGCCGAGGTCGGCCGCAACAATCTGGAGATACTCACCGCCGCGACGCTGGAGGCGAGCCTGCTTCATCCAAGACAGCCGGCGCCGAAGCGCGAATATCTCACCGCGATGGAGCGCTTGTCGGCGCTCGCTTTCAAGGCCTATCGCGGGCTGGTCTACGAGACCGAGGGCTTTGCCGAGTACTTCTGGTCGTCCACCGTCATCACCGAGATCGCGACCTTGAACATCGGCAGCCGACCGGCCTCGCGCAAGAAGACTCGCGAGATCGAGGATCTGCGTGCGATCCCCTGGGTATTTTCATGGGCGCAGTGCCGCCTGATGTTGCCGGGCTGGTATGGCTTTGGCAGCGCGGTCGATGCCTGGATCGCCGAGCATCCGGACCAGGGCATGCCTTTCCTGAAAGAGCTGTACCGGGAATGGCCGTTCTTCCGGATGCTGTTGTCGAACATGGACATGGTGCTCGCCAAGAGCTCGATCGCGATCGCTTCCCGCTATGCGGAGCTCGTGCCCGACGCGGCGTTGCGCGAAAAGATCTTCGGCCGCATCCGGCGCGAATGGCATCTTGCGATCGAGACGCTGCTCGACATCATGGGACAGGACAAGCTGTTGCAGGGCAACCCGCTGCTGGAGCGCTCGGTGCGCCACCGCTTCCCCTATCTCGACCCGCTCAACCACGTGCAAGTGGAGTTGCTGAAGGAGCATCGCGCGCAGAACCCCGACGAGCAGGTGCTGCGCGGCATCCAGCTCACCATCAACGGCATCTCGGCGGGGTTGAGAAATACGGGGTAAAGGGCGAATAGTGAATAGGGGCTTGTATCGTCTACTCGCTACCCACTACTCACTATTCGCGACTTCTTATCCGCTACGCGCTGAATTACGGCTTCAAGGCACCCTGCACACTCGTGTAGACGGCATAGAGCGACGTCGATCCGCAAATATAAAGTCTATTTCGTTGCTGACCGCCGAAGCACAGGTTGGCGACAGTTTCGGGTATGTGGATCCTGCCGAGCAGATCGCCGTCAGCGGTGTAGCAGCGCACGCCATCCTCCTTCGGATCACCCCAACCGACGGAGCACCAGACCCGCCCGTCGCGGTCAGTACGCACCCCGTCGGTGATGCTGGGCTTGGGCATCTCCGCGAAGACTTTGCCGTTCGACAGCTTTCCGGCCCCATGATCCACGTCAAACACGCGGATATGCGACGGATTGTCCGGCCCGTCCGTGAAGCCGGTGTCGATGACATAGAGCTTCTTCTCATCGGGAGAGAAGGCCAGGCCGTTCGGTTCGACGAAATCGTCCACGACAACCTTGATGTCACCGGATTTCGTATCGACCCGATAGACGTTGTGCTTTTCCTGCTCCTGCGCAGCCTTGACGCCCTCGTAATAGCCGCCGATGCCGTAGGCTGGATCGGTGAACCAGATCGCACCATCGGAAGCGACGACCGCGTCGTTCGGCGAGTTCAGCTTCTTGCCATTGTACTTGTCGGCGATGATCGTGATCGAGCCGTCGAGCTCGGTTCGCGTGACCCGCCGGCCGCTATGTTCGCAAGTGATCAGGCGTCCTTCCCGATCAATGGTGTTGCCGTTCGAGTTCATCGACGGCTGGCGATAGACGCTGAGGTGACCGTCATCCTCCGAAAAACGCATGATGCGGTTGTTGGGAATGTCGCTGAACAGCACGTAGCGTCCGGCCGGGAAGTAGACCGGACCTTCAGCCCAGCGGAAGCCTGTTGCGACGCGCTCAACCGCCATGGTGCCGGCGAAAGCCGGGAAGCCGGCTGGCCCGAATACAACCTTGGGATGGGCCGACTCCAGGTGAGAGTCCGGATAGCGGCTCCCGGGTAGAGGCCCCAAGGGCAGCGGGTCGGTTGCTCTGGTTGGACTGCCGGTTTGGCCGAATGGCGGCACGGTTTCAGCGGAGGCCGATGCCATGGTTGCGGCCGTCGCGGCCAGCGCCGCCGCGCCCTTGATCAGCTTGCGGCGGTCGAAGGCCTGTTTGTTGAGAAAGGTCAGTGGGGTTGTCATGATTTCCTCCCTAATTTTTTTGTTGGGAGGAGATCGTGTTCCCGCAATCCGGCATAAAGCAGGCGGTTGCTGCAAAACCACCGCAGATAGACCGAATTCAGATCGCGTCCCAGCTGAAAATGTCCGCCGAACGGTCGAGCTTGTAGAACGATGGCTTCAATGCCGGCATCGCATGCTCGGCAATGGTCTGCGGCGTCCAGCCTTCGCCGCGGTGCACCGAACGCAGCGGACGCGATTGACTCATCAGGAAGATCTCGTTCAACCGCACTGCAAAAATCTGTCCGGTGACATCCTTGGAAGCATCGCTGAGCAGGTAGGCCACGATCGGCGCGATCTTCTCCGGTCCCATCTGCTGGATCTTGGCGACGCGGGCCTTCTCCGCTTCCGTCTCGGTCGGAATGGTGCCGATCAGCCGGCTCCAGGCGAAGGGAGAAATGCAGTTCGAACGCACATTGAAGCGGTTCATGTCGAGCGCGATCGACTTCGACAGCCCCACGATGCCGAGCTTGGCGGCGGCGTAATTCGCCTGACCGAAATTGCCGACCAGGCCCGAGGTTGAGGTGAAGTGAACGAAGGAGCCGCTCTCCTGCTCGCGGAACAACCGTGCCGCGGCGTGCGAGACATAGAATGAGCCCATCAGATGCACTTTGATGACGGCCTCGAAGGCTTCCACGCTCATGCGATGAAAGATCATGTCGCGCAAAATGCCGGCGTTGTTGACGACGCCGTCGAGCTTGCCGAAATGATCGGTCGCGGCCTTCACGATGCGGCTTGCCGGAATGGCTTCCGCGACCGTCTCGAAATTCGCGATCGCAGTGCCGCCACGCTTCTTGATCTCCTCGACCACTTCCTCCGCGGGGGCGCCGCTGGTTCCCGACCCGTCCGCGGCGCCGCCGGGATCGTTGACGACGACCTTGGCGCCCTCGGCGGCACAGAGCAGCGCGATCTCGCGGCCAATGCCGCGGCCCGCGCCGGTGACGATGATGGATTTACCTTCGAGTGACTTGGCCATTGCGTCTTCTCCCGCTTGTTGCTGCTTGTTTCTTACCTCGCCCCGCTTGCGGGGAGAGGTCGGATCGCGCGCGTTAGCGCGTGATCCGGGTGAGGGGACTATCCGCGAGTCTGAGTCCGCCGAGAGAGCCCCTCACCCCAACCCTCTCCCCGCAAGCGAGGAGAGGGAGAGGAGGGAGCGCGCCTCGAGGCTCATTTCTCATTCGTAAAGATGATCGTGCCGGACGCCGCGAACATGCCGCCGACGCCGTGGCAGACCGAGATCCTGGCATTCGGCACTTGCGCGGGCGCGATGCCGCGCATCTGCCGAACGCTCTCCTGCAGCGCATACATGCCGTACATGCCCGAATGCATGTAGCTCAAGCCGCCGCCATTGGTGTTGAGCGGCAGCTTGCCGCCGGGCCGCGTGTTGCCGTCGGCGATGAACTTGCCGGTCTCCTCATGCGGCATGAAGCCGAGATCGCCGAGCCCGTAGAGCG
>Ga0210402_10002262_pt1 | contig 18948 bp, 16 predicted proteins | sample IncBWC7MmetaG_FD_161055 | JGI IMG/M metagenome (GOLD analysis project Ga0210402, IMG submission 161055) | Forest soil microbial communities from Barre Woods Harvard Forest LTER site, Petersham, Massachusetts, United States - Inc-BW-C-7-M | ecosystem: Environmental > Terrestrial > Soil >... | reverse complement strand
GCCGAACACCAGACGGAACTTTCCGGATTGGTGGCCGCAGGCGCAGCAGACTACGTGGTGCGCACGGACGAGTGTCTGACAGTGGCGCTTGGACTGGTCGAGCGGCGCTTGCGCAAGGCCCAGAGTGGTGCCCAAGCTGCGCCCGCTTCGGAAGGTTTTCTCGAGGCGCCGCAAAGAGTTGCCCTGGGAGAAAAAGTCGCTTATGGAGAACTGGACCGCAGGGAATTCGGCGAAGTGTTGCGGCATGAATTGAACAATCCGCTCACCGGCATCCTCGGCAACGCGGAACTGCTTCTTTCCGAAATAAGGCGCAAAAGCGACGGAAGTTTGCCGCAAGGCGCGCCGCAACGCCTGGAAACCATTGCTGCTCTGGCAGTTCGTCTGCGGGAATCGGTGCGCCGCCTCAGCCAGGAATGGGAATCGCGCCAGAATCCGGTGCATTCGCCTTAGCTCGCGGGACAAAAGAAACCCCAAGCCCAACGTTTGTGATACTCCATCACCTCCAACAGTAAGTCTAGGCAATCAAATTAGGTGAAAGGTGCGAGTGCAAAGCTCAGGCACCAGGTTTGTTCTACTCCTTGCGAAACAAATGGTTGCTTCAAGAGCCGGTGGACGAATAACGGCGGAGGCCGATGCGCCAGGACGTGACGGCGAGCGCGAAGGTTGCCACGGCAACGAGGGGGATGAGCGGGGCGTAGATGCGAAACTCGGGGCGGCCGAGAAGGCGCGAAGCGGGATAAAAGGTGGCGAAGCCGAAGGGGATGATCCAGCTCAACAGAAACTGGATGTAGCTGGAATAGATGGAGAGCGGATAACGGCCGAAGGCCAAGAGATTCCAGAAGGGCGGATGGATGCCGATGCGGTCCTCGAACCAGAAAGAAAAGGTGGAGAGGAAGAGAAAAACGGAGATGTAGATGAGGCCGCCGCAGAGCGCGAAAAAGGCAAGAAGCAAAACATCGAGGGCACGCCAGGGATAGTGAAGGCGGCGCGAAGCCCAGACGACCACGATAAGACCGACCACAACTTCCTGCAAGGACTCGATACGGAAGGCGTCGAAGACGACCTGGAAGAGAGAAGAGAGCGGACGGAGAAGTACGCGGTCGAATTTACCTTCCATGATGTAGGTCGCGCCAAATTCGTAAAGATTCAAAGAAAAAACATTGAAGAGTCCGAACGGAATGAGGGAGAAGCCGTAGAGAAAAACGACTTCTTCCATGCGCCAGTTGGCGAGGGTGGGAACGCGTTTGAACAGCACGAAGACAAATCCCAGCGAGAAGATTGTGGCGGCCATGGAAGTGCCGGCGGAAATGAAGAAGTCGCCGCGATAGCTGACGCGCACTTTCGCATATTGTGCGAAGTAGGAGCCGAGCAGCGCCGCGTGCCGTTTGAAATTGATGAAGGCATCTCTCATCGGAATCTCAGTTAGCCGCCGTGAATGGTGATTTTGCGCGTGGCGCGGATCCACCAGAGATGGCCGAGAAAAAGCAGTGCTGCAACCCAGAAATATTCGATGGCGAGGAGGCGAAGCGTTTGAGCAAGAGAAAGGCGGCCGAGATAGATTTGGAGCGGCGTGTTGGCGATGTGCTCGAAGGGAAGCCATGAAGAGATGATCTGCAGAGAGCGCGGGAAAAAACTGAGTGGAATGAGCAAGCCGCTCAGCAGTTCGATGAGCCAGAACTTCGCGCGAATCAGCGCGAGGATGGAAGTGAGCGGAATAGCGCAAGTGCCGATGATGAAATTGAGAGCGCCCATGATGAAAAAGCTGCCGACGGCGGCGACGAGGAAAAGAATGAAATTCAGTTTTGAGGCGGGCGGCAGGACGGGGAAGAGCAAGGTAACAATGATGGCGGTAGGCGCGGTGAGAAGGATGAGGCGGAACGCGGATTCGCCCATGGCGCGCGCGAGCCACATACCCTGGACGGAGACGGGCTTGATAAAGTCCATCGCGATTTTGCCGTCGATGACCTCGTAGGCCATTTCCTGATCGATGGTGTTCCAGTAAAAAGAGCGGAGAATCCAGCCGGCGCTGACGTAGGTGAGAATTTGCGGCAGCGAAAACCCGGCGATGGGGCCGGTGGCGTTGGCGAAAACCGCGCGCCAGATGAAAAAGTAAACGGTGACGTTGATTAGATAGGTGATGATGCCGGTGTAGTAGCGCAAGCGAAACGCGAGAATGTTGACGAAGCCGATGCGGATGAATTCAGTGTAAACCTTCAGGCTCGCGAGCGGCGAAGGCTTACGAATGGGAAGCGGAAATGTCTGCGCGGCGGCCATATCGATTGTACGTATCCAGGTTTTACCGGGTTTTACCTGTTTACTGGTGAACCGTTTTTCTCCTCGGGCTGACACAAACTCATTTCTGCTTCGCCGGAATAGATGCGCTTGATGATTTCCTCGATGGGTTCGTCTTCGATGACGAAGTCGCGGACGTCGACGGCGGCGAGAATCTGACGGATCAGATCGCTGGAAGAGACGCGGGCGCGATCGAAGCACAGTCGGCAAGTCATTTCATCGAGGCGCTCGAGATGCAACGTAGCAGTTCCGGCAGCGCCATTTGGAGCGAGCGCAGGGAGATTTCGCTCGAAGGCGGCGAGCCGCGCGCTTTGATCGCCGTCGCGAAGAATGAATTTGATTTGTTTGGTGCGGAGGAATTGTTCTTTCAAGCGGGAGAGCGGGCCGTCGTAGAGGACGGTGCCGCGGTCGATGATCATGATGCGGCGACAGAGCTCTTCGATGTCATCGAGATCGTGGGTGGTGAGAAGCACCGTCGTTTTGTAGCGCTGGTTGATGGCGCGGAGAAACTGGCGAATGTGATCCTTGGCGACGACGTCGAGGCCGATGGTGGGCTCATCGAGAAAAAGGATTGGAGGATTGTGGAGCAACGCGGCGGCGAGATCGCAGCGCATGCGCTGGCCGAGAGAAAGTTTGCGAACGGGAACGTCGAGCAGTTCGGTTAGACCGAGGACTTGATTGAAAAGCTCCATGCGCTCGTCGTAGTCGTGCTGCGAGACGTCGTAGATGCGGCGCAATAATTTGAAGGATTCGATGGCCGCGATGTCCCACCAGAGCTGCGTGCGCTGGCCGAAGACCACGCCGATGGTTTTTACGTACGCGGCGCGCTGGCGCCAGGGGACGAAACCGTTGGAAAGGATTTCGCCGGAAGTCGGTACGAGAATCCCCGTGAGCATTTTGATGGTGGTGGATTTGCCGGCGCCGTTTGGGCCGATGTAGCCGACCATTTCGCCGCGGCCAATTTCAAAATTTATGTTTTCGACGGCTTTGACGGTCTGGTATTCGCGGTGGAAAAGATTCCGCAGGCCGCCGAGAATGCCTTCGCGCCTGCGGAAACTGCGGTAGTGCTTGGACAGAGCGTGGACCGAGATGAGAGAAGCGTCCGGCATGAATCAACGATTTTAGCACGCGGAAGAGAAAGGCCGTTGTTGTGCCTTTTTGCGGCACTTGTATTGCCTCACCTGCTTGCGGGCATGCAGGTTATTGGACGTGCGCAGTCTTTGCAACGTTAGCGAAAAACTCGAGGACGCGGCGCTGGAACTCGGCAGGTTGGAAACCAAGAGCGGCCGTGTGGAATGCGCCGGGGACTTCCCAGAGCTGCTTGGGGCCGCGGGCGGCGGCGTAAATGCGCTGTGTGTGGCGGCAGGGGAGCGCTTGGTCTTTTTCATCACAAATGAGCAGAACGGGAAACGCGCGTGCGGCGACGGCTTTTTCCGGGGAAACTTCGGCGATAGGAAAACCGGTTAATTTTTCGCCGCGAGAGAGAAGTGTCCAGCTGAATGGCCGAAAGAGTGTCATGCCGAAGAGCGGGGAGCGGCGCAAGCCGGCGTAATCATAAGAGGCCTCGCGCAAATTGGCGAAGGAGGCTTCGGCGACGACACCTTCGATGCGCGGATCGACGGCAGCAGATTGCAGGGCGATGCCTGCGCCCATGGATTCGCCTAGAGCGAAAATGTGAAGGGGCGGGCCATTCCAAACGGGGAGTGAGTGAAGTAGATTGTGCGTACCAGCATCATTTTCCATTCTCACGGTCGCTTTGCCTGTGCGCACTTGCTCTTCTACGTATCGACTATGGTCAGAAGAAAGCAGCGCGTCGATGATGGCTTTGGTGTCGTTGCGTTCGAGCCAGCCGTAGGTGGCGATGGGGCCTTCGCTGGCACCGTGTGCGCGGGCGTCCATCATAACGACGCCGTAACCGGCGCGGAGGAGAAATTCGGATTGGCCAATTACGCCGACGCGGTTGTCGGCGACGCCATGGAAGAGAAGAACCCAGCTTCCGTTGGGATGCTGAGGGCGCACGATCCAGCCCCGAAGTAGGATGCCGTCAGGGGCGCGGACGTCGAAATCTTCGCGGTGGCCGCCGGAATAGGTGAAAGAGGCATCGGCTTCGCGGATGAGGTCTGGGGTGAGTTCGCGGCGGATGGGGCGAAGAAAGCTGGGGGCAACCAGCCAGCCCGCGAGGCCTGCCAATAGCGGGGGGAAGAGGAGAAGGATCAGCAGGATACGGATGAGGCGGCGGCGTAGCGTCATAGACATTAGTCTTAGTTAGGATACGGGAAAAGAGGTGGTGCAGTTCGGGGGCAATCCCGGAAAAGTGTTAAGTATGTGCCCGGTCTGCATCTGTCAGCTCCCACCCCCTCCCCTTGTTTTTTGTAAGTGTTGATTCTAAGCAGGTTAGGTTTTCTGTAAGTGGTTTAGAATCAGCACTTATGGGCTTTAGGACAATTGTTGATTGTAAAGAAGTTACATCGGAATCAAAACTGTGTAGCAAGACCTGGCGGATTGACCCCAGGACCGGACCGAGTTCGCGCTTGATGCGGGGATGGCGGCACGAAAATAAAAACGGCAGCCAGTGGCTGCCGTTTTCCAAGGATATCCCTAAAAGTAATGATAATACGAGCCGAAACCCCGGTCAAGAAGAAAACGGTCAGAAGAAAACGGAATGGGTCAGCCTTCGATTACGCGATTTAGCAGGATTTGATCTCTGAATAGATTCCAAATGCTGGTGGAACGAAGTAGAAATTGCTAGAAGTTTGCAGCTGCCAAATCCACTTTTGTTGCGGGACACTTCTGAACAGCCGATTCCTAGACGTGCTGTCTCCATACTCCAGGTTGCAACACAGGTCTCAAGTCAGAGTCTTACCCCGCTGCAACAAGGTCGCCCAGGGGTAGAAAGGAGTAAGTTTGCAATAAGAGTTCCAGCCGATTCTTCATATCGCCCAGATTAGTGTAGTGGCGGAGGCGCGATTTCAACTTTTCTCTCATGCGTGGTTGTTCTGGATCCAGCTCCCACGGATGGAAGTAGACGACCACTCTTTCGCGGTAATCTTCCTGAAACTTGCGAAAGACCCAGTGGGTATACTCAAGCGGGAGTATCCGCAAGTAGCCGCCACCAGCCGCGGGGAGATTCTGTCCCAGCAAGCGCACCGTGGTGGGAGGAATTTCCCCCAGCGACCGGCCGTTCTTCAACTGATGAGTATATGGAAAGCGTTGCGCGTCCGGCACCCCGTAGAGGTCATGGTGAATGGGAAAAATGCTCGAGTCATATGTAAATCCTTCTTCGGCCAGAATGTCCAAGGCCCACAGACACTCCCTGGTGATAGACCAGCTTGGCGCGCGATAGCCACAGACTCTGACCCCGGCAGCATCTTCGATGGCCCGTACGGCGGCGCGAGTATCCTGCCGGAATTCGTCCGGCGTCATAGAATAGACCATGCGATGCCAGTAACTGTGACAGGCAAGTTCATGCCCGCGCGAGTGGACTTCTCGAACTAAGTCTGGAAACCTTCTGGCCACCCATCCGACAAAGAAAAATGTTCCCTTGACGTCGTACTGATCGAACAGATTGAGCGCACGCCGCGTGCTCATCTCAACCCGCGAGGGCCAACTGTCCCAGGAGTCCCGCGAGACCGAACCTGCAAATGCCTCCACCATGAAGTAATCTTCGACATCGACGCTCATTATGTGAGCGCGGGGTGAACCTGCGGTGGGAGAAACAATATTTGGTTGGAAGGTAGGCACCATTTCTGGCTGCTCTACAAGCAGGTGCCTGGCCTTAGCGGCTCATTTTGCGACAGACTAAATTATTTATATTCAATAAGATACAAACTCTGAACGGACGCGCTTGCGCAGACCAGAGAAGCTTTTCGTAATTCTCGGCATTCTATTGCCGATATTTGACTTCAGCGGGAATAGGAGTGAATTGAGGGCGGAGTGAAGCTACAGATTCTGAGCTAGCGGGTCTGCCCGAATCAGCCTGCTCCGATAGCCTCGCTGGACCCAGCGGATGAGCGCAGGATCTTAATCCATGACAAAACTAACGGTGAGAGACCGCCTCGCTGCCCGACTAGCCCTGACTAAAGCGGACAAAAAACTCTGGTAGCTACCCCGCCCGGGGCGTGTCGAATCTTAGCTCAGCACACTAGCCCTTCCAGATGAACTTACCGCAGGAACATACGACCGTCTCCGTGGGATGTTTCTTTTCCAGGGGCCGCCTACAGACTGGACAATTTCTGCGCCACATACATAAACCCGTCTTTCTGGTACAAATGTGCCGGCTCACCCGCAAGGACCGACTCAAGTCCAATAGATTTGCGAGGAGTCTGATTTGAACAGTAGTCTCGCGGAGTACGCGATGTCGTTGCTCCAGAACAAGGATAGGCCAGGAACAATGGAGGCACCTCTTAATCGCACTCAATGAAGGGGACAGACTCGGACAAGTCAAAACGGTTGCGTAGCCGAGGATGAGTCTTGCCGAGAAGGGGCGCAATGTATTGCGCCCCTACAAGGGAAGGGCAGCGCGCGAAGGCGAGAGATTAGGAGCGGAAGAGGACGGATTCGCGCTGGAAGGTTTTGACGGCTAGAAAAATTGCGACGGCGGCGTAGATGCAGGACGAGCCAAAAATCAGCGCCATCGAGCTCCAGTGATAGGTGCCAGTCATTATTTCCTTGCAGACGAGACTGGTGCTCAGAATGGGAACCAGAGCCAGTTTGGGCGTCAGTTCAACGCCGGGTAATAGAGAAGCAACGGCAGGAATGACCACCAGGAAGGTCATGGGCGTCAGGTAGCTCTGCGCTTCCTTATATGTTTTGGCGAAGAGCGCGATGGTCATCAAGACAGCCGAAAAGAGCACGGCTAGCGGCAGGGCCATCAGAAAAACAGAAAGCACAGCTTGGGGGCCTAGCTGAAAAAGGAGCTGTACGGCTTCGCCGCGGCCTCCCGAGGAGCCACCGAAGTGACGTATTAGAGAAAAAGAAACGCCCATGGAGAGGACCGAGAGCGACGCAGTGGCGAGCGCGGCGGAAAGCACCAGGCAGAATTTTCCGAGGACCAAATCTAGACGCGAGACGGGGCTGGAAAGAATTGTTTCCATGGTGCCACGTTCTTTTTCGCCAGCGGTCAGATCGATGGCGGGGTAAATGGCGCCCGTCATGCAAAGGAGGATGACCATGTAACCGATGAAACCACCGAAGGTTGCTCCGCCAACTTTTTCGGGAGGCGCGATGTTCTGCTTTTTGGTGTCGAAAGGCGAAATCAGCGACACTGGAAGATTCTTAGCTTCAAGACGTTTTTTGATCACCTCATCGCGGTAATCCTTCAGGGATTTTTCGGCGTGGTCGGCGCCAAACTCGGACTTGATCTCGCCTTCGTAATAGTCGATCTGGACTGCCATAGGAGTAGCATTTTCAAGCGAGGCTTGAAAGCCCTCAGGAATTTCGACCGCTGCGCGGATTTGTTTTTCCGAGATTTGGTCCTTCCAGTTGGGGGCATACGGTACAACTTCGATTTCTTTGTTGGCTCGCAAGGCTGCTACCACAGCGGGCGAGTCTTCGCCGTGGACGACCATCACTTTGGGAATCTCTTTCTTAGCCTGTCCAATTAACATAGTGGAAAGAGAAATCATGCCGCCGATGAGGATAGGGAAAGCGAGGAGAGGGACGAGGACCGTGGAGATGAGGGTGCGGCGGTCGCGGAGCCATTCCCTGAGTTCCTTGCGATAGACGACGCCTACGGCGTAAAGGTTCATGGGGATCAGACCTCCGTGTTGGCGAGCGGGCCAACGACTTTCACGATGATTTCTTCGAGATTGTGTTCGTTGTGTTTGGCGCGAAGCTCGGAGAGGGTGCCCTCTTCGAGGAGCTTGCCGTCGTGGATGATGCCGATGTGATCGCAGAGGCGTTCGACTTCGGACATGATGTGGGTGGAGAAGATGACGGTTTTGCCGCGGTCGCGGCAGTCGGCGATGAAGCCGATGATAGTGCGGGCGGTCATTACGTCGAGGCCGGTGGTGGGTTCGTCGAAGATCATCACCGGGGGATCGTGGACGAGAGTGCGGGCGATAGAGGTTTTTTGCTTCATGCCCGTGGAGAGTTTGTCGCAGCGGCGGTCGCGGAAGCTATTCATGTCGAGGCGGGAGAAGACGTCGTCGATGCGCTTTTTCAGGGTGGCCTCGTCGAGACCATTGAGGCGGCCGAAGTACTCGACCATTTCTTGCGCTGTGAGGCGGGGATAAAGGGCGGTGGCGGTGGAGAGGAAGCCAACATTGGCGCGGACTTTTTCGGGGTGGTCGACGACGTCGAAGCCGTTGACGATAGCGGTGCCGTCGGTGGGCTCGAGGATCGTGGCGAGCATGCGGAGCGTGGTGGTTTTACCGGCGCCATTCGCTCCGAGCAGGCCATAAATCTTGCCGGGCTGGCACTGAAAGCTGACGTTATCGACGGCGCGGATTTCACCGCGCTTCTTATCCTGGAAGCGCTTGGACAAGCCACGAGCATCAATCATGAATGGACCCCTTGGATGCAATCATCAAGAGACAGGGCAAAAAGGCTTCTCAGTCTACTACGGACGGGGAGGTGGAAATGTTACGTTTGAGGATGCGGCTGGTGGAGAAGACTTGGATGTGACTGGTATTGGAGCAGGAGTTAGTGACACAAGGAGTTTGCTCGACGACCAGGCGGTAAGAGGCTCAATGGAAACAGAGTGGGACGCGGCGCGCATCCTGCAGTGAGGGCGGCGCATCTTTATAGTATTGGAGATGAGGCACTTATTAGGAACGATGGTGGAGAAAGCTGCTTGGCTATTGCTAGAATGAAACACTTCGGGGCCCACCAGAAGTAGGGCAGCAAGCCACGGACATGTACGAACAAACAATCGGGCTCTAGGGCTTGTGTGTCTCGCGTGTGGCTTGGCGAGGGGCTGGGTGAAATAGGAGAAGATGGATCGAAGGCTGCGAAACCGGATATTTATCTTCCTGGTGATGGCAGGCGTGCTGGTGTGTCTTTTGGTGTGGCAGAGCGGCAGGAAGCCAGCTGCGAAGATATCGGCGGTGACGCCCACGAGAGAGAACCTGGTGTCGTCCATCAGCAGCAACGGGAAAGTAGAGCCGATTTCGCCGTACGTGATGAGAGCGCAGCTCGATACGTTTGTGAAAAAGATTTATGTGACGGAAGGCCAGAAAGTAAAGAAGGGGCAGCTATTGCTGGAGCTGAACGTCAAAGAAGCCACGGCGCAGCTGGCGGAAACGAGAGCCAAACTTTTGAGGGCGCAAGAGGATTTAAGGGCAGCAAGGGCCGGAGGAAGAGCCGATGAAGCGGCCAAAGTGGCGGCGGATTTGGCCAAGGCAGAAGGGGAAAGTGACCGATTGCAACGCAACCACGATGCGCTTGTAAGGCTGACGGCGGGCCAAGCGGCCACGAGAGAAGATCTCGCTGCTAACGAGCAGGCGCTGGTCAATGCAAAGGCGGAAGTGACGCGCTTGCTGGCGGTGAAGCAGGAGTTTGACCGGCAGGCGAGGCTTGACGCGGAACGCGGGGAGTTGCAGGTGCAGCAGACGCTGAGCGAAATGGCGGCGCTCGAAGACAAAGTGAACAACGGGCGGATTGTGGCGCCAGTGGATGGGACGCTGTATGCGTTGGGCAGAGATGCTGCCGCGCTGCCGTTGGAAGCAGGGGATTACGTAAGAGTCGGGGACCTGCTGGCAGAGATGGCGGACTTGCACAGGGTTCGAGTGCGCGCGTTCATTGATGAACCGGATCTTGGCGCGCTCGAGGCGGACGAGGCGGTCAGTATTACCTGGGACGCCTTGCCGAACCGCAACTGGGCGGGGAGAACGGAGATTATTCCCAGGCAGGTGGTACCACGGGGAACGCGCAGCGTCGGGGAACTGCTGTGCTCCGTAAGTAACGACAAACTGGAACTGCTGCCGAATATCAACGTGAATGTGCGCATCAGTTCGAGAGAGAGAACGAATGTGCTGGCAGTGCCACGAGGAGCAGTGGAGTCCGAGGGCGGACACCGGTACGTGTTTGTGGTGAAGGCGAAACAACTGGGCGTGGGCAAGTCCACACTTGAGAAAAGGGAGATAAGGGTGGGAATCGCGGACGCGACCAGCTACGAAGTGGTGAGTGGATTAGAGGAGGGGGAAATGGTCGCGCTGCCAGGAGATACGGATCTGCACGATGGCATGGACGTTCAGGTTGTGAAGACGAATGCGGCGTAAATTGGGGCTCGGCAACCAGATGAAATTGAGGGCGCTGCTAGCAGTGATGCTGGCCGGGACGACAGCCACATGGGCGACGGTGAAGCAAAGCGATACGAGGGAATCCGGGCGGCGGGCGTATGAGAGCAGCGATTACGCAAAGGCCGTGCGGGATTTGCAGGCGGCCGCAGCCTCGGATCCGCAGAACGGCGAGATACAGTTACTGCTGACAAAGTCGTATCTGGAGCTGCAGGAACGCGACGCGGCCATCACCAGCGCGGAAAGAGCGGTGGCGATCGATCCGAAGAGTTCCGTGTATCACGAATGGCTGGGGAGGGCCTACGGCGAGAAGGCGGACCATTCGTCGATGTTTTCCGCAATGGGACTGGCGAGAAAAACGCACAAAGAGTTCGAGGCCGCCGTGCAACTCGACGAAAAGAATTTTTCGGCGCGGCAGGCGCTGATCGAATATTACTGCAGCGCTCCCGGCATCGTGGGCGGCGGCGAGGAAAAAGCCAAGCCGGAGATCGCGAAGCTGGAATCCCTGGATGCCGCGGAGTGGCATTACGCGGCGGGAAACTGCCGGCGGCAGAAAAAAGACTTCGCGGCGGCCGATTCCGAGTTCAAACTCGCGCTGGAAAGCCGTCCGAAATCCGCAGAGCTGATTTACGACATCGGCGACTATGCAGTGAGACGGGGCCAAGCGGAGCGATTGATTGAAGTTGCCGAACGTGGAGCACATGCGTCACCAGATGACCCGCGGGGCTTGTTTTATCGGGCGGTGGGCTGGATCCTCAAAAACGAAAAGCCGGAGGAGGCAGAACGATTGTTGCGGGAGTACGTCCAGAAGGCACCCAAACGCACGGGTTACCCGCGATATGCAACGGCGCACGAATGGCTCGGCCGCATGTATGAGAGCAAAGGCGAAAAGGAATCGGCGGCAAGAGAATACCGGACGGCGCTGGAACTGGACCCGAAAGCGAAAAGCGCGCGCGAATCTCTCAAGCGGCTCGGCAAGGATTGAGGAAGTGCGGGACAGACTGCCGCCCCGCGCTTCTTCCAGTATGGGTGGCTTCAACAGCGGCCGCGAGTAAACCGTCATGATGGATTTGAAAGAAACGCTCTCGGTATCGATCGATGCGCTGAGAGCAAACAAGCTGCGCGCGATGCTGACATCGCTGGGCGTGATTATCGGCAGCGCTTCGATCGTGCTGGTGGTCACGGTAGCGCTGACGAGCAAGAAATTTGTCATCTCGAAAATTGAAGCGGTGGGCTCAAACGTGGTGTGGGCGGAGCTGGTCCGAAGCTCGGAAAAGGCCCAACCGCTGAGCTATGAACTGACGCTGGACGATATGGAGGCGGCGAAGAACGCGATTCCGGAAATCGTGCAAGTGGCCGGGACGACAGACATCCAGATGTCCGTGGTGGCGCAGGGATTGGTGAGGCCAGTTACGCTGATCGGAGTGACCTCGGGCTACCGGGAGATTCGGAGGCTGGTCGTCTTGCGCGGCCGTTATCTTGATTCCTTGGACATGGAAGCGCGGAGCAAGACGTGCGTCATTACGCCGGAACTCGCGAATAGGCTTTTCGGACAGGACAACCCGGTGGGCCGCGATTTGCACGTGGGAGAGCTGATCTTCACGATCATCGGGATCTTCAACGAACGAGTGGAAACCTTCGGGCTTTCCGACATTCAGACGGAGACCGTCCTGATACCCTTCGGGCTCATCAAATACTACACGGGTGCAAACACGCTGAAAGTGCTGGACGTACAGGCGGCGACACCGGAAGACGTGCCGAGCGTGCAGCGGCGATTGGCGCAACTGCTGAACAGCCGGCATCCAAGCTCAGCGGACTACAATGTGCGGACCCTGACGGCAATTTTGACGGCGGCGAGAGACATTTCAATGGCGCTGACTATCGTGTTGATCGTAATCGCGTTCATCGCGCTGCTGATCAGCGGGATCGGGATCATGAATATCATGCTGGTAACGGTCACGGAACGCACGCGAGAAATCGGAATCCGCAAAGCCATTGGAGCCGCGCGCAAGGAGATCATGTATCAATTTCTGACGGAAGCGTTTTTGATTAGCGGGGGCGGCGCAGTGCTGGGGATTTTGATCGGGCTGCTGGTGCCGGTGGTCGTGCAATTTTTTCTGCCGGGAAACCTGCGCGTGCCGGTGTCGTCACTGAGCGTGTTGTTGGCGTTTGTGGTGTCGTGCTCGACCGGGCTCTTCTTTGGGTACTTGCCGGCGAACCAGGCGGCGAAGCTGCAACCGATTGAGTCGCTGCGGTACGAGTGAGAAGTGGAAGACGAGGCCAGTTTGGGAGAGAGCGGAACCGAACCAAGGAGCGGGAGGATGCAAAACATTACAGCGACTGCGAGTAGCGCGGCAATTGTGCTGCTATCGGGAGCGTTGCTCATCGGCGGGTCAGCGCACGCCCAAACCGCGGCGGTGATGCCAGCGACTGGCGGACAGGCGGGGCAACCTGCTGCCGGCGGAGGGACCGGGAAGGATCAACAGGGCGCTCCGGTGGCGCTCACACTCAAGGGCGCGATAGAGATGGCGCTGAGGAACAGCAAGGAAATTCAAGTGGCAAAACTCCAGGCCAGCGTTGCGGAGCACGCTTCGATGGTCAGCAAGGCGGAATTTTTGCCGAATTTGTACGCGGGCTCCGGAGCCGGCTACACATACGGAATTCCTGAGACGCCGGGCGGCCGAGCGCCTTCGGTTTTCAACGTTACCTACACGGAACAAGTTTTTAATGAGCCTCTACGCGGGATGGGAAAGGAGTTGGAAGAGCAAGCACGGTCACAGAAGATCGTGCTACAGGACGTGAAGAACAATGTGATTACGCGGACAGCGATGTCTTATTTGGAGCTGGCCAAGGTGCGGCATTCGCTCGAAATCCTGCGCGCAGAACAGGAAAGCGCAGAGAAGATTTTTCAGGTGACACAAGAGCGACAGGGAGAAGGATACGAACTGCCTCTGGAAGTGACCAAGGCACAGCTCACGAAAGCCCGGGTGACGCAAAGAATTCTGCAGCTCGAGGGACGTGAGGACGAGTTGGAAGTCTTTTTAAGAGGGCAACTCGCGTTAGGCGAAGAGCAGCCCATCGAGGTCACGCCGGAGGATTTGCCGGGCGAAGCGGAACAGGCAGGCGCAAATCTGGTAGCCATGGCGCTGCAGAACAATGAAGGGCTGCTGCTGGCGGAGTCTGACGTTCGCGCGAAAGAGTTCCGTTTGAAGGGCGAGAAGCGGGGAAACTTTCCAACGCTGGAGTTAGTAAGCACGTACAGCCTGCTGGCGAACTACAACAATTACAGCCTGTACTTCAATCACTTTCAAAGAAACAATTTTAACGCAGGGATCCAGTTGCAAGTGCCGCTATTCAACGCAAAAACGAAACAGTCCATCGGCCTGGCACAGATCAATCTGCAAACGGCCCAGGCGACGCTGGCGATGAAGAAGACACAGGTAAGCGGCGAGGTGCGGCAAAAAACGCTGCATTTGCGAGAAAGGGATGCGGCGAAGGAGGTTGCGCGGCTAGAGCTGCAACTGGCGCAGCAAGATATCGCGGTGCTGCAGCAACAATTCAGCGAGGGCAAAGTGAATCTGCGGGACGTAGAGAGAGCGCGGCTGGATGAGAATGACAGATGGATGGCGTATCTGGATGCGAATTTCCAGCGGCAACAGGCGCAGCTTGATTTGCTGAGGACAGCGGGGCAGTTGGATAAGGTTTGGCAGTGAGGAAGTGACTTGTGACCGGTGACTGGTGCTAGAACAGCGGAGTTTGGACGCGTTTTTGGAGGCCGTTAAGAGGCTCGATGCGGGCTTTGCGGGGCTGCCAGCGTTCGAATCGAAATCGCCGGGCACGGAACGAATTGCCGCAGCTTTGAGCGCCACCGCCGAACGGCTGCACGATAATTACCCTTACTTTCATCCCTTGTACGCGGGACAGATGCTGAAGCCGCCGCATCCCGTGGCGCGGCTCGCGTACGCTCTGGCGACGTGGATCAATCCCAACAATCACGCGCTGGATGGAGGGCGCGCGACCTCCGCGATGGAAAAGGAAGCGGTTGCGGAAATCGCCGCGATGTTTGGGTGGAAAGATTTTCTCGGCCACTTGTGCGGCGGCGGCACAATGGCAAATCTCGAGGCGCTTTGGGTTGCTTCGCAAGTACATCCGGGGGAAAAAATTCTAGCCAGCGAGCAAGGGCATTATACGCACAAGCGCATTAGCGCGGTATTGCAATTGGCATTCGAGAGCGTGCGCTGCGATGCCCGCGGGCGCATGGACATGAACGACCTGGCAAAACGCGCGGCGCGTGGAGACGTGGGCACGGTGGTGGCAACGATGGGGACCACGGCGACGGGATCCGTCGATCCACTGCCGGAAATTTTGGCTTTGCGAGAGAAGCACGGTTTTCGAGTTCACGCCGACGCCGCTTATGGCGGCTATTTTGTGCTTGCAGGGAATCTAGGAGAGGAAGCTACCGGGGCTCTTTCCCGGATCGGGGAGTCAGACTCCATCGTCATCGATCCCCACAAACATGGTTTGCAGCCTTATGGTTGCGGGTGCGTTTTGTTTCGCGATGCATCGGCGGGCCGCTTTTACAAGCACGATTCTCCATATACCTACTTCAGCTCCGACGAATTGCATTTGGGAGAAATAAGCCTGGAGTGTTCCCGGCCGGGCGCGGCAGCGGCGGCGCTGTGGGCGACACAAAAACTCTTACCGCTGGTTCGCGAAGGAGAATTTGCGCGCGGGCTGCAAGCTGGCCGTGAGGCAGCGCTGGCATTTTACAGGAGGCTCGAAAAGGATGAACGGTTCGCGACGGCGATTGCGCCGGAGCTGGACATTGTGATCTTTGCTCCGCGAGCAAAAAGCGTGACTGAAGCGTCCGGGCTTTCGCGGCGCATCTTCGATGAAGCCGCCAAGCGGAACTTGCATCTCGCCGTTGCTGAGCTGCCCACGGATTTCTGGGGCACAAACCTGGGGGCCATGAAGCGCGACGGCGAAACCATGACCTGCTTGCGCTCGGTACTGATGAAACCGGAACACCTCGATTGGATTCCGCGAATCTGGGACGAACTTTCTGCGGCAACATCGGAAGTTCTTAGCGCAGAAGGCGCATCACTTTCTGCCCGCCAATAAGTGTTCAGCCCTGCGTCAGGAGTCCTCGGTCATGTGCGTGCAGCGAGGAGCGCGCTGATACGGTTAAGCAGGGTTGTTCTACTAAATGGTCTTGGGAGCATCGAGGAGACCATTTCGACAGGATCCGGAATTTCCAAAGCCGCCAAGGGATTGGCGAAGCTGTAGAGGACGCTCATTTCGGGCGATCGTTTTCTCAAATGAAAAGCTAGGGCTGGTGCTGGCATCCCTTCGGGATGGAGGTTGGTGATCAAAAGATCGACAGAGCCCGCGCAGGATTGGGCAAGTTCAAGCGCCTGGACGGCGTTTGCCGCGGGCAGGACGAGAAAATCGGCTTCTTCCAGAATCTGTTGAATGGTCTGCCGCAGAGATTCCAAGTCCTCCACGAGAAGGATGACCGGATGCATGGGAGTGTAAGCGGGCATTGCATGCGCCCCAGCCTCAATTTTCCTGAAGGCCTCCCGGAAAGGCTGAAGTTGGTAATAATATATAACCATGAGGTAAACAGTCAATAGCAACTTCGAGTTTTGAAACGAATCAAAGCAGGGATATTCGATGAGGACTGGGAAAGTGGCCGGGCGACAGCGGGGGGCGATGGGAGATACGCCAACGCGGATTGCCAGCGGGCCACACTGAACTTTGCGCGGCGCATCTTGCAAGGCGCTTCGCCCTGTTCGCCAAAATAGCGCAAGGAGGTACTACAGTTTAGCGCCGTAGTTAGCATTTGGCCGCAAAAGGGGCGCAGATCGCAGAAACAATTGAGCGTATGTAACCAAGTCGGGTAAACTGTTATCTAGCCATAGGGGCATCACTGGACAGGCCGTAGGCGCGGCCCCAGATGCTGAAGCCAGGGCGCGGAACGGAATAATTTAGCAGGGTGGCAGAGTATTAGGAATACTGAGGGTGAAGAATGCCGGATGTAATGAAAACGCTGTTGTTGAACCCGCCGAGTTTCGAGAATTTCGATGGCGGAGCAAGCTCGCGGTGGCCCGCGACACGCGAAATTGAATCGTATTGGTACCCGGTGTGGTTGAGCTATCCCGCGGGACTAATCCCGGGAAGCCGCTTGCTGGACGCGTCGCCGCATAAGGTAAATTGGCAGCAGACCATAGAAATCTGCAAGGACTATGAGTTCCTGGTGTTGTACACCTCCACCGTTGGATTCGCGAGCGACGTCAAGCTAATCCGGAAGATTAAGGAAAGCAATCCCGGGCTGAAAATTGCGTTTGTCGGGCCGCACGGGCACATCAAGCCGGACGAGACGCTGATGGCGAGCGAGGACATTGAGTTTGTAACGCGCGGAGAATTTGATCACTCGGTGACGGAGTACGCGCACGGAAAGCCAATCGAGCAGATCATGGGCGTGAGTTACCGCAAGGAAGGCAAGATCGTCCACAACGCCCCGCGGCCTCAGCTGCATACCGAGGAGTTGGATGCGCTGCCGTTTGCGACCGACGCCTATAAGCGTGATTTGACGATTGAAAAATACAACGTGCCGTTTCTGCTGCATCCGTTCGTGTCGTTCTATACGACGCGAGGCTGCCCGGCGCTCTGCACGTTCTGCATGTGGCCGCAGACGGTTTCGGGGCATGCGTGGCGGACCAGGTCCGTGGACAACGTCGTCCAGGAAGTGAAACAGACGCTCGAATATTTCCCGCAAATGAAAGAGATTTTCTTCGACGACGACACGTTCAATATTCGAAAAGACCGAGCCATCGAGCTAAGCCAAAAGTTCAAGCCGCTGAAATTCCGGTGGTCTTGCACGGCGCGGTGCCACAGCAAGTATGAAGAGTTGAAGGCCATGGCGGATGGGGGAGCTCGCCTTTTCATCGTGGGATTCGAATCAGGCGACCCGCAGATTCTAAAAAACATAAAAAAAGGCGCGACCGTAGAGATGGCGCGCGAGTTCATGAAGAACTGCAAGAAGGTGGGAATCAAGGTCCACGGCGATTTTATTATCGGATTGCCGGGAGAAACCAAGGAGACGATCAACAAGACCATTGATTTCGCGAAGGAACTGGATTGCGAGACGATCCAAGTCTCGCTGGCGCATGCCATGCCCGGCACCGAACTTTATGATTCGATGGCCAAAGAAGGCTTCTTGAAGGTGGAAGCGCTGGCGGACTCCGGCGGCCACCAATTGCCACACATCGAGTATCCGCACCTCTCGAAGGCCGAGATGATGGGCGGCGTGAACCGTTTCTACGATGAGTACTACTTCCGGCCGCGCGTTGTGTGGCGCATCGTGAAGGAAGCCTTGTGGGATGGGCACGAGCGCAAGCGGCTCTATGAGGAAGCGACGAGCTTCCTGAAGCTTCGCGCAGAGCGCTTTAAGTGGGTGAAGCAGGGCGGCGATCTGCAGAAGCCCATGATTTCCGTGCCGGAGACACCGTCGGCTTCTGGAAACGACTAAAACTTATACAAAATGGCAACTGAAGGAAGGCTGAGGATAAAGACTTTGGTCATGGTGTGCGCGATGGTAGTGTGCGCGAACGCCGGAGACCTGATGCTGAAGCGCGCCATGCTGCGGATTGGGGCCGTGCAGTTGTCTGCGCCTGGACTCTTTCACGCTTTCCGCATGACCATCACTAACGGGACCCTGTGGGTCGGCATATTTTTTCTTTGCGGATTCATGCTGAGCTACATGACGGTATTGAGCTGGGCGGACTACAGTTACGTGATGCCTGCAGGCGCCTTCGGCTACGCCCTGCTTACTTTCTTTGCGGTCGTGTTTCTCCACGAAGCCGTCTCGCCGCGGCGCTGGGTAGGGGTTGCGCTCATATGCGTGGGCGTGTTGCTGGTTGGACAAACGAAGCCGCGCACGACGGCCGTCGCGCGCGAGGCATTGGCATGATTCGCGTCGCACTGTTTCTTGCGTTCCTCATCTTCGGCAGCACGGGCGGAGAGATTGCCATTACCAGGGGCATGAAGGCCACAGGCGAGCCGAAGCGGCTGCGTCCCAGGGAACTCCTGCGATTCCTCGGCAGGGCACTGCGCAACAGATGGTTCTGGGCGGGCGTGCCGCTGATGGCGCTTTCGTTTTACGCACTGCTGGTGCTTCTCTCCTGGGAGCCGATCAGTTTTGTGATTCCCGCGTCGGCTTTGAGCTATGTGGTCGGAACGATTGGCGCGAAATATATCTTGGGCGAAGAAGTGAGCGCCGCACGCTGGACCGGTGTGGTGCTGGTGTGCGCCGGAGTGGCGCTGGTTGCATTGGGATAGGAGATGTATCCTGCCAAGGCGCGGCTCTACGAGACGAGCCGCTGGGAACGTAGTGTCCGAAGCGCCGGCTGATTCCGCC
>Ga0210402_10002261_pt1 | contig 18949 bp, 17 predicted proteins | sample IncBWC7MmetaG_FD_161055 | JGI IMG/M metagenome (GOLD analysis project Ga0210402, IMG submission 161055) | Forest soil microbial communities from Barre Woods Harvard Forest LTER site, Petersham, Massachusetts, United States - Inc-BW-C-7-M | ecosystem: Environmental > Terrestrial > Soil >... | reverse complement strand
TGGAAGCTCGTCCAGTCAACATCGAACGGCCTGCAGATTGCCGTCAACGGCACCGTCGATACGAGCACCTCGAACGTCGTCCTGCTGGAGACACTCGGCAGCAACATCGTCCAGGAGAACACCGCCGGCGACTGGTATTCGGAACCTGGCCCCGGTGGTGCGTGGACCCAGGTCACCGCACCCGTAACCACCCCGCCGGTCACCACCCCACCGGTCACCACCCCGCCCGCCACTCCGAGCCCGGATGGAACGAAGATCACCACCGCCGCGGCGGGCCCGATCATCGATAAGGCCGGCAATACGTGGAAGCTCGTCCAGTCAACATCGAACGGCCTGCAGATTGCCGTCAACGGCACCGTCGATACGAGCACCTCGAACGTCGTCCTGCTGGAGACACTCGGCGGCAACATCGTCCAGGAGAACACCGCCGGCAATTGGTATTCAGAACCTGGCCCGGGTGGTGCCTGGACCCAGGTCACCGCACCCGTAACCACCCCGCCGCCCCCGGTGACGAACCCGGCCGCTGTCACCACCGGAACCGGCTCCGACACGCTGGTGCTCTCGATCTCAGAGGACGCCTACCAGGGCAACGCGCAGTTCACCGTCTCGGTTGACGGCAAGCAGCTCGCCGGCACGTTCGCCACCACAGCTTCGCACGCATCCGGCGCCACTCAGAGCTTCACCTTCAAGGGCGACTGGGCGGCCGGCGCGCATGCCGTCGCGGTGAACTTCCTCAACGACGCCAATGGCGGAACCGCCGCCACCGACCGCAACCTCTATGTCAACGCCATCACCTACGACGGCAAGGCCACAGGCCTGAGCGCGGAGCTCGCCGCCACGGGCGCCAAGAGCTTCAGCGTGACCGATGCCACGGCGATCCCGGCCGCGGCCATCGGCAGCGGGTCGGATACGTTGGTGCTCAACGTCTCGGAGGATGCCTACCAGGGCAACGCACAGTTCACCGTCTCGGTTGACGGCAAGCAACTCGGCGGCACGTTCACCGCCACGGCGCTGAACTCCGCGGCCGCCAGCCAGAACTTCACCTTCAAGGGCGACTTCGGAACCGGCGCGCACGCGGTCGCAGTGAACTTCCTCAACGATGCGTGGGGAGGAACAGCAGCCACCGATCGCAACCTCTATGTGAACGGCATCACCTACAACGGGGCAGCGACCGGCCAGAGCGCGGTACTTGGTGTCACGGGTCCGCAAAACTTCTCGGTCACCGGCGGCACGACGCCCTCGGTCAGCGAGACGGGCGATCACGGGTCGCTGGCGAAGACCCTCTCGCAGACCGGCAGCTACACGGTCGGCGGCGACACCTTCGTGCTCACCGCCGGCAATGCCGCCGCCGTGACGCTCGGCACCGGGACCAGCCAGATCAAGTTCATCGGCGCCAATTCGGCCACGCTGACCGGCGGTTCCGGCCAGGCCACCGTCACCGCCGATGCAGGCAGCAACAAGTTCGTCGCCGGCACCGGCACACTCGACGTGACCGGCGGCGGCGGCAAGGACGCCTATGTGTTCCACGCCAACGGCGGTCTTCTCAAGCTCGAGGACTTCTCGATCGCCAAGGGCGATACGCTGACCGTGGACAAGGCGCTGCAAGGCGCGATGCAGCAGACATCCGATGGCCAGGGCGGCACGATGCTTACCTTCGGCGCAGGCGCCAGCCATGGCGTGGACATCCACGGCCTGGCGGTCATGCCGACAACCAGCGTGCTGTGGGCATAGCACGCGCCTGACCACCCCCCTGGTACAGTCGCCGTGCCAGGGGTGATGGAACAGAGCATGCGGAGTACGCGTTGCATGCTCTGTTTCGTTGTCGGCGTACATCGGCACACTCCTCGTCCGGCCACAGTCAGATGGGCGCGCGTCCACTGGCCGAGATCATTATGACCTGGGGCTAACCTTTCGCTGTGGGCCATCGGTCCGGTGAGGCTGGCTTGGTAGCCTGTATGGCCGCACACGGTGTGGAGGTCCGCCTCCCTGTTGCCGACCGGATCGCGCCCGCCGGTCTCGGAAGTCGGCATGCATAACGTTCCGGCTCTCTCATGCGTTCGTGTCTGGTTGATAGACTGTTGTTGGTTGCACCCTCCTCCATGCATGGTAAATTGGACTTCGCAATAAGTGGCAGCACATCCCGTAGCCAGGCCGTAGTTTGCGCCACGGAAGTCAGATATGAACGATCAATCAGCCAGGGCAGTGAGTGGAGCGACTTAATGGCAACCAGGGCGCCCAGGTTATTGCATTATCGACACCTCGTGGCGGACGCGGTCTGTCTGCTCCGTACCGCCGTAATCAGAGGTGACCAACGCGATCCATTCCTGGCCACACTTGTATTGGCGTCATCCTGACAACGATGTTGAAGAACGTGAACAGCGGGATCGTAATTCGGAATGCATTATGAGAATACAGCGGTCACTCTAAAGACCAGCACACGACCACCACCCGACATCGGTCCTGCCGACGTGGACCCCGAGCAGACTGCGGTGCGCATTCTAGCGATCTGGACGCGTGAACTGGATGCCACTGAGCATTTCGGCAGAGTAAATATTGCGCGTCAAGTGCGCGCCTCTCTCCAGGACATTGGCCTCGTAACAAACCGTCGTTTGATCAATGTATTCGAGGAGCCGACACCGAACTGGTCGCTCCTATGGTCCGCTGCGGCGTTGCTCGCCGGTCTGCTGTCTGGCCGCCCGCTGCCATTGCAATGCGCCTTATTTGCCGCCGCCGCCCGCAGGCCCGCACTATTGGAAGATGGCCTGGACGCAGATGTCGTTTATCTCGATGGCATTCGCACGCTTCTGTTGATGCGCCGCCTGTTGCGGGTGGCGCCACGGCTGCGCATGGTCGTCGATCTCGATGACCTGATGTCGCGCCGATACGAGCAATTGAGTCGCCTCGGCCTGCCATTTTCCTTAGGTTATCTGGAACGCGTACTGCCGCGTTCGTTATCGCGCCTGGCGGTGGCAAAGGGTATCGCCCGTGTGGTCTTGTGGTACGAACGCCTCGCTCTGCGCAATGCGGAGCGAGAAGTCCTGCAAATTGCCGACGCGGTTGTATTGCTCAATCGCTCGGAAGCCGCGACGTTGCGGGAAGTCGCGTCCAAAATGCGTGACTCGCGGCAGGCAACGGTTGTCGCCATACCACCAATGGCGAAATCTGTCAGCCGTGCCGTTCAATCCACGATGGTACGTGTGCCCAACGGCTGGCGTGCCATCTTTGTGGGCAGCGACGTATTGGTGCAAAATCACCTGACGATTGCCTACCTGCTTGATCTCTGGGTAACCGCCAGGATCGACACAAAACTGCACATATTTGGTCGGCAGAAGCGACGTTGGCCGGACACCCCAAATGTCGCATTCCATGGCTACGTCGCGGACATCGAGGAAGCGTATTCGCCCGGAAGCATTCTGGTCTACCCGTGCCTCGTGCCAGGCGGGATCAAGACAAAGGTCCTGGAGGCATTTGCTCATGGCGTCCCAGTGATCGGTAACGCGCTGACGTTCGAGGGTATCCTACCAAGGGACTATCCTCTCGTCATCGACGACCAGGCGGAATTAGTCGCCGCCCTGAAAGACCCGAACTCCCGCGTTGAGGACCTGGAGCGAGCGACACACATTGGATCTTCGTATGTCGCACAGGAACATACGGCGCAGGCGTTCGAACGCTCCTGGCGCCAAGTGATCCTCGGGGCTGCGGGCGAACGATAGCCTATCGAGTGTGTCGGCCTTGACGTAAGTGGGGCTCCACCACCTTTCAGAATTTCACGCTGACTCGTTACAGCCCAGGTAGCCCAGGAATGATCAGCCCAACCTGAGCTCGGCGATCAGACGCACGGGATCACTGGTCAGTGTCTGGTGGATATCCCCGCGCTGTTTCCTGGCGGTCGAGAGGATGGACCGCACGACGGCACAATCCTTCGCACCGTCATCTGAACGAAAGCCGCTGGAGATCTCGCTCGTTGTCCGCCTCGGCACGAACCAGCTCCGCGGCCACCAGCGCGCCGAACGGCGCGGTCGGCAGGTTTGCAACCGCCGCGGCGTAGCCCTGAACCAGACGGCGATAGCTGTCCCAGGCGAGACGCGGGTTGCCGGTCAGGCGGATCAGGCCCTGGACCGTCTCCGCGTTCAGGCCGACATTCAGCACCGTCTCGAGCATCCCGGGCATCGACGCGGCGGTGCACGAAGGCCGCGGGCACCGGGAGGCCGGCGCGCGCCATCAGCATGAGGTTCCAGGCCTTGTTGCCGACCTCGTGTGCGCCGCCACCCGCGGGGACTGCGCCGGGCAGGATCGGATAGAACTCAGCCATCGATGACGTCCTCGAGCACGTGGTCGCGCAGCAGCAAGCTGGCGCGCTTCAACGCGTCCACCGCCGCCTCGAACTTGTCGCCGGTCGCGGTGAACAGATGCAGTTTGCGAAAATCCTTGGCATGCTGGACCGCGGCGATATCCAACGCCCGCCACGCATCGTCGGCCTGATGCTCGATGACGGCGATGCGATCGATCGCGGTCAGGAAGTCCTCCGTTTCGGCATCGCTCGCGTCTCGATCGATCTGCGATTCGTGGCCCAGCGTTGTTCCGAGCCACTGCGACCCCCTTCATGCCGCGCTCGACGACATTTGTGTCTATTTCCAGCCGGTCGACATTCAAACTTTACGAACAGCCGTGTTGGCTGTTTGACCCAGGTCAATGTGCCTTCCCCGCAAGTCGGCATCATCGCATTCCGGGAACCGAGAGGAGCACCGATGAAGTCGCAGATCCTGGCCGCGATCGGGGAAACCGACCTACAGCCCGCGGGATCCAGCCACCATCGCCGCCGACACATCCGGCTCCATGCCTTCGGCCACGATCTTGTGCTTCTGCTCGGCTGTGCAACGACGGCGCTTGCCGCAGGTGCTCAACGCGGTGCCCAGGCGCCGAGTGATCGTACGATCAGTCGTACGAGCATTCCCCGCCTGCGAAGCGCGCTTTGCCATGCCGTCCTCTTCAATCACCGACGACATCCGGCACTAAGCCGCCCCCGCCGAGCAACGTGACGCTCCGAACTCGGTTACGTTGGAGGAGCCCTCGGTAATGTTCAATCCTTTTGGGGTGGGGACAAAGATGCCGTGTTTGAACTGCGGTTCGGCGAGTGTGACGGAACGGCCAGAGCGCACGCCCCAGGGCTACCGCGGGTCCCGACGCCACGATTGCAGTCGGTAGTTCAATGAGCGCACCGCAGGAGTACTGAGCCGGGCCCAGTGCCCTGGCGATGGCATCGAGCCCGTGGCCTTCTGGCGTCTGCGCCAACGGCTGACCAGCCTCGCGTTCAATGACCAGTGCTGGTAGATTGCCACCAAAATGGCGAGCGGAGAGAAATTCAGCCATACCCAACTCCCATGTGGAAGAGAGCCCTATGGCAAGCAATGACTATCATAAGGATCGAATCGCCAATCGTCGGCTGCACCCGGAAACGCTGATGATGGGCTATGGCTACGCGCCAGGCCTCTCCGAAGGTTCGCTCAAGCCGCCGATTTTTCTCACATCGACCTTCGTCTTCGAGAATGCACAGCAGGGCAAGGATTTCTTCGATCTGACGTCGGGCCGTCGCCAACTGCGTCCAGGCGAGAAGGCAGGCCTCGTCTATTCGCGTTTCAACAATCCGAATCTTGAAATCCTGGAAGATCGTCTGGCGATCTGGGACCAGGCGGAACAGTCCGCAGTTTTCGCCAGCGGCATGGCGGCGATCTCCACCACACTTTTTACGTTCCTGCGCCCGGGCGACACGGTTTTGCATAGCCGCCCGCTCTACGGCGGCACGGAGACGTTGCTGACGAAACAGATGGGCTCGTTCCACATCACCGCCTTCGGCTTCACCGATGGCATCGATGTTGCTGGGATGCGCGTGGTCGCCGAGGCTGCGCGCGCAAAGGGTCGGGTAGGGCTGATCCTCGTCGAGACTCCTGCCAATCCGACCAACGGCCTGGTTGACCTTGATGCCTGCGTCACGATTGCCGACGAACTGGAAAAGCGGCAGGGGTTTCGTCCGCCGGTCGTGGTGGATAACACGATGCTTGGCCCCGTTTTCCAGGTGCCGCTGAAGCGTGGCGCGGACCTCTCGCTGTGTTCGCTGACTAAGTATGTCGGCGGCCATAGCGATCTCGTTGGCGGCAGCATCAGCGGCAAGACTGACCTTGTGAAGCAGGTGATGAGTTGGCGGAGCTCGATCGGCACGCAGCTGGACCCAAATTCCTGCTGGATGCTGATGCGCTCGCTCGAGACGCTCGAAATACGCATGACCCGCTCGAACGAGAACGCGGCTGTGGTAGCAGAATATCTGGCCAACCACCCGAAGGTAGCCAAAGTGCACTATCTCGGCTTCCTGAAGGACGGCCGTGAGAAAGCGGTGTTCGAGCGGCAATGCACCGCGCCCGGCTCCACTTTCGCGTTCGATGTGAAGGGTGGCGAGAAGGAAGCCTTTGCGCTGCTCGACCACCTTCAGGTAATGAAACTTGCGGTGAGCCTGGGCGGTACTGAAACGCTGGTCTCGCATCCGGCCTCAATGACGCATTCGGGCGTCGCGCGTAAGTTACGCGAGGAGATTCGCCTGACCGATGCGCTGATTCGCATCTCGGTCGGAATCGAGAACGTCGAAGATTTGGTATCCGACCTGGCTCAGGCGCTTGAATACGTCTGAGTTTGTTTTGCTTTTCCACAGCAGCTACCATTCGACCGCAGTTGATCGCCCGCATGATCATCGCCGCGCCTCCACCCGCGCGATGCGATAGACGCAACGCCGTGCGCCGGAGAGCAGATGCTCCTCGCGCCTGACAGATACATCGGCGCCGAGCGCTGCCTCGAACACTTCCAACTCGGAGCGGCAGAATCCCTGACAGGCCTGGGCCGCGGCGCAGATTGGGCAATGATCCTCGATCAGCAGAAAGCTGCCATCGCGTTGTCGCTTGGCCTGCGCCATGTAGCCCTCGATGGTCCGCAGCCGGGCCAATGCGCGGACCCGGTCACCGAGATCGGCGAGCGGCTCCAGCACTTTGCGGTAGCTTGCCACCATCGTTTCCTGCCGCGCATGGATGAGGCGATCCAGCCCGGTCGTGCCGAAGACCAGGCGGATGCCCTCGATCAGGCTGACCGTAAGGTCGCCATGGGTGTCGGGAAACCGCGCATGACCCTTCGCCGTCAACCGCCAAATCCGTTTCGGACGGCCGACTGCGCCTGACCTGTCTTCGTAGGCCACGAGACCGTCCTGGTGCAGCTTCGCGAGATGTTGTCGCGTGCCAACTTCGGTGATGCCGAGGCCGCGCGCCAGGTCATAAGTGCCTGACGGGCCTCGTGACTTGAGCGAATAGAGAACTCTGACGCTGCTGTCCGTGCCCATGCGCTGATTGCCAGTCCAGTGGAATAAGAAAACCTATTGCTTTCCCAATGTGCATATCATAAAATAGCAAAAAGCTTGTGAAAAGGGGCGCCCATGCGGGAGGACACGGCTGAGCCGGGTTGGCTGGCGCTGCTCAGGCCCGAATGGGTGCTGGCTCTTGTTGTGCTATTGGGCGGCGTGCTGTTGCACTCGATGAATGTGCTGATCACGGCCACCCTGTTGCCTAGCATCGTCATCGACGTCGGCGGGGCCGACCTCATGAGCTGGCCGACGACCGCGTTCCTTGCGGCTTCCATTGTCGCGGCAACTGGTACCGGCATGCTCACCGCCGCGGTCGGGGCCACACGTGCGTTCTGCGCCGGGGCAGGCATCTACTGCGCCGGCGCCATCTTGTGCGGGTTGGCGCCGTCTATGTCCCAAGTGATCGCCGGTCGCTTCGTACAGGGTCTTGGAGGCGGATTTCTGTCAGCCCTGGCCTATGTCCTGGTGCGCAATCTGTTTCCCGAGGTGCTTTGGCCGCGCGTGTTCGGGCTTCTCGCGGGCATTTGGTCCGTTTCGATACTGTGCGGCCCCCTTATCGGCGGCCTGTTTGCAGCCTACGGCTATTGGCGTGGCGCATTCTTTGCAGTCGCGGCGCTCGGCGGTCTGCTCAGCATCCTCACGCTTCACATTTTGCCGCACGATGCTGTTGGCGGAGACGCAATGACGCCGCAAGCGCCTGTCTTGCGAGCGGCTCTGATATGTACCGGCATCGCGGTGTTGTCGTCAGCGAGTGTTGTAAGCGGACCCGCCACCAAAAGTGCGCTGATCGTGGTCGCGATCGGGGCAGTTATACTCATGCTGCGGATCGATCGCGCTGCGCCGGTTGCGCTCTTGCCGAGCGACGCCTTTTCCATGCACACGGCAACCGGTATGGGGCTATGGATGGTCCTGCTGCTATCGATCGCCTACAGTCCGCTTGCGATATTCGGGCCGCTGTTCCTGCAAAGATTGCATTCGCTTGATCCGCTGGCTGCCGGATACATGGTTGCCGGAGCATCGTTGGCATGGACGATCGCCGCAATTGCCGTTGCGTCGCTTTCAGACGGTTGGCCGCGACGGATGATCGTCGCGGGACCTCTGGCAATGGGTCTGGGACTGCTAGGGATTGGCGTCATGATGGCGCCAGGACCGGTAGTCGCGCTGCTCCCGCCGATCGCACTGATTGGCATCGGCATCGGCGTCTGTTGGGCCTTCGTCGCACAACACGTCATGAGCGGAGCGAAGAACGGTGAAGAGAACATTGCCGCCTCGTCCGTTGCCACCGTTCAACAGGCTGGCCTGGCGTTCGGTGCAGCTTCTGCCGGTCTTGTCGCGAACGCTGGCGGACTGTCAGACAGCCTGGCCGACGCCTCCATTCTCCGGGCGGCCTTTTGGGTGCCGACGAGTTTCGTAGCTGCGCCGCTCGCCGCCTGCGCCATGGGTATCCGGTTGAATGCATTGGCGCGGCGGTCAGAACGGCCTGTCGAATGAGAGCCGTTGCGGCAGCGGAAGCGCTTGCGCTCGCCGGCTATGGTCATTTTAACTGAATGACGTTCGATGTTTCAGTCTTGGCAGTGTCACGCGAGGCGGCTATGCGCAGCAGTCCTGGTGAGACATTCCACTGGCGGCCGTCATCAGCGATGACTGTCACAGTCTTCCTGTTGTATCGTGTGAGCACACCTTCGACCAAGTCGCGTTCTCCAGCTTGAAAACAGACCCTGTCGCCAATCCCGAACTCAAGCATCCGGGCATGTGCGCGCACCTGTCCAAGGAAGCGAAGACGTTCGACAATCCTATGGTTCAAGTTGATGAGTTCAGCTTCGCTCAACCTGTCAATATCGATCTGTGTCATTTTGCCACCGTCGCGCGCAAGAAATTGGGATTGCTGATGAGCCTACGAGTGCTCGTCCCATCGGCTGATCGTCGATGAAAACTGGCTTCGCCTGCATGTCCGCCTCGATGCGTGCCGCACGGAGCGACTGGAATAGCGCACCGGCAGGCACTCGCAGGTAGCGAGTGAGCAGTTGGGCATACAGTCCCATGAATGTTGGCCCATGGCCATCAGAATGGCCGTCATGCGTGCTGGTCATCGCGTGAGCGATCTCATGCAGCAGGCACCACGACGGAGTCGATGCGGCCAGGCGGATCGAGAGCCGCGAGGCGTCGCCCACAGTCGAGCGAGCCTGGACAGGAAGAGGCTCGACCTTCGGTGAAAACCGCAGACCCATTTCAGCCCAAATCGCGTCGACCATGCCCGGTGCTCTGGCGAACTCGATCGCGCTCGAATCCCGCGGTGCGATGAACCGGTCCTCCCATGCGTAGACCTTGCTGCGCTGACGATCCCGATCGACCATCACGACAGCAATGTTCGACCGGTATCGCCGATCGGCCGGCTCAGGTTGACGCGGTCGCCGGCAGCCAGTCCATGGCGGAAGGCACCGTTTCGCCGCACAAGGTGCAGTCTCCCAGCTGAAACGAGCCGTACCTCGGTGTGTCGGAATGCATCCTCGACGACCTGGTGCTTCACCACGATGAGCGCGGTACCGGTCGAACGCTGTGCCGCTACACTGGCGTCGCGCTCCCGATGCATCTCAGTGAGCCGATCCGCGACGCGTGCAGCCATGCCTTGCTGGAAGCTTTTCGATGCACTGCGAAGACTGACACCCGTCAGCCGAGGATGGGCAGCACGAAACGTCGCCACTTCGGTCCGCATGGCTCGGTCGATGACTTTGAACAGATAGCTGGCCAGCGTCGTGTCGGCCTCGAAGCCGAAGAACACGTAGCTGGGTGTCACGGCATCCCGCGAGACCCAGACTTTGCAATCACAGAATCGGGCGATCGCCGTGACACAGCCATCGATCGGACGTCGCTGCTTGCCGCCGATCGGCACCTCGATCTGGACGCAGGGTTCCTCGCGAACATCGATCTCGTCCATGGAGAGCGCGTACCGTTCGAGCAGACGGCCGACCATCTCGGCCGCCGCCATGGCCTCCGCCTCGGTGCACCCGTTGGACACGGTCTTATCGACGAGTGCCTTGATCCGAGACTTCACCCGGGTGAGTTCAGTTGTCTGCCTCAAGGTGCTGCGGGTCCCCCGTTGAGCGCCAACTTCCATTGGTCTGTCGGGTACCAGAGCACAGTCGGGCCGATTCTGGGAACGGGTGGAAGAGCATAAAATATCACCCGAAAGCAGTGTGTCGCAGGGAGCTGCGCGGTGATTGACACGTCATGGCACCGCGCCATATTTTCCCGCACCCATCGCGGGCTCGCCAGTGGAGGCTCCCAATGTCAACGCTGGTCTTCGGCCAGCTGACCGTCAGTTCCGACCAGCGCGATTTCGATGATAGCATCAGTCGTCAGGCCGCCGTTTCGACCGCTCTGATGTCAGTATTCCGCGGGAATTTCTGCGATGCCATCCTGCCAAACCGCAGAATATCGATTTTCGGCAAGCACGACGTAATCTATGATGCTGGCGACGACGAGCGGACATTCTTCTTTCTTCGCAGCGGCTTTGTGAAACTGGGTTCGATCACATCCAGTGGCCGCGAGGTGATCTACGATGTTCGCAAAGGCGGCGACGTCGTTGGCGAGCTGTGTGTCGCCGAACCCAGGCGTCCCGATCGCGCCGTTGCTCTGGAACAGACGGAAGCCATTGCTGTCCCATTTGACGATGTCATCGCTATCCTGATGGCAAAGCCGGATCTGGTGGCCCTTCTGATGAGCGTCTTCTGTAGTGCCCTCCGGGAAGCCTATGAACAAGTGAATATCCTGGCGGTGGACGACACTGTGCATCGCCTGATCAAGGTCTTGATCCGTCTGGCGCGCAAGATGGGCCGGCAATCAGGTCCGCTGATCGAGATCCCCACATATATTACCCAGGAAGAAATCGCGCAGATGGTCGCAGCACGCCGAGAAAGGGTTTCGACCGCGCTCAACGCGCTCCGTCGGCAAGGGGTCGTCTCCTACACGATGCGCGGGCATCTTGCGCTGAATATTGGGGACCTTGAGCGTATGGCCCTGAGTTGAGGCGCACCTTGGCCCAAATCCCCCGGCCCTTCGATCCCAAATAAAATCGCGGAGTGTTACAAAGGTAACTGACAGTCCGCGACGGACATGCGCCGATCCTCGCCAAAGTGCCTGAACCCGCCTCGCTCAATGTGGGTGCGAGAGGGCAGGCGCGATCGGAGGAGCGCATGAAACAAAAAACTCTGATAGTTGCATCCCTCGGCGGAGCGACCCTGTTTGGAGGCTTCATCGCATTTGCCGCTCCTCCAGCGCAAAAGGGATTCGATGAGGAGATCGTTCGTCACGCGCAGACGATGCTCGAAGAAGGCAAAAAGACATTCCGCTACGACACATTCGGAAGTGAGGCCTTCTGGGGTGACGCGCTCCAACTGCACAAAGCCATTGCCGGGGAACAGAATGGCGGCATCGGACCTGGTGTGTCGCCGAAGACGGCGCTCGCCGTCGGCCTCAAGGTGGACTCGGACGCGCTGCCGCCGGCGCTGGTGAGACAGATCAAGGCGGGCAAGGTTGACCTGGATGATCCAAAGACGACGATTGCGCTACTCAAGCTGAACGCCGTTGTTGGCGTGACCGCGTTTGCCAACCGGGATGGCAGTGTCCGGTCGATGGGGATTCAATGTTCCTTCTGTCACTCGACCGTTGACAACTCGTTTGCACCTGGCATCGGCCATCGGCTGGACGGCTGGGCAAACCGCGATCTGAACGTCGGTGCGATCGTAGCGCTCGCTCCCAATCTCAAACCCTTCACTGATCTTCTGGGCGTCGATGTTGCAACGGTAAAGAAGGTGCTGGCGAGCTGGGGGCCCGGACGCTTCGACGCGGAACTGGACAAGGACGGCAAGGCGCTCCGGCCTGACGGGAAACAGGCCGGCACCCTCATCCCGCCCGCCTTCGGCCTGGCCGGCGTCAATCTGCATACATGGACCGGGTTCGGATCCGTCCCGTACTGGAACGCTTATGTCGGCGCCACGGAAATGCACGGCGCCGGCACCTTCATCGACGCGCGTTTCAATGACAAGGCCCAGTATCCGGTCGCGGCAAGGACCGGTGCCGGCAACACGCGATCGACGCCGGACAAATTGACGCCGAAGCTAGCCGCGCTGCACTTCTATCAGCTCTCGATCCCGGCGCCGAAGCCACCCGCCGGATCCTACGATCACGTGGCGTTTGAACGTGGCAAGGCGGTCTTCAACGGCGCCGGCAGGTGCGCGACCTGCCACATTCCGCCGCTCTATACGGAGCCTGGCTATAATCTCCACTCTCCTGACGAAATCGGCGTCGATTCGTTCCAGGCCGACCGATCGCCGACGCACATGTATCGCACTGCGCCTCTCGCTGGGCTTTGGACGCATCAGAAGGGCGGCTTCTATCACGATGGCAGGTACGCAACCCTGATCGACGTGGTGGACCACTACAACACGCAGCTCAACCTGAACCTCAGCGAGCAGGACAAGAAGGACCTGATCGAGTACCTGAAGGGGATATGAACCCAGCGTTCGCGCAGCCTCGTTCAGAACAGATCGGGGCTCGCCGCGCCCACTTCAATGCGCCTGGCAGCGCCGGCATCGTTGGCTACCCCGGCTCACCCGCCTGCTCGCTGATCTGCTCAGCCACGCCGTCAACTGCCTCGTCCGATTTCGCGGCCACGACAGCGTAGCCAATCCCCTTGCTGATCCAGGCACAGAGGTTGAACGTGCCCTGGTTCATGTCGCTGCGTCCGGCACTCAACTCTTGCGCCATCGGTCGCATCAACACACTCAGCCGGCTGCCCTGCTCGTCGTCGTACATGAACAGCGCGGCGGCGGCGCCACGTTCGGTGGCCAACAGGCGGCCGCCAAGCAGCGTGTAGCCGGCGCGCCTGAGATCGGGCGGCGCCACGGTGCGGCCGAGCCGGTTGGACAGCCAGTGCGCCAGGTGCTGCTGCTCGGCAGCGGTCACCTCAACCGGATGGCGACGATCGGCGGCATAGACCGCATGGCTGCTCATTGCCTCAAGCTGCAACGCGGACACCGCAAGCTGGGTCCGGTCTGGCGTCGCTGACCGATCCAGATACCAGCCGGCTGCGCCGCCGACACAGAGCGCAAGGGCGAAAGCCGCGGCGAGCCCCCACTTGCCGCGGCGCGGCCTCAGCCGGGCCTCGATCAGCCGCGTGAGGTTCAGTTCCGGCGGAATCGGTTCGTTGGCTTGCGAGGCAAACGCCGAGCGCAAGGCGGCCCGCTGGGCGCGATAGGCTGCCACGCGCTGCGCGAGTTCCGGCTGCGCCTGGAGATGGTGCTCAACATCCCGCTGACGTGCCGCCCACAGTCGCCCATCGACATAGGCCTGCAACTCCTGTTCCGAAATCGGTCGTTCCGCCGTCATCCCATCCTCCGCTCGGCAATCGCTCAACTACAGCGTGTTGCCGTAGGCATTCTCTGCCGTCTGTTGACAATAACTATACAAGGCCTCGTGAAATTCCCGGAATCCATGCCAGGGCCGCATAAAATCCATTTTCGATGCGAATTAACAACAATAGCAATAAAAGGCGGCACAATACCGGATCGCAGGCGTCCATATCGGGTTCAAGGCGCCCTTCGCGTTGGCACCGGTCATTACAACGCCGTCACGCAGACAGAGGCTGCCGCGGCGAAGGCTCGAGTTCGGCAACCGCCTCTTTCCTTGCTGTGATCAGCAAGGACGAGGATAGCAAGCCCCCGGTCTTCGCCGGGGCACGCTTCGCCCGCCGTGACGGGGAATGCCAGGCCGAACCGTCAAGCTTATTGGCATCGGCGCTTGTTATAAGACTGCGCCGCACTTCGTGAACTCTTGGATGAGACGCTGCGGAGCGACCTTTATTCCTGCGTTCTATTGTTTTGTCGCTGCGGCCTGCCGAGGGGCATGGATCTGCGCCCATAAGCAAAAATCCGCGATCGGCTCAGTCGCTCCCGGGCGGCTCGGGGTCGCTGGCAAACGGATACGGTCCCGGGAAGTCCTCGACGTAGACCGTGTGCGACACGATGCCATCGGCCGGGGTCCAGCGGTGGAGCTGAAATGCGGGCGGCTCGAAGATGAAGGCTCCGGGATCGTGGGGGTCCAGCGACAACTCGACCTGATGCGCGACCGACGGCGCGATCGACGCAATGGCATGTGCCACACGTGTCACGACCGGCCGATGGTGGTGACCGCAGATGATCCGTTCAACCTGTTTATGCCCGGCAATGACTGCAGCGAACTCGGACGTGGTGCGGAGATTGATGCGATCCATGTGAGCGATGCCGCAGACAAATGGCGGGTGGTGCATCGCCACGATGGTCGGTTTGTCCGGCACGGCGGCCAGCGTGCGATCGAGGAACTCCAGTTGCTCGGCCCTGAGCTCCCCGTGTCCGGCGCCCGGTACCAGCGTATCCAGCATGACAAGTCGAACCGCATGGTCCTCCACGGCATACTGGACGTAGTGCGGGTCCGTGGTCACGCCGGGCAGATGCCGAAGGCACTCACGGAACGACGCGCGCCGGTCGTGGTTGCCCGGGATGACGAACACCGGCATCGGCAGCCACTTACGCAGCATCCGCGCCACGTTGGCGTATTCGGCCTCCAGACCGGATTCGGTCAGGTCGCCGGTGATCACCACGATGTCCGGTCGCGGGACGAACCGCGCCACCGCCCGAAACGCCCGCTCCGTGAAAATGTTGGTCTCGACCACGCGGTTCACGGGCTGCCCTACCGGTCGCACGTGCAGGTCGGTGAGCTGGCAGATCAGCATGGAGCGTTCTTTCCCTTTGGCGCGCCTATTATGCCAGCTTTGGGGGTGTTTATTCCACTAGCGATTTTATCGACATTTCGGCCAACGCCCGCGCCGACGCCAGCCGAGCGCTGATTTACATGGCGTCTTGATCTGTATCAATGCCGCGCGCCACGCCGCGACTACACTGCCGATCGCTGGTCGGGGCGCCATTGGCCCTCCGCCGCGCACCGAGATCGGATAGGAGACACGAATTGAACAGCGTATCCATGGACAGGAAATTCCTGCTCGCATTCAGGCTCTTGATGGGTTGGACCTTCCTCTATGCCGGAGCCTGGCAGGTGCTTTCGCCCACCTTCTCCGCGGCGGACTTCCTGGCTCATACCAAGACTTTCCACGACCTCTATGCGCCGCTGACTTCGCCGGCGATCGCTCCGGTGCTGACGTTTTTCGTCAAGTGGGGTCACCTTCTGATAGGTCTATCCCTTGTTTCGGGCCTGCTGGTGCGTGTCAGCGGCGTATTCGGCGTCGCGCTGCTGCTCACGTATTGGACCGCCCACATGGACTTCCCCTACATCGAGAGTCACGTAAACCTGATAATCGATTTCCACATCGTTTACGTCACCGCGACGGTATGGCTCATCGCAGCGAACGCGGGGCACGTATGGGGTCTTGACGGCTGGCTGGCACAGCGCCGGTTGATTGGCGGCCACGCCGCCGCCGCGGCATGAAGCCGCTGGTGCCGGCCGAGGTGGAGTGACTGTTACAATCGATCAGAAGCCGTACAGCTTCGCCGGGTTGTTCACCAGAATGCGCTGGCGCGTCGTCGCATCGGGTATCCATTCGATGCACTGATCAAACAGCAGGCCCGCCTCCGGCACGGGAGTCCATGCCGGGGGTCAGGTCCCGTGCCTTCCGCCGCGGTGGCCGCGTGGCACTCATTGGTTTTTCCCACGGTAGGCGATGCGCCAGATTGTGCCATTGCCGTCCTCGCCGACCAGCAATGAGCCGTCCCGCGCCACCGCGATGCCGACCGGCCGTGCCCACACTGCCTGGTCCGAGGCGACGAAACCGGTAAGGAAGTCCTCGTATTCGCCGGTTGGGCGGCCATTGGCGAAGCGCAGCCGGATCACCTTGTAGCCCGTGCGCCGCGCGCGGTTCCACGAACCCCGCAGCGTCACGAATGCGTCGCCGCTATAATCATTTGGGAATTGATCGCTTTTGTAGAATGCAATTCCGAGCGGCGCTGAATGCGGCTGGATCAGCACGTCGGGCACGGTGACTTGCCCCGCGAGGTCGGGCCGCTGACCCTTGAGCCGCAGGTCTTCGTGGTCACCAATATAGTACCAGGGCCAGCCGTAGAATGCGCCCTGACGCACCGAGGTCGCATAGTCCGGCGGCAGATCGTCGCCCAGCCCATCGCGCTCGTTCACCACGCACCACAGCGCTCCCCCAAGGGGTTGGATTGCTTCGGCAGTGCAGTTGCGCAGGCCGGCGGCGAAGATGCGCCGATTGCCGCCATCGGGATCGAACGCCAGCACATCAGCGCGGTCCTGCTCGTTGCCCCAGGCAGCCCCGAGGCCATGCACCGCGTCCCACGCGCGAGCGGAAGCGGCGTCATGTGCCGGCAGACCGGTCGCGATGTTGCTCCCCGAGCCGACCGAGACGAACATCGTGCGTCCATCCGGCGCAAACACCAGATCGCGTGTCGAGTGGCCGCCGACAGGCAAACGCGGCACCACCACCTGAGGCTTGCTGCGTGCCCGCAGGTCACCGGACCGATAGGGGAACCGCACCACCTGATCGGTCGCCCCAACATAGATGAAGCGCGGATCCGGTCCCGGCGGCCAGAAGGCAATGCCGAACGGGTACGACAGACCCTCGGCAAACACATAGGCCTCCGGTTTGGCCGCGCCAGGCGGAACGCGCAGAATGCGCACCCGGCCGGCATCGCTCTCGGCCACGAACACGTCGCCGTTCGGCGCGACACGCAGCAGGCGCGGTCGCTCCAGACCGGAGGCGAACGGTTCGACCTCGAAGCCCGGCGGCACGTGCAACATCGCGCCGGCGGGCCGCGCCACCACCGAAGGCGCGCGATGCGCGGAAAGCGTGGCATTGGGGGCCGGCATGGCGTCGGCTGTGATATGCCGCACCACGCCGGGCGCATCGGAATTCCAATCGCCATACGCGGCGGTCCCCGTGAGCGGCGCATCGGCAAGGGCTGCCGGGGTGAACAGCAGCGGCAGCAGCAGGACCGGGAGGAAAACCCTTGTCATGCGCGCAGATTGCATGGAGCGGCGGCATGCGCCACTCATCAGCGTGTGAGAGCCTCCATCGCCCGGCGGTGCGCGGCCAGCAGCGCGGGGACGCGTGCGGGATCGGTGCGCCCCCAGCCGCATTCGGTCGCGACGCCAAAACGCGGCATCACCTTGCCCGCGGCATCGATGCGCGCGCGGTCGCCGCGGGGATCGGCGTGGTGAATCAGACCGAGGTACAGCGTGGCCTCCGCGGGCAGCGACAGTCCGGCGAGCGGCGCGAAGTAGGCATCGTACGTGCGGTCCTTCGGCACCGGAATGTGCAGAAAATCCATCGGACGCCGCAGCCGTGCGAGAAAGCCGCGCGTCAACTCGACCAGAATCGCGGTATCCTTCGGCATCACCACGTGCTCATCGCGGGGCGAGCCGTAACAGAGGTGATAGCCGCACTCAACATCGCGCGGCACCGCGTCACCCAGCCGCGCCAGTTCGGCGAAAATCTCGTCTTTGTAGCCGGGTGGGCGGTGCGGGAAATAGTGCTCGAATACCAGCACCTCCTGGCAGACATCCCATTGGATCGACAGGTCGCGATGCGAAATCGCACCGACGATTTCGCGGAGCGCCGCAAGCAGGGCGCGTTCATAGGTGGGTAGATATGCCGCTAGCGAACTGGGGCTGACATACATGTAGCCCGGGGCCATCGGCGTCGGCAGGCAGACCTGAAAACGGACGCCGGCGGGGATTTCGCCTGCATCGCGCAGGCGGCGAAAGACGGCGTATGAATCGCGCGCTGCCGCCGCGTAGCCGGTGTCGAATGTGACGGTGGCGGGATCGACCCCAGCCTTGAACCGCAGCCAGTCCGTGGTGCGGATCAAGGCGCCGTCCCATTGGTGTAGTTCGAACGGTGGCGTGTCGGGATCGAGTTCCATCGCCGGATGGTTCAGCAGCATCTCCCGTTGCCACCAGATCCATCGATGCCGATTGCCGGTTTCGCCATCCGGGATGCGGGCGAGGAACGGCCCGAGCTCTCCAGCCACGGTCCGGAACACCGTCTCCGCGTCGGATAGCGGCACGCTGCCGATCAGGTGTGCGCCCGTCAGCTCGGTCATTGTGGTCTTCCCTCCCCGTGGTTTGGCCCCCACGTCTCGGACGCTGCCGCTTCAGAACGCCAGAGCCTGTGCCGCGGCGGCGTAGCCCACCCGACGCCGCAGCGGCACAGGCCGGCGACCCGCGACGCGTTCCAGCAGCAGGCGCGCGTCATCATGTTGCTCGGCCCGCATTGCCGCGTCGAGGAAGAGCTGCTCCAGCACGTCCTGCTGGGCGTGACTGCCGCCGAGCCGGTACATGCCGGCGAGAGCCGGGCGCATGACCGCGACAGCACGTGCGTGCTCGCCCTGGGCGTGCGCGAGCACGGCCTCGCAGATCGGCAACGCGTAACGCCCGACCTGCGACGCGGTGATGCCTGGACCCTGTGCGAAGTTGCGCATGGCTTCGAGCATCCGCAGCGCCGCCGCCTGCCGTCCGGTCGCGGCAAGCGCCATCATCCAGTGC
>Ga0210402_10002260_pt1 | contig 18951 bp, 21 predicted proteins | sample IncBWC7MmetaG_FD_161055 | JGI IMG/M metagenome (GOLD analysis project Ga0210402, IMG submission 161055) | Forest soil microbial communities from Barre Woods Harvard Forest LTER site, Petersham, Massachusetts, United States - Inc-BW-C-7-M | ecosystem: Environmental > Terrestrial > Soil >... | reverse complement strand
CGCGGAAGGCGCGACCCTTCGTCCAGCCGTCGTGCTTCACGCGGTAGGCGCCGACGACAAGCCCAGTCCTGTCATTGCCGTGTTCGCAATGAACCAAGACGCCTCCGCCTTCGCTCAGCGCGGCGACCGCGCCGTCGATGTGCGTCGGGTCTGGCGCATCGAGGATCGACGCGAGGCTCCCCTCTGGCTGGATCGGCAGGTATCGGACCTCCATCCCCGCCTCGCGCGCGCTGTCGTCACTCCCCTCGCTCTCGAAGTTGAGCTTCACCACGCGCCGGATCCCGAGGCTCTTGAGGTACGCCCACCCCTCGGCCGTCGTCGGCTGCCCCGAGCGCCACACGCCCGGATCCACCTGGACGAGATTGGGGACCCCGTGCGTAAGCGTCGTCGTCCCGCAATCGGTCGCGCACGCGATGGTCGCAGCGGCAAGGAGGAGGCGGGGGGGGTGCTTCATGGGGTGCTCCGAGCAGGACGACCCCCAGCGTCGTTACGACGCCGAGGAAGAAGCAGAAGAGAAGCGCCGGTACAACGCGAACGACGTCCACGGTCTCCGCGCGCGCGCCGGGGGAGTCCGGCACCTCGTCGATCACGTGATGATCCCGTTCCGGATCCAGCCGTGCCAGCACCGGTGGTTATCGTTTGGCATCGTGAGGTCGATCGACGGCGAAAGCGTTAGGTCGCTGAGCCCGGTCCCGGTCATCGTCCAACGCGAAGGCTTTCCGCTTCGGTCGCGGGTCCCCGCGTTCGCCGGAACCGGCGGAGCGTTCCTCGGATTCGCAAACGACACGAGCACGCCGTGCGGACGTCCCGCCTCGAGCGCGTATTCGGGCTTCCCATAGCCGCATGGGCACCAAAGGAAGAGCCCGTCCGCTCCGTCGATTCTTGGCCCCTGGCAATAGTGCCCAGTGACGGACGAGCGCGCGACGAACTCCGCTTCGAACCATGGTTCGTCGAGGCGCATTGTCGACCCCTCACACAAACAGCGCGCGCACCGCAGGAACGACCCCGAGCACGGGAACGACGACGTTGGCGAGCTGGGCGAAGAGCCCGAGCGCCGCCATGATTCGGTCGAAGGTTGAAACGTCCGGCGGCGTTTCGTTCGCGAGTCGGTAAGTCTCGAGGATGGCGCGCGCGTCGTCCGCGCTCGCGACGGTCGCCCACGCGGCGAGGTCCCGGACGGTGAGCGAGGTCTGCGCCGCCACGTCCGCGAGTGTCTGCTGCGCCTTCGGCGAGCTGAGGTCGAGCACCGTCATCGCCCTGCGTCCTTTCGCCAGAAGCACGAACAGTCGTTTCCGATGCAGGAGAACCCGTCGGTACAGAGCAGCTGCGGGTCCGCCTTGAGCGGCACCGGCTTCGGTGGCGGGTGACAGACGATGTCGGCCCCCGCGTCCACCGCGCCCGCGTCGTACTCGAGGAGCGTCTCGTTCTCGACGCAGTAGATCGCCCGCGCGTACGGGTCCGGCAGCACCGGGTTGCGCCGGTAGTCGCGGAGCGCGAGGTCCGCCGAGGCGTGAATGCGCGCCGCCACCGTCGGCGGGAGCTCGTACTTCACGAGACCGCCGCACCCCACGAGGAGCGCGGCGGCCGCGAGAACACCTAAGCCGTTCATCGCTCGCTCCTTCTCACCTTCGTGTCAATGACTCGATCCCAGCGCTCGATCAGTTCCTTCGGATCGCTCGTCGCCGATAGGTACTGGAGCGGCTCACGCGTCGACTTCTCCACGACGACGAACCCGACGAGAGCCCCCAGCGTGCCGACGGTGCACTTCTGGCCACCGAGCGTGATGGCCACGAAGCGCCCCGACGGCAGCGAATCGCCCGTCATGGCTCAGTGGTACTTGTGGCAAACCTCGACCGCGCTCGAGAGCTGCAGCCGGTAGTGGACGTACGCCGGCCCAATCGTCTGCGCGTGAACGCTCGCCCCCAGCGGCGTTACGGTCCCCCCGTACTCGTCGATGATCGCGATGATGGCGTCGATCGCCGTCACCCCGTCCGCGAGCAGCTTGCCCCAGTCGGCCGCCTTGCCGTCCTTGAAGCCCGCGAGCCCGGCGTTGATCGCCGTCATCGCGTCGGTGTACGTCGCCTCCGCCTTGTCGAAGTCCGCCTGCGCGACGCCCTGCGACGCCGTGGGGAGGTGGGCGAGGACGATGGGGAAGATCGCCTTGGCGCCGTCGTTCACGATGCCCGCCGCCATCTCGAAGTCGGCCACGTACACCGTGGGGTCCTTGTTCACCGCCGAGGTGAACGCCGCGCAGCCAGTCGCCATCGTCGAGGTCCCCAGCGCGCCGATGAGGAGGAGCGCGCCCGCGGCCGGGCCGACGCCTCCCCCAGCCTTCGCCTTCGCGAACATCCCCGGGGCGAAGTGGAGCACTCCCGGCAAGACGACGGTCATCACGCCCGTCATGAGCGAGTCAGTCCACGGCACCGACGGGTCCTTCGTGACGGCGTGAAGGACGCCGACGACGAGCCCGAGCACCGTGAAGGCGATCATCCGCGTCTTGGCGCTCAGGTTCCACGGGGTCTGGGCATTGGCCGGGTCGACCCACTGCGCCAGGTAGACGAGCGCCCCCGTGAAGAAAACGACCCAGTTCCAGACGGAGCTGCTCATCCCCGCGGTGACGGACCCGGACGCGTCGGACGCGGCGAGCGCAGTGCGCGCGTGGAGGACGAGGAAACAGGCGAGCGCGCCGAGGACGGAGTTTTGGACGTCCACGCGGGACGGCTTGATCGCGGTGAGGAATCGCTGGAACATCGTGCTTCCTTTCGCATGCGTCACCGGCTGGGTGCCGGCGACGGGAGTGTCGTAACGGGAACCGGAGCCGCCGCGCGGTGCGGCAGCCAAGCCTGCAAGGTTGCGGGCTGGCACTGATTGAGCATCGCCATGAGGATGGCGCCGATGAACATGGCGAGCGCCTGCCTCTGCTGCGCTCCCATCTTCTGCAGCATCGAGGTCTGCTCGTCGGTCTTCGTCTCGATGACCTCCGCCTTCGTGGCCATCTCCGCCTGCTTCTCCGTGAGGGCGTGGAGTTGCTCGTGTGTGCTCATCGGCCCGCGCATTGGAGGGAGCGGCATCGAGAGATGGTCCGGCTTCGGGTCGTCGTGGTAGACGGGGATCGAATCGCCGGGCGCCGCGTGGACGCCGGCGAGGACCTGGGTCTCGAGCGTCGCGATCCGCTTCTCGTGGTCCTCGAGCACGGTGCCGTGCGATTGGACCTGCCTCGAGAACAGGGTGACGGTCTGGTCGAGGCGGCGCAGGATCGCATCCCGCTCGGCCTCGGTCAGCGGTTGCTGCGGGGGTCGGTCGCTCATGGTGGGGTCGGCCCTCTTTCGATTGCTGGGGGTCGGCTGAGTGAGTTTCAGGGGACCAGGTAGGCCGTAGCGGCGTTGGCCGCTATGGACGAGAGCTCGGTTCCCGTCATCGCGGCTGGGTAGAGCCAGAAGTCCGCAGCCTTCATGTTGGCAAAGAACGAGTTGCCTGAGTTGGCTCCCCAGTGGTTCGGGTTCGTCTGCGTCCCGCTCAGTGAGAGCGTCCCCACCGCACACACGTTGTCGACGCAAAGTGTCGAGGCGCTCGCCCCGTTCACGAAGACGCCGCAGAACACGTGAGCATTCGCGTCGGATGCGTTCGTCGACGTAACGACAGCTACGGAGTTCCCCAAGAAGTAATGCGCTGCTCCTGCCTGGAGCTGGGGGATGAACGTGCTTGAGCTCGTTAGGCCGTACGCGACCCACGTGGCCGCGCTCGCGAAACTCATCGTCGTGCAGATCGTCATCCCCGACGTGTTCGTCGAAGGAGTGGGCGTCCCCATCGTGAGGAACTGCGTGGTCCCGTTGAACTGGACGCAGTTGTGCCCCGAGCCGTTGAAGTTCGTGCACTTGGTAGGAGACGTCCCCCCGGTCCAGTTGTTGGCGTTCGTCGTCAGGTCCCCAACGGACGTGATCGTTCCAGTCACGAATGAGTCGAGCTGGTGGTAGGCGATCGGCGCAGCGGACCCGGTGGGGTTCCAGAGAGCGACGTTCGCGGAGCCGGTGCTACCCCCGTTGTGGGCGGTCACCGACTGCGCCGTTCCCGAAGTCCCTCCCGTGCCGCCCGAGTACGACGGAGGAGTCATCACGCAGCACGTCGTAGCCCCGGAGCAACCGGCGTAGTTCGCGTTCGCCGCGCAGGCCACGCTCGTCGCCGCAGAGGCCCCGAACGTGAACGTCGTCGTCCCGTTGACGAAGTTCGTCCCGATGATCGCGACCGGTCCCGACCCGGTCGCCGGGATGATCGGGGGGACCATCGCCGTGACGGTCGGGACTAGACCGCCGGCGGGAGCCGGGTTTGAACCGATGCGGACGCCGACGCCGATACTGGCGTCGTGCGAATTTGCAAGCCCTAGCAGGACCAGCGGTATAAATAGGATCGAAGTCTTCATCGGTCTGGTTCCAGGGAGGTCACATGAAGAGGCGGCAGTTCGTGGGGTTGGCGCTCGCGCTCGCGCTCTTGGGAGTGGGCGCGGTCTCGTACAGGACGGGCTTCGCCCGGGGTAAGGCAGAAGAGAGTCCGTTTGGACGTTGCGTCCAATTCGACGGGATCAAGGACAGCCTAACGATGACGACGCAGGCGCCGCCGATGCACTGCGTGACGTTCAACGGCGTCACTGAATGCAACACGGTGCCAGCACCGACACCGCCCTTACGCCGACCACTCGCCAACTACGGCGATGAGACGAAGAGTCAGCCGAGGGCCGACCAATGAACGAAGCCCCCTTCCGTAAAGCACCGCCCTGTATCGAGTGTGAGGCGAGGGAGGCGCGCACCGCCGAGCGGCGTCAGCGCGGGTGGGCGAGGGTGAAGGTGGCCTCTTGGGTGTCACTTGCCTTCGTCAATGTCTGGCTGAGCGCGATAGGGGTCATGGGGTGGAAAGAGCGGCGCGCGCGGGCCGAGAGCGAACAAGCCGCGACGACGGCCCGGCAGACGAGCGAGGCATGCGCTCGATACTGCGCCGCCCCCTTTGCTTACGAGGTGTACGGGCAGAATCTAACCGGTCCCGCCTGTGCATGTCCGAAGGTGCCAGCGCCCCCTCCACCCGAGAAGCCCTACGACCGGAACATGCGCCACTGGAACGTGCGGGACCCGCGCTTCCATTGCTCGCCAATGGACGTGTTCTTCGGCAGCAACGAGCCCAGGCGTGCGCTCTGCGGCTTGCTCGGACAGCCGATCGATCAAGTCGCGTCGACCTATGGCCTGCTCGACTACTGCCGGGCCCCGATGGGCGACGAGACGGACGTACCGGGCTATTTTGCCTGGGAGCAGCCGCGGTCCGAAGGGGGTTGCAAGAGCAGCCCACCCACGTTCGTCATGGACGCGGTCGCCCGTGGACATTGGTAGGTTCGGACCCAATGAGCCCGAAGCAGGGGAAGCCGTGGAGAGTGAACACATTCCATGTGCCGGTCGGGGTTCCCCCTTTGACCCCCGAAGAGGTCGCGACGATCCGGGCCATCCACGGGGAGAACATCTAGAACCCGCTCTGGATCCAGTGCGTGCGCCAGGTGCCGTCGTCGGCTTCGTCCACGTGCCCGATTAGCGAACGGAAACACTCTCGCAGGCTCGGACTGACGGGCTCGCTCGGATCCCAGCAATTGCAGTCGCCACACAACAGGTACTGCGCCTTCCCGTCGAAGGAGAGGGCGCGGCCTGTGCCCGGCAGCATCCCCTCTGTCTCGCCGATCGTGCCGCTAGGCTGCCCGTCGGCGAGGACGAACTTCGGTCGCATCTCCTCGATGAGTCCCGCGCGCACGAACGAGACGGCTGCGATCGCGAGCCAGAGCAACGCGACGTGACCGACGATGAATCTCATCGCTCGAGTCTCCATCAGAACCCCCCCTGGATCCAGCTCGCCGCCCAATGCCGGATCGGGATCCCCGACCTCGCTCCGGTCTTCAGGTAGTCCGTCCTCAACTGGCCCGCTGCGCCATTCGGAGGGCCCCAGCCGACCGCCGCATTCCCATTCGACCCGCTTCCAGCCGGGACGCCCCCGTCGAACACTCCGCCGTCGAGGTAGAGATTCCCGTCCGGGCTCTGCGCGTAGGCGAGTAGGGAACCTGCATTCGTCCCCGCGGCCCACGAACTATCCACGGTGAGCGTGACCGTCCACGTCCCGCTGACGTTCGTGAGAGTGGTCGCCGTGATAGGGATCGGCGTGCACATCGCGTTTCCGATGCCGACCGTCCCTGGTGGAGCGGGCACCATGGCGTCGGGTCCGCCACCCCCGTCAACATAGTTGCAGCCATTCCACGCCTCGAATCCGTACATACCGCTCCAGTAAGGCTGCCACGGACCAAAGGTATGCAAGGCGGGAAAGAACGTCGTATCGAATTGCGGAGTCTCGCCCGCGGGGACGTGGAGCCTGATCGTGACCGTGTAGGGGCCGCTCCCGGTGACCGTGAATGTGGCAGGATCCGGAAAGTCCTGCGTTCCTACGCTACCGTTCGACCCGTGGATCTGCCCGATCTTGATCGGCGCGAGCGGGAGTGGCCACTCATGCTGGCCGACCTGCCACGCCTCATATTGCGCGTAATAGTCGCCACCGACCTCGCCCGCGTGCGCGTTGCCGTAGACGTCGTTGTGCTCGAGATGGAGGTACGATGGCTCGCCATCGTACTGCGGGCCCGACGAGAGCATCGTGCCCGGAGTCGCCGCCTGCGCGATCGCGAGCTGCTCGGTGCTCACGACGCGAAACCCCGTCCCGCACCAGTTCTGCACCTGCTCGAAGATCATCGGGATGCAGAGCGGGCACGCCTGTCCCACTCGGTTCTGACCAGTGATCGTCCTGAACGCGGCGGACGTCGAGGAGGCGAACGACGTGAGTGTCGCGCCGCCCCCCCAGTTCGCGCAGTCGGACTGCCCCCACCGGACGAAGTAAGCCCCGACGATGTGCGTCCCGCCGCCATCGACCGCCAGGTTATGTACGGCGGTCTCGGTGACGATCCACTGGTTCCAAGCGGCGGTCCCGACGCCGATGGCCGAGTAGGGTTGGCCAGATACTCCCTCTGAGTCCCACACGAATCGGGGCTGCGTATTCCACAGCGACGCCGTCGAGGCGTGCGCCTGCTGGTTGAAGGCTACACCCGGAGTTTCGAAGCCGTAGTCGTTCAGGGGCCAGACGTTGATCGACGTCCCGGGCGTCCCGTTGTTGACCGGCTCGCGGAGCGGCAGTTCCTCCCAGTACGGACTGTTCGCGTCCTGCATCGTCGAACCGCAATCGAGGTAGTTCGGGATATACCCAGCCCCCGCAGGCACGGCAGGAGTTGGCCACGGGTTTCCACCGTCTGAAGCTGGGCAGTAGGTCGTCCATGGCTCCCAGTCGGGACCTGCCGGGGAGTTCCCTTCGAAAGCGGTGCTCAGCCAGTATTGCGAACCACCGTCCGGAAGGGACCCCTCCGTCTGCCCGATCGACGTGCTTTGCCCGAAGACGCCGAGCGTGATCTGCTGCGCAGGAGGAGCGACACCACTTCCCGATCTCGCGTATGCACCAAGACCGGACCCCGCGATCGCCGACATGCGCACTCCGTTGAACGCATATGCCTGGACGTGGAGCAGAGGAAAGAGCGCGTGCGAAGCCCGCACCGGCGGCATCTCCACGTCGAGCGTGAACGTCTCTGGAGCAGCGCGGCGCACCGCGGAGGCGAACAGGAGGACCGCGATCGCGATCGCTGCGATAGATGCATTGTAGAGACGTCGGTTCATGGGACCAAGTAGGCCGTAGCGGCGTTAGCGGAGATCGAGGCGATCTCGGTCGGGGTCATCGCAGCTGGATAGAGCCAGAAGTCGGCCGCTTTCATGTTGGCGAAGAAGCTGTTTCCGGAGTTGGCTCCCCAGTGGTTCGGATTCGTCTGCGTACCGCTGAGCGTGAGAGTGCCGGTGGTGGCGGTGTTGTCGACGTAGATGATCGACTGGCTCGAGCCGGTGACGAAGACCCCGCAGAAGATGTGCGCGCTCGTATCGGAGGCGTTGGACGACTGCACCACGCTCACGGAGTTCCCGAGGAAGTAGTGAGAGGCTCCTGCCTGGAGCTGGGGGATGAACGTACTCGAGCTCGTGAGCCCGTACGCGACCCAGGTGGCAGTAGTCGCGAACGACATCGTCGTGCAGACGGTCATCCCCGACGTGTTCACAGACGGACTCGGAGTGCCCATCGTTAGGAACTGCGATGACCCATTGAACTGGACGCAGTTGTGCCCCGAGCCGTTGAAGTTCGTGCACTGCGTCGGCGACGTCCCTCCACTCCAGTTGTTGGAGTTCATCAGGTCGCCGACCGCGGTGACCGTCCCGGTGACGAAGGAATCGAGCTGGTGGTAGGCGACCGGAACCGCAGAACCAGTTGGGTTCCAGAGAGCGACGTTCCCCGAACCAGTAGACGACCCGTTGGCCGCGGTCACCGCCTGCGCAGTCCCGGACGTACCGCCCGTTCCACCCGAGTAGGCAGGAGGAGTCATCACGCAGCACGTCGACGCGCTCGTACAGCCCGCGTAGTTCGCGTTTGATGCGCAGGTGACGCCGGTAGCCGAAGAAGCCCCGAACTTGAACGTCGTCGTCCCGTTGATGAAGTTCGTACCGATGATCGCCACATTGGGCGGACTGGTCGCCGTGATGATCGGGGGGATCATCGACGTCACCGTGGGTACGGGACCGGCCGAATCCGCAGCGTCTGCGGCGTCCGCCGCGTCCGTTCCAGAATCCGCGACCGCTCCGGAGTCCGTTGTCGGCTTCATCGCCTGACCGCTGATACCGGCCGCCGCGCGGCACGTAGTCGGGCAGAAGATCTGCATCACGAGGTTCGGGCTCGACCAGGAGATGCGCGCGAGCGCTCCCGTCGAGATGCCGGTCGTGGTGACGTAGGAGTCGACCGAGACGTCGAAGCTCCCCGCGGACGCGCAGACGCCGTCGGGCCGGCAGAAGTCCCCGCCCTGGTAGCGCCCCGGGACGTAGCGACGGATCACCCCGTCGCAGAGCCCTCCGTCGCAGTTCACCGCCGCGTCGGAGTTGTCGTAGGTGATGAACGCGAGACCGGCGTAGGCGTTGAGCTCCCCGGCGACGAGCGCCGGCATCGTGTAGACGGTCGTCCACGTCGTCGCGGGGACGGAGACCCAGTCGAGCGCGTACTCGCGCAGGCGCGCGAAGTTCTGGTAGCGCTGCTCGCCACCGGCGAAGACATAACCGGCCGCCGCCCCAAACTTGATCGTGGACCTCTTGTTCGCCTCGTTGAGCTGCTGCTCGAGGGACATGAGCCGGTCCCGGTGCTGCGCACCCTGCTCGGTGAGCTGGGACTCAAGCGTGGTGATCTTCTTCTGGTCCTCGACGGCCAGCTTGTCGAAGTCCTCGCCCACCGACTCGAGCTGCGCGCGGAGGGCGGCGACTTGATGCACCGTCGCGTCGAGCTGCCCGTTGCTCGTGTCGATCTGGTGCTCGACGTGCCCAGCCCAGAGGCACGCGCAGGCGACGAGCACCGCAATGCACACGCCCGCGAAGAGGCGGGAGAGGAGCCTGTTGAGGTCTTCGGTCTTCATCATGGCGTGGTCCACCAGGAGTTCGCGGCGTTGTATTTGACGACGACGCTCTGGCCGCCGCCCTGGACAGCCATCGACGCCTCGGGCGTCGTGCTGCCGTTGGCGACCGAGATGAACGTGCCGCCGCTGAAGAGGATCGACTTCGTCCCGGCTTGAAGGTCGAATTGATACGCGAGCCCGTCGGAGGGAGTCACGGAGCCGACGTTGACCGTCGCGTCGATGGACGTGAGGTCCACTGCGATGCATCCGCTCGTTCCCACGCCGGCGACGTTCGGCAGCGTGATGGCGCCCGAAACTGGCGCGCCGCACGCGCCGCCCCCGATCGCGCCACCGCCCCCTGGCCCGACGGGACCCGGCGGGCCCTGCCGCGCGCCCGCGTTCTGGACGATGAGCGTGCCGTTGGTGATCGCCAGCGGGACGGTGCTGCCCGCGCCACTCGAGTACGCATAGAGGTAGAAGACGTCATTCGCTACGGCCGTCGCGAGCGCGGCCACCGACGTCGAGTCGTTCGCGGCGATCGTCGACTTCTTCTGGACGATCGCATCAGGGAGCGGCGTGCTGTTTTGGTACAGCTGATAGAGGACGTTGGTGGGCCCTGCGTCTGGCCCAAAGAAGGCGACGTGCGCTTCCACGAAGACGGGGCCCGCGACGGTGATCTTCACCCCGTTCGACGACGCTGCGGTGTGAAACGCGGTCGCGCTCGTGTGCGCGAACGGGACGAGCACTGGCGTCCCCGCCGCGAGGAGCGAGAGCGAGACCGCATCCGACGCGGTCGTGTAGAGCTCGCCGTAGATCGAGGCGCCCTGGAGCGTGTTGTCGATCAAGCGGAAGTTCCGCTGGATCGTCCCTTCCCAAAGGCGGTAGCTGTCCCCCTGCCCCTGCTCCTGGAAGGCGATGCCTTCGAGCCCCGCCGCGCTCGGCAGGTAGAGCAGTGTGCTCGAGTCGGTCCGGCCCGGATTGAACCCGGTGTTCTGCGCCCCGCTCGGCAAGTACTGCTGCGGGTTCCCGTTGACGGTCAGCCGTGGGGAGATCTTGCCCCAGTTGTTCGTCGCCAGAGCGGGAACGGTGACCGCGGGGGGCGAGAACCCGAGGTTGTACATCATCGGGCTGGCGTACGGGACGCCCTCCCAAGACCAGCCCGTGGGGAGTGTCATCCCGGGCGGGTAGTCGATGAGTTCCCATAGCCATTGCGTGACGCCGATGCTCGAGCCGGCTGAGAACGTGAGCACGTCCCCCGCGTTTACCGCGATGTTCTGGGGGCCCGAGGTCGGCGTCGCGCCGTTGCGGCTGACGAGGAGCAGCGCGTACGGTGGGACGCGTCCGGCTGCGCCGAGGTGGTGGGCGGTCGCTCCGGCTTCGGGTGTCGTTCGCTCGGGGGTCTTCCCACACGCGAAGACGATCGCGCAGAGCGCGAGGAGCGCCGTCACGGCGGCCATGCGGATGGTCTTCGTCATTGGGCTACTCGGGCCTCATGTCCGCGATCGAGGTGAACGAGAACGAGACGTTCATGAAGAGGTTCTGCGATTGCTGCGCGAGCCCGTAGCACTGCCAGGTCGGGCCGGTGCCGCCGCTGCCCCCGCTTCCGTGGAGCTCCGTGACCGTCGCGCCGATGATCGTCGGCCACACCGGTGGTGGAGAGCCGCTCGTGCCGCTGACGGTGCAGGCGTAGTAGTAACCGTTCGGCGGGCTCGGCTCGACGAAGGGGCCGACCAAGAGATCGACGAAAGGTGCGGTGACCGTGTAGAGAGTCCCCGTCGCCCACGGCAGCGCGCCGATCGGCTCGAAGGCCCCGAGCCCGCCCTCGTCGTAGAGGACGTACGCGTACGAGTAGTTGACGGTGTCTATCTTCGTCGCGCCCTGGCAGGGGACGGACATCGTCTGCGTCACTCCGCCGTCGTAGTAGGCCGTCGGGCTCGGATAGCCACCGACTCCCGACAGAATGGAGCCGGCGCCGATCGGATTGGACCCGAGGCACGTCCAAACGACCGTGCCGTCGTTCGTCGTGCTGCCGACTGCGGTGTTCCACGCCGGCTCTCCACCCGCGGTCGCGCCGCCGGTCGTGCACTTGAAGTACAGACCGGCGATGAAGCCGCTCACGACGGCCCCGACCAAGTAGGTCGTTAGCCCCTGCCAGATGGCCGCCCTGGCGGTCCCTTGACACGTCCACGTGATCTGGTTGGGACCCGTGTTGTCAACAACGAAGTCGCCCGGCGTGAGTGGCCAGATCGGCTCGACGCCTCCGCTCGTGTGCGTCCCCGCCACTCCGGTGACGGTGTAGACGAGACCATTCTGATGCGTCGGCATGACCGCCGTGCCGAACGCGTACACGTGTCCCGTCTGCCACGTGGGCGGGTACGTCGAGTACCCGGTTGCCACCCACGTGACGGTGCCGTCGACGGCCGGGCTCGTGTTGATCGCCGCCGCCGTATTCCAGTTCGGCTCCGTCGCTCCGGAGACCCCGCCCGCGCCGGTCGAAGCATAGGCAAACGGGAAGTTCGGATAGGCCGAACTGGGCTGGATGACCGTGCCGGCCGGGTAGTTCGTGAAGGGGGTCCACGGTAGCGGACGCCAAGGAAGCCAGTCACTCCGAACGAACCGGACCTGCGGCAGGACGGTCGGCGTCACATGGTGGACGTGACCGATCTGGTAAGTGACGTTCGCGCTGGCGATCTTCCCGCCGTTGTGGAGTTGCCGCGACGGGACCGGCAGGATGAAGGAGTTGAAGCCGCCGATCGTGAACTTGGTCGCGAACCTCGTCCCGTTCGTCGCCTGCGCGCTCAGGAGTCGCGCGAGGAGCAGCCAGTTGATGACCCGCGACACGGGCGCCACGAAGCTCGGGTACATCGACGCGCCGAGGTAGACGCGTCCGCCCGAGAGCGTGAGCACCCCGCCGGAGATCGAGTGGCCGAGCCCGCCCGCTCCCGTGAGCACGAGCCCCTGGCCGCCGATGGTGATCGGCGTGAGCGGCACCCACGTCCCGCCGGCGTCGCCGTCGAGCGCCTGAAACTGCGCGACGTCGAAGCGCCGTAGGTCGCCCGGCGTTAGGACGAACTCGGGGGGCCAGAGGCCGTTGGGCCGGACGAAGTCTTGATGTGGCATTGGACTCTTACATTCACCATCGCAAGCACGAGCTTCGAATGCTTGCGGCTGTTGCAACGGCCGCAACACGGGACGACGTTGTCCGGTGTGTGAGTGCCCCCACGAACGAGCGCAATGACGTGGTCCTGCGTGACCTCGTCCTCAGCCAAGACCCGCAGGCAGTAGGCGCAGCGCCCGTCGAAGTATTCGACGATCGCGGCCCACTCCGCGGCCGACACGTCTCCGTGGGCCATTCTCAGCCGGGCTTTGCGCCTCTTCCAGCCGGCCTTCAGCTCTTGGGGGTGGCGACGTCTCCAATCATCACACGATGCCTTGGCCGCCTCCGGATGACGCTCGCGCCAGCGTCGAACCGAGGCGTTCCTGACATCGGATTTCCCATCCCATCGCCGTTCATTCAGCAGCGCTTGCTTCTCAGGATTGGCTCGCTGCCACGCCGTCGTCTTCTCGACGCAGCACTCTTTGCACCACGACTTCCAGCCGTGTCGTCCGCGTTTTTTCGTCCGCGTGAATCGTTCGATTTGTCTAAACCATCCACACGCTGAGCATCTTCGTAGCCAATCCAACACGAAGACGATTATATCTCGGTTTGGACCTCAGCGCGGCCGGATGTCGAGGACGCTGTCGAACGTCATGACCGGGTCGAAGTAGGTGATCGCGCTCTGGACGGCGCCCGTGCCGGAGACCTCGACGATCTCGGCGAAGTACGAGTATTGGGACGTGTCCACGAGCGGACCCGTTCCCGCGCCGAGCGTCGTCGTGAACGTCTGCGTCGCGCCGCCGGCGACCCACGCGGTCAGGTTCGCGGGGGTCGCGACGGTCTGGTACGGGAGGACCGTGATCAGGTCCCCGAAGGCGTCGCGCGCAAAGACGGCGAAGCGCGGGAGCTGGGCGGGGATCGCCACGGCTCCCAGCGACACCGAGAACGAGAACTGGAAGGCGTTGAAGCGGGCTCCGTTGTGGACCCGGAGGGGAACGCGGGCGATCGCTCCGAGCTGCGTCGCGAAGATCGCGAACGGGGTGAGGACCCCGAGCGGGCTCCAGCCCATCGGGTAGCGCGCGTCGGTGACCGGGCTCCGAAGGCTGACCGAAGCGCCAGCGTGGCCCGGTCCGAGAACGCAGTAGTCGGAGTCCCCGTGCGTGAGCCTCTTCGTTGTTCCGTTCGTCGAGACGGACGAATGCGACCCGGAGATCGTATGCGTCGTCGCGATGAGGCGGACGCCCTTGCCTTGGATGACGACGTTCGCGGTCGGGGACCACGTGCCGCCTCCGTCCCCGTTGACAGAGGCGATGAGGCTGGCGTCTAGCGCCGTCTGTTCAGCGCTAGTCCAAAGGCTCCCCAGGGCCCACCCCGGGTCTTGTCGGATCCGTACGTGATGTCCCATTGATCTTCGGACTCTTCTTCGTAGCGGCGCGCAGCCCCAGCCTGGCCGCCTTCAATTGGACCGCGTCGACCGACTTCCCGAGTCGTTCACCGATCTGGCTGCACGTCTCCAACCCATACAGCTGATGCAGCAACGCGACCTGCTCGACGGACCAAGCCTTAGCGAATCCCAGGCCCAAGCGCGCAGCCGTCGCACACACAATCGTTGGGCAACGCGCCAGGCGGACCGCCGTAACCTTCAGCGGTTCCGTTCCGTAGAATCTTCGCAAAACCTCGAGATCAGCTTCCGACCATTTGCTACGTGACGGCCGATAGTCACCCAGTCTCAAGCCGAGTTTTCGGGCCATGAATGCGACAGCCCCCGGGCGACGGCCCACCCTGCGCCCGATCTCTGCGGCCGTCTCGCGCCCGCAGAACTGCCGCAAGGTTCCGATGTCCTCGGCCGACCATCCGAGCGCTCGCTGGACGTCTGCGTGCTGGACTGCAGACCATCTGCGGCCAGCAGGGCCCTCGCCGCCCGTACTGAGATTGTAGCCTTGTGAGCGATTCGTCGTGTCGAGTCTACGGATCCAGTACTTCTCTGCCTCGAAAGCCTCCGCCTCGGTTTCGAACGCTGCAAACGCCACGAACTCAAACGCCGACGCGCCGTGCTTTCGGATCGCGCGAGCGATCAGCATGTTCCCGTCTGCGTACGCACCCGACTTCGTGGAGTGCCATCGATGAGCACACCATCTCTTCGCGGGGTCCCGCGTCTTCCCTATGTAGACGCGGCCGCTATTCGTATGCGTTATCGAATAGACGTAGAAGGTCGCGCTCACGGGCAACCATTCTACCATCGTTTTGGACCGGTCCAATCACTGGAACGCCTGCGTGAGGATGTTCGCGAAGTCGCACGCGGCCTGGTGGTAGGCGTTCCCCTGCGCACTGAAGACGCCGACGCCCTCCTGAGGGACGTAAGCCGTCGTCGCGGGGAGAAAGCCACCTGGGATGGTGACCCACCCAATCGCCGGCGTGGACCCGAGGTCGCCCGGCTCGATGGTGCCGCCGGTGTACTGCCAAACAGTGTCGTTGTTCGCGGAGCCTTCGAGCACGAGCACGGTCGAACCCTGAAGCAGCCCGTACGTCCGGAGTTCCACCGACGGGCTGTAGATGTAAGGGTCGAGCGGGCCCTGGCACGTCCAGGTGATTTGATTCGGTCCGGGGTTGTCGATGACCGTGCCGCCCGTAGCGATAGGCCATGTGGGCTGACGACCACTCGACGTTCCCGTCCCTGCGATCGCTGTCGCCTTGAAGTAGAGCCCGTGTCCAGGGATGAAGCCGTTTGGCTGCACCAAGGCGCCCACCGCATACGCGGTCGTGGTCAGCCAGTACGGAACGGGAGTCGCCGACGCGACGGGGAACGGGTTCCCGGCGCCCGGGTAGATGTAGATCCCGTTCTCGTCCGGATTGAACTGGTCCTTGATGAGGACGCGCTGACCGACCGTCATCGTGACGCCGTCGATCGTGGTCGGCGCGTTCGCCATGTCGATCGGGCCGGTCGTCGCGACGATGACGGGGGACAGCACCGGCAGCACCGCGGGGAAGTCCGTCTGCGACGCGTCTTCGAGCACCTGGAGCTCGTAGGTGTACCCGTCACGCGACATGACGGCGTTCGCCGGGGACGACCCGCCGTCGATGGGGATCGTCCAGCTCTGGACCGTCTCCGTGGTCACGATCGCCGGCGGGTCGACGTACCCGTTAGCGTCCGCGCCGTTCGCCGCGCTCGTGAGCGGGATAGCGACGCCCGAAGGGGGGATCGCCACGATGCGCGCCTTGGGCGTCCCGAGGACTGCGCGGTAGGTGAGGACGACGTCGGTGAGGGTGCCGGTGTTGTGGACGTCGAGTGGGAGCGTCCACTGCACCGGAATCGTGCTGACCGTGACCGACGAGTCGTCGAGCGCCGCAGTGTAGTAGGCGACCGAGCAGCAGACGACGTCGAGCGCGTTGAGGAGGTAGTCGGCGCGAACGGCGAGTGCCGCGTTGGCGATGCCGAGCTCGCACGCCGTGACGATGCGGCGGAAGTGCCCGAGGTGGTCAGTCCCGTTGATCGGATAGTCGCCCGCGGCGAGAGGGATGGTGGCTCCCGTCGAGACGAGCAGGATCCCATTGTTCGTGACCTGCATGGGGCCCTGCACCTGCACGACGCCGCCGCCGCCGGTGAGGAAGGTGATCGGCGAAGACGGTGTCCACGTCCCGCCGAGGTCCCCGTTGATCGTCGCCGCTTGCTCGGCGTCCCACTGGCCAAGGAAGTAGCCTTCGAGCGTGCCGAAGTTTTCCCAGAGAGCGATCGTGCCGTCCGGGCCCACGGTGGCCGCCACGGCGAGGGGCCACGTCGGCTGAACGAGTCCGCTTGTTCCTCCGCTCGTGACGAAGAAATAGCCGTTCGGCGGGCTCGGAATGCAGGCCGTAAACCCCGCAAAGACAGTGGATGGCGCCCACGACGGGGGGACGACGAGGACGGTTGCGAAGTGCGCCATTGGGTGGGTGCGTGTCGGATCTGAACGTGCGCTCCGCTTGCGCGGGCGTTCTCGGAAGGTCACTCTCCCGCGAGGAGACGAAAGACGATGCGAATCGAGTGGATGGCGTTCGGGCTTGTCGCGGCGTGCAGCTCGAGCCCAGGAACGACCGACTGCCCAGCCACGGACGGGGGCGAGTCGGACGTCGTGGCGACCGCGACCGACGCCTCCCCCGAGGCGAGTCCGCCGCCCGGGGACGCGGGCGGCCCCGGCGTCTACGACTCCAACGGCCCGGCCGAGTGGACCGACGGCGGCTACGCAAACCCGACCTACACGCGCGGGAATGCGATCTGGTTCATCGGCCCGACAGGTTCCTTCGACATGACCTGCGACGGGGCCGATACCCTCGTCCTCTCCGGCTCCGCGTGCGCCGTGGACAACGGCGCTCTCGCCTCGAGCAGCGTCACCGCAAACACGCTGACGTGCGTGGGGACGTCCGACGTGCCCAAGTACGGCGCCACGATTGTGGCCGTGATCGAGTGTCGGCGCGTCTTCTAAGGCAAGTTCACGTACGCAAACGTCCCGAGCGGTACCGCGCCGATCCGGCTCGAAGTGAGGGTGAACGGTCCAATCGTCCCGCCCGTCGGGGTCGTCGTGCTCGGCCGCACGATCGCCCACTGCCCCACCCCGCGCGTCGTCTTCGCCATGAATTCATTCACCTGGCGCCGCGTCTCTGCGTCGATCGACGCTGTGGCACCCACCACGATGAAGACGAAGTGCTGCGTCGACCACCAGAACGGCCACGACATCGTCGTGACGGTGGCTCCGACGTCGTGACTGTTGGAGAAGCTCGCGGTGAACGTACGCGGCGCTGGCGTCGCGCCGTAGCATTCGAGTACCGCCGTGCCGTCGATGACCGGCGTGCCGATCGTGGTCGGGAACGTCGGCGCGGCCGCGCCGCTCGTCCCGGCCGTCGTCACCTTGTAGTAGAGGCCGTTCGCCGTCAGCGGCAGGACGAGCGCGCCGACGCTGTACACGGTCGAGGCGGTCCACGGCAGCGCCTTTGTCGACGCGGTGACGGTGACCCTCTCGGCGAGCGCGGTATTCTCCGGCTGCACCATCACGACGTCGTTGACGCCGAGATCGACCTCTCCCGCGTACGGGTCGAGGTTCGCGTACGTGACCGCGATCGGAGACCCGATGACGCCGATTGGGTCGACAAGCACAACGGACTTCGTGAGCTGGAGCGGGAGGGTCGGGTGCGCCTTCGAAACCGCGGTGGGGCTGTACCACTGCGGGAAGACCGTCGCCTCCGGGGTGGCGATCGGGCGATACGCGATGAAGCTCGCCCCGAGGATCGCGCGGAGGCCGGCGACGACCGCCGTGAACCGAGCGCCCTGCGCGAGCAGCTGCTTCGCGGCGATCTTCGCCTGCAGGCTGGGGATCGTGTCGTTCGCCGCGGGGATGACCGACCAGTCCTCCGCCTGCAGGAGGAGGAGGTCCCACGCGGTCGACGGGTTGTACTGGTTGCCGGCGCGGACGAGCGCGTTGCCGGCGCGCGCGAGCGCCATCGCCTTTGCGTAGACGCTCGCCTCGGCGTGGTTCGGGATGCCGCTCACGCTCTCGGGCGTGAAGTCGAAGGCTTTCCCGTAGGCGTCGATCATCGACTGATAGAACGCCTGCCCGGGCGGGTCTCGGCCCGAGAGCTCGAGCATTCCGCAGGGCGTGAAGATCGAGAGGAGGGGCACGGTTCAGTAGATGTTGACGGAGAAGTTCAGGTCGGCGAGCGCCGCGTTGTCGAGCGTCTTCACGCGGACGCCGTTCTGGATGTTCTCGGCAGTGATCGAGTACGAGTGCGCAGCCACCGCCGCCGACGGGATGTTGAGCGATGCTTCGGGCCAAGCGCTCGACGGGGGCAGCGTGTTGACCGACCCCCAGCACGTCCACGTGATCTGGTTGGCCCCCGCGTTGTCGATGACGGTCGTTCCCACCGTCGTCGTGAACGCGGGCGCCGTCGCGCCGCTCGTACCCGTCCCCGACACTGCGGTCGCCTTGTAGTAGAGGCCGTTCGCGACGGGGGGCAGCACGAAGGAGTTCAGGGCGTACGCGGTTGCCGGGAGCCACGTCGTCGTTCCCGCCGGCTGCGCGTAGGTGATCGAATAGTCCCCCACCCCGTTGCGCGTGACGACGAACGCCGCGAGCGCGACCCACGACGGAGCCCCCATCGCAAAAGACACGACGGGCGCGACGCCGGGGGTGACGGAGAGCCGCAGGTTCGGGACGATGCCGCCAAGCGCGATCGCCAGCAGGCTCCAGATGTTGAGGAGCGCCGCGGTGGGGTGCGTTCCCGGATTAGGGGGCGGCGCCTGCCCGTTCGCTCCGCTCGCGTTCTGCAAGCTGGCGCCGTTGAAGTCGTCGAGCCCGGG
>Ga0210402_10002256_pt1 | contig 18967 bp, 29 predicted proteins | sample IncBWC7MmetaG_FD_161055 | JGI IMG/M metagenome (GOLD analysis project Ga0210402, IMG submission 161055) | Forest soil microbial communities from Barre Woods Harvard Forest LTER site, Petersham, Massachusetts, United States - Inc-BW-C-7-M | ecosystem: Environmental > Terrestrial > Soil >... | reverse complement strand
AACTGTTCCGTATACGGTATCATTGGTCTCCAGCCGCTGCGCTCTTGTAGTCTTCATCTGGCAAGTCATAGGCGTCGTTCATGAACAAAGTATATTGCGCCAGATAGTACAGTTTTATGTCACCCGTTGGGCCGTTGCGGCATTTCTCCACAATTAAAATTCCGCGACCCTTTAAGTCTTCGCGATTCTTGCGATAGACCTCTTCGCGAAATACTACTGCTCCGCAGTCTGAAATTTCTTCTATCGTTCCAGAGCCACGACACTGACTTAGGCGTGGCCGTTTGTCGCCCTGTACTTTCTCTGATTCGCGATTCAATTGAGACAGCAGGATAAGTGGTATCCCGGTACTCTTTGCCAGCAATTGCAAGTCGTGTCCGATCTCAGTGAATGCCTCGTTTTCGTTGTTGAATCGCCGCCCCTTTGTCGGTCGCAGTAACTGAAAGAAGTCGATTCCACAGGCCGCAACGGGCTGCTCACGCGCCAGAGACTGCAATCGCATTCCCATGTCACCGACTCTAAGCCCCGAACTATCGTCGATATAGATCGGCCACTTGGAAATCCGTGACAGCGCAACCTGCAAGCGCGTGCGCTCTTCCTGATCCAGATAGCCGAGCCGGAACTTATTCAGATCTACGCGAGCCTCAGCGCACATGAGACGATTCAGGCACGATTGCTTAGACATCTCAAGGGAGAATAGCACACAGAAACCGCCGCGTTTGGCAATATAGCTAAGTATATTTAGCAGAATCGCAGTTTTACCTTGACTAGGTCTCGCGCCGATCACGAAGATCTCTTTCGGATGAATGCCGCTGGTCCATTCGTCTAGCTTGATGAAGCCAGTCTTGATCCCCTGCTCGAACTTCGAAGGATCGAGCAAGACATTCAGGCCACCGGGGAACTGGTCGATATACTGCGAAATCATCTGGCCGCTGGAATCTAGCGTGTTGCCGATCTCTGTCAGTCCGCTCTGGCCTTTGGCGATGACATCGGTTGATATGGCATCTGACGCGGTCGCGAGCTTGTATAAGTCACGCGAGTGAAGGATTATTTTTCGAAGCCGGGACTTCTCCGCGATCACGCGGACATACGCAGCGATATTGAAATTCATCGGTGCGCCAGTATCCAACTCAACCAAGTACGAAAGGGTTACTTTTTCGCTTTCGCCGCGTTGCGCTAGTGCGTTAGCTACAGTCACGCGGTCGATTGGTTCACCGCTGGCCTGAAGGTCTTTCATGACCGAGAAAATAGTGCGATTCTTGTAATCAAAGAAATCCGCTTCTTCAAGCGCTTGCCCGATAATTGAGAATTGAGCATCGTCCAAGAGCACACACCCCAGCGCCACTCGTTCCAGATCCGGCACACTTGGCATCAGCTCGGACTTACCGGCCATGGTTGGCCTCTTTCACATCTTGATCCAGACGTGACTTGCTTCTCCTTGCTGCTTGCTTAATTCCGTGCCTGCGGTTTTCTTCGGCGGCTTTAGCCGCTTGGCATGACTTCTTCGGACAGTAGTGGGCATTCCATGCGTGGCTCGTACAGGTCTGCCGACAACCACGGCAGATGAACTGGTAGGTATTCTGCTGCATGCCGACGAAGCCGCGCTGACGACCGGATTGATCAATTTCGCCGATCAGTGGCAATATATTTCCTCCCACGCCCTTTTACTGATAAACTGCCCCGTAAAGGGGCAGCGCAACGGCTCCGGTGCCGGATTCATAATCTTTGGCAGGCAGACCAATTGCCGCGGACAAACACAGGCCTTTCCGTTCATGTGGTGGACTTCAAAACCATCTGGGACTGGCCGACCCGCGATTTTCTCCCAAACTGCCAGATGCAGATACTTGTTTCGATTCGGGCCGCGCTTGCTAATTCGGGCATAGCCCCGCGAGTTGATCCGGACTGCGCCAAAGATGGGGTGAATCGGCACGTTACTCCTCGCTGTCCTGAGCTTCCAAAACCCCGAGCGTTTGCCCGTCGCCGAATTCTACGTGCTCTTGTGATCCAAGTTTGTATGGATTGCGCTGATGTTTTTTCAATTCCGATCCAGGCCACTCGGCCTGCATATAGGAAACATAGCCCTGCCGGCGAGGCGTCATGACTTTAAATTCGGCTAAGGTGACTAGCTTGGGCGTTTCGTCCATTTTCACTCCTCCCGCTTTCGCCCCGGTCCAAAGAACCGTTCGTAGTCCAGCGCCGAATCTTCGATACCATCGGCCGGCTTCCACTTCTGGCAGTAGACCTTGCGCATCTCCAGCGGCGTTGGACAGCGCGGACTGACCAAGAGAACCAGATCAGCGAACTGCTCCGCTCGTGCCATATCTGGCCCGGTCAGATTCAGCATTGATTTAGCCAGCCCTGTGACTCCAGCCTCCGTCTTGGGAAATGAGTAGGGCTGGAGTGTTTCCCACTGCTCGATAAGGGTTATTGCCTTTGCTATATGTTCCGGTAAATGCGTCACTTAACAGTCTCCTTTGCCATAGCTGCGTATTTCTCTTTCAGGCTCTCAACAGCCGTCTTGGGTTTGCTGTTGGCCGTTTTTGGCTTCTCGGCCCAAGCGAAGTCGCCCTTGTAGACCCGGTACCAGTTCTGATTGTCGGCGTCTTTTGATTTTTTGAATAACCAACTGAAATCGTTGATATTTATGTACGGATGGCCCACGCGAATCATTGTGGCGCATCGCTCCAGGATCTCCTGGTAGTGCTGCACAAACTCAGGATCTTTCTCAGCCTCGGCAAGTTTGGCCTTCGGGGAATGCCCATTCCAGGTGATTGTTTTTGGTAGGCCGGCCTGATTCCAGCGTTCGACCCAAATTGGCAATACGGGCATTCCTAGCCCCGTAGGCGAGTTGGGGGTATCAGTGGACGGCAAAAGCCCCGGCGATTGCGCCTGTGAAGCCGCAGCCTTGGTTGTGTGGATTCTGGGGGCCTCGTCCAGTGAATCTTGTAGGAATTTCGGGAATGCCGATGCGGGGTGGTAATAGTTGTGCCAGTAAGTCTCAACCAGGAACTCATCAGCGATCGAGAGAACCTGTTCTTCAGTCACATCTGGATCAAGACGTAGCAATTCTTCGCCAATCTTGCGCTTGTCCTCAGCTCTAGGCTTTGCGCCGCCCTGTTTAAGTTTCGAAGCTATGAGCCTAGTGGTCTCCTTAGGATCTACCGGTGTCGCCAGCAACTCGACTTTTGCAGTGCAGGTGGGCGAGGGGGCCGGGGGAGTGGGTTTGAATTCTTGTTCTCCCAGTTCTGAGGAAGAAGGTTTTTGATTTTCTGTTTCTGAGAAAAAAGGGGGTATAGGGGTATTTAGTTCTTCTGTTCTTAGTTCTTCTTCCTTAGAATCTAATACACCCCCACCGTCGGACATTTGACCGATGGTTTGTCCGATGGTTTGTCCGGGGTCGGGCTGTTTTTCAAAGTTTTTGAGTGCGGACATTTGTCCGGGGTCGAATTGAAATACTTCGGTCGTTACGATCGCCTTATTGGCACGGGCTATATCAAAAAGATACCGATTGATTTTGCCTGGAACGCAAACTTCAGTAACAAAGCCCAGCTTCGCCATCCAGGCGATCCTCTCCTGGAGACGCCGAACGGAGTATAGCCCCACTGTATCGTTGAAAATGCTTGGCATAGTAGCCGTTATCCACGGATCTCCAGCTTGATTGGATCGTTCCATCCGTGCTAGCTCGCCGTTGGTCGCAAACTCAAAGAAGGAAAATAGGGCGGCCGCGCAGTGATCCCCGGAGAACATCTCGATGATGTGACGCCTAAGTGTTAGATAATACTGCGACTCAGGGTGTTTAATGAGAGTTGTCTTAGGCATTAGGGAACCTCACAGCGAACTCCTCAGGGGTGAGATCTTTCTTCCTGATATTGCAATAGGAGCAGGCGAGAGCGTAGTTGTCGGGATGGCTAGGGCCGCCGCGTGATCTAGGGATTTTGTGATCTAAATGCCAAGATTTACCGTCTGGACCGATTGACTGATTACCTTGCTTAGCGCAATAAAAACAGATCCAATTCGAAGCCTCACCCAACCTTTTTTTAGTCCCAACAGCCTCAACCCTAATCCGCTTTCTTTCAATCGATACCTCTGGAGGAACAGCTTCATGTTCATCACGGCATCTTGGGTCGTCTTCCGGCCATAGGCCACATAAGAAGAGTTTCTCCAAAATCCTATGGGTAGTCTCTACGCTCAGACTGGCAGCGGTTGCGATTGATTCCTCGGTTTTATCCGGTGGCCCCCAACTGAAACCCAGTGTTCTGCGGAACAGAAGACAGAGAATCTTAAATTCGTCTCCGCTCAATGCTGAGGCAAGCTCATCCAATACGATATTCGGTATCTCTGTAAAGCAAAAAACTGTTGACAGATCAAGCAGTTTACGCCCATTGGGGCTATGAGTCGCAGACATCTACGTCGCCCCTCCTTGAACTTGTGCGGTAATCTGCGGAACGGCGGCGAGTGCGTCTTGGTAGAAGAATTCCATCCCGTCGATCACTCTGGCTATCTTCAATCGATCGGGCTTACTGTGTATCTGTTCAACATCAAAGATTTGCCGGCGCAAGTACAGGCCAGCCATGAAGCGGGCTTCGCGGAAAAGCAGTGTCTTCGAGGGAGCTGAGGCGTGGAAATAGATCCAGTGGTATTGGGTGTTGCTGCCGTAGCGGCTTCGAATACGCGCTCGCCACCAACCTTCGTATTTAATTTTAGATTTCATTCACTCTCTAGCCTGAGTGTTTGCCAGGGGCCGGATAGGGCTAGCTACCCGGCGCACCTGGACTTGCCTAATCCAAAAAACGCGTGTACTGACTGACTTCACACTATCACACGCTTTCCGCCGCTGTCAAGGGCGTCACAGCGCCGCCGCCTTCCGTTCTGGCATCACAATGCGGATCTCGGTGATCAGGACTTTCTCAGAGTAGCAATGCGAGCAAGTGATGTGCTCTGGATCGTCGGCTCCCGAGAAGTCGTGCATGGTCCATTTTGTTCGGCAATCGCAGCACTCGAACCGGTAGGCGTTAGCGTAGGCTCCGCCGTGTCGGCGACCGGCTTTCCAAATGGCTGTTTTAGAATCGCGCCCGCAGCGGATGATGACGCGAGCATAGCGGTAGTCGGGCTGCTTTACATCTTGATCAAGACGTGAACGCGAATTGTCGATATGAGTTTTCACACTACCTCCATGAGAGGGGCGGCTCCGGCTGGGGCTCATGGTTCCCAGCCGGTGTGACCGCTCTTCGAAGCATCACGCCGGCCGGGCGCGATGCAATTTATGTTAGTGACGGATGCAATTGTCACACGAAGGTGACAAAAAAGCAAGGAATATTTTAGGGCTTGTGTTCGGTATTGGTTGTAGAGTAGACTCTGACAGTGTGGTGGTACAGCAGCCAACTTAATCGAATCGAAAAGGGAGTAGAGAATATTATGGCGGGAATCAAAGACATCTCAACAGCACAGACAGTCGAAAAGGGCGATCTGGTGATCCTCTCGGGGCTCGTCACCCAACTGCTGGCGGCATTCGCCAGCGGCGCAATGACTCCGGCGCAGGCCCAGGCGACGCTGGATGAAATCAATGCAGAAGATGCGACCGTAAAGAGCAATATCGCTTCGATCCAAGCCGCACTTCCGCCCGCTCCAACCCCAACCCCCAGCGCGTAGTAAATGGACCAAGAGTGTCTCCGGCTATCGCTTATTGCGATAGCCTTGCTGATACTGGCTGACGCCGGTTTCGGCCTCTTGCTGTTTGCTCAGTTCAAGACGCTGAGCTTTGTCCGAGCGCCGTTCTTCACCTGTTATCTGCTCCTGATGTTCGTGTACTTGCCGCTCTGGAATCCAAACGACAAGCGAATGCTGTTCTTGTGGGAGCCGGTGCTTTTATCGCTAAAGATCTGCATTGTAGCCGAGGTCTTCTGGTTGGCTACGGAGTATCTGTCGATTCGCGAGCGCCGTCGCATCTTACTTCTCTTGGGTGTCGCTGGCATCTTCGGGTCGTGCTTAATTGCGGGCTATTATGCCAGCGAGCCCAATGCGATTCGATTCTACAAAGCCAGCCGCCAGCATGTGAATCTGGCCCTAGCGATAATCTGTCTGTTCGGAAACATCTTCTGGTGGGAGCGAGCCATGCGGCGACCGCGCCGGCACGGTCTGTTCGTGACGCTCTATCTGGTGTCACTCACTGCCGTGGGGTTTCGTCAGCCGGCAAATCAAGCGGAGTGGCTAGAGGGCTTAATCGTGACCATGACGGCCACCCTCGTCTGTATCGCCCTGTGGGCCAAGTGGGGCCTGCTGGTCGCGCCATCGAAGCGTGCGCAGCTTGAACGCCCGAACGTCGTCGCTCAGGTCGTCAATACGTCGGTCAAGACGTGAATGAACGCGGTCGCTGTTTTCGGCGCTCTGTTCGATCGGGGATAGCCGGCGCTCCAGTTCCTGAAACCGGGATTCATTGCGAGTACGATCAGCCGCTGCGATCGCCTGGAGGGCTTGCAGTGCCCGCTCAATCTCAACGCGATTGCCGTTAATCTCGAACGCCGGCTTAATCGGCCTACGGTCAATTCCAGAGGCTTCCGGACCAACCGCTGCGGCCTCGGCGCGCTTCCAGAACTTCAGAAGAGCACCGAGGACCGCTACGCCAAACGCAATAATCCCACCTGACTTAGCATCGAAGTCCATGTAGGGGGCCTGGAGCTAGTCGCCGTCGCTATTACCGTCGCTGTTACCAGGGTTGGGCGGTCCCGTTGGAGGGGGATCTGGATCATCGGCCGGTTTAGGTTTTGGACCTGTCGGCTTGGCCGGTGGATCGGAGCTGTGGTGCTTGTGTGGCTTCTCTTCTTGTGGCATGCCAAGAGTTTATCAGTGAAATGCATGAAAATACAAGAGAGAACTTTAGAGATTCAGATTATTTTGCCTGATAATCCCCAACGGAGTTCAGCCGGAACGGACTCACGATAACGCGCGGCTCAACATACATTGGCTGAAAGTCTCCTTTTTGTTTTTCGCTCGCGCAGATCACCCAAGTGCCTTCGGCAGTCGGCGGCATGAAGAGGCCGTTAGGCTCCGCTTGATCGACCATGGATGATGTCGCATAGCTGGGCGATAATGGGCGATGAGGATTTGTGAACTGGACTCCGTAAGGCAGCCCATAGCCGATGGAATCGCAAATGTGCCACAATCGACCCTGAAGATCAGGCAGATATGTAAATGTGGCAATATTCTGGTCACGTAGCTCATAGAGCTTGCGGACAATCTTCTTTTCCGTGAAGTTTGAAATACCCGGCATCCCGGTTTGAGCAACAGCCTGTTCGTTCGCGATGGCCTGAGCGTTGTCCATCTTCCTGTCGGCGGCGCTATGCTGATCGGTGCATGACTCTTCCGATCCCATCAGCAATAGGCATAACGGAAGAATCGCCAGAACGGCTAAGGTTTTTCTCATAGCGTCCCCTTCATCTGATTCACGAAGGCCTGAAGGTCTCCAGGCAGTTTCGCGTTGTCAACTAACGCGGCCTCAGAGATGATCAGGGACCGCAAAGAAGCCTGCTGCGCGCTCCCTGGCTGGGCGTTCTGATACTGGAAACGCAAGCGGCTCAAGTACTCGGTCTTGCCCTGCACGTAGCTTTGCGTGTTCTCAAAAACCTCGCGCTTGGCGTTCTCCATCTTGGGAGCCCAGAAGCGGTAGATAGCCAGATCGCCACCAGTGGCGACAAAGCCAAGGCCGTAGCATACAAGCGTGAGGGCCAGTAGGCCCAGCGCTATTCTCGGAAGGCTCCAATAAGCCTCTCGTTGGATTTCTCGGAAGCCGTTGCGGTAATCAGTGTTCATAGTCGTTCTCCTTTGTTTTTGATTTCACGTCTTGATCAAGATGTTACTTCAGCTTCTTCTCCGGTATGCGGATGACGGTGACTCGCGTTTTGCGCCGTGGCTTCTTGAAGCGCTTGTCCACCTGGATTTTTACCAGCGCTGGAAATGTCTCACCACAATCTGAACAACGCTGAATGCCGCGAATCGGCCATGCAAGCCGGTGCAGCGAGCGGAAATGGAACATACAGCGAAAGACGGAGATCATCATGCTGACACCGCCCTGCGAATGCGGGCTTTGTCTTGGTACGTAGGCCCGGTCGAAATATAGGTAACCGGGTAATCAAGTAAATCCTCAATCACGCGAACGCAGTCTTTCCCGCGTGTCGATTTGACGGGCAAGCGCCGCGCCAGCAGATCGGCTGGCGATTCAACCCATGTGAAGTCTAGATCAAAGAAACGATCCACATGCGTAATGGCGATTTCATCGACACCGCCGATACAAGCCAGTGCATGTCTCGCAAGAACCGCATCGAAATGGCCCTGACGAAAAGCCCCTTGTGGGCCGGTACTGTTATTGTGGGGTTCGTTGAAAGACATGCTACTGTCTTCGCTCGGGAACGGTCCAACTCCGTGCCGGGTGGCATACGCTCGCAAGACGCCAATTTTCATAATCGGAATACTTGTCTCGGCCAGCATAGTCTCAGCCGGCGCAAATGTACAGTCTGTCCATGTTGTGTGTGGTTGAAAACCGTGTCTCTCGTCGAGCAAGATACCCTGGTTTCCTTCGAAGATTATGGAACCGCGATGACTCGGCAAAATATCAGAGAATCGCCGGCTGCACAGTTCTTGGCGAAGGCACGCATAGGTAGCAGCCAAGTGCGCCGGTTCCAGCGCTCGCATTTCGGCATAAGCTGGATGATGGTCCGCGCATGACAACTCGCGCATTTTGCGGCGTTTGATAGTCGCCAAAATGGACGCCGCTTCTGGCGTATTCAGATCCCTAATCCGTAGAGCTAAGCCAGAAAGCTCATCACTTCGCGTTTCGCCAATGCCGCGCCCGCAGGTTCCATCCGGCTTGTCGCCGCGCAAGACTTCACGCAATTGATTCGCTTTCTGGTGGTATGGTGTGGTGATCACGCAGTCTGGATCGATCGTTAGATTCGCCAAAGGGTCTGGGATGCCTTTCTCATGCAAGACGTCGGCCTCTCGCAAGAGCGCGAAAGGCTCGACTAACATTTGAGGCCCAAGATGTGTGGCCGCTCCCGCCAGCGTTCCGCTGCCGAACTGGGCGAAGCAGTGATGCCGGCCAGATGGTTCGACGACCGTATGGGAGCACTGGCAACCGCCAGAGGATCGAACCACCAGAGAGGCGCTATGCAGGCGGGTGAGGTGATCGACCACCCCACCCTTCCCCTCATCGCCAAAACCCAAGCCGCAAATGAGAAATGCCTGCATGTGGATTATAGCCGCTCTGTCTCGCCAGCGGCCCCTGCGATCACTGGTAACTCTCCAGCATCGTATTTGCTGACCTCGCCCATGGCCTTAGCGAATGGCACCAGTGCGCCGTCGAGGCCGGTGGCAACGCCATCGGCCAGCAGTTCATCGAGTCCCACGTGCTCCTCGCCGATAGCGACTGCGGAGACGATGCACTCGCAGATCTTCCCCGGATCTTCGAGCTTGATCACGTTTTGCTGGCCAAGTAAATTCACCCAGTAACGCTCCAGGCTTGTGTCGTGGTAGTGGCTGCTCAGATTCGGGATTATAAAGAACAAGTGATACCGCTCTTGGACCTCCGCGATAATCTCTTTCAGTGAGATATTCGCCTGAAGTGTGTCGCCGATGATGTCTTTTACTTGAGCCTTGCTCACGCCGGCAGCATAGGCATGTTCGTCGCCGATCATGAAGACGTAGCCCTTGCGCCGCCTCTTGTCCCAGTTGTCATGCGCCGTGTGGCGAGCCATGAAGTAGAGCCCAAGATCATAGCTCTCTTCGTATGTCCCGCCGCCGTTCTGGGTGATCCACAGGTTGGTCAGATTATTGTCCACCTCAATCCCGGATTCCCATTGAGACACCTGAAGGGTTCCCTCGTGCTTGTAATGGCGCTGTGCTTCGTAGTCATCCACAGCTCCGATCAAAATAGCCGGGTAGCCTTCGCCGAGGTACTTCTTGCCAGAGGCCTTATCATCCAGGAAGCAGCCCATAAGGCTATTCAGTTTCCCCTGAATGATGCCAGGAACCGTCCCCATGGAGCCAGTCGTGTCGAGAATGACTGCGATCGGCACAGTGACTGGATGGACGTCTGAATCGCGACTTTCGCGAATTTTGACGCCTTTAGGACTCAGGCTGTCATGAACCTTGGCCGTCGTTTTGCCGTCGCGAATATCGGCGCTATGCACAAAAATTGCGTCTGCCAAGGGAATTCCTTTGGATCTTGCGGTTGCACTACGGTAGGACAGCCGCGCATCGTAATCAGATTTCAGATAGTTAGTTCCGCCCATACGTTTGTACTGCTCCTTTTGTTTTAGTTTGGTTCCTAGTTGCTTGTTGTCTAGCCCGATCGCACTCAAGGTGGTAGCAAAGACCGGCTGGCCGCTGCCGCATATTCACAGGATTATCGTATCTCTTGCAATACGGACACTTTCTCCAGTTGGCATTGCCGCAGGCTAAAAACGAGCGGCGTCGTTGATGCAGCAGTAAATGGTACTCCCTGTCTGGACAAACCACCAAATTGCCGGGGGAATTGTCTGATCGCAGTTCATTAAAGTGATGAACCTCGATTGGGGGAACCAAAAACCTACCAACAGCACGCTCCGCGATGAGAACATGTTCAAAAACGTAGCCTTTTTCTGTCGCTCGCGGATGTCCCTTAGCCAATGCCAGGGTATAGCCTTTTGAGCGACTTATGCCGCCCTTCCAATGGGCCGCCGTTTCCCGGCTTTGCAACGAAGTATGGTGGCCGCGTATAAATCTGATCGGTTGCCCTTTAACGTGCCCCCACGCTTGACGGGTCCGTGTGGCGATCGGAACCTCTGCTCCGCACCCGCATTCGCAAAGTTTCATTGCTTCGGTATCTCCAGCCTAATGTACTGTGGCGGTCCAAATTCCTCGATCGCTAAGGATCGCCATCGATCTTGAAGTGACCAAGCGTTGTCAGGTCGCGCGTGCGGTGACTCTGCTTGGCAGTGTTCTAAAAACGCCTTGAAACGCTTAGGGACTTTCGCCGACGCGCCATAGATAGCACGCGCGGCCATGTATAAATCTGTTGAGGCCATTGCCGCCGTCTTGCGAGCGACTTCGGGCGGATATTCGGCGGCGTGGGCCTTCACCCTGGCGATGATCGGCTGGCCAATCTTGACAGAATAGCACCAGTCAATGAGCAATAGAGCATGAGTTTCAGGATGATAAAGCAAGTGCTCCGGCAAGATCGCTCCGTGGCAAATGCCATTAGCGTGTGCGAATCCGAGCGCCGAGAGCAACCGATTCAGCATCCAAATGCAGTGGCGGAAATCTAGTCCGTTTGGATAGAGTGCTTTGATATCAGCGAGCGAATAGTAGCTACTGGCCAGGGTCAGCACATTCGTGCGCCGTCCAGAAGCCTTGAATGTCTCCAGCAAACGCGGAATGTAGCGCTTGAACTCGTCTGATCGCTTGTCCGCATGGAGCGCTTTCAATGCTACTCCTTCGGCCTCCATCAGGTCGTTGTTGTTGGTAGCCCTAGCTATCTTCAATACAGCCTCTGGCTTGGTGATATAGAGATCACAGATATCGCCGGTTGTCAGTGGTTCCGTGATCGACCAATCGCCAAGTTTGGCGACAAATGGAAGCGCCCACTGAGAGTAGTAGGTGCGCAAGCGAATGAACGCCTTCGCTGCGCGTGGTTTCAAAACGCCATCGACTTTGTCTGGGTGGCATAGCATCGCCAGCCGTCGATACGAGGCCTTGGCATTGTCGCCAAAGAGTACCGCTGGTGACGCGCTTTCGATTAACGTAATGGCTTCAATGGTGGTCATGGTTCCATCACCAAAAATCTCAACACGGCCCCGGTATCCGAATCGGCTACGGCTAGCTTCTCATGTTTCTCCAGCGAGTTTGCCGCGAGATAGAGATTCCATGCGCGGCGTAGATGCTCCGATGCCGAGATGCCGGTAGACTTGCGCAGTTGCTGAACGCTCTTCAGCGTCTGTTCGGGTATGCGGAAGACGGTCTGTGTACTCATGCCCCCCTCCCGACCCAGGCCGGCTTGCCGCGAGGCTTCGCGCGTTGCGTGATTAGCATACTTAATTCCCCTTTGTCATAGCGTTTCTTGATGCCTTCAGCAAAAGCCAAGTCGGTTGCATAGAGCTTTCGGACTTCTGGATATAGCCGTGCGTAGTAGTTCAACTGGGCCTCGGTCGGCGGTTGAAACCGCCATTGAGCATCGGCTTGGAGCCGCACATACCATTCGCTTGGCACTTCGATCTCCGCAAGCGAGAGAGCGCGTTGTAGGTCAGAAGCTTGGCCAAGTGGGGTCCTGACGCCATTCACATTTCTGAAAATTTGAAATCTTCCAAGAGTGTCGGTCTGGATCGTTAAAAGTTTGTTTTCAAAACTTAATTGGTATATTCCAGCAGCCATCCCAGTTGTCCAGGCGAGTTGGGAATTGCGGGTAATTTCCTCGGGAATCGTCGGCTTACCGAAAAGATTTATTTCCTGCACCGCGCCGCGCAGTTTTTCGATGTCTGTGAATAAAGTAAGGTTCACACCAGGAGCTTTGGCGACAAGCTTCTCAACTTCCTCCAGCGCCTCCGTGACTTTCTTGCCCTTCAGATTGAAATCTGGGCGCAAGCCAAACAGATTCGGCACTGACTGGGCAGGATGCTTGGAACAAACATCCACATAGTCAATCGTGATGCAATATGGCTTCACCCATCCATTCCAGCCTGCGTACTGCTCAGGTGCCGGAAAGGGCCGGGTGCCGCGTCCGAATTGCTGTTGGAATAAAAGCGGACTCTTTGTCGGTCGAGCGAAGTGCAAGACGGCCACACTCGGCACATCCACTCCAACCGACAATGCGTCACAGGAAATCAAGCCATCGATCTCTCGTGCCCGCATCGCAGCCATGAGGCGACGGCGTTCTCCGTCCGGAGTTGTGCCAGAGTACGGATAGGCTTTGAAGCCAGCACGCTGGAACGTCGCGGCGAGGTCGTTTGTATGTTGACAGTCAACTGTGTACGCGAAGAACGTCATACCCTCGCCAAGCTCACGATGCTTCTCGACAATCAGCTCATTGCGGGCCTGTGTGTTGACAGCGTCCTCCAGTTCTTTGATCGCGAAGTCACCTTGTCGCGTACTGACGCCGCTGATATTGGCCTCCGTATTGCACCGGAAGGACCGGACTGGACTTAGCCAAGGGCGCAGTTCTTTGCCGACCTGTAAGCCGGTCTTCATCAAAGTGAGAATGTCTCGGGAGAACGGCATCGCATCGACGATATTCTCCATCCCGATATTGTCGCTGCGATTTGCTGTTGCGGTGTAGCAAGTTAGCGTTTTCGTTGGATCGTCGTTCAAGAAATCGCGCTTGGAGACGTTGAAATAGCGCAGCACACGATGGAAATCCCCGCCAGCCTTCGGCGCAAGATGCGCTTCGTCAACGATAATATGCCGGAACTGGCTCGCGTCGAAGCCACGCAGTCGATCGTTGTAGTCTTCCGTGCCTTGTTCTGATATGCCAGAAGACTTGCCGATCGATTGGACCGAGGCGACAATGATGTCAGCTTCTTCCGATGCCCTCAGATGCGCGCGCTCGATATCAACATTGAGATCCGGATTCTCTTCTCGGAGGGATTCCGCCAATTGAGTGACCAGATCTTTCCTATGAACGACGACCAGCATCTTCTCGCCGCGCTTCATTGCAAGGCACTTAGGAGCACGACCTATGAGGAACCCCTTACCACTGCCTGTCGGAGACACAATTAGATTCTTGTTGCAGCCTGATTGAATCGAGGCCAGCAGATTGCGCTCGTATTCCTCCTGATAGTCTCGTGGTTTACGTGACATTAGGCTTGCTCCATGGGAGCCCGACGTCTGCCGATCTATCTTCCACGGCCGGCAGCATGCCGACCAGATGCCTCCACAGTAGATCTGCAACCACATTCTTCCTAAGCGCTGGCCGAAATGGCTGTGGCTTGCCAGCCGAAATGGCGTTCATGTTCGAGAGTAGGAGTAGAAGCGATCCGGCGCATTCGGCTTTCTTGCCCGGTTTGATGTGGCCCTTACCCCCGTAAAACTTGCTATCTGGATCGGTTGCATGACAGACCATCCCTGGAGCGTCGCCGGTTCGCAAGCCGGTCCACAAACGCCGCAGGTTGGCGACAGTATACCAGCCTGCGCTGTGCTTGCGCCGATGATTCTTGACAAGCCAAGGACAAGTCTCGCAGCATCGAAGGGTTGTCTGCCTTATTCTGGCGAGATCAGTTGCCGATGGAAGTGGCTGGCGTGACATCATCCCCTCGCCAGCCCAGTCTCTCGGTAAGCCGTTACTCCGGGTACGATCATCGAAATAGAGTTTCCGTGTTCGCGTGCGAGCGCATTGAGCATCGGTTCGCGCGCTTCCAAGTACTGCAAGAGCGAGTCATCCCCGCCTTCGGCCCGCTTGCCGGCCTCGATCACGAGCGCTTTCAAATCGATCCTGGCCTTCCATGGCGTAGAGCGGTAGTTCAGCCCCATGACGGTCGGGCTTGGGCTCGGCAACCGCACTTCAGGAACTTCGGCTAGCGGAACAATCACCTGCTCGGGCTCTGGAATGGCCTCGGCTTCTTCCCATGGCATCAGCTCGGCTTCGCGCTCGGCGGCTTGTTGGCGGCGATCTTCCGCCTCGGCATCAGCTATGACCTGGAGTCTCTGGCGCTCCAATTCGGCCTTAGCTTGCTGTTCGCGCTGGAGGCGCGCTTCCTCGGCGCGTCGCTCGGTTTCAAGCTTCTCGCGCCACGCCAGAACTTGGTTAGTCAAATTCTCCTTCACGGCGGCAGCGGGACCGACAAACATCGCCTCCAGTGTGGTAATCGCCTTGTGGGCCTGATTGGCGGCCTTCTTTGCCGGCGCGAACGCGGCCTCAACGGCATCGATCCAGTTGCCGACTTTGGTGAATGCCAAGCCGGCCGCCACGAAGCTATTGTTATCGACCACCTGGAATGCTTCGAGCGGCGCAATGACCTGTCGATATTGGCTGAAGAACTCAGAGCCATCGGGTGCGGTGATCGTAGTCGGCGGCGGCGTTGCGGCCTGGACCGCTAGCTCAGTCGGCGGTGCGCTCCCGTTACTTTGTTGTGTTGATTTGCGTGTTGCCATGGGCATTATCTCCTGTCTCGCTCAGTGTCTCGCGGATGCGTTGCCGGTAAGCTCGCAGTTTCAGACACGCTAGGCTCTCCTGATCGCGCTGCGTTTCGAGGCAAAAAGAAATGCACCCGGCGATCTCAGCCCACTCGTGTTCCGAAAATATAATCGTCTTCATCATGCCTTCCTCAGCAACCAGCACAAGTACGTGTCTACTCCGGCCACAACTTCAAACGTCATGTCTCTCTGGTCGATCACTTCGAAGCCAGATCGCATGAAAAGCTGGTCCCACATCCGCACCGAAAACAGGGTCCAGTGATTCGGATTGGTCTCGTGCTGACAGGCTGTTCCGGCCATTGGCACTTCGACATACAACAAGCCATCTTCTTTCAAGACGCGTTTAGCCTCTGCCAGGGCCAGCATCGGGAACGGGCTATGCTCCAAAACGTGCCTCATCTGAACAAAATTGTATTGCTTATCGCAAAATGGCAAGTCGTGCATTTCGCCACTGACGCTGATGAGCTCCTTCCGTTCACAAGCCAAAACATCATCGGCGTGAAGATTGAACGCCGTCGCGTGAAACCCGGCTTGCTCGAACATCTGAACCGCGAAGCCGTCGCCGGCCCCTATATCAAGGATCTGGTCCCCAAGCTTCAAGTATGGCTGGATGATCTCAACCCAGACTTTCGTAATGATCGAATGGTGCAGTTCGCTCGGCGGCTCCGAATAGACCGACGTCTTGATCAAGATGTTGAGAAGATCGCGAGGATCGGTCATAGCGGCTTGCCACCTAGCAGCGAAGTCAGGTGTTCTACTGCGAATTTACCGCCTTCTTCGACAGCTACGTCGTATTCGAATAGCAACCGCTCCAACTCTTTTGCGGAGTGCTCTCGGCCAGCATCTTTCAGTGCCGGAACCAAGCTTCTGGCATAGTTCGCAATAATCCTGATTCTGATTTTGTCGAGTTCAATCCCGATTTCTTGGTTTGTCATGCTGTCGTCGCCTCCTTCGCCCTGCCGCCATTGCCCTTGCGCCGCTGCCACTTGTAAACCGTGAAAATGGCGCTGAACACGGTGTGATCGTGCGCATCGTTGAACTCCACCATCCGAGCGCGCCCCCCAGATTTGACAGTGTCCTCTAACAAGTAAAGCGCGAATCGCCGCCGTCTCCGGTAGTTCTCCGGAAGCCCCAGTTCTCGGTTCAGCGCCATCTCGTAGCCGGCAATCTGAAGCGCTGTACATTCTGGAGGCGCTCCGGTTTTGAAGTCCAGAATCGCCTCTTCGCCGCCGAAGATCTTGCAGTAAACGTCTAAAGTTCCACAATAGCCCTGGAGATCGTTGTAGACGCGCTGCTCAGTCGAGATCGGCTTGATTTGGTACTCTCTGACTTTCTGCTGGAAGGCATTCAGATACGGCCACAGCAAATCGCTGGTCTCAGGGTAGGTATTGCCCTCGACTGGCAGCTTCCCAAGTAAGAGGCGCTCACACCCAAGATGCACGGCGCGGCCGAACTCCAGCCAGCCCTTGTCGGCCGGGTAAAGTGGCGAGATCTTCATATCCCGCAGGATCTGTGTTACGCTCGGAACCGGATGGCCACGGTAGAAGTACTCGTGAGTGTCGGCGTTGAAAGTTAGGCCAGTCATTCTAGGCCCTTGAGAAGCGCCTGAAGGCTAGCAATATCGGTCTTTATATTTCTGACGACATTAGCGATAGCGGCCTTTGGGGTTCGTCCGCTCGCTACATGCTGGCCGCCAAGATTGGCGTGAAATGTATTCGCGGAGAGTTCGGAAATTTGCAATCTGTTCTTGACTAACTCAGCATGGAAGTGCCATCCCAGATTCTCCCAAACGTGGCGCGTGAATCCTCGGCCACAATGAGCGGCTAGTTCATCTCCGTTCTTGATAGCCTTGAGAAATGCCGCATAGGTACAGCCACCTCCGCAAGCCGAAGAACAGTATAGCTTCCCAGATCGGACAGGCGTCCATGACAGCTTTTCTTTATTGCCGCGTCTCATGCAATCTCCCGCATGCTGTACTTGCCGCGAATGTTGGCGTTGTAAAATTTCCCGGCGCTCTCGGCGCTGCCGAGGCCATCGAAAATAGCCTGGGGCACCGGCTCAGCGCTTCGGTATGTCTTGCCGGCCCGAAACTTGACGATCAGATGGCCTTCGGCATCCAGGCCCGCGCTGTCGAGCATACTGCTGCCGGGGAATAGTGTCATGTCTATGTCTGGCATCTTATTCTCCTCCTTCGGCTGCGGCCATCTCAGCGCCGATAAGGGCGATGGCAAGTGTTCCAGCATCCCCAAATTCCACGCGAATGGACTCGATTCTGGATTTAGCTTCTTTGACGTAAGCTTGGTCAGCTTCCGGTAAGGAAGCCACGGTTCCACGGATCAAGAGTAGCGTCTCTTCATGTGTCGTCATTTCTTCTCCTTCGCCGCCGTTACGGTCTTCACCGCCGCCAGTACTTTAGCCGGATCGACTGTCAGCGGTTCCAGTGGCCCGGCAATCTTCTCGGTCTCTGCCCAGATCTGGCTCAGCGGCATGCCACGCTTGTTGGCTTGGATGACTAACCCGAGGGCTTCCGCATCATAGTAGGCAAAAATTAAGCCTGTGCCAATTTGCGGTTGTGTCATCTGGCTCAAGCCGGATGGATCGAGAACATCGTTCTTGAAATCATCGACCGTGGTGAAGCCGACCTTCGCCATGAACTTTGCTCCAAGCGAAGACAACGCCAGATCCCAGCCGAAGCGCTTGGATAACTCAGGAGCAAAGCCTGCTGCCGGCCGCGCTTGCATGGCCAATAATCGGAACTCGCCGAACTTGGCCGGATTGGCGATAAGCATCTGGACATTGCCCACGTCTTGACCAAGATGTGCGAATAGGTCATCGAACACTGCCAGATACCGGCCTGGATCGGGTGGAAGCTTCGCCTTGCTGTCCACTCCGAAATAGCCCAACAAAAAGTTGTCGATATGGCTCTTGTTCAGGCCGGCTTTCGCGAAGGCAGAATCCGTGCCGATCAGAACCGCAAGGCGATTCTTGTACTGAGCGCGGGCAGCGTCTTTGTCGTCGGGCGGCGGCGCTGTTGGCGCGGGCGTTGGGGTCTGGGTGGCAGCGGCTGGCGCTAGCGGCGCTTGAGTTGCTGGCGGAATATTGGCTTGGGGTTTGGCCGGTTCGATGCCGACAGTCGGGCGGATCACCAAAGTCTCCGTTGCTGGCAACTTCTCTCCCACGGTCAGACCTTGTGGCGGCGCGGTTGGCTGCTGCGAACCGTTGCGGCTCTGGTCATAATCCATCTCGTCCTCGGTCACCATCCCCCCTAACTCTTCGGGGAATGCAATTCGAAGGCAGCCGGCGCGCGAGCACTTGGCCGTCATATTAAATTCCATTCGGGACCAAGGCGAACCGTCGTAAGCATTCGATGGTTTGAACTCGCGCAGATAAGCCTTGAAGGTGAATGGCCTTGAACAGCCTTTCTTGTAGACGAATGTCTGGACGTAAAAGCCGCGCTCATCGGTGGCGTCTTTCTGTTCGATCCCGTCCAAAAGGCCAGATCTGTGAGCAATCTTCAGGTCCGAACTCTGATGACAGATAGCTGTTCCCTTCATGCCGGTCGGCGAATTCTTGTCATTGCGGAATTCATAGTGAAGATCATTCAAAAGGGGGTCCAGTCCCTTCGCCGCAGCCAGCCGAATGAACCGCTTGAAGTCAGCAAGGCGATATTCTGCCGCAAGTATCTGCGTAGCCGTACCATCTGGGAACTGATCCCAAGCCATTAGGACATCATCCACCGTGAATTCTTTCCAGCCTTCGCGCCGGGTCAGCTTTGCCACGGCTTCGGCATCGCCGTTGCTCAGTGACGCATTGACCG
>Ga0210402_10002255_pt1 | contig 18984 bp, 24 predicted proteins | sample IncBWC7MmetaG_FD_161055 | JGI IMG/M metagenome (GOLD analysis project Ga0210402, IMG submission 161055) | Forest soil microbial communities from Barre Woods Harvard Forest LTER site, Petersham, Massachusetts, United States - Inc-BW-C-7-M | ecosystem: Environmental > Terrestrial > Soil >... | reverse complement strand
AACCCCCTCCCTGCCCCACCGGTAGAGATCCGCTATCCAAACCCGTCTCCTCGTCAGAAATCGCCCCCTAATAATTATAGGGAACGATTTCGGAAGGGTTTTTGGAATAGGCGAGGAGATCATGTCACTCTCAATGGCTTCATTGTCTACGCCCCCCTCGATAAGGCCAATCCTAGCGAACTAAGGAATTATCCCACTGAAAATGAAGGATATCGTGATCATTTGGGTACGTTTTTAGAGTACCGATCGAGGCCTGAGTTGCCCGAGTCTTTGCCACGGCATGGGCAACCTCCGGTGCAGCCCTATGAGAGTGTAAGCTTCCTCGGTTTACCTTTCTATTCCCTACAGTGATTGACGTTTTGATCCAGTTCGTAGTATACGAATACGTCCAATGATCATCGAAACGCGGCTCTTGTATATGATTCGACATATGTTGCGCTTCGCTCTGTCCATTCATCACATCTAAAATTTCTTTATTCCGACACAAATGTTATCGGAACGCTTTGCTCAAATTTTGGAGCAGAATTGAGCCAAACCTAAGGATATAATTTGGATATTTTTAAGAACTAAGGAAACTCCGATTCCTTCAAAGTGACGGACAATTCATGACAAAGTCTTGCGTGGTGGCCTCCAACGAAGTCAGACCACTAGTATTATACATACACACAATATAAAGAAGGATAAGATACAACAGGAAAAAGAATACACGAAATACGGGGCTACAGTTGAAATAAAGTACCTAAATGTATAAATGATTAAATGCCTCCACCTAAGCCAATGCCTCCATGCATTGCCCGCATGTGACCGTAAATTCCTTCGCCCCTCGGGAAAGTCTCCAAGCAAACCCAGCATATATGGGTTTGACATCGGATGCAGGTCATATGATTGCACCCTTCAGCTCGCTCGATGGGAACTTTGCAACCAGGGCAATTTTTTACGTCGTGATTCTTCACCCATTCCTTGAAGAGCTTGTCTCCACCGTCACGGTCTGGGCATTCAAAACCCTCATGGTACTCAACGTGACAGTTCAGACAGATCCGCAGCAAACATGACGGACACTGCAACACGGTATCTTGAGGAGCAGTTCGATATATCTGCAGACAATCGGGGGTTGGACAGTAGTGAAACTCATCAGGACGGGAGTGGACGTGTGCAGAAAACGATGCGGAAATGACAGCCTGAAAAGCATTGGGCGAAAGAATTTCTCGAGCCGTGGAGAGCGGGATGGGTTCGGAGCACCTTGCTTCGCTCCCCAAACATGTCAAGGGGAAAAGTGTGTTGTCGGTAGCGGCAACGAGGTAATCTGAAAGACAGGATCGACACCATGAGTGACCACATCGTAGTGTTATCGGGGATGTCACTTCATTAAAACAAACTGGGCAGTCAACGATGTTGGGACGAGGTTCACGGCGATGCCTTTGTTGGGCATGATGGACAGTCTCTTGAGCTGCTTGATATGCGTCGCGGTTGCCGCGAATAATTAAAGCGCGGTCGCGAAGATCCAGAAACACGTTTTCAGGCCCAAACTTGCGCTGCAATGCCATCAAATCCGCGCTCATGAAAACCCCGATAAGTCCGTGAAGCGGAATTCTGTAAAGTCTTTGTGATCGCAATTCGGCAATTTTCGAAAGTAATATTTGGCGGATGGCTTCGCGTTTGGCGGAGGACCCGAATAGCGTGACAATTCGTCTGGTAACATCTAGCTGTATTGAAACCGCGGGATCCTGCAACTCAAGGCCGCGCAAGTATGCCACTCCTGCCGGCTGACTGAAGAATCCATCCCAAGCAACTTTGCCATCATGGCGAAGGGTCTCCCCACGGAGGATCTTCTCAAACTCGGATTTGACCTGACCAAGCTCTTTAAGATCGTCTCCCGAGAGTTTGACCAGTACACAAGAGGTAGGGTTGCGATCTAGCACCGAAACAACAGTGCCACATCGACCACTCTGCCAAACAGATCGACGTAGGTCGCAGGTTGCAGAAGCAATTTTGTTGTATGCGTCATGCGGTAGCGAGTATGTCAGAGTTTGAACATGACGAGCGAAAATTCTCGACCTTCCGGTGAAAAGTGGTTTTCGCCCATGCAAACGATCAGACGCAGCCCTGGCGTTAAACGGAGAGGAAAAATGACCCCATGCCCGAACCAAACCATCCCTGTAGGGTGGGGGGAGGACTTCGAATGATACCAGATCACCGCTTGCTTCTAGTATCCTGCGAATTCCACTGACAGCGGAATCAAGACATGTATAATTGGGTCTCTCCCACATTACATCTTCAGGATGAGCAAACTGCTCCATGTCCTTTGTATTGGTGTCTAGTGGAAGACCCCGGAAACGGACGGTGACCATCCCTATAGCGGGTAAACCTATATGGACGGACGCGGAAACATAGGATCCGCGTAGAGGGGTACTAGCGACTGATATTGCTTTGTTTGCCTGCTCGATGGTTGGGTATCCGCAGTAACCTGCTTTTCCCGGTGCTTCCCATTGGACACGAACAGCAGTATCATGGAAAATGGTGTTGCCGCTCTTGGTGTTGTTTACAGGTAGCCGAACGGAAATTCTGCTATTGAAGACCTGCGCTCCATTGAGGACCGCAGTAGCCTGAAGAGCCTCCATAGTACTCGAAAAACGGGCCTTAACGGTCATCGATGACGAGTTATTTCTCGAAGGCACCTTCACGTCGACCACTCGACCAAATGGCTCCAAGACTTGAGTTATACCATCCAGTGTCACAAAGGATGGAATATTTCCCATGAATACCCAAGGAGACTCGAATCCGGTGGTCACCTCCTGCACGTCGAACCCCGCACCAAACTTCACTTTGATGTGATCGTGGATAGTTACAGACCAACTTGTCAGTGGAGGTTTATGCGGATGCTGTAAGGATGACAGGCATTTCTCCTGATGTGGTTTGTATCAGGTAAATGACTCGTCAAAAAAGAAGGTGGCACATACGTCTTGTGGGTGTGATTGAACATCATCTCCACAAGTTCTTGGATTGGGGACATGAGACTGCGAAGTAGGTGTCGGTTGTTCCTTCCGTAGTCCGATTTAAATTCACCGAAGAATAAAGATAAACAATTTATAACCGACCTGAACATCGTAATCCAGATCGCCGTGAACAAATCTACAGTCATATCCACGTTGACACCAACCACGAAGCCAGCGCCAACAGGTATCCGAAGACGGGGGCATTGGATGTCGCACGGATTTGCTTGGTGCTGATAGAGAATCTTCGTAGCTCATGGAAGATTGTGATGAAGCTGTCGAATCTGACGAACAAACCTGTACACCAGTTATCACAATGACCGAGCCTAGGAATTTTAGCATACACATACGTTGAAATCACTTGTGCTATTATCGGAAGACTGGCTAGTATCGGCCCAAGCGTTATCATCACCTCGCCATCCCCAAAAGCCAGTCTGGGGATCCCAACAGAGATCGGAATACCCATTGTAGAGAGCATCACTTTGTATCCGATCCGTGAACACGACATCGGCGCAGGACTTCACATCTTCAAACAACGGATGTTCGAGTGCGATCAATTTCTCGCTCGAAGGTTCGTCATTTGAAGGTGTAAAGATCAGCGAGTCGTGCCCTGTTTCGACGGGGGTGGGCCGCTGAGTTGTCTGGATATGTGTATGAAAAACCATGAATTTGAGTTCACGAGAATAAAATACCTGCGAGACGGGTTGTCTGTGTTGAGGCTTTGGCGTCTGTGATTTGTCAAATGTTGGCAGTTTGACAACGGGGATTACTGCATTTTCACGAACAGTGTCTTGTGGGGATCGAAGACGGAGGTCTTGAGGGGAAGGGTTCGGGGATGATTTAGCTTTCATTGAGGGTTGACTTTCTTGGGACGCGCTGGGATTCTATGGTTATAAGATACAATACCACGTCAGCTGCAGGTACATTATAAATGTTAGACGTTAACCTGGATCAATAGGGGTCTTGAGAAGTCGTCCCTGTCTACCTTAAGAGCCGGGGAAGGAACGAATAGCCGCAAAGGAGAGGTAGATAAGGATTGGTGAGCCAGATATCAAGGCAACAACATACCCGCCGGTTTGGTAATCTTACGAAAGGAGGCGCAAGATGAATGCGGTGACAACGGGACCCCCATAGACATTGATGGCGCAAAAACTTGTTACAAATTTCGTTCTTTATCGCACGCGTTGGGAATGTATGTGCCTTGTTATAGACAGTTAATTATGGAATCGACTAAATGTTAATATACTTACGTGCTGGCTTTCCGACTGCAATGTTTGAACTATTGGGTCGCCACTATTCAATAATGATGGAGGCAGTTTCGATAGCTCGTGACTAGAGGGTGACGGCTGCCATGGTATTATAATCAGCATGGGACGTGAGGAACAGGCTCGAAACCAACATGGAATCTTATAATGTTACAAGACCGTGGGAATTGGTCGATGTATTTACTAGGGGGGGAATGAGGCTGCACCACCACCATTGAGATATATTAGGGAAAAGAAAACGTTTCGCATACTTCTATTGAAAGGTTGTGGGTGAGTTCGTGTTCGTGATTGTCTTCTAATATCATGGGAGGAGTCATTCGGCGACGAGCAATTTTTTCCCCGCCCAAAGTACTTGCATCTGGACGCTGAATAGAATAGAAATCGGACAGATCAGAGGGTAGGGGGTATAATTTAGATAATAAGGCCACTCACATTTGTCCGTGAATCTTTGGTACCCATAATGTTACATGTTTTGCCTTCTGGCCTTTTCACCTTATAGAATTTGCTGCCACCGAACGGAGACCCACCATTGGGTGACATTGCAGACACTTGCTTTGTAGAGTCCTCGTTACTAATTCCAAGTGTGGCCAAATCATCCTGCATTCGCCGGACGCCTATCGTCACTTTTCCTGGAGGCATTGGACTGCAATGAACCAAGGCGCCTCGCTTGACACCAAGAGGTCTATTCCAGCAAGCTCAATTCGCGTGCGTGCGTTCCACTCGAAGTTATGGGATGTAGATGACTCGGTACCGCCGCTGCGTCAGGTAAACGTAAACGTATATCCATATCCGGCCTTGACCTGTACGTGACAGATACTATGTCACGGTCTCTTAATGTGACTACTTCGACTGGGTTTAGCTCTCCCTCGAAGCGTGAGAAGAATCCGACCAAGATTTTACATGGAAGCCCTTCCCCATGCCCAGACCGGTCACCCTAGGTATCGCACCCACAGGATCCGGAAAATCGGCTGCATATGACCTGCACAGTGCAAATCCTGCAAAAAAGAAAAGCCATGGCTATTCAGACCGAGTCGCGAGCTAGCGTACCAGAGATGTGAAACGTTGGGTTCTTGCCTGGTGCCATGTATGCTAGCAGAACTCCGGACAAGACCCCCAGTCTTTGGCCAACCGACCGCATTTCATCTTCGCCAGCCCGGGAAGCCTTGATCATCAGTTTGAAAAATACCAAGGGGCTTCTTCCACTTGCCATGACTCAAGATTTTGGTATGTATATGGTTTTCTTCTGGATTTGTAAGAGCTGTCTTGACTTTGAATCTAGGTTTTGGACGAGACTAACCGTGGATTTTGGACCGTCATTCACAATTTACTCAAAGAGAGCGGACTACATATGTTTTCGGCGATAATGACGGCCAAAGTGGCCCAGTTGTAACATGCGGGTCTGTCAAATCCAGTGCGAATAGAGGTTTCATCGAAGTGAGGATAAGCCTTCAGCGATATGGATTCACCGTGCTTTCGATCTAGGTACCAGATGGCTTCTTCTCTCCTGCAATACTGTTTTTTGCCCCCTTAACCAAAAAGGACGTGTGTCTCATCAATTTCCTCGCCCAAGAACCTAGCCACGTAGAGGTTGACAAAGTTTACCGCCCCTGCCACCGACTCGATAGCTACATTAGTTCGAATTATACAACGACGCCCAACGGTCGGTCTTGTGTTACCCTTTCTTTCTTCGCCAGTTAAAGCGTCTGCACATGCAGATTCTCAATTATCTGGCGCACATTCGGATCTCCTCCGTGCATCTGCATGGCGAACTCAGATTCAGGTCGGAGCACTTGAGGCAATTCAAAAGTGGCGATCGCAGTCTTGGTCTCTACCAATCATATTTCTTTCATTATTCCGAGTCTGACATTGGCTCAGGGGTCTGACATTGGCTCTGTCCGTGTAGTCATTATGTTCGTTACCCGTTCCAAGGACGATATCTGCCGCGTGGACTGATCCCCCAATTCGATGTCAAGGTTATCCAGCGCATTAAGAGCGTCAGGCACTCCCGCGATAGCGGATGAAGCTATGAGAATTGTTTCAATGGAACTTAAGAGCAAGCACATGGAAAGGAACACATGAAGAAAATGGTGGACGAAATGACGGCGACCGCCATGACGACGTTTTGCATTCTGCTGCACACTGGAAGGAAGCAAAGGGAAGGTGATCAGTTGCAAGGTCCACTCGTTCGTGACCGGTAACAGCCATAATCTTTCAATCAATGATCCCTCAATCCCTTGGGGAATACGGGGTTTCAATTGTTTTTAAATACAATTCTCTCCATTTGAGCTATACAACAAAACTCCAATTCCACACCCTCGCTTCTTTCCGATCGTGATAGAAATGGTTGCCAGATTTAATTGGCCGGTAACTTGCGTGGTGGCCTTAGCCGGTCACGTTTTCCTGCATAACCGCAGAGTTCCCGGAACTTCGAACTTTTTTCGTTAATAGACAATAGAAGGCACCTCTCGTTGCTTGTCTGCAATTAATCCCCGTATTCATTTGTACATACAGGATCCAGGAATTTTCATCAAAATCTGGTATTCGATTCATGCACTGAAGCGTTGAAAACCGAAGCGACCTGCTGATGCCAGACAGGTACAAAGTAAAGGAGGCGCAAGATCAGACCATAGTTTATAAATATACTCCATTGATTGATGACAGCTGCGGTAATTCAGAGATAACGGAGGGAAAGGGTGAAACCGTGCGACGAATGGTGGATGAACGATATAAAAATACAAATGTGTCTGATGGGAACAATTCGAAGTTGAGGGTCAGCGGGAACAGCGGTACAAGGCTCAACTTGAGACAAGGTTCGGGTTGCAGAGTCTGTCAGGTATACGGGAAATGCGAAGGGAATGAATATGGCGGTCACGAATGCGAGGGTATGACGGATAACGGTGACGATGTGGCAGAATGAATGTGGGATATGGGGAAAGATGCAAGGGAGAAGCAGCCGCTGAATGCTGAGGAATTTGAGATTGAATTTCCGGCCTAGTGTGAAACAGTCAGGTCGTTGATTTTTAGGAGTCGGGGAACACGTACAGAAATGAATCCGATGACGAGAGCATGAGTCTGGCGATATATTTTCTGGATGAGACAAGTACGACAAAGGCACTCTAAAATATCCGCGTAAGTTCTGCTATTAAGTTCAAATCATGGGACCCGGACCAACCATTAGTGTTGAGAAAGTGGTTCGGAATATGTAGAAGATGATGCTAAGAAGCCCTAAGAAGACACGGAAGACCGGGAAATGATTAAGGTATTGGAGTGACGCTGGATCAACTGTCCAGTGCAACGCAGGCTTTCAGCTAGCGTTCAAAATAAAAGCACCCGTCAGGCCCACCTCTTAACACAACCTCCAACGCATTTAACAAACCGTTCTTCCAGCACGCTCCATATCCCTGGGCGTCACGAAGAAAGCTTTGCCTTAGCAAGAAGGCCGATCCATTGATCTTTTCCAATTCGCTGTGGGTTGTGGCTGTCAACTGTGTAATGGTATCGACGAGATTGGAGGCAGAGAAGGAAGCTTCGAGCTGAGTCTGGTGTAAGAAATGGGCGCTCTGGGTGGACGTTTCAAGAGCAAGTATGACTTGCGAGGCGGTGTCGGATATTTGGACAATCGACTGTGTCAAAGATGCAGTGGTCAGTGAGGGGCGGCGAAGCCGCAATTGGGGTGGCAAACCTGTTGCATGGTGGAGAAATCGTGTCCTAGATCAATCCACTGATTATGAAGTTGGTTCTGTTGACGGCTGGAGGTGAGTATTCGACAATCCAGAAACAAGAAATGAAGAAACTTGCGGCTAAACTCAGAGATTCTTGGTTTTGAGTCTGAGTGAGAGCAAATACAGCGTTGACATGGACTATCATGGAAGATTCAACAGTCCGTAGAAGCGACGCAAGAGCAAAGGCATGCTGTGAATAGAACAAAACATCGGTGACATGGGGGGATCACAATTGTGGGCACCGACCTGTTGGGAGATGTGGTCCAACGTGGAGTTAAACTGTTAAATGATGTAAGCCAGAGATCAAGGAGAAGGTGCAGGAGCGTTCACTTGAGTCATAGACCGCAAATGAACACCCTGGCTGCGTCTCTGAAATTCGGTGAGTGCGCTCCTGAAGGCTTCGAGGGTCTCAAAAATTAAGCTTCGGTTAGCGCCACAGTAATTGGATCGAAGGATTCAATCCTCACATCATCGAAGCTGCTTTCCAATCGTGACACCATGTCGCTGGATGCAACTTTGATACATCCAGAAGCAGCCTGCATGTCCATTAGAAGGGCTCGCATTTCCTAGTGGTGCAAAAAATCGAAAAAATCGTGTGATTGGTAGAAATTCGGTCATAGACAAAAAGGCTAACTGTTAAATGATTTTCCCAAGCGTGCATATTTGTTGCTGCTGACTTCTCGCGCACGAGAAGAAAGCGTAACAAGGCAATTTTTTCCAAGGTGGCGTTCTTGTATATGTCTTTGGCAGTGTCTAGTTGAGAATCAAAGGCGATCAAGATCAGAAGATTCCAAAGCAGACAAATATTACGCGCCAATATCATTCCACCTCCGAAAAGCAAAGCATAATTGGGCTGCGTGAATCAATGGATCAGAGCTTGTTCATTGATGGTGAGGACTGTGCTGTACTCACGGACTTCACGGAGATATCCTGAATAACTAGACCAGAATTGAGCACTGCGAGAGAGGGCACTGGAATCAATGAATTAGCGCGGTACTGTTAAGTGATTGAAGTCATTCATACTCGACACAATCGCCTTGCAGGTGGGAATGAGCAGGCGCATCAAAATTCGTGGAATCGAGAGAGAAGGAGGCGCATTCCAACGGTGGGGAGTGATGTCTTGCGGTCGCCAATTCGCAGAGTGTCATAGATATGGCAGCTTATACGGATACTCGATCATATTACTTATCAGAAGAAAAAAGCGTGTTACCCTTCACTCGTTCGTCCTCATTCATGTCCAGCTGCCCACAGCGACTACGGATGACACTAGCGCCTCGCCGAAAGCAATCAGACCTGCGGGAATATTTGTCGAGAGTGTCTTGAAACAAATGATGGTCATAACAGGAGAATTTACAATCATGTATATCCATTTCTGGCCTTACCATGACTGAGAAGAAGGGCCTGAACGTCATCTTCCGTTAGGCCTGCATCTTTTCAAGTTGTGTGTTCAGCAAACAAAACTTGAATGTTCTGAGCGCATATTCTCACCTTTACCATAATCTTGCGCAGAAACGGATAAAACGTCATCGGAAATGTTTGTGGCGGTGACCGATGTTTTCCGCGACCACGATAAAGCTCGACAACGTGAACACAGCAACAATTGGAGCACAAAGAATACGAGAGCCATGACAGTCAGAGACGATCGAACTTGAATGGACCGAAAAGGACTTCTGCTTACCTAATCAACCCATACGATCGACCCGCTCATGGATGCATATTATTATCATGTTATTATCATGTTATTATCATTGCATATGCATAGTACGGCGATGGCGACGTTGAACAATCCCGTGTGAAATACCCAACGGGTCGGCTTCAAGCCTTCCCTCCTTGCTTCCCTCTCCCCCAGCCTGTTCTACCGAACCCTGGATCTTCGTTTGAACCAATGTTGACCGTTCATCATCTGAACGATTCTCGCTCTCATCGTATATTATGGCTACTTGTACGCCGTAACCTTTGTTCGATTCTTGTCATTCTTAGTTTGACTTTTGGTTGACTTTTACAGGAAGAACTTGAAGTACCGTATGACATTAAGAAGTATTATCGTACACGGGGGTTGGCTCCCAAAGAGCTTCTTGCCGTCAACCCGCTCGGAAAGTCTCCCATCATCACAGATGGTGATATTACACTGGCGGAGAGTGGCGCTATTGTCGGTAGGTGTCTCATTTCTCAATTATCCTTCCCCACACAAGTTAACTTTCTGAGCAGAATACCTTATTGCCAAGTATGGGAAGGACAAAGCTCAACCCCCAGAGTCAGGATTCCTCGATAACCTGTACTGCAAGTGTTGCACCTTCGATTTTTGCTTCTCCGTTGAATTCTTCTCTGCGTTTCGTTGTAGTCACACACTACGCCGAGGGTTCTTTGATGCCTCTTCTGGTCCTAAAGTACATCTCCACTCTTGTCCCGAAAAACTCGCCGATTCTTCTTCGACCGATCGTGAATATGGTATTTGAACAACTTGACAAGCAGTTCGTCCAACCGGAACTCAAAAAACATAGTCAATTGGTGGGTACATCTCATCTCCACACGGCTTGTTATAAATTGACTGTCCAACAGCTCGAAGCGCACTTGACGAAGATGGGAGCGGGATGGTTTGCCGGTGGGGAGCAACTCACTTCAGCAGACTACATGATGTCATTCCCTTTGGAAGGCCTCGTTTCTGCAGATCCTCAGAATATTGGTCCGAAAGCGACCGAGTACGTCGAGAGAATTCAAGGGCGGTACGTCCATTTCCGATTCTTATAATATTTCCCTTCTAAATGAGTTATTACTTGCGTTGTGTTAGGCCGGCTTATAAGCGCGTAAGTCCCCGCTATTTAGTGTGCCCCAAATAGACTGATGCTTCTAATCTGGATAGGCCATTCTGAAAGGAGGAGAAAATGCATACGCAAACTTGTAGCTAGTATTTTTCACCAGGACTAGTGCTTCAAGCGACCTTAATTTCTCCACATTTGATCTCCGTGATTTCTCATTTGCCGCGTTATCCGATCTCTTAACCGGAGAGTCCTCTGACAGGCTGCGACGTCAGCTATACGTCAATTATTATTATACGAGTGTATACTATAGCCTGTCGCTTAGAAAGTCCATGGATACAGTGTGAAAAATACAAGGCAAGAAAATGAAAGAACGAAAACTGCAAAGCAAACATTAATGATTGGGAATACGGCTAATGCGAACAGAGCTAAACGATGGGAAGGTACCAAGCAGTCCAAAAGGATTATGTGGAGTATACGTTAGAACAAATGAACCACATACTAAATTAAATCTATCTGCTGAGCAGGTTCACGGAATTGCGAATGTCAACGGCGATCGGCTTCCCCCCTAGATTTTCTAGAGTTTGCAAGTCCTGCTTGAACCTTTTGCTCCCAATAAACATGACCTTCACCCTCCACCCACCCACCTGAGCGAGGGTCCCGTTCAAAGTCACCATCCCTGTATCCATATCGGTTCTGCAACAGCTTCAGGAGAGGATTGCGTAGTGCAGGATCCATGCGAACAGACTCCCCTGGATGATAGCTCCCGACGGAATGCCGAGCAAGACTCTCCTCGAAGAGTGCTTCCTCGTACGTGCAACCACAGTTGAGATGGCCAGCAGGAGCCATTCGTGGGGGATACGCTCGACGTTCCCGTCTCGAATCGTGCCAGGCACAGAGCGCGTTTCCAGCACGGTTGAGAGAGCAGAATTGTCGGACACGAGCGTCTGTGCGAGCCTTCCATGAGGCTTGGAAAGCGGCAGATGGTGGAGAGGTTGAGCACATGGCCGAGGGAAGACCACTGGCGGCTGAGGATGGCCCTCCGTGCCGTTGCCCATCATGCATTCCCCCAGCGACCTGGGACTCGAGTCCTTTTATTCGGTCGCGCGCTTGCTCATTCATGAGATCGAGGTCATGTACTCTTTTGCGAAGATGGCGAACTTCGCTTTCGAGTTTGTCTTGAGTAATGGAAGAAGTTGATCTATAATGAGATGGAGAACGAGTGGCAGGTGTGTTTTCTGTACTGAAGTGGGCGGAGCTCCCCGGCCTTGGCTGCATAGCCGGGTGGCCTCGTGGCGGCGGGAAATTTAAATGAGTGGGGTATGTCGACGGGAAACTGGGAGAAGGGGGGGAAAGGGATTCAGGAGAAGGATTATTACGATATGTTGAATTATAGTCGTGGTACAGTGAGGTCGTTACGTCGTTATATGTCATGGTACTGCCCTGTCCGGAAACCCCAGTGTAAGTCGTGTGATGGGGGACCATTGACATTGGTTGTGCTTGTGACTGCGGACTCGAAGCCCAAACCATGCCTGGATTCATATTCACATTGTACGGCTGGTCAGCTTTGTCAGGGGGCGAGCGAGAATGTCGAGAATGGGAAGAGACGTGAGCATCTCCCATCGCACCCGTCAGGCTTGATGTTATTATATTGGAGTTGGAGGACCCTGGTCGGTGTCCCGAACGATCGGAAGGCCGACCCACAAAAGAATGCTAGTTATTATAATCAGTATGACTAGCATGTGAAGGTTAAATCCACCCACAGGAGCAAATGCGTGATTGAGAGGGTAAGACAGCTGGTCTCCGTCCGAAGACCTTCGTTCTGCGGGCTGATTTGACTTGCCACCTTTACTTCCAGAAGGAGACCACGTTTCATAAGCTGGAATGGTAGCCATTTTCCCAGAGTCTTCTGAGCGAAAGCGATTCTCGCGTGGAAGGGAAGGATAAGGTCTGACTCTCTTGGATCCAGTCAACGAATTCGTCGAACGTCGTCGAGGAATGGATGGCGGCAGTGTAGAGTGAGGTGTCGATGGGGTAGTCAGAGGAGACGTTAGAGGGGATAACAAAGAGTGCGATGAGTCCGAGTAAGATTCCATTTTAATATCGACTGGAGCACTCGGAGGTTCATATTGAAGCCAGCTAAAGGACTGAGACTGAGACTGAGACTCGTGCATGGGCAGTGCAGATCACCGAAGGAAAGAAAGCGAGGTGGTTAGGGACCAAGGCAACAAACACACTCGGGTGGTAGAGCACGCTTTAAAGTGTGTTACTAGCTAGCTGCCTGGACGATGGATGGGTCAGTTGCGAAGACCTGGATCAAGGACGGACGTCGCGAGGGGAAACTTTAAACATAGGCCTCAACAGGCTGTACATCCGATTGATCACATCCCTCTTGGGCACTGAATCGTGTCAGTTAAGCGAGCCATTCAATCCAGTGTGGAGATCCTGATTAGGCAAATAGAGGACTTGTGTTTTGGGTGAGTAAACCCTTCCTGCCAGTGTAAGTTACTGTAACCACATTGGTGCCCTGACGAGATCGTGTCATATACAAAATAGGAAATTGTGTGGAGTAACGACACTAACCCTGACTTGACTGATTAGTACTTACCCCTCGTCCTACTACTATCTATGTAGCCTATAGGAATGATTGAATGTAGAATTGAACATAATGCATGAATTGAAAAATGTAGTCAGGCATGGTACTGAGCCATTTGTGCACCCTCCATGCGTGTGCTGATCACCACCACCATCTGCACATTGACCTTGACTATCTCCTGTATCTACTCTACAAGATTTGACCCATGCATGTGCCCAGAATCGGTATCTTCCTACTATCGAGATTTAATGATCGCCAGGTCCAGAACGGCTGGCAACCGTGGCTGCAACGGAGATAGGCAACTGGTAGCAATTTTAGTAGTTGCTTGCAAACGCGATTGCAACACTAATGGAGGTCTCGGTCGGAGGAACCCCAACCTTTTTGAAGCAAAGGAAGGAACGGAACGCCGACTCGAGGATTATAGATATATTTGTGCCGGATCCGAGCCCCCTCTACTAGCACCGCACTACCCGGTACATACTGCCATGGGAAGGAATCACAGGTCGCGGAGGCATAATATCCAAGTATATCATGCTCCACTTCCAGTCTTGTAATATTTTCCTGTGGGTGGTCGCACCAGTGTAATGGTGGAGTCTATTTCTGGCAAACGGATCATCAGTAGGGATGATGGGAACCTGGAACATTTTGGTCCGCTTACACGGCAATGACGCATGGGGTTGCCCTTCATTAATATTAATATTAGGAACAGACTTCGTCGCCTTGCCAACAGTGAACAATTGAGGATGTTTGGCTTTGTTTAGCTTGAAAATTGTGGAACATACACTGGCAAGATCGTAGGGTATTACTTGGGAGCGGAACGTATCCACCAACCGGAGGATAACGCAGAAAATTAACGCGTCAATCAGCTGGTGCTAATTGCCTAACTTTCTGACTCAACATCAACCATGAATTGCAATCCACGAAAACCGCAAGGAGCCGAACTGAGACAGGATCTCTGTTCGAATTTTTGTTTGCATCTATGTACGAGCTAAAAAATATGTGAAACATACGCGCTCAAACGTTCAAACGTGAAGTTTGCAATTTTGAATCACGAAATTCCCTCCCTGGATGAAGATTTTCCTACACAATAACCATGGGGGACCCAACCTCACGGGTCGGCCAGCTTGCCAGCTTTGTGTCCCCAGGCGTCACGAAAATTTGGGGGTTTATGTCTTCAAAGTCAAGTTGTGATTGGTCTGTAATCACAACAGGAGCAATTGCAGTGACTTTGACAACATTGTCGGGTAGTCGGCTCCATTCCTCTTTGGTTTGCCGGGGCCCTAATACGTTCGGATGGTGTAGTATATCAGGACCCACGACAACAGGCCCCGTACAGGCCCGTCAAGGTTCCTTAACACAATAATTAGTGACACTTTTCGCTTATGAGTTAACAGCCAAAGGTGTTTCATGTCTTTTCTATGGATCGGTGGGAAGACCTGGACCGGCTGGTACGAGAGGCGGAAATTGAGGGAACGAGCCTAACCACTGAAGCTAGCATACGTTTCGCATGTATCAAGGTTCATTTCTGTGGTTGTGGGATGGAAAAAAAAAAACGAAGTAAAACCCGGATAGACCGTGCAGCGCTTCGTAAAACTGAATAGAGCGTAGATAAGGTTTACGAGTCCTGTATCCTAGATATTATGTAACGTGCAGCAGTTTGACGTCAGGGGCGCTAACGCCAGAGGACCGGCAATTGTTCGACCGAGTGTCAATTCCGGCGAATAATATCGCGTGATGCTGAGTCAGCATACACAGCCAATGAATTCCCATTCATTTCCTGTTGATCAAACCCCCTCAAGATATTCTTATTGTAGTTTGACATACTCTAATGTTTCCCTTCAATACACTCAAGTCATATAATTATAACAAATCACAGCATGTGAATATCAAGTGAACAGAAGTCAAGTTTTTGTCAGAATATGGGTATTTTAGTCATCTTGCAAAATTACAGTGAATCCCCAGTGGATTTTTGGTGACTTTTCAATGACTTCTCAATATATTTTTAGACACCACAATGGCAGCATTGATGTCAAACCCAGGTACAGCAGTCACCAAAAATTCCACTAGATTGACTTTCAATGACTAAGGGCCTGTTTGACAACCCAGATTCTTTCAGATTCTTTAAGAATCCACTGCCAAAATTATCTAATTTTATAATATTTTAAGTTGATTGTTGGTTTCTTCCTACAATAGAATCCCCAAATGAACTCAATATAATAAAATCAGATTATTGGTATAATTTGGCAGTGGATTCTTCAAAGAATCTGAAGAATCTGGGTTGTCAAACAGGTAGTGAATGGCATGGGTTTCATGACCTGTGTGGGTTTTCATCATGGGTTGTTGTGGGTATGGGTAACTTGAATGTAACATCATGGTCACTCATATTTTGCAACAGCCTTCATCAGGGAAAATCCCCAGCTATGTAGCTGTCCCCATGAACTATTTGGGCTACATAGCTCTAGGCTTCACCTGTGTAGCACTGCATAGCCCAGGTAGCTCAGGTAGCAACAGTAGAACCTTGTGTAGACCAGGTAGCTTCAGGTAGGAGCCTCCAGCTCTATAGTAGTGCTACATAGCCAACCTAGATAGAGTCTGGCCTTGGGTAGCTTCCATAGCAGTACAGCAGTTCTATGTAGAGTGCACCCCAGCTGTAGCATGTGAAAGTTTTAAATCTTTATTTGGTTGTTAGTTGTTTTTCCCCAACTCCTAGAGGAGGGTTCTGAGAAGCAGAAACATGTCAAGGATCCCACCAAACAAAATTGCAGGACTTTGGACAACAGACACAAATAAACTTTTGAGGTAACTGTTGCCTATTCTGTTGGTCATGGGAAGCAATCATCTTCATTTTTGGGGCGTGTTTCATAGGTCAGATGAACAGTTTCCTTTGGATCATGATGTGCTCATGTGGAGCTTGCACTGCCTCGCTCAAGTATTGTCTTTCCCATCCTGCTCGTCATACTCCTGCTTTACAGTCTTTCTGTGCTTCCTGTTCTTTGCCTTATCTCATTAATTTCAGTGTGCTTGTTGTACTGGCCACCTCAAAATATTAAATGAGCTGTCCTCTGTTTTTGGGATCCACTGCTTGAAGGCTTTGCTTCTCGGTTTCTAGTGTTCAGGGCATCCACTGTTTGAAGACGCATGTTGAACTGCTGAACATTTTGGATGAAATCAAAACACTATTCACCCTGCAGAATACAGTGACAAACTTATTGATGGGTCATTAGTATTCATTGAGGTATACATAGAACTGTGAATATTTTTCTACTTTCTTTTATTCTAACACCTCCCTGTTCTTACGATTGCAAAAGCTGGTCAATCCCATCTGGCATTTCAACCAGAAGTACCAATCAAGGAAATGGCAGTTGCATATACCAGCTTATGCTGAAACAACCCCAAGTTCTTCCTTACCCTGAATTCAGTGACAACCCACCGTCTATATCCACTCCTGAACAAGTCCAACACAATGAAGCCAGCACTGACATTCCTAGTGCCCCCTCCACTTCCATAGCCATTGTCGAAAAGTGTAAACACTGTCTCAGTGATATTGATTTGTTGGGTCAACCCATGCTTTCTAAACCAACAAAAGCACCTACCCAAAGTACCAGAAGGGACAAAAAATCAAGCATTGCGAAAGAAAAACAGCTGGACTCAAACAGCAACCATGACGATGACATCAACATGCTCTGATCTTTAAATGTTTCATCAACAACAACAATCTCCCTTTCTACCCTCCCTTTCATTCTGCCTTCTTATATGTAATCTCATGCTCCCACCTGTAACCTTTCACTTACAACTTGTTTATGCTGCCACTTTCTTTTTTAACAGCTATGCATTGATTCCTAACTAGTACCACTATGACATGAATTCCAATTTACTCCTGTACTCTACTCCTACTAGTACTCTTGTACAACAATAATTATGTTCTATCCCCCCTGTTCTGTGTCTATCAACATCGAAAACAATTCATATAACAGGAGTCAGGGATTGGCACTTGCACCATTAATGATGCTTGGCTGTGGCATCTTAGAATGCTTAACTTGAGACAAACAAAAGCTTATATTTATGAAGTCAGGGATGAGTGATAAGATAAAATTGCACTGTCAGTGTACAATAATACAAAACTTGCAAAGTAGAGTCATATGGCATTGGGGGGTGGTTCATGAGCTTACACCCCTCACAATCCTCCATTTCTGCTGCCTCTGCCTTGCATGCTAGCTAATCTACATCCACATCCACCCTCCTCCATATTGTATCATGCTCCTCAGGCTCCCCTGCCACAAATGTCTTCATGCCCTTGCTCTCTGCTCATTGGGATAGTGGAGGGGTGTGGTGGGGTGTGTGGAGTTGATAAACACCCTTCATGCTCATTTGGAGAGTAGAGGGGCATGTCAGGGGTGGTGGGTTGATGAACACCCCTCCTGCTCATTTGGAGTGCAGGGGGAGGGGGGCATAGTAGGGGTGTGGGTGTTGATGAACACCCCTCATGCTTATTTGGAGAGCAGAGGGGCATGTGAGGTGTGTGGGGTTAAATGAAGGCCCTCATGCTTGTTTGGAGAGCAGAGGGGCAGTGGAAGGGATGTGTAGGGTCGATGAACACCCCTCATGCTCATTTGGATAGTGGAGGGGTGTGGTGGGGTTGAATGAAGGCCCTCACACTTGTTTGCAGAGCAGAGGGTGTGTGGGCACACTGCCATATGTACAGGCATTTTGGATGCATTCCTGTTCTCACTAAAGATCGTGATGAAGACGTAGAGGACTTCCTCAACCATGCTAGACAGCTGAGGTCCCTCATACACAGAATGGAGGAAGGCTCCAGAGAAATAACCAAGAAGGCTGAATCAATTGAGGATTGTGATAATGTGTCAGGGGACACCCGTTTCCAACCCTTTCCATCATGTTCTGCTGCCATGCATTGTTCTCTGATGTCGGACCCATATCATGCTGATGATGAGAAGTTGCAGTAAATCAGTAGAGGAAATATAAAACAAAATCCCCAAACCAATAAAACCACAATAATCCCAAGGTAATAACAGTGATGCAAGAGTAAGTTAAAAGATTCCCTAAGATCAGTTCTGAAACAAAAATGACTTGAAGATGAACAATAATGCACCAACAACGAAGGGTGCAAAGAAACTAGATTGCAAGATTGTATGCTCTATAACACAATCGGAATGATATTGGAGATGAGAACGATAGTGAGATTAAGTCTAGAAAGACTTGAGGATGATAATAAAATTCTGAGGATGATAGAAAATAAATCTGTATGATGGGGGAACTGGATTGCTTATTTTTCAAAGCTAAGTACATGAGTTTTTATAGGAGAAGGATGAGAAAATGGGGAAAATAAGACTAAACTAAGGGCCTGTTCTGATCCCCGGCCTAGCGTCTGCTTATGTGCTAAAATTAAAAGCAGACGCTCCGAGATCTCGGTACCTGCTTAATCAGCCATAAGCAGGGCTGATGGTGTGTTCGGTAACACCCTGCCTTACATTACGTTGGTTGTCACACTGCGTTTTTCCCTTATCGCAGCCATCTCCTGCCTGTATTCTCTGACCTCATGCTGGTCTCTCATAATATCTAGCCTAATTACACTGCCTACTAATTTTCACTGGTCCTACAATGTCTGGCAACAACTCACTGAACTCAAGTCGCGTC
>Ga0210402_10002254_pt1 | contig 18987 bp, 18 predicted proteins | sample IncBWC7MmetaG_FD_161055 | JGI IMG/M metagenome (GOLD analysis project Ga0210402, IMG submission 161055) | Forest soil microbial communities from Barre Woods Harvard Forest LTER site, Petersham, Massachusetts, United States - Inc-BW-C-7-M | ecosystem: Environmental > Terrestrial > Soil >... | reverse complement strand
AATTGCGACCTGGGCGAACTGCCCGAAGCCATTGCCGACGGCACCCAGGAAGCCCTCCTGCGCTCCATCACCTCCGCCAACGTCGCCTGCGGCGGTCACGCCGGCGACGCGCAAACCATGCGCACCACCATCGAGCAAGCTCTGCGCGCCGGCGTCGCGATAGGAGCACATCCCGGCTACCCCGACCGCGCCAATTTCGGCCGCCTCGAGATGAAAAACGAGTTGCAGATGCCGCTCGAAGCGCTAGCCGATTCCATCTGCGAGCAAGTCCGCGCATTAGCCAAAATTGCCGCCGCCTTCGGAACTCGCCTCGCACACGTGAAACCACACGGCGCTCTCTACAACCAGGCGGTCAAAGATCGCGCCCTAGCCGAAGCCATCGCAAGTGGAGTCGCGAAAGCTCTTACCGCGAAAGTTGGAAGGGTTGGAGTAGTTGCAGAAACCGGAAAAGCTGGTGAAGCTGGAAAAGTGGAGAGGGCTGGCGAAGCCATGGCAAGCCAGCCCCCTCTCCCACCGAACACGGAACACGGATCATCGAGCACCGAACACGGAACACGGAGCACGGAACACGAGGACGTCGTCCTGGTCGGCCTAGCCGGCTCCCCAATGCTCGACGTCTTTCGCCACGCAGGCTTTCCCGTCGCCGCCGAAGCCTTCGCCGATCGCCGTTACGAGCCCGACGGAACCTTGCGCTCACGCAAATTCGACGACGCGCTAATCCGCGACCCGGCCGAAGCCTCCCGCCAAGCGCTCAGTATCGCCGAGCGCGGCATCGTCACCGCGCACGGCGGCACCGAAGTGCAGCTCGTCGCCCAAACCATCTGTATCCACGGCGACACTCCGGGCGCACCGCAAATCGCCGCCGCCGTCGCCCGCTCCCTCCGCGACGCCGGTGTCGTACTCCGAGCTTTGTAGGGGCGCTTTAGCGTCCCTTTTTGGAGTGCGGGAGCCTTGCTCCCGCTTTCTACAGCCTCAACAACCAAGGCAACTATAAAAGCCGCAGCCGGGCTGCCGCAGTCGCAGTTCTGCGCACATCGTTTGACGAACCCGATCCGGATAGGTATCATTGATACATATCAACGGAGTGGACTCGCGATGAAACGCAAGAAGGCCAAAGTGTTTTGGACAGGCAGGAGCCAGGCGGTTCGTCTACCCAAGGAATTTCGCTTTGAGACGGACACCGTGCTGGTGCACCGCCAGGGGCGAGCGGTAGTCGTGGAGCCTGCGCACGAGTGGCCAGACGGATACGTCGAATCCTTTGCCGGAGTGCCGGACGACTTCGCCCGGCCGCCTCAAGGACGAGTCGAAAAGCGACGTTCCCTTCGATGAAATTCCTTCTCGACACCGACACTTGTATCTATGCACTCAAGCAGAATGCCGCTGTCTTGCAACGTTTGCTTGCTGAGAGCCCTCAAGACGTAGCGGTGAGCGTCATCACCGAAGCCGAGTTGCTCACCGGCGCTGCGAAAAGCTCCTCCGCAGCGAGGACACTCCAAAGGGTAGAGAATTTTCTTCGCCCTCTCGCAATCCTGGAATTTACATCGACCGATGCGGTCTCGTATGCGCAAATCCGAGCCAGGCTGGAACGCGCCGGCACGCCAATCGGTCCACTCGATACGTTGATCGCTGCTCAGGCTGTTGCTCGTAAACTCGTTGTGGTTTCCAATAATCAGCGCGAGTTTGCCCGCGTCCGCGGCCTCCAGGTTCAGAAATGGGCCGTCTAGCGCCGAACGGCGTCTTTTTTGTCACGCCCGCCAAGCTCTCAGCCTCGCCCAGCGCGGCATCGTCACCGCGCACGACGGCTCCGAAGTTCAACTCAAGGCGCACACCATCTGCATCCACGGCGACACTCCCGGCGCCCCGCAAATCGCCGACGCCGTCGCCCGTAGCCTCTGCGCCGCTGGGGTTCAGCTACGCCCGTTGGCTCAGGTGTCTTGATCATCCGCTACCATGGTGGCCGCGTTAGCCTTGCCGACGTGAGATTCATAAATTGTAGATTTATACTAGAAGTTACAGCATAGCCAGCTAGTTCCGCCCAAGAAAAATTGCTACTCGCTCTACTGGACTCTCCTGACCAGAAAATCGTACAGATTTCGAATTAAAAAACTAGGCCACAAGTTCGGACAGATATCCCACACCTTATCCGAAATTCCCACACCGCAAATTTCGTTCTTGATTCTTGAGCCCGATTGGTTGTATTTGTGCAACCGCTGAGTAATTAATATGGTTCGAATAAATCTGCTCGGACAGGAACCACCTAAACGGCGAAAGGGTCGGGGCTTGGTCCGGCCCTCGTTGGGACCCGCCGACCTTCCTGACCGTCGACCAAGTTTGCGGATGTTATCGGATGATGCGTTAAACGACGATGCGGCCGACCAACTGGGGTTCAGGCCGTTTGCGAATGCAGTTGCTGGCGTGATTGATAGTCCTCACACAGCCACGCCATTTGTGATGGCGATCAGTGCGAAATGGGGTGCCGGGAAGTCAACTCTTGGGAAGATGATACGCCGGCGACTCGTAGAAAAACCCGCGGCAAAAGGCTTCGCGCCTCATGTTACCTGCTGGTTTGACGCTTGGATGCATGATGACGCGCCCAGCCTGTCTACGTCGCTTGCAGCGGACGTGGCACAAGTCGCGAATGGTCACAGAGTTCTTTGGCGGCGAGTTTTGGCGCCCCTCCCATTTAGTCTCGCGACTCCTAGGTCTCGACGCGTCAGAAAAGGACTTCTCTATCTAGGTTTACTCGCAGCGTTAATTTCTATCGGAGTCGTCGTCTCGGTCCGCTTGGGGAACACGCTCTCGAGTGTCGTTAAGCTAGACCCGCAAGTCATCAAATCGCTTACAAGCATTCCTGGCGGGACTTACGTAACTGTTCTTGCTTTGGCCCTGGCATTACTCTTCAAAGCTGCTGTCTCCCTGCTGCCTATGGCCAGATCGGTGGCGGAATTCGTTAGAGATCCTCGTTCAGCGGCCACGACCGCCTCGATGAACGAGGTGAGATCTCAACTCGGAAAGCTCATAAAGGGTGCCACTCGAAAAGGTAATAGGTTTGTCGTTTTCATTGATGATTTGGATCGCTGCAGGCCGCCTCGTTCTGTCGACGTCTTGGAGGTCGTGAATCAGTTGCTCGATCATCAGGACGTAGTTGTAGTACTGATGGCCGATATGAAGGTCATAGCGAGAACAGCTGCTATCAGATACAAGAATGTCGTGGAGAGCGCAGGCACGGAGAAGACCGCTGTCGGGAGCGGTTCACTTGAAACATTTGGATGGGACTACCTTCAGAAGATAATTCAGTTGCAATTTGATTTGCCGGCCTACTCCGTTAAGGCTGTGCGCAGCATGATCGAAGCGTTGGCAAAAGAGGTCCCTGAAATTAAGGTTGAGTCTAGAATCAAAAACTTCGCAAAGCGAACTTACGGAGCGCTTCGATCGATTCTTAGATCGAGCTTGAGGATTGCGGGATCGCCCTTGGGGGTCGGATTGATATTCGGAGCGCTTTTAACGGGGGTACTTCGATCGCTTGAGTGGAAAATCGGACGGCCCGTGCCGCTCGGACGCTCATTTGTCTTGGCAGGAGTCGTTGGGACGATTCTAGGTGGCGTCAGCCGTGATGTTGTGAGCTGGGTTCGGACAGCACGGCGTCGCGCTGAGATCGATAGACGGATTCGCGACAGCATCGCGACAGGAGTCCGAGATTTCGCGCGAGTCGAAGCGGCGGTCAGATACCTCACACTCAGGGACAAGAACGACGTCGAGCTCAAAGGCCTTGTTAGAGAGCGCCTGCAGCGGTACCTCGAGGACGAATCTGAGCTACAAGTGGAAGCGGAGGACGAGGTTATGCGCCACTTAGAGCCCCTTCCTAGGCACGCAAAGCGTCTTCTGAACAGACTTAGGCTTCTACTTTTCGTCGCGCACGAGAGAAAAATGTTTGGTGGGGAGCCTGCGCTCACGCCTCGCCACGTCGGAAAATGGGCTGTCCTTTGCGAGCGATGGCCCGGGCTAGCCGTGTTAGTCAGCGAGGACCCTTCGATCATTCATGGGTTAGAAGATTTTGATCGATTTAATTTCGCAGTGGCCAAACTAGGCAGCCCATACACGAACGATAAGGGTCTGCGGCCGTTTTTTCTGGAGAATGGTACAGTTCGCCTGTCGCCAGTCATAGAGAGGATTGTTGAGTTCCGTCCGGCAAATGAAAAAATATAGCCGGATTACTCGAAATTCGCGGGCACTCGGAGAGACACAGGTCGGGGAGTCGGGGGACAGAAGTTAGAAGGACCGGGGAACAGGCGGGACGTTCTCCAAAGCTTTCGAACTCCGACGCCTCCAAACAAGAAGCACCATAAGCGTTCACCAGCCCCGCACAAAAAAACGGGACAGGCGATTCGCCTGTCCCGTAAACGTTTCCGGATACGATATATCTTATTGCTCGAACCCTTCCTGCATCACCGGGAATTGCAGCTTGGCCTTGGCCAGCGACTTCAGAACCATCGCTTCCGCCGACTCCGACGTAGTACTCCGCGCCGTCGCCATCTCGCTCACCAGCAAGTACTTGGCTCGTTCCAGCATCTTCTTTTCGCGGAAAGAGAGGGGCGGGTGGGCCATCCTTTTGACTTTGCTTTTGACTTTGACTTTTCCGGGGTGGCCCATCCCTTGCGGGTTTGCTGTCTGCAAGGGTGGGGCTGTTTTTCGCTAGCTCTTTTCCCTTGTGGCGGGCAGGTGGCCGACCGATAAACCAGCACCGTAAGATATCCTTTTGCACGCATAGTCGATATATAATTGGCTTATGGCAAAGCACGTCATCCACATTTCGGACGCGGATGCGGCGAGCGACTTCGCATCGCTGCTTGACCGCGTGCGTTCCGGCGCGGAAATCGTGATCGAACACGACGCGCGGCCCGTGGCCGTGCTGCATGCCGCCGAGCCGGTGCGCCGCAGCATTTCGGAGTGCATCGCTCTCCTTCCGGAAGACTCAACGGCCACCATCGATGCGGACTTTGCCAAAGATGTAGAAGCAGCCGTCGAAAGCCATCGCGAACCGCTCAACCCACCGGCATGGGACTAATCCTCGACTCTAGCGTGCTCGTTACCGCCGAGCGTCAGGGCCAGAACGCCCGGCAGATGCTCACCTCCGTCGCCCAAAGAGTCACCGAAACTGAAATCGCCATCAGTGTGGTTACCCTGATCGAACTGGCGCACGGAGCGGCCCGCGCGAATACTTCCGAACGAAAAGCAAAGCGGCAAAAGTTCATCGAAGAACTGCAAACAGCAATGCCCATTCATCCCGTCACTGTCCCGCTAGCTCTTCGTGCAGGAAAAATCGATGGAGAGAACCGAGCGCGAGGAGTGCAAGTCGCTCTTCCCGATCTGCTCATCGGCGTAACCGCTCTCGAACTCGGCTACAGCGTTGGCACCGCCAATCTCCGCGACTTCCAGCGAGTGCCTGGCCTGACGGTCGTGCAACTCTAGCCACAATCGCGGTACGTGCAGGACGGCTTCTGGGCCGAAACAGCGTAACGTTCACACGGACCACGCCGTACACAAATAAAAAAGGACAGGCGATTCGCCTGTCCCGTAAACGTTTCCGGATACGATATATCTTATTGCTCGAACCCTTCCTGCATCACCGGGAACTGCAGCTTGGCCTTGGCCAGCGACTTCAAGACCATCGCTTCCGCCGACTCCGACGTGGTACTCCGCGCCGTCGCCATCTCGCTCACCAGCAAGTACTTGGCGCGTTCCAACATTTTCTTTTCGCGGAAAGAAAGCGGTTTGCTGCGGCTCAGGGAGCAGAGACTCTTGAGGACCACCGCAACTTCCAGCAGGGAACCGGTCCGCATGCGCTCCGAATTCTCTTTGAAGCGATGCTTCCAATCATGATGGCAGTTTAATTTGCCCGTTTCCAAAAACCCAAGCACCTTGGTCGTGTCATTCGAACGCATTACCGATCGCAACCCAACGCTTTCCGCATTGGTCTGCGGAACCATCACTCGCAGGTCGCTTGAAACAATACGAATCATGAAATATCTTTCGGTCTTTCCGTTCAACACCCCGTAATTTATCTGTTCGATGACTCCAACACCATGGTTCGGATACACAACCTTGTCGCCGATTTTGTAATCCATGATTGCGGATGCCCCCTTGAGGTACTGAAATCAGTGTAGGAACTTGTGCGCTGAGAGTCAAGATATATCGTTTGAAATGAGAAGGTTAGGGCGAGTCTCATTTTGCTTTGGCATCAAAATTGCCCCTCTTTGGTAACGGTACCACCTCCTACTCGCAACTTCGCCTATACTGCTTCCATGCGATTCATCGTTCTGGACACTGCCGACGCCCGCGGAAGCGTCGCGCTTTTCGATGACGGCAAACTTGTTCGCCTCGAATCCCATTCGACCGACGAGGACTATTCCAGTTGGCTGCTCCCCGCAGTCCGCCGAGTGCTTGCTCCCTCCGGCCTAAGTAACTCTGAACCCGCCAGCCTAAGTCTTTCTGAACTGGCCAGCCTAAGTCTCTCTAAACTGGATGGTTACGCCGTTTGCGCCGGACCCGGCTCATTCACCGGGCTGCGCGTTGGACTGACCACAGTAAAGGCTTGGTCCGAAATTTACGGCAAGCCCATCGCCGCCGTTTCTCGCTTGGAGGCCCTTACCGCCAGTCGACCGGCCGAACCACAGATTTCCGAGGCGTTCGTAGCCGCGTGCTTTGACGCCCGCCGCGGACAGCTTTTTGCCGCTTTTTACCAAAAATCGCCCGTCGGCTTCACGTTAATTGGGGAAGAGACAGTCATTCCACCAGCGGAGTTCATTCGACGGGTTGCCACCGCGGCCGCCGACAATCCTGTCCGCTGGCGCACGCCCGACCCGCAATTGCTCCAAGCCATCCCCGAATGGCAGCGACTCATCGAAAACGGACACGTCCTCGACCCGATCGCGCCCCCATTTGCCGAACGGCTAGGCTGGGTCGCCCATCGCAAATTCACCACCGGCCAAGTGACCGACGCCATTTCGCTCGACGCCAACTACGTCCGCCGCTCCGACGCCGAGCTTTTCTGGAAAGACAATCGTTCCGCCGTAAAGGCGTGATTTTTCATCAACGTATGCCAACCGATTCGAATCATCCAAACCCCGCGACTGATTCGAATCAACACCGAATCGTCCGCGAAGCGAGGCCCGCCGATAAAGAGCAAATCAAACGCATCCTAGATGAAGCAAATCTAACCCCATTCGAATCAACCGATCCGTCAGGCGCCGCCCCAAACCAAACAGCCTCCAACCACGTTCACATTTGCGAGGTCGACGGGGAAGTGCGAGCCGTCCTTCAATGGCGTCAAGTCGGTACCGAAGCAGAAATCTTCGACGTCGCCGTAGAAACAACCCACCGCCGCCGCGGTATTGCCAGTTTTCTCTTGGAATCCGTTTTAAATACGGCAAAGGCCGAAGGCGCAAAAGAAATCTACCTGGAAGTCCGCGAATCAAACGCCGCCGCGCTTTCGCTCTACAAAAAATTCGGCTTCTCCGTCACCGGCAGCCGTTCGAACTACTACCGCGACCCAACCGAAGCCGCATTACTCCTCCGCCTGGAATTTACAGGCTAGTACCAAAATACCTGTGGTTCCCTCTTGACTCCGCATTCACACAGCGTTAACTTTTGCCCAAGTCGAGCATCTTCCCGAATTCCATGCTCGGCTGTTTTTGGCAGTACACAATTTAATCTGCTTCACGGAGGAGGAACGCATGGCCGCAATCCAGCGGAACCCTCGGGACATACTCCTCGATACCAACGCCGACTATCAGCGTTTGTTCGAGCAGCACGAAAAGTACGATTCAGAGTTGCAGCGCATCCTCAGAGAACCCTACCTCAGTTCGGAAGACCTCCTCGAAGAAATTAAGCTCAAGAAGATGAAGTTACATTGCAAAGACGAGATGGAGCGGATTGCCGCGCGTATCCAACGATCGCGCGCGCAAGCTTCGTAAAGTTTCGCGCGCGCCGCGCTTCGCCAAAAACTTCTTACAATCCATCGAGGCGGTGAATTGTCTTTGCTGAGGGAGCCGCTTCGGCAAGATTTTCCTGCAGTCCACTGAGCCGTTCGAATTGTCTTTTTCGCCCGAGCCGCCGGCGCGGTTCGAACGGCAGCTTCCGCAGCCGTTCTGCGCCAGCGCTGTGGTATCTTCAGTAGCGCATGGTCAAAGAAGGATATTATTTCGGCGTTCCACCGCTGCTGCTCGGCGGACTGGCCGTCATTTTTCATTGGTGGATCGTGGGTGCCGTGCTGGTCGCCTTCGGGCTATTTTGTTTTTCTTTTTTCCGCGACCCGGAGCGCCAAATCTCTGCTGACCCCGGCGTCATCGTTTCTCCCGCCGACGGCCGCGTCGTCGTGATCACCGACGAAGAAAACGCCGGCCGTCCCGGCACCCGCATCAGTATTTTCCTGGCCATCTGGAACGTGCACGTCAATCGATCGCCAGCCGCCGGCGTAATCACCAAAGTGGACTATCGCCCGGGAAAATTTCTGGCCGCATGGGATGCCAAAGCTTCCACGCAAAATGAACAAAACATTTTCACGCTGGCCACGCAACACGGAAATATCGAATTCAAGCAGATTGCCGGTCTGATTGCCCGCCGCGTCGTTTCCTGGAAAAAGCCGCAGGAGACCGTCGCCATCGGCGAACGCATCGGCCTTGTTCGTTTCGGCTCACGCGTAGACCTTTGGGTTCCGCAAGGCTCGGCGCTTCTGGTAAAAGTAGGAGACAATGTCAGCGGCGGTTCCACCGTCCTGGCTCGCTGGCCCGCCAGCAGCGCGGAATCGTCCAGCACAGCTACCTTCGTAACGGCGGAGAGGCAACCGTGAGCATGGCCGAAGTCGAACAAAGCGAAATCCCGTTCGAAGGCGATCGTCCGCGCACCAAAGCCCGCGCCAGATTGCGCCGCGGCATTTTCCTCCTCCCTGCAATGATGACTTCCGCGAACCTGCTTTGCGGATACTACGCAGTGGTCGCCGCGCTGATGGGCACTCCCGAGGATTTCAATCACGCCGCAAAAGCCATCGGTATCGCCATCGTTTTTGATTCACTCGACGGGCGCGTAGCGCGCATGACCGGCACCAACACCGAGTTTGGTGTGCAGTTCGATTCGCTGGCGGACGTCGTCAGCTTCGGCGTTGCCCCCGCTGTGCTTGCTTACGCCTGGGGCGTGCGCAGCGTTGCCAATCTTGTTCCTTGGGTGGGCCGTTTTGGCTGGCTATGTTGCCTGGCTTTTTTGCTGTGCTGCGCTTGGCGCTTGGCGCGCTTTAATGTGCAAGGCATGGCTCCTGGCGGTTCAAAATATTTCGTTGGAATGCCCACGCCGGCTGCCGCAGGCGTCATCGCTTCCATAGTCCATGCGTTTCGAAAGGACGGACCTCTGGGTGTAGGTGGACCGTTGCTCGACACCTACTGGTCCGTTGCGTGGCTTTTGCTCGCTGTGGCTTTAGCTGGATTAATGACCAGCAAGATTCGGTTTTACAGCTTTAAGGATTTGCCTTGGGGCAAGAAACAACCCGGATTTCTCATATTGCTGTTGGCGATTATAGGCGCCGTAATCTGGAATTTTTCTGAGTGGGCGTTGCTGACGATTGCGTGCAGTTACGCAATCGCTGGCGTCACTTTGCATGTCGTTCGGTTCACGCGCCAGCGCATGAGTCCCCGCACGGCCACTCCCTGATCGATGGCCACTCCCTTGGAATCGCGGCGAATCGTCATTGCGGGGGCGTCCTCTCTGATTGGCGCGGAATTGAAATCCCTTCTCGAAGAAAGCCGTTTCGCGGCTTCCGATTTTCGGCTGGTCGACGAAGAGCCGCTTGCCGGAATTCTTACCGAAGCCGGCGGCGAACCCGTGGTCATTCAACCGGTCGAAGAAGACAGCTTCAGCAAGGCATGGATCGTTTTCTTCACCGGCTCTTCGGAATTTACAAAGCGCAATCTCGATCTTGCCGGGCGCAGCGGCGCGCGCGTCATTGATCTGTCAGGCGAAGTCGCGAGCCGCGCCAACGCGCACAGCTGGCTCCCAAAATTTGGCGACGCGGGCAGCACCACGCCGAGCAAAGACGCGAAACTCTTCGCAGTTCCTTCGGCGCCCGCGGAAATCATCGGTCGCCTAGCGCTGGCGTTAAATTCGCTGAAACTTGCTTCTCTCAGCGCCGTCGCGTTTCAGCCCGTCTCCTCCAGCGCCGGAAAGGCCGGCATCGAAGAACTCGAGGCGCAGACCGGACAATTGCTGACATTCCAGCCGCTCGGCAAGGAAGTTTTCGACACGCAAGTTGCTTTCACCATGCTCGATCGCTTCGGCGAAGCCAGCCGTCACAAATTGCACGCCGCACTCGAAATTTTGCGCGCCGAAGTTCGCTCCGTCCTGCCCGAAGCCATTCGAACTCCTGCGATTCAATTGCTGCACGCTCCGGTTTATTACGGAACCACCGTCAGCGCCTGCGCAGTTCTGAATGCCGAAACTGACGCAGCGGCCATCGCCAAAGCCTGCGCCGCCGCCGGCTTCACCATCACCAGCGAAGACGCCGCGCCCGGCAACATCAGTTCCGCCGGCGAAACGACAATTCAACTCGCCCCACCGAAATCCGATCCTTCGAGCCCCGGCACCTGGTGGTTCTGGGCCTCCGCCGACAATCTGCGCTTGTCCGCGGCAAACGCGGTAAAATTGGCTGAGAAATTACTCGAATGAACCGCGCATCGTTCGTCACATTTTTACTGGGCTCGGCCGTCCTCTCCGGCTGCGGCTATCACGTCGCTGGCCGTGACGACGCTCTGCCGAAAACCATTCACGTCATCGCTGTCCCTGCCATCGAAAATAAGACCTCCAGCTATCGCATCGAGCAGCGCTTGACCGCCGCCACAATCCACGAATTCCTGGTGCGCACCAATTACAAGGCTGTTTCCTCTCCGGAAAGCGGCGACGCGGTCTTGCGCGGCAAAGTTCTCATTCTCGAAGCGGTCCCGCTGATCTTTGTCAGCACTCCGGCCACCGCCACCACCCCGGCGATCACTCGCGCCACCACCATGCTGGTCACCATGAAGTGCGAAGTGACACTCACCGAAGCCGCCACCCAGAAAGTCCTGTATCACAGCGACAATTTTGTATTTCGCAACGAATACGAAATTTCCAGCGACGTAAAAAGTTTCTTCGAAGAACAAGATCCCGCACTCGACCGTATGGCGCAGGATTTCGCCAAGCGCCTGGTCGCCGCGGTTACGGAGAATTTCTGATGCCGGGCATTTCTTCAGACGAACTACTGGCGCGGCTGAAAAAAGCGAAGGCCGTCCCCTGCATTCTGCTGCTCGGCGAAGAGCCTTACTTGCGCGACAGTTGCCGCGCGATGCTGATTGAGCAGTACGTTCCTGAAGCCGCGCGCACCTGGGCGGTCTCTAGATTTTCTGCGGAACGCGGCGACATCCAACCCGCTCTCGATCAGGCCCAAACCTTGCCGATGCTCTCGCCACAGCAAGTTGTCTTCATCGAAGACGCCGAAGCCATCGAAGAGTTTGCGGATAAGCGGCGCGAACAGGCCGTCGAGCAATTGGAATCGTATCTCGCGGACGCCGCTCCGTTTACGGTGCTGGTGTTAGAGGCCGCGCATCTTGACCAACGGATGCGGCTGGCAAAGCTCCTCACGGAAAAGGCGCTGGTCGTGCAGGTTGGTTTGGGTGAAGACCCGGACCAGCGCAACGCCGCCGCAGTTTCCCTGGCGCGAACCCTCGCGAAAGAGCAGGGCGTTGAATTCGAATCGGGCGCCGCCGAAGATTTGGCGGAATGTGTCGCCGCCGACCTGCAACGCCTGAAAACCGAAATTGAAAAACTTTCAACTTACGCCGGCGATCGTAAAATGATTCGCCGCGAAGACATCTCTCTGATGGTCATTTCCGAACGCGCCGCCACCGTCTGGGAAATGGCCGACATGCTGGCGTCCCGCCAGCCAAAACGCGCGCTGGATTTTCTCAGCCGTCTGCTCAGGGATGGTGAAGAGCCGCTGCAAATTCTCGGGGCAATGGCCTGGATGTTTCGCAAGCTGGTGGAAGCTAGCGAAGTGAAGGGCGCGGTGAACGGGTGGCAAGCAGCTCGCGCTCTGCAAATGCGTCCCGAACAAGCCGAACTTGCCGTGCAAAATTCCCGCAAGATCTCAAAGCCGCGTCTGCTGTCCGGTCTCCGCGCCCTGCAACGCGCCGACGATCGCCTCAAACGCGGCAGCGAAGACGCTCGCGCCGTCATGGAATTCCTGATTGCCGAACTCACCGCCCCTGAAGCGAAAGCAGCCTGTCGGTAGTCGTTGCTGTGATGCGAAAGCTCGAGGTGCGGACAACGTGGCGCACAGGCAAGATTGCCTTTGCCACTGCCATGAAGGAAAGGGCGCAGCAGTGCTGCGCCCCTACAAAATCAGGCCTCGCGATCTCAACGTCTGCCATCGCTTCGCATCGAAATGGTCGCCCTAAAACAAGACAGACCGGACATTTGCCCGGTCTGTCTCACAGAGAAAGTTCTGCTATTTATCGCTTACCACTTAAAACTGTCTTACTTCGCCGCCTTGGCCTTCAATCCATTGAAAGCCAGCGTCAGGCGCGACTTGTAGCGGTTCGCGGTATTTTCATGCAGCACGTTCTTGGTGATGGCCTGGTCAATCGCCGAAAGCGTTGGGTTCAGCAAGTTGCCCGCCGCGGTCACATCGCCCGCCGAAATCGCTGTCCGCAGCTTCTTCATTGCCGTGCGCACCCGCGTCCGGTTGGCCCGGTTCACTTCCGCACGTTGAATGGATTGCGCCGCGCGCTTTATTACTGACTTTTTCTTCTTCTTTATTTTGGTAGCCTGTCCTTGCGCCATCTAGCTAATGCTCCTTTTGCGTATCGCTCAAACATTTAAGTTTAGGCGAGGGTTCGAGCTCTGTCAAATTAGAGCCTGAATCGGTAGTGGGCCAGTTTGAATTTTCCCTTATTGTGTCACGGACCAAGAAAATTCAAACTGACTCACTACCCCTGAATCCCGAGGCAAAGTGACTTTGATAGCGAACGACCATAAACCGGCGGTGCCGCACGCCGACAAGCGCGGCGAGTTGATGCTGCTGATCAATTCGCGCCATCCGATTTTGAGCATCGAGACTTCGGAAGAAGAGCGCGTCGAACAGTTGCTCTTTGAAGTCGCCACGCAGCTCAACGTTCCGCTCTTTACCTGGAGCGTGACCACCGGCCTCGCTCGTTTTCACGGCGCGCCAATCTACAATTCCGACTCACCGGAGGCGGCGCTTTCCAATATGTCGGTCGTCGAAGGCGATGCCATTTTCCTGCTCAAGGATTTTGCCCGCTATTGCGACAATGACAAGGTCTGCCGCCGCCTGCGCGAGCTCGCCGAGAAATTCCGCACCGCTCGCCGCTCGATCGTAATCACTGCTGGCTCCATCCAGTTGCCGCCGGAACTTTCCGGGGAAGCCGCGCCGTTCCAACTGGGTCTTCCGTCGAATGAAGAGCTGCTCGCCGGCGTCAAACAGACTCTCGCGGACTTGAATCGCGAGAGCCACGTTCCGATCACGCTCGATCTTCCCGGCATGCAACAGCTCGCCAAAAATCTCGCCGGGTTGCCTTTCGCCGAAGCGATGCGCACGTTGCGGCTTTGCGTTCTGGAACAGAATAAGGCCGACGCTTCGCTACTCGATACCGTGCTCGACGCCAAAAGGGAAGTGCTGCGCGGGGACGGCTTGCTGGAAACGGTTCGGAGGGACGCTTCGTTTGGCGATATCGCCGGACTTGACCGGCTGCGCGAATGGCTGGCAAAACGAAAAAGCGCGCTGACCGCGGAAGGCCAGAAATTCGGACTGGTTCCGCCTAAAGGGATTTTGATTACCGGCGTGCAAGGATGTGGCAAAAGCCTAGCGGCCAAATCCATTGCCGGAGAATGGGGATTCGAACTGGCGCGGCTCGATGCCGGAGCGCTGTACGACAAATTTATCGGCGAAAGCGAAAAGCGTTTGCGCAAAGCGCTGGACCTGGCGCAGAAAATGTCGCCGCTGGTCTTATGGATTGATGAAGTGGAAAAGGCTTTTGCGTCAGCTGGTTCCAGCGGTGATGCCGATGCTGGCCTTTCGCAACGCTTGCTAGCAACACTTTTGACCTGGATGCAAGATCGCGAGAGCGGCGTCTTTCTCGCCGCGACTTCCAACAATATTTCCGCATTGCCGCCGGAAATGCTGCGCAAGGGCCGCTTCGACGAAATATTTTTTGTGGATTTGCCGAATCCCGCGGCACGCGCGGCGCTCTTCGCCTTACATTTGAAAAAGCGCAGCCGCGACGCCGGCCAATTCGATCTACAGAAACTTTCTGCGGCCAGCGACGGTTTCTCAGGCGCCGAAATCGAACAGGCCATCGCCAGCGGCCTCTACAGCGCTTTCGCCGCCAAACAGCAGCTCAGCACCGACATCCTGCTTAACGAATTGAAATCCACCCAGCCGCTGAGCGTTACCCGCTCCGAAGATATCGCCGCCATCCGCGAATGGGCCCGCACCCGCGCCGTCTCCGCCGATTAGGCTACTTTGCCTTGTGTAGCAGCGGCTTTACGCCGCTGCGTTTTTTTTTTCAACGGCGGGATAAACCCGCCGCTACACAAATCGCTCGACGTGCCTGAAATCCCATCTCGCAGTACACTCTTGCCGCCGGTTATCGCACTCTCTCGGAGGTTCGAAATGCACGGATCGATAAAAGTCGCGGTGCTCGCGACGATGTTCCTTGGTTTAGTCATTCCCGCACGCGCCCAAACGTCCGACGCGACGCCGCTCGCCAAACAGGTCGGCAATCTGGAAGAAAAACTGGCCCGCGACGAAAAGACGCTGCAGGACTGGCCAAACCTTGCGCGCTACCACGAAGCAAATGGCGTGCTGGCCGCGCCTGCCAAAGACGAAGCGCGCGTCGTCTTCATGGGTGATTCGATCACCGACATGTGGGCGCAAGCGCAATTCGGCGGATTCTTTCCCGGCAAGCCGTACATCGACCGCGGCATCAGCGGGCAAACCACGCCGCAGATGTTGATTCGCTTCCGGCCAGACGTGATCGCCTTGCAGCCGCGAGTCGTTGTGATTCTGGCTGGCACCAACGACATCGCCGGCAACACCGGGCCGATGACTCTCGACTCAATTGAAGAAAATCTTGCTTCGATGTCCGATCTCGCCCACGCCAACGGAATCGGCGTAGTGTTTGCTTCGGTTCTTCCGGTGCACGACGCCGGTCGCCGGCCAAACGGCACACCGATTGTAATAACGGCTGGTCGTCCGCCGGAAAAAATCCTGGCACTCAACGAATGGATCAAGAATTACGCCGCGAAACACGGCGATACCTATCTAGATTATTTCGCCGCCATGGTTGACGACCACGGCTTCCTGAAAAAAGAACTCAGCGAAGACGGCCTGCATCCCAATAAAGCCGGATACGATGTGATGGCTCCGCTGGCCGAAAAAGCCGTCGCCACAGCGCTCAAGAATAAATAGCTTTCTTCGCATTCACGGCGTGCCACAACTTTTTCGCCGGCCACACAAACGACTGATGTAGAATTCAGCCGTTTTGGGTGGTGTCAGTGCCCAAATCTGTCACAACCCTACGCGCCGCTTTCCGTAGCGATAAACGTCCGCAGCAAGGAGACTCCATGCACCAGCGCACTTCCAACAACGGTTTTCTGACGACTGCCAACTCTTTCGGCAAAATCTGCGTCTGTCTCCTTCTCCTGCTCGCCGCCAATGCCTTACCCAGCCTGGCACAATCCGGCGCGCCTCTCCTCCTGCGTGATCCGTCCATTAGCAAAACGCAGATCGCTTTCGCCTACGCGGGGAGCATCTGGACCGCCAACCGCGACGCCAGCAACGTCCGCAGGCTCACCTCCGGCGGCCACGAATCCAGGCCTGTCTTTTCTCCAGATGGTTCGCTGATCGCGTTTACCGGCGAATATGACGGCACTCGCAGCGTCTATGTGCTCCCCGCCGCTGGCGGCGAACCGCGCCGCCTCACCTACCATCCCCGCGATTATGCGGCGGTGGGCTGGACGCCCGACGGAAAGCGCATTCTCTTCGTCACCGGCCGCACCGCGTTCGCCGGCGGCGTCATTCAACTCTTCACCGTTCCCGTGGAAGGCGGATTCGCCACGCCGGTGCCGCTGGTGCGCGCATCTCAGGGCTCGTTCTCGCCCGACGCCTCGCGCATCGCTTACGTGTTCAACATCCAATGGCAGCAGGCTTGGAAGCGCTACCGTGGCGGCCAGACGATGGCCATCTGGCTCGCCAGCCTCGCCGACTCCGCGGTTCAATCCACTATCCCTCGCGAAAACTCCAACGACTTCGACCCTATGTGGGTGGGCGACACCATCTATTTCCTTTCTGATCGCAACGGCCCCACCACTCTCTTCGCTTATGACGTGAACTCCAAGCAAGTGAAGCAACTCGTGAAAAATGACGGCCTCGACATTAAGTCTGCCGCGGCCACCTCCGACGCCATCATCTACGAACAGTTTGGCTCGCTCCATCTGTTCGATCCCGCCTCCGGCCGCGAACGCGCTCTCGATATTCATCCGGTCGCCGATCTGGCCGAGGTTCGACCGCACTTTCGGAAAATTGAAGTGGCTCGCATTCAGGCCGCGGTGATTTCTCCAACTGGCGCGCGCGCTGCGTTCGCCGCGCGAGGCGAAATCTTCACGGTGCCAGCGGAAAAAGGCGACGTTCGCGACATTACTAACACCACTGACATCGTGGAACGCGATCCCGCGTGGTCGCCCGACGGCAAATCCATCGCCTATTTTTCCGACGAATCCGGCGAGTACGCTTTGCACATCCGCGACCAGAACGGCTTGGGCCAAGTCCGCAAAATCGATCTCGGCAAACCGCCCACGTTCTTCTACACGCCCAAGTGGTCGCCGGATTCCAAAAAAATTGCGTACACCGACAAGCGCCTCAACGTCTGGTACATAGACCTCGACAAGAAGACGCCCGTCCGGATCGACTCCGATACTTACACCGACCCAGCGCATGGCTTACAGGTCACCTGGTCACCGGACAGCCGCTGGATTGCCTACACTAAACAATTGAAGAGTCATTTGCACGCCGTTTTTGCCTATTCGATCGAACAGAATAAGTCCTATCAGCTTACTGATGGCATGAGCGACGCGCTCTATCCCGCCTTCGACAGAGAAGGCAAGTATCTCTACTTCACCGCCAGCACGGATGCCGCACTCAACAGCGGTTGGCTCGACATGACCAGCTTGCAACGCCCAGTTACCCGCAGCGTCTACGTCATGGTCCTCAAGAAGGACGAAGTGTCGCCGCTCGCTCCGGAAAGCGACGAGGAAAAAGGTAAAGAAGCGAAAGACGAGAAAGACAAGAAAGCGGACACGGACAAAGACAAACAGAAAGACAAAGAAAAGGACAAAGACGCTGACAAGTCCAAAGAAACCGCGCCCGCGAAAGTGGATATCGACCTGGAAAACATCAGCCAGCGCGTTCTCGCTTTGCCGATTCCGCCGCACAACTACTACGGTCTTTACGCCGGAAAGGCTGGTGTCCTCTTTCTTATCGAAGGTCCCGCGGTCGACCCAATCGAGTTTGACGAATTTGGCCCAGGCACCAAAATCCACAAATTCGAAATGAAAACCCGCAAGACCGACCAAATTCTCGACGGCGTCACCAGCTTCGACCTTTCTTTCGACGGCGAAAAAATTCTTTACGCCAAGCAAAGCCAATGGGCCATCGGTCCCGCCTCCAAGCCGCCCGACGGACCGCCGCAGCCCGGACAGGGCGGCCCGCTGAAACTCGACGCCATGGAGGCTTACGTCGATCCGCGCGCCGAATGGAAGCACATGTACTACCAGGTGTGGCGCGACGAGCGCGATTTTCTCTACGATCCCAATCTCCATGGCCTTGATCTTGATACTGTCACCAAGCGCTACGCCCCTTTCCTGGACCACATCGCCACCCGCGATGACCTCAACTATCTCTTTATCGAAATGCTCGGCGACATCACTGTTGGCCACATGTTTGTTGGCGGTGGAGACCTTCCCGAATCCAAGCACGTGAAAGCCGGACTACTGGGCGCCGACTATTCCATCGAGAATGGCCGCTACCGTTTCGTTCTTGTCTACAATGGCGAAAACTGGAATCCCAAATTGCGTGCTCCACTCACCCAACCCGGCGTCAACGTAAAGGCTGGCGAATATCTCCTCGCCGTGAACGGCCGCGAAGTTCGCCCGCCTGCCGACGTCTACAGCTTCTTCGAAGAAACTGCCGGTAAGCAGGTCATCCTGAAAGTTGGCGCGAACCCTGACGGCGCCGGCTCCCGCGACGTCACCGTGGTTCCGGTGGACGACGAAACTGGCCTGCGCAATTACGCCTGGATCGAAGGCAACCGCCGCAAGGTGGACGAACTCACGGGCGGCCGTGTGGCTTACGTCTATCTGCCCGACACCTATGCCGGCGGCTACACCAACTTCAATCGCTACTACTTTGCGCAAGTTGGTAAGGAAGCCGCCATCATCGATGAGCGCTACAACGGCGGCGGCGACATCGCCGACTACGTCATCGATTATCTGCGCCGTCCGCTGCTCAGCTATTGGTACATGCGTGAGGGCAACAACATCACTACGCCACAGGAAGCCATCTTCGGACCCAAGGTCATGATCACCAACGAAATGGCCGGCTCCGGTGGTGACGCGTTGCCGTGGATGTTCCGCCGCACCAAGCTCGGCCCACTTGTTGGCAAGCGCACCTGGGGCGGGCTCGTCGGCCACTACACCAATCCCGGCGATCTGCTTGACGGCGGATTCACCGGCACGCCCAACCTCGCGTTTTACAGTCCCGACGGAGTCTGGGACGTGGAAAATCACGGTGTACCGCCCGACATCGAAGTTGAACTCGACCCGAAAGCCGCGCGTTCCGGCCACGATTCGCAACTCGAGAAAGCAGTCGAAGTGGTCATGGATCTCCCGAAGAAA
>Ga0210402_10002253_pt1 | contig 18987 bp, 14 predicted proteins | sample IncBWC7MmetaG_FD_161055 | JGI IMG/M metagenome (GOLD analysis project Ga0210402, IMG submission 161055) | Forest soil microbial communities from Barre Woods Harvard Forest LTER site, Petersham, Massachusetts, United States - Inc-BW-C-7-M | ecosystem: Environmental > Terrestrial > Soil >... | reverse complement strand
GGCTGGCACATGGACTGGAGCTGGCAATGATGGCGGCGCGACGCTTGTTTCGGGAGTGGTCGCCGGTCTTGCAGGTGGAGCGCCAGGCGGGCGTGGCGAGCCTACGGAAGAAGAACTTCTCGGGATTCTTGGAGCGCTGACGAGTTTCGGCAATGTCGGCGCCGGGCAAGGCGGCATGTCCGCGGCGGGGGCGTTTCAGTCGCAGGTGGCACAGCTTCCGGGCCGCGCACAAGACACTTTGAAACAGGCACTGGCGGCTTTGGCGGCCCAAGCGCCGGACGCCAGGCCGGATGAGTCCGTGCTCGTGAAACTAGCGGAACACCTGGCGATTCGCTTCGCATTGGAGCGGTTCGAACGCGGCGAAGTGAAAGTCAATGCAGTTCGCCAAATGCTTGACCGCATGAACCAGGAAATCGAGAACCTGAGAAAGATTCTCGGCGCTCACGAAGACAAGATGACCGAAGCGGGCATCCTGGCCGAGTCGCATCGCGAGATTCTGGATAAACAGTTTTGGGCCGCGGTGCCGGACAGCGGCAAACGCGCCGTTTTGCTATCGGGAGAGGCTTGGTGCATTCCGCCTCGGAACGTCCAGTCGTATGTCGGCGAGTTGATCGAGCACGGGAACATCGCGGAGGCCATCAGTATCCTTCAGAATTATGCGGCTTGCGCGGACAGCGAAGAGGCCGATGCGCGGAAGAAAACCGCGGTCGGACTTTCCGAAATGGCCGAGCTGTACGCCAAGGCCGATCCAAAATTGCTCGGCGAAGCGCTGCGACACCTGGGGCTACGGCTCAGCGTGGAGCAGGATTCGGAACTGCAGGGTTTAGTGAGCGCGGCTTTCGTGCGCCTGAGCCAGGAAGCAGCCACCAGTCGGCAGTTTCCGGCGATGGAGCAGGCGCTGGACCTCATTGCAGGGGTCGAATCGCAAAGGCCGGGAATCGCGCGCACGTTGCGCGGAAAAATGGGAATTGAAGAGCGCGTGCCGGAGTTCGTCGAGGAAGCGCTGAAGGCGCGCCAGGTGGCCGCGGGGCTGACCAATGTTTTGAAATTGCTGCCGCAAACGACCATGGAACAATTGTCGGCGCGCTTCAATCGTTGCAGCCTGCGCGATGACTCCGAGCATGTGGCGAATCTGGCGGCGGACCTGGGCGAAGAAGGTGTGCAATATTTACGAAGCACCGTGCGCGGCGGACCGATCGCCGAAGCCGTGGACATGGCCGGGCTGCTGAGCAGGCTTGATCCGGAATCGGTGATGGTCTATCTGCCGGGCCGGATGAAAGACTTTCCGCGGTCCTCGCAAGATCGAATTGTGCGTCAGATTTCCGCGAGCGGAGCGGTAAGGCGATGCCAGATTTTGCTGGAATTGCTGGATCACGTGGACCCGCTGGTCACGCCGCTGGTGATCGATGAGATTGGCGTTACCGCGGATCGCGAGGCGCTTGGCAAATTGCTGACCATCGCTGATGGCGACTTGCCTACCGGTGGCGGGCCGTACCTGCGCGTCAAGGCCATCGAAGCGCTGGGGAGAATTCAGGCTCCGGAATCGGCGAGCACCTTGAAGAGGCTGGTCGAAGCGAAGAAAGTATTCAGATGGGTCGAGCCGCAGGAATTGCGTATTGCCGCATTGCAGGCGCTCGAGAAAATCGACCCGGCATGGGTCCTCAACTATCTGCCCGCCAGTGGAATTGAGAAGGAAGACTTCACGCTCGCGCCGCTGGATATTCCGATGACGTCGAAATTTGTGCGCCAACGCCGGCATACGCGCGTGCGACTGAAGAAGAGCGTCCGGGCGGTGTGCACCAACCTCAAAGAAGGCTGCTCCATGGAGATCAAAACCGCCAGCCTAACCGGAGGCGTGGCCACTCTAAGCCGCCACCTGGTGCCCGGAACGCAGGTGCAATTGAAACTGCAGGTGGGCATGAGAGCCTTGCAGGCCACCGCGCTGATGCGCGATTCCCGCGCACAGGACATGGCTTTCGAAATCGTCGATATGAGCCTGGACGAGCGCAGCAAGTACCGCCGCATGCTGGCTGGAAATCTCACCAACAGTCCAGCGAATCAGGGCCCCGCCGAAAACGACGTCATTCCCGTGCCCTCCGGCGTTGCTGTTTCAAGGTAATACCCTGTTTCGCTTCACCGATCGACAATCTTGTTTTCTGGTTATAGCCCAAGCCGGCAAAGAATCAGTTGTCGGACAAGGCACTGCACAATTGGTGCGAAAATCCCCGGTCTTGCAGGATTTGATGACCTAGCATCCTCTCCAACGAGCTCCCAGCTTGCTGGCACGGTCCGCGAAAGACTGGCCACTCTCCACAAGCCCCCACTTTCACGAAGAGCTTTCCCTTACTTCAGATCCAGCTTCCACGCGCTCCGTCCGTGGGTGGCGGCGTAGAGCACACGCTGGGACGTATTGATGGAAAGGCTGGAGACCTCGACCATAGGCAAGCCTTTTGAGGCCGTGTGCCAGTGGCCGGTTTTGGCGTCGCGACGCAGCACCCCGAAATCGGTGCCGACGAAAAGGTCCCCGGTAGCGTCATCCCGCACCATGGTGTTGATCGGCAGGTCTCCGAGCGAGCCGTCGCCGGTGCCGTCGAGCAGGGTGAAGGTGGCAAATGCGGAAACGCCGTCCCATGTGACCTCGAATACGTGGCCCGGGACTGCAGATTGCGTGGCTGGGTGGACCGAGTTGTACCCGCCGTAGGAGACCCATCCGTGGTTCGGGTTGGCCGGATCAATCACAATCCCGGAGATAAAGCGCACGGGTGTCGTGTTGTGGGCAACGAGCGCGTCGGAAACCTCGGATTCGCTGGCGGTTGATGGGTCCGCCGCATCCGCGCCCTTGAAGATGTAGACGCGGCCACTTGCTGTGCCCGCCCAAAGCGTTCCGGTGTCGCCGCTTGTGCGCGCAACCCAAGACACGGTTCCGCCGGTCAACCGGCGGTTGCCCAGGTGCACCCAGTCGCCGCACTTACCTGAACCGGTAAAGGGACCAAACTCGTTGCAGTTACCAGCCAGAAAGGTGGGATCGCCCCCGTTGTCGGTAGTGCGCCAGACCCACTGCAGGCCGGCGAACATGGTGCCGCCGCGGTCAGCACGCGGGTCAGCGATGATGGGCATGTAAAAGCGGACACTCTCGCGCGACTTGCGCAGTGGGTCGCTGATGAAAAACCATTGGAAGGGATCGCCACCGGCAAGATTGATGTCCGTGCTGCTGCTGAAGTAGGTGTGGAAACGGTTCGTAGGGTTGCTGGCGTCAAAGCCGGAGAGGCCGCCATCGCCGCCTACGCTCTCGAACCAGACCTTGGGCGAGCCTTCGAATTGGAACGTGCCGTTGTCCTGCGTTCCTCCCTGCAACTCACCGCGCGGATTGCTCGGATTGATCGACAAGTTCTGGAACTGTAGGGTGACCAGACCGGCGTTCAGGCTTATGTTGTGGGTCGGCACCGCCGAAAGGAGACGCTGGCAAGTGAGGACTTGGTCGGGTGGACCGACGCGGGCCGCGCAAGTATTCGAGATCGAAGCGTACACCCCACTGGAGCGGACAAGACCACCGTCAGAACCTTCGAACCAGACGTCCGGGTTGCCCGGCGCGAATGCAAAAGCATGCTGGTCGGGATGGATGGCCGTGGTTTGCGACAAGTAGTCGGGACTGGTGGGATCGGGCGTTTGTGCGTCGAACGTGAGGTCCGTGAAAGTAACGTTGTTGTTGTTGGGGTCGGGCTCACCGGCAGTCGTGGAGCGGAGAACTGCACGGGCGTTGGAGAGACTGTAAGCCTCTCCGTAGCTATAGGATCCAATGACGAAGACGGTGTCCGGACGATGGGCCGGCGTGTAGATACCAATGTCATACCAGCACTGGCCGGTGCAGAAATCGAAGGTGGCGTAACCGGGGTCTCCGACCATGGAGCTGGTCAGTCTCTTCCAGCCGCCCGGTGCCGGCGGTTGGCCGCCCGGCACGACGAGGGTCTCCTCGGCAATCAATGCGGCCGCCGGACGCTTTGCATCGTCGATCCGCCAGACCTGACTGAAATCCGTCTGGGGCGGTGGGAAGCCCGCGAACGCACCGGTTGCGCCCGTCGCTGCGTAGATGCGCATCTTTCCGCTTGGCAGTTCGGTCACAGCAAAGTCGGTACGATCCGAACCGACGTTGGCCTGATTTTGGCTGAAGAAAATCTGGGTGAAGGCGCCGCCATTGTCAGCCTGCCAACTGCGCCAGATACCGACGTCAGTGGCCGCCGCGTAGATGATGGTGTGGTCATCTGGATCCAACTGAACCTTGTCGACCCCCCAAGAGGTGATGCAGGGGCCGCCAAACGGGGCACAGGAGTTTCCGCCCCCGTTCCAAATCTGGGTGAAGGTTTCCCCGCCGTCGGTGGTCTTGTAAAGGCCTGGAGCCGCGAGGTTCGCCGCGATCACGCCCCCCGCAGTGGCGCTGATGCCACGAACGCCGAGAGTGGTGGCAACGTAAAACGTCCCCCGGCTGGTCGGGTCGAACACGATGTCGGAGATCGAGAGGTTGTTGAAGCCGTCAGAAACCGTTACCGGTCCACTCGGCCCGGAGAAGGTGAGTGTGGACGACAAGTGCTCCCAGTCTTCCCCTCCATCTCTGCTGCGGTAGAGGCCCAGGCCTGCGGCCGAGTCCGCCGACGCATTGGGCTCGCCAGTGCCTGCATAGATCACGTCAGGATTTCGCGGGTCGACGGCGATCGTACCGATAGCGTTAGTGGCAAAGCTGTTGGACGTGAAGCGCCACTTTGGCTCGCTTGAGAAGGGCCGGTCGGTGCGCCAGATGCCGCCGCCAGCGGCTCCCACGTAGAGACGGCAGGCGCGGTCTTCGTCCTCGCGAGATTCCTCCGCATGGCGAATACCGCAGCGCGGGTCGATGGCGAGTGCCGAAATGCGTCCGGAAGCCACATAGGGTGCGTTGGTCCTGCTGGTGGCCGAGGGATAGATAGCACTGAACGGGCCGACCGAAGTCCAACGATGCCCCGTCTCGGAGTCGCTGTCATTAAAGCCGTCAATGCGGGCCGTCTCCTGTCGTCCGATGGCCGCGCCTTCAAGCATCAGCCCCTCGCCGGGAAACGCTCGCGTGCTCGCCTTCTCGGACTCCAGCGCACGTGGACCCTCCATATTGGAGAGGCTGGGAGTAGCGCGCTGGTAATTCCGCTCGATCCGCTTGGGCGTTTGCCCGAACGCCCTATGCTCCTCTATATCTTCGTCAGCAGTCATCCAGTGCGGGAGAACTTTCAGATTTGTGGCGTGGCGCGTCGCGGTTGCCGCTGCCCTGGGCCGCACGGGGCCGTTGTTATGAGACACTGCGCTGCGACTCCATGAGATCAGAGCTACGAGGACGCATAGTAGATATGCTGTCGATAAAAAGCGGCGCATTGAAACCCCTCCATCAGCTTTGAACGTGGTTAATCCGCGCGGGTCGCACAGGAGTCTACAACGGTATCGATAGTAGTCAATCTGAAAGTTCTTGTGCTAATGCCGTGCCCAGGCCGCGAGGAAATTGCTCTCTCCGCCTGCTCCGTCGCCGGTTTGCAACGGATAGCATCCTCGTCCGTAGAATTACGCATGGGATCCTGCGTATCGAGCTGGCCACTATTGCTACCGCTATAACTCAACCTTGCCCGCCCAAAAGTTGTGTCCATGATCCAAGGTCAGGTCTAACGTTGCCAGAATCGCGCATGCGGTGCTGAATTCGTCGTAACCCGAGCATCATCGCTCGAAATCACCTACAAACCCGCTTGCTGCTGCGGCGCGAAAATGAAAAAGCCTTATAACGCCCCAGTCTTGCGAACACTCAATGCTGACGAACGTGTCAGTTACACAAATGCAGATCAGGATTTGTTTCCATAGCCTACTCGGAACTTGAAGGCAAACCGTGCGGGACTACGTGACTGGTTTCATATTCGGAATGGTCTGTCTCCTGATTGGCGCAGCGCTTCTCTACGATGCGGTTTCAGTCAGAGAACCGATGCAAACCGAAACCATCGATGGGGCCGCCGTTATAGCAGTGACTGGAAGTTTCAGAAGAGGTCTCGTCTGTTGCCGTCTCACCTATATTCTCTAGCCGATGTCTTATAGAGGATCCCCGAAGGCACCGCGTGCCGAGTGACGAGTGGCGAGAAAAGGACGAGGGGATTCGGGAGCCGGGAAGATTTCTGATGTTGATGTGATCTTCTTTCACTTACCGCTCGCCACTGGGTGGTCTTTGGCGTTATATTGCGGGCCTCGCAGGGACGCCGCTTTCTCTGCGGATCAGGAACCGGCATGGCCAAGACTGCCGTCACAGAGCAAATCACTCACCGCTGGTACGCGCGTCCCGTGCTCTTCGTTGCTGACGTGAACCGTGCACTTCGGTTCTACGTCGACATGCTCGGCTTCGAGAAGACTTGGCATGAGGGCGACGGCGCGGGCGGGGTCTGCCAAGTCAATCGCGCGGGATGCGAGATTATCCTTTGCGAGGATGACACGCGCAGAGACAAGGCGCGCTTGTTCGTGGCACTGAACGTCGACGGACTCGCCGCGTTTCGCCGTGAAATCGTCGAGCGCTCGGTCCCGATCGAGAAGTCCTGGTGGGGTTACGACGTGATCAAGATCGTCGATCCCGACGGAAATGAGTTGTTGTTTCCCGCGGCCGAGTAGATTGTAGAGGCCGGGCTTCAGCCCGGCTCCTTGTCACGTCTCCAATCATCACGGCCAAACGATCAACATCACAGGAACATCAGAATACTTCCCGTCTGTTCCGATTCCCCCTTCTGAACACACACCGGGTTCTAAGATGCCACCGCATCCCCGGCGAGGGCTCGAACCGCCTTAAGCTGGGGACGCAGCAGCAAATAGAATGCGACGACGTGCGTGATCATCAGCGCGGGCACGTAGATGATCGGGATCGCGTATGTGGCGCCCAACTGCCCGGCCAGCGCAGGAAGGCCAACCTGGATGGCGTGGTAATAGTCGAGGATGAGATCGACTATCCCCACGAGATTGAAGGCCACCACGAATAGCCAAAAGAGCGGACGTATCCTTACCGTGAGAAGCGCCAGCATGGCCAGGACCCCGGTTGCCAGGTCCCAGTAGGCGGCGAACGTGGCGAAGCCAGCGGCAGGCAGATTCGGGCCGACGACGCCTGGAAGAATAAAGACTAGCCCGAAGAAGCGGAAGCTGTGCAGCGTAGCGATGGCGCGTAGCGCTGCGACCAGATCCATCGACTTGAGCCAGGGCAGGATGTACACCACGAAGCAAAGCAGCCACGCGATATAACCTAGAATGAGATGCAGATTGAATATGATTTCCGGTGACATTTTGGCCTCCTATCGGTTTGAGTTCACTTATTGGCCGGGCTATCTCTCAACAGCATCCCGAGCGGCAAGAGTGGCCCGACCGGAATGAATTGCTCGTCCACGAGGTTTTCCTTCGAGAGAGGCAGGCTTTCGATGAGGGCCCGCGCCTCCGCTACGTCCTTGCAGTTCAGTAAGAAGATGACGCCCCGGCCGTCGCCGCGCGTGAACCACTGCTGAATCTTGCCGTCGAGATACAGGGGAACGGTGGCACGGATTTCGGCGGGCATGATTTTCATGATTTGCTCGACAGTAACCCCCGGTTTTGGCGTAAGGATCGTCAGCACGCCAGTGATCTTGGGCTGCGGTGGTGTGGACTGGCCTTGCGCCATGGGCGCCAGGACTGTCCCGAGCGCCAGCAGCAGGTAGAACATTTCAATCTTCATTGTTCAGCTCCTTTTGATTCCGCGGAATTTGGATCTTGCGTGGTACCAACGGGTACCACGCTGCTGGTTTAGACGCTCGGCAGGAGAAAAGGTTACGCCACAGTATGAAGAAAGTGGTACTATACGGTACCAGAGCCGGCAAGGAGAGCGTGATGGCCACGGCATCGATGTCAAAACGCCGCCAGAAAGGCGGCGACGAAACCGCGGTGCGCGAGCGCATCCTCGATGCGGCCTTTGCGTCGTTCATGAAGAGCGGATACGCAACGGCCAGCACGCTGGAGATTGCAACGCGCGCGCGCGTTTCGAAGCGAGAGCTTTACGCGTTGGTTGGCAACAAACACGAAATGCTGATCGCCTGCATAAGCAAGCGCGCCAAACGATTTGACGTGCCCGCTGACCTGCCCGTACTGCGCGATCGCGAGACCCTGGAGCAGATCCTGACTTCTTTCGGGACCAAGTTCGTCCGCGAGGTAAGCGATCCCACGGTCATTGCGGTATTCCGGCTGGCGATCGGCGAGGCGGTCCAGGCCCCCGAAGTGGGCCGTACGCTCAACTCTATCGGGCGCGAAGCAAGCCGCGCCGCGCTGCGTAAGATCATGGCCCAGGCCCAGGCGTCCGGGCTGCTCGCAGGGCGTCCTGCCGAACTTGCCGAGCAGTTCGCCGGGCTGCTTTGGCGCGATTTAATGGTCAGCCTGCTGCTCGGCGTCGTCGAGCGGCCGAACCCCCGCGAAATCGCGCGACGTGCCCGCGACGCCGCAGCCGCCTTCTTGCAACTTCATCCGCTACCGAAGGATCCGTGGATTCTCGCGGATTCGCAGAAAATTTAGAAGAAAATGTGGCGTGCAAAGGTAACATAGCTTCGCCGAGCGCGCAGTTTTCCTGAAACGTTCCGGGTGGCTCTGGCGTTCTCTCCTTCAGAGTTTGTGAAGGAGGGGCGCTATGTTACGCAGTGGGATGATAGTGGTGGTCGCGGTTCTAGCGGCGGTCCTGATTGGATGGAAGGGCCGGGCGAGCCAAGCGCTGTCGCAACAGGCGCCGCAAGCTGCCGCGCCGCGAGCCGCCAAGGCGCCGTCCAATCAGGAAATCAATGATGCCTTCGTTCAGAAGATTTCCCAACAGATTGCCGGGCACGAGCAGGAGCCTTCCGGACAGGTATTCAAGAATATCCAAGTCGATTTCCTGAAGAAGGTTCCGGCTGGGCGATTCCTCCTCATCATGAATCAGGGATACAGCCAGGCGCTGGGCGTGAACTGCAAGCATTGTCATGTAGAAGACGATTTCTCGAGAGACGACTTGCGGCCCAAGCGGTGCGCTCGCGATATGGCGCTGATGCACTTTGATATCAATCAACGGCTCGCGAAAATGCAAAACCTCGAACCAAATCCCAACGGGCACTTCATCAACTGCTCGACGTGCCACCACGGACAAATTGATCCCATGGCGCAGCCGAACTGATGCGCAGGGCACTCTTTCCATGTAGGGTGCCGGGCGACAGACGGGAAGTTTCCCCTACTCTGAAAGTCTCCAATCATTTGGACCCAACGATCGATATCACATGAACATCAGAAACCGTCCCGTCTGTCCCTCGATTTTCTCGATTTCTGCACAAGATGGCATGAAACCTGCCTACCAGTCCATGTTTGCGGCGTTATCCATCGCATGCGTAAGGCATGCGACCAGATTCTCCTGACGCCGTATGGTGAGAAGTTCGTCGAACAACGACTTCATCTTAGGATCGCTCAGACCGACGGCGACCTTCACTTTCTCGGACCACTCCGCGCCCGCCAAGTCTGCAATCTCAGCACCTGTCTTCAGTTTGCCACGCAGGATGGCAACGTGGATGAGTACGTGTTCGGTCCAACTGAAAAATGCTTCAATCGCAGCGACCCCTAGCCACCCAGCCTCCTGCCTTAACGTGAAGGACGGGAATGAGTACGTCTTAATCGTCGTTCCACTCTCAAGAGTCTTCTCAGCTTGCTCTACATCGTCCTTGCGACTTCTGCCGCAGCGGCCTTTGCCCGAAATTGGTCTCGCAGGTATTCGTAGCGGTTTAGGAGCCAAGCACTATTGTTCGTTACATTCAACTTTGAGCCGTCGACGGCCTGGCTTGCGAGGTGGTCAAAGAATGGAGTCGCAAACTTCACCCCTCTCGAGACCGCCTTCACAATCTGCTCAGCTACCAATTCGGCTTGGGTGGTGGACGTCGAGAATATGCCGAGCCCCATTTTTCTGTGCTCGATCCACGCGATATTGCCCTCATAGTCAACGGGAATGGTCCAAGCGACTTTCTCCCAACGTCCTCCGTAACGGAACTTCAGCAACTCCACGAGTAAGAAGTAAACCAAGTAGTACGGCGGTAACTTATGTGCCGGTTTTGATTTTTTCTTGGTTCGACTCTTGTTCATCAATATCCCTCGTCCTCTTTCTTGGCTCTTCCGCATCGCACCAGTTACAATAGATTGTTTGCATCGGCGGTAAGAAAGCAGCCCTTGCGAACGTAGTTCTAGTGACTGTCAGGAGTCGGCCAGCCACCCATGGATGTAGCCAAGGTTGTAGACAAAGTTGTCGCTCGATTTATCGGCACCAAGCACGAGCGCGACATCAAAAAAGTAATGCCGGTCATCGCGGACATCAACGCGCGCGAAGCCGAAGTGCAGGCGCTCAGCGATGAAGGGCTGAAAACGCGTTTTGCGGAGCTGCGGGCTCAAGTGCATGAGCAATTGAAGGACGCTGATCCGGCGGAGCCCGCTTACAAACAGCAACTGCAACAAGCGCTGGAACCGGCCATCGTGCCGGCGTTTGCGTTAGTGCGCGAGGCGGGCCGGCGCTTCCTGAACATGCGGCACTTCGATGTGCAGCTCATCGGCGGCATCGTTCTCCACGAAGGCAAAATCTCGGAGATGAAGACGGGCGAAGGCAAAACGCTCGTCGCCACGCTTCCTGCGGTTCTGAATGCGCTGGCAGGGCGCGGTGTCCACGTCGTCACCGTGAACGATTACCTGGCGCGGCGCGACGCGGAATGGATGAGTCCGCTCTACAAGGCGCTGGGATTGAGCGTCGGCGTGATCGTTCACGATCTTGATGACGAGCAGCGCCGCGCGGCTTATGGCGCGGACATTACTTACGGCACCAACAACGAATTCGGTTTCGACTATTTGCGCGACAATATGAAGTACGACCTGGCGCAGTGCGTGCAGCGCGGGCACCAATTCGCCATCGTCGACGAAGTGGATTCCATCCTCATCGACGAAGCGCGCACGCCGCTGATCATTTCGGGACCATCGGAAGAGTCCACCGACAAGTACGCCAAGATCGATAAAATTATTCCCAAGCTGATTCAGGACATTGATTACACGCTGGATGAAAAGCACCGCACGGCGACACTGACGGAAGAGGGATTCGCCAAGTGCGAACGCCTGCTTTCGCTGACGAATATGTCCGATCCGGCGAATATCGACATCATGCACCACGTCTACCAGGCGTTGCGTGCTCACACGCTTTACAAAAATGACGTGGACTACGTGGTGAAAGACGGCGAAGTGATTATCGTCGATGAATTCACAGGCCGCCAAATGCCGGGGCGCCGCTGGTCCGACGGTTTGCATCAGGCGGTGGAAGCCAAGGAAGGCGTAAAAATCGAGCGCGAAAATCAGACCCTCGCGACGATTACTTTTCAGAATTATTTCCGCATGTACAAGAAGCTTTCGGGCATGACCGGTACGGCAGAAACGGAAGCGGCGGAGTTCGGCAAGATTTACAACCTGGACGTCACTGTCATTCCCACGAACCGCCACCTGATCCGCATTGAAGCTGCGGACGTCGTCTACCGCACGGAGAAAGAAAAATTCGAAGCAGTGGTCAACGGCATCCTGCAGGAAGACAACTCTCTCGCGAATGGCATCCGGCAATACCACGAACGCGGTCAGCCGGTCCTCGTGGGCACCATCTCCATTGAAAAATCGGAAGCGATCGCGGAGTTGCTGAAAAAAGGCGGCGTTCCGCACCAGGTGCTGAACGCCAAGCAGCACGAGCGCGAATCGCGCGTCGTGGCGCAAGCGGGACGCAAAGGCGCAGTCACCGTGGCAACCAACATGGCCGGCCGCGGTACGGACATTTTGCTCGGCGGAAATCCCGAGCAGATGACGCGCGATCATTTTCTGAAAAACAAGCTGGCGATGCCCTACGCCGCGGCTCCGGCGGTGATCCCCGCGGATTCTGGAAATGGCAACAATCCGCAGCCAACAATTCCGATGGTGCTTTTCCAGCACGAAGGAAAAATTTTTCAAGTGCCCGCCGATCAGTGGAAGCCGGTGATCGAGCAATTTACACAGCAGTGCAAAGCAGAACACGATGAAGTTGTCGCGCTGGGCGGATTGCACATTCTCGGCACGGAACGCCACGAAGCGCGGCGAATCGACAACCAGTTGCGTGGCCGCGCGGGACGCCAGGGCGATCCGGGCTCTTCGCGATTTTTCCTTTCGCTGGAAGATGATTTGATGCGCATTTTCGGCGGCGAGCGCGTGAAGGCGCTGATGTTTCGCTTGGGCATGACCGAGGGCGTGCCGATCGAATCGAGAATGATTTCGAATCGCATCGAAAATGCCCAAAAGTCAGTAGAAGCCCAAAACTTCGACGCCCGCAAACATTTGCTTGAGTACGACGACGTGATGAACAAGCAGCGCGAGACGATTTACGCGATTCGGCGCTCGGCGCTGGAAGGCAAGGACCAGCGCGACTACGTTTTGGGAATTGCGGAAGACGTGATACGCGAACTGGCCGAAACATTCTGCCCGCGCGAGCAGCATCCCGATCAGTGGAATGCCACGCAGTTCCTGGCGGAGAGCAACGCGCAATTTGGCATCGATATAAAGGCGGCCGGGGCTGATCCTGCGACGTTGAGTCACGACCAGCTTTCGAATGCGGCGGCAGAAGCCGTCCAGAAACGTTACGAGGAAAAAGAAAAACAGTTTGGCGCGGACCTGATGCGCTGGCTGGAGCGACGCATTATTCTCGACGTGGTGGATTCGCAGTGGAAAGATCATTTGCTTTCTCTCGACCATTTGAAAGAGGGCATCGGGCTGCGCGGCTATGCGCAAAAAGATCCGATTGTCGAGTTCAAGAAAGAGGCGTTCACGTTGTTTGAAGACATGATGGCGCGCATCGATAACGAAACGATCCGCTATTTGTTTCACATTCAGGTGCAGCAGGGCGAGCAACCGCCTTCGGGGGGCGCACCACAGCCTTCGTCACCGACGCAGCCAACGCGTCCACGTGCCGATGCCGTCGCGGCGAGCGCTGCTGCGGCGCGCGCCAACGAGCCGCAACATTTACCCGCCGTCGCGCGGGAAATCGAGCGGCGCCAGCAACGTCAGCAAAAGGATTTGCAGTATCAGACGGGGCCGGCGCAGGCGGAACCGCCGAAACCTGTGAAGGTTGGGGCAAAAGTGGGGCGCAACGATCCTTGCCCTTGCGGGTCGGGGAAAAAATACAAGAAATGCCACGGCGCAAACGCCTGAGTAGGGCAGACATACTTGTCTGTCCCGAATTTGCGGAAGCCGTTTGCGGAAATTTATTTGTGATCGATTGAGGGGAGGACAGGCAAGAATGCCTGTCCCACCAAAGAGGAAGCAAATGCCACCAGGGCCAGCACCTATGCAGCAGCCGGAACGCCAGCCGATTCCGGGCGTGAAGAATCTCGTCGCTGTCGCCAGCGGCAAGGGCGGCGTCGGCAAGACCACCGTCGCCGTGAATCTCGCGCTGGCGCTGTCGAAACTCGGGCACAAAGTGGGTTTGCTCGACGCCGACGTCTACGGGCCGAATGTGCCGATTATGCTGGGCGCGACGCAGCAGCCGGAGGCTACCGCGGACAAGCACATTATTCCGGTGCAAGCGCAAGGGCTGAAGATGATTTCCATGGGGCTGCTGAATCCTGGCGACAAGCCGATGATTTGGCGCGGGCCGATGCTGCACAGCGTGATCACGCAATTTTTGCGCAGCGTGGAGTGGGGCGAGCTGGATTATTTGATCATCGATCTTCCGCCGGGCACGGGCGATGTGCAGTTGACGCTGATCCAGACGGTGGCGGTGACTGGGGCAGTGCTGGTAACCACGCCATCGACGGTGGCGCTGGCGGACGTGCGCAAGGCGATTGAAATGTTCCGGCAGGTGAATGTGGAAGTGCTCGGCGTGGTCGAGAACATGAGCACGTTTGCTTGCCCGCATTGCGGCAAGGCGGTGGACATTTTTGGACATGGGGAAGGTTCGAAGACCGCGATCGCGTATGGCGTGCCGGTGCTTGGAGAAGTGGAGATCGATCCGCGCATTCGAATCGGCGGGGACACCGGCAAGCCGGTGGCGGCGCTAGGCGAAGAGGGCGCGGGCGCAAAGAGTCTCTACAATGTTGCGCGCGCGGTCGTGGCGCGGCTGGACGCAGTGGCCGGGACTTCTGGTGGTCCAGCGGTTCAGATCGATTAGAACTTCAAGCCTCTTTGCTCTTCGCAACTCTTTGTAGTGCTTCAATCTTGGCCATGAGACAGTCCCGGCACAAACATCCCTCGTCGTTCGCGGGCATGGGGATTTTTGGCAATTCTGCGCACCAGCAGCCGGCTTCCTGCTGGCAGGTCATTGCGGCTCCGCATTGTGCGCAGAGTTTTTCCACTAAGCGATGATGGCGTAGTTGTGGCACGCCGTCCAGTGTTCCAAGGAGCGCTGGCGATGCAGTATTTCAGGTTGTCCTTGGTTTGAGCGCCGGTTTGACGATCAGGTATTGCAGAATCAAGAATGCGACTGTCGAATAGACAGCAAACAGCATATGCATTATCGCAACTGGATGCATCGTTCCGCTGAACCTTATCGCCACTGACCAAGGCCACCCGAGCGCAGCCTTCCACCACGGCAACGGCCCGAGTCCCAGGTAAGGAATGCCAGCGTTTACAGCGTACGCAGCGGATATGACAGATAAAGCCACCTGCAGGAGAACCGCCGCCAATCTGATAGTCTTCATGAAATTTGCCGGCCGACTTGGCTTCCTTGTCAGTCGGGCGACGCGGATGATATCTTGATTTGATTCGGAATACGCCAGATTTTTGGCAGGGGCGCAATATATTGCGCCCCTACTTTGAGATAGCGCTGCCCGCGCGCAGCTAGGGCAAGGTTTAGCGCAGAGAAAAAGGACTGCATTGGCTAGGCAACCCGACGTACGACCTTACAAAGGGAAGCGGCCGCAAATCGCGGAATCGGCTTATATCGACCCGGCGGCCGTGATTATCGGCGACGTGGTGATTGGCGAGGATTCGAGCGTTTGGCCTTGCACGGTCATTCGCGGGGATGTGCACTACATTCGCATCGGTGCGCGGACGAATATTCAGGACGGGTCGATCTGCCACGTCATGCGTGGCGAGTGGCCGCTCATCCTCGGCGATGACGTGACCGTCGGGCACTCCGTGACGCTGCATGGCTGCACCATCGAGTCGCGCTGCTTGATCGGCATGGGCGCGGTCATTTTGAATGGCGTGACGATTGGCGCGGGTAGCATTGTCGCTGCGGGGACTTTGATCACCGAGCGCACGGCGATTCCGGCGGGCAGCCTGGTCATGGGCTCGCCGGGCAAAGTGAAGCGCGTGCTGACGGGGATCGATCAGGCCTCGATTGACCAGTACGCTAAGCGCTACGTCAGCTACAAGAATATCTATCGTGAGGAACCCACCGAGTGAGCGAAGGCGCTGTCAAAAAGGAAGAGCGGCGCAAGTTTCAGGCCATCAAGGGCACGCGTGACTTGCTGCCGCCGGAGACGGCACTTTGGAATCGCGTCGAGCAGACCGCCAAGGCAGTTTTCGCGACCTTTGGTTTTGGGGAAATCCGCGTCCCGATTTTTGAGCCGACGGAGCTCTTCGCGCGCTCCATTGGCCAAGATACTGACGTTGTCTCGAAAGAAATGTATACGTTTGAAGATCGCGATGAGACGACAATCAGCCTGCGGCCGGAGGCGACGGCGAGCGTGTGCCGGGCGTACATCGAACACAACATGAACCAGCTCCCGCAGCCGGTGAAGCTGTATTACATCGGGCCGATGTTCCGGCGGGAGCGACCGCAGAAGGGGCGGTACCGGCAGTTTTATCAAATTGGCGCGGAGGTGCTTGGCGGTGGCGACGCTCCGGCGATTGACGCGGAAGTGATCGAAATGGTGATGACGTTTTTCGACCGGCTGGAATTGCAGGGCGTGCAGCTCGAACTCAATTCGATCGGCTGCCGCGACTGTCGGCCAAAATATGTCGAATTGCTGCGCGTTGAGCTCCTGAAAGTGAAAGACAAGCTCGGGGCGGACAGCCAGCGGCGCATCGAAACGAATCCGTTGCGGGTGCTCGATTCCAAACTCGAAAGCGAGCAGGGCATTATCGCCGGGCTGCCGCGCATTGCCGATCACCTTTGCGACGACTGCAAAACGCACTATGCGGCTGTAAAGCACCAGCTCGAAATGCGCGGCGTGATCTATCGTGAGAATTGGCGGCTGGTGCGCGGGCTGGACTATTACATGCGCACGACGTTTGAAATCACCGCGCAGGGCCTGGGCTCGCAAAATGCCGTGTGCGGCGGCGGGCGCTACGACGGACTGGTAGAATTGCTTGGCGGGCCGCCGACGAAGGGAATTGGTTTTGCTATTGGTGAAGACCGCTTGATCTTGTCGCTGCAGGAGAGCGGGAGGGCGCCTGCGCAGCAAGGCCGCGACGTGTACATTGCCTGGATGGGCGATCGCGCGCACGCGACCGCCATCCGCGCGGCGAAGGATCTGCGCAAAGCGGGATTCAGCGTGGAGTTGCCGCCCGTCGAGCTTAAGTTCGGCAAAGCGCTCGGCCAGGCGGACAAACTGGGCGCGAAGTACGCGTTGATTCTCGGGGATAATGAAGTGTCCGAAGGCTTGTGGACGCTGAAGACCCTGGCGGACGGCTCGCAGGCGAAGTTTACTGAGCCGGAGTTGCTCGAGCTTCTGAAGAAGCGGTCCTAGCTCGCCCCTTTGGGGGTGAGGGTTTCCGGTGCGGCAAGGTGGTGCCCCCGTTGCAGAATGACCTCCGGCCTGAGGTCTGAGCTACAGGGGAAGGAATCAGAAGTTCTGAGAGGACGAGCGACGTGCTGGACTTTCTGGGAAATTTGAAGCGCACACACTACTGCGGCGAACTGCGCGCGTCCGATGACGGGCGCGACGCTCTCGTTATGGGTTGGGTCGCGCGGCGGCGGGACCTTGGGAATTTGCTCTTTCTGGATGTTCGCGACCGTACCGGAATCGTGCAGGTGGTGTTCAATAAAGAGACGCAGCCTGCGGCGCACGCCAAAGCGGAACAGGCACGCGGTGAATTCGTGGTCGCGGTGGAAGGCAAGGTTCTCAAGCGGCAGAAAGCCAATCCGGAATTGGCGAGTGGGGAAGTTGAGCTTGTCGCGTCGAAGCTGCATATTCTGAACAATGCCAAGACGCCGCCGTTCCCGATCGAAGACGAAATCAATGCGGCGGAGGAAACGCGGCTGCGCTTCCGGTATATCGACTTGCGCCGTTCGAAGCCGCACAAGAATCTTGCGCTGCGCCACAAAATCATCCTCGAAATTCGCCGGACGATGGATGAGTTGGGCTTTCTGGAAGTGGAAACGCCCATGCTCACGCGCTCGACCCCTGAAGGCGCGCGCGATTTTCTGGTGCCCAGCCGCATTCATCACGGGCAATTTTACGCATTGCCGCAATCGCCGCAGATTTTCAAGCAGATTTTGATGATTGCGGGATTGGACAAATACTTCCAGATCGTGAAGTGCTTTCGCGATGAAGATCAGCGCGCCGACCGCCAGCTCGAATTCACGCAGCTCGACCTGGAAATGTCGTTTCCGCGGCAGGAAGATATTTTTCATGTGATCGAGCAGGTGATGGTGCGTGCCTGCGCCGTCGCAGGGGTCAAGGCGGAAGCGCCGTTCCCGCACATGCAGTACAAGGACGTCATTCGAAAATACGGCAGCGACAAGCCGGATATGCGCTTTGGCATGGAATTGCGCGAAGTGACGAGTTGTTTTCCGGCAGAAGCAAAAGAAAAGCTGCAAATCGAAGGCAATGTTTTTGCTTTTGCGGCCCCCGGTGCCGCAAGCTATTCGCGCAAGCAACTTGACGAGTTGACCGAGAAGGCCAAAGCACTGCACGCGCGCGGAGCTTACTTTGTAAAAGTGACGGCGGAGGGTTTGACCTCGACTGTTGAGAAATTGATCGGCACGGAGAACGTAAAGAAGCTTGCCGATGCGTGCGGCGCAAAGGCCGGTGATCTCATCGTTGCTGTTTCGGCAAAGGAGCAAATCAAGGGTACGGAAGCCGCCGCGCTGATCGCCGGGCAATTGCGCTTGCAACTCGGCGAAGCACTCGGCGTGATCGACAAATCGCAATGGAAATTCCTGTGGCTCACAGGATTTCCGCTTTTCGAATGGAGCGAATCCGACAAAACATGGGTGAGTGCGCAACACCCGTTCACGGGCATTGTCGATGAAGATCTCGAAAAACTCGAATCCGCGCCTTGGGAAGTCCGTTCGAAAGGCTACGACCTCGTTTTGAACGGTTACGAACTCGGCTCCGGGAGCATTCGAATCCACCGCCAGGATATTCAGGAGCGGCTTTTCAAAGCGCTCGGATTGACCGAGGAACAATTGCGCCGCCGCTTCGGCTTTTTCCTCGACGCACTAACTTACGGTACGCCACCGCATGGCGGCATCGCGCTGGGCATCGACCGAGTGGTGATGCTCCTTGCCGGCGAAAAATCCATCCGCGAAGTCATCGCGTTCGCAAAAACCACCGCCGCACAGGATTTGATGGCCGAATCGCCGTCCAGCGTCGACAAAGAGCAACTCGACCAATTGGGCATCGCCCTCAAGGAATAGCGTGAGCGCGTCCAATTCCCAATCCGTGGAAAGCTCGACGCTTGTCAGCCAAAAGCAAGAACTCCGCTGGGCCGGGAGCCGTGGCATGCTGGTTGCCGTGGGACTATCCATATATGTCGTTAGTTTCTTTCTTTTGGCCATCGGGGATCTCGGACGGCTGGCAGGTCCTGTGCGTGGGTATTTTTGTGCGGAGATCGCACTGCTTACTCCGTTTAGTGGAGACTGGCGGTTAATGCTGCATGAGAAACCCCTCGAATATTTCTCGCTCTTCGGCAGTGGCTTGATTAACCCATTGTTTTTGACCACGTTCTTTCTTCAGCCTTTCAGAATAAGACCGCGGGCCACCGTTGTTTTGAGGA
>Ga0210402_10002251_pt1 | contig 18993 bp, 12 predicted proteins | sample IncBWC7MmetaG_FD_161055 | JGI IMG/M metagenome (GOLD analysis project Ga0210402, IMG submission 161055) | Forest soil microbial communities from Barre Woods Harvard Forest LTER site, Petersham, Massachusetts, United States - Inc-BW-C-7-M | ecosystem: Environmental > Terrestrial > Soil >... | reverse complement strand
CCCGCAGGGTCTCCGAACCACCGGTGAATTTCACCAGATTGCCACCTGCATCTCTTAATGGCGTCCAAGTATATCCCTGCCAGTTTCCAGCATTAGCACCAACATTGGCAGGAACAGTGAATGTGCCCAAATTTTTGATCCCCTGTGTGCTTGTGCCAACTCCGTTGGTTACAATGCCCAAGGTGGCACCACCTGAACCACCACTGCCGTTGGCACCACGCAAATACACATTCCATATACCTGCGGGATAGGTTCTGGTGTAATTATCCCATTCACCGCTGTCATACCAGCCTAAATTGTAGTCACTGGAAGCAGTCGTGATATATTGCAACCTCGGAACATCACTGGCAACCTGATCCGCATTACCGGCGGGGGTCGCCGGCGAAGGTGTCCGATAGACGAAAGTTTCACCACCATCTACAATGTTATGGCAGTCAACTCCCTCTACACCAGCCAAGCCGGCATAGGCATCAACCGGTGGAACAGGAGTGGTTAGACCGCCACCGTAATCGTAATCCTCCGCTTCCCAGGTAAAACTAGGACTAAGCGTGTCAAAGGAAACAGTGGAACTTGCCGGACTGCCATTCACATCGGTTACGCTGATGACAGCCGTGTAGATCAGGTTGGTCGTCAACGGAGCACTCACATTCCGGCTCGTAGCGGTGCCGGTCACTATCAATCCGTTTGCAGTTGTCAGATTGGTGATGGTAGTCTGTCCCGTCAGAGTTTGGTACGTATATTTCACTGAAATGCCCGCAGGATTGATCGTGACATTTGCCGGAGAACTGGCCGTGAACGTAAGCGCACTGGCCGGCTGGAACATGTTTGTGCCATTTGGATAAATGCCAGTGATGACCGGCAGATTGGTATTCGCCGTAGTCAGCATCAGGAAGTTCACATTGCCGCCACCACCAGGCCCGGCCGTCAGGCGGATTGTATTCGTGCCTGCCAAGGTCACCCGGATGAGATTGCCATTGACGTCCCGGAGAGGCACCCACGCAAACGTATCCCAGCCGCCGGTGTTGACAAAATTAAATGTGCCAATGTTATTGGTGGTTTGTGAAATCGTGCCCCAACCACCGGTGACCTGATCAAGCACTGAACTTAATGCACCTCCGCCGTCCGCCACCCGCGCATAGACATTATACGTCCCTGAAGGGAAGGTTCTAGTATAATTCATCCAGTTTGGAAGTCCGTTTCCGGTGCCGCCATCAAAATATCCGACATTAACTTCATTGGCAATGTTGGTGACCGCATAAGCATCTCTGACTTTCTGCCGCATAAGCTCGCCAAGGCTCTGGCCGCCGTTGGCACCGGTGCCAACACTGTATTCTGTCTCCACGTTTTCAAGAGGATCCCGATATAGGCGGCTCGGACCAGACAAATTACCGTTATCATTTGCATCCGTCGCGTTTACATAAGGGGTTTGCTCTTGATAGTAAGTATTTGCGGCAGGACCAGTAAAGGTATAAACTGGATTATCAATATACCCGCCGCCGCCGAAGTCATAATCTTCAGCTTCCCAAGTGAAGTTGGTCGGACTGAAAGCATCATAAATGTATGAATTAGAGGTAACAATACCCGCATTGTCCGTTACGCGAATATTGACACTAACACCATTAAGAAGTGATTGTGAAATCAGGGTCGGATTCACCGGCAGATTGGTATAGGTTACATTTACGCTGTTGACTGTTCCCGAGAAATTCAAATTCGGTGAAACATCCGTTCCATTGATTGCCACTTTGATCTGGGTAGCCGGAGTATTGATGCCATTTGCAGAACTGGCTGTAAATGTCAGCGTGTTGGTGCCGCTTTGCAGAACCGAGCCGTCCGGGACAAGCCCGGTGATGGCAACCGGTGTTAACGACTGGCGAATACTTTCAATGAAGCTCGCGCTGCCGGTACCAGTGTAGAATCTAAAATCACCTATGCTGCCCTGAAAACTACGGGCGCCATTGAGATTGTTGCCGAGGAGAAAGTCCCCACTGTTGCCCATATTAATAACGAACGGAGCAAGTGTTCTGACAGCATAGAGCTGGGCCGGGCTGGCTTCAGAACCGTAGTAAATGCAGGCATTGCCACTTACGGCGTCATAGGTCAACCCCACAAACAGCCATTCATTCGTGGGGAAATTGTAATAGATGGGGGCGGACACGGTTCCGCTAGGCGTTACAAAGTAAATTGCGTTGAGCGGAAAACTGGTCGAGGTAGGCACATTGATATCCATGCCGACGTTGTTGACGCCACCGGGTGAAGTTGAAGTTATAACCCCATTCGTTGCCAAAACGAAGAAACGGCAAGCGTTATTGTTATTGTTCGTTATCAGACTGCTCATCTTAAACCAGACTGTCGCCGTGAAATTGCTGAAAGCGCCTAAACCAGTTCCCAAAGTGGCATTGGCCCTGGTGGCGGCATAATGTTGCGTCCCAATATTGCCCGCAGGGCTATTGGCAGTCATATCCAAGCAGGATCCTTGCTGTTGCACTCCAGAACCTGCAGGGCCATGCGCATCCACCGGCGTCCCGGGAAGGGCACCTGACACCATGTTGAGGGTGACAGCAAGGGGGCCGCTGCTTGTTGTTGTCGTTCCCGGGCCGTCCCCAAAATTGTATTCAAACTGGAGGGTTTGCGCGAAGGCCGTCCCCATTAGCATGGAACTGGCAAACATCGCCAAGATCGCCAAAGGCCGGAAGATTGAGATTAAATATGTTGTCGGAAACGTGGAGGTTTGATAGAATTTTGGTTTCATAATTTAAGCTTTTAGTGGGCTGATTTTTGAAACTATACACGTTTGATTTGGCTTCAACCACCCCTCTTTGGAGGGGTGGGTTAGAAGACGGAAATCAGCTAGTGTTTGCTTGAACACCACCAGTCACCAGCCATGACGAACAATCTGATACGGCAAAGAAAGAAGACCTTCGCTTCGTGGCTGTCCGCCTTTTTCTTATTGTCCATCTTGTCCATCTGTGGAAATTCGCCGGTAATCGTGCGCGCAAGCGATACGTTGACAAATGCCTCCGACGTGCTGGCGCTTTCGGCCAAGCAGGCCTCTTTGGGCGTCCCGATTTTAGTGAAGGGTGTGGTCACCGCCGCCGAGTCCGGTTGGGACGGAAGGTTCTTCGTGCAGGATGCAAGCGGCGGCGTCTTTGTGGACAACAAAGGCAACCAACAGCCCGCCATCGGCGATTTGCTGGAAGTATCCGGCATAAGTCATCCGGGCGGATACGCCCCGGTCATTACAGATCCATATTGGACAAAACTGGGCACGGCACCACTGCCGGAAGCAAAACCGGTTACCATCGAACAGTTGATGTCCGGAACCGAAGACAGCCAGCGCGTCGAGATTTCAGGCATCGTGCGGACCGCCCAATTGAGCGAGGATCAGATCGGAATTGAACTGGCCTCCGGCGGATACCGTTTCCGCGCCTATTTCCCAATTGATCCGCGTATTGACCCACAATTATTGGTCGGTGCAAGGGTCTTGTTGCGAGGCACTGCGGCCGCCGCTTTCAACGGATCCTTGAGACATTTTATAACGGTTACGCTGTTTATTCCGCAGCTTGCTGATTTTATTGTCGAAGAACCCGCACCGGCCAATGTTTTCGGAGAGCCCTTATTGCCTCTGAATGGCATAGCCCAGTACCGCAAGGATCGATTGCTGGGAAATCAGGTCCATGTCAAAGGAGTTGTAACTTATCAAAGGAAGGGTGAAGACTTGTTCCTGCAAGATGCAACCGGTGGATTGCAAGTCAAAAGCAGATCAGCCGAATCCGTTACTCCGGGTGAAATGGTCGAGGCCGTGGGATTTCCCGCCGTGGAAAATTTTCTTCCCGTTTTGGAAGATGCGGTTTTTCACAAGGTGGTGGAACCACATACTCTTTTGGAACCGAAGACGGCAACCGTGGCTGAATTACAGAAAGGGCTGCACCATGCTGATTTTATCACGCTTCGAGGCAGACTCGTTGACCGTTTGGTCAGGGGAATCGGACAAGACGCGGACAATCCAGACATCCAGACCACATTGGTGCTCCAATCCACCAACTCCATTTTCATCGCCGAGAAGGACACGTCGGAGCCGAATACGTTTCTGACTGCGATCCCCATCGGCAGCACGGTTGAGGTCAGCGGTATTTGCCTTCTTGAAAGCAATGATGACGGGAAAATAAAATCGTTCCATCTGCTGCTTCCCACTTCGCACAATGTCCGCATCATTAAAAAACCCAGCTGGCTGACGCCGCAGCATCTGTTGGTGAGTCTGGCGGTTATTTTTATCGTTCTGCTCGCAGCAATCGGTTGGATTGTAATGGTCGCGAAGAAAAACTTAATTTTGAAATCATTGGTGCATGAAAAGGAAACCGCGCAAACGGAATTGCAAGAAGCCCATGACCAGCTTGAAGATCGGGTTAAAGAACGCACTGCGCAGCTGAAAATTGAAATGACCGCGCGTAAAGAGTCCGAACTTCAATTCCGTGCCGTTTTGACGGAACGAACGCGTCTGGCCCAGGAACTACATGACACTTTGGAGCAGACCATGACCGGAATTGCTCTGCAACAAGACATGGTGGCGAATCAGTTTAGCAAAAATCCCGACAACGCCTCCCATCACCTGAAACTGGCGCGAAGCCTGATGCGGCAAAGCCAGGTAGACTTGCGGCGTTCGGTCTGGGGCCTGCGAAGCCGCGCCGAGGAACAGTTCAACCTGACCAATGCACTGACAACCAGCGTCCGGCAAATTACCGGTGATACCGGCATCCGCATCGAAGTTGAGACGACCGGCGAAGCCAGCCCCTTGTCCGAAATCATCGAGGAAAACCTGTTGCGAATCGGTCAGGAAGCCATTACCAATGTCGTCAAACACTCCGGCGCAGTCCTGGTAAAAATTGAATTGTCGTTCAACCCGCAGAATGTCGTTTTGCAAATCAAGGACGGTGGGAAAGGTTTTAACCCGGATGCCTGCGTTGGCCCAAAAGATGGGCATTTCGGGTTGTTGGGCATCCGGGAAAGGACGGAACGGCTGGGCGGCCAGGTTCTGATCACCAGCGCGCCGGGCATGGGCACGTCTGTGCGGGTTGAAATTCCCACCAACTCATCAAATGGCAATCAGCCTTTGCAATCGCCAACGGAAGACCATGAAGAAAGAGTCTAGCATCCGAATCCTCGTCGCTGACGATCACTACGTCGTTCGCATGGGAGTGATTGCCATCATCAACAACGAACCGGACATGGAGGTGGTGGCCGAAGCCGCCAACGGAACCCAGGCCATCGAGCTGTTCAACAAACATCAACCGGATCTCGTTTTGCTGGACTCACGGATGCCGCTCAAAAGCGGTGTCAAAGCAGCGGAGGAAATTCGGAACCAGCATGGCACAGCCCGTATCCTGATGCTGACGGCGTTTGACGGCGATGAGGACATCCACAAAGCGCTCGCCGCCGGGGCACAGGGATATGTTTTAAAAAGTTCCACCGGTGAACAGCTCGTGCCAGCCTTGCGGGCCGTGGCAGCGGGCAAAAACTGGATTCCCGCGGAAGTGTCGGAACGCCTCGCCAAACGCAAAGAGTTCGAACCGCTGACCCCGCGTGAACTGGAAGTGCTGCACGAACTGGCCAAGGGGCTGGCCAACAAACAAATCGCCGATGTCATGAACATTTCACAACACACGACGAAGGGATATTTGAAAAACATCCTCACCAAGCTTCATGTGGCTGACCGGACGGAGGCCGTGACGGTGGCGATTCAGCGTGGATTGATCCACCTTTGAGCGCGGCGGAAGTTCAAGCCGCAAAATCTCCGGGCAGCCAGCCGCGTTCCACGCAATGACGAAAGTTCCATTCGGAAGCATACTCAAGCTTGTAACTCCAGAAAAACCAGCCGCGCGTTCCCTCGTAGTTCAAAAGCTGCGTGTCGGCATAAGCGCGCTTGACCGAGGTGATTTGAAATGGCGACAGACCGTCCATCGCCTGTCCCGGCAATGCCAGCGACCATTCGCCGACAATCGTGGGCAGTTCCTCGCGTTGCATGTCATCCAGCGCCTCCTTGCGATTGATGGCAAACTCGATCTGCTCCTGTGCCGTGCGGACCCTGTCTTTTTCGCTGAAACATTGATAGAGATGCGTGTCCAGAATCACGTTGGTGAAGGCCGGCTCCTGCATGAATTTTTTCCAGGCAAAGGGTCGGAACGAATCGTGAAAGACAACGGCAACATCCGGATCAAGATGTTTGCGAAGACGCGCGTAGGCATCCTGATAAAATTGCTGGAGGATTTCCAGCGGCACGACATCGCGTGGTTCATTCAACAATTCAATCCCGTAAAGTGCCGGATGTTTTCCGTATTTTTGAGCGAAGCTTTCGAGAATGCGCAAAGTCTCCTGAATGTTTTGTGGATCCTTCGGCCAGTTGATCGGCCCGCTCCGTCCGCTGTGATCCCATCCATTCTGGCTGCCGGGTGCGCCATGCAAGTCCAGCAGCAGTTTCAAACCGTTTTTCTGGGATTGATCCAACGCAAAATCTATGAAGCTCGAAGATTCGACAAATGGTTTCGGCGCTTCCAACGCCCAATAACCAACGGGCAGGCGGACCGCATTCAGGCCGCAATCCTTGATCCAGCGAAAATCCTCGGCGGTGATGAAAGTTTCCCGATGATGATCCAGCCGGCCTCTGGCCTGGTTACCCATGGCGAGACAAAGGTTGTATTCATCCGACGCATCCGTGCCGCGATAAATGTCCGGCACCATCCATTTTTCAAGGACAAGCCAGGCGCCCAAATTCACGCCGCGCAGTTTTGAAAAGGCCGGCTTGCCGTGTGCGTCTGTTTTTTCAGGCACGCGCAAACTGGGGAGGCTTTGGGCGAAGACAATTTCAGGCATTTTGATGGCAGCCAGAGCCACGGCACCGCCTAAAGTTTTTTTTAGAAAATTTCTTCGATGCATAATTTCAATTAAGTTTGAAATTGGTCGTCAATCAGTCATCCCGAAGCCCAGCGGAAATAGCGGCTCCTCCGACTTGTCGCTGGTGGCGATGTGTTCATTGCTGCGCGGCCAGGTGCGCGGGAGTTTGCCGGTGAATTTGGCATCGCCAAACAACGCATCCGCCACGCCCTGCCCTTCCGTGCCCGGCAGCCATGCGGCGACAAACGCGTTGCTGTCAGGCAAGGCCGAATCCAAAATCAAGGGCCGCCCCGAAATCAAAATCGTCACTGCCGGCACGCCAGCCGCTTTCGCCTTGGCCACAAGCGCCAGATTTTCGGCAGGCAGACGCAAATCACGCCGGTCGCCTTTCATTTCGGCATAAGGCATTTCACCCGTCACAACGATGATGGCATCTGCGCCCTGAATATCGCTGCCATCAGGTGAAAAGGTCACTTTCGTCTCTGGCGAAACGGTCTGGCGTATTGCCGATAAAATGGTTGTCCCGCCGTGCGTGACCTCGCCTTTGCGCCCCTGCCAGTCAATCGTCCAGCCGCCGCATTGCACGCCCAAATCATCCGCTGCTTCACCGATTACGACAAGATGTTTGATTAGTTTCGACAAGGGCAAGACATGATTTTCGTTCTTCAGCAATACGAGCGACTCACGCACACATTCGCGTGCGACCTGCCGGTGTTCCGGCGAACCGATGGCGGCGGTTAATTTGGGATCCGTTGTCGTGTTTTCAGATAAATTCATCAGTAGTTTGATCCGCAAAATCCGGCGCACCGCGTCGTCAATACGGGATTGTGGCACTTTTCCTTCCGCCACCAAATCCTTGAGGTCTTGGATGAACTCCATGTAATTGTCCGGATGTCCCGGTCCGTAGGGAATCATCACCATGTCCAGACCGGCATTGATGGAAGTTTCCACATCCGTTTTATAGTCTGTCGAAATCTGGTCAATCGCCGCCCAGTCTGAAACGAGAAAACCCTTGAAGCCGAGTTCGCCCTTCAAGACATCGGTAAGGAGATATTTGTTACCGTGCATTTTTTCCCCGTTCCAACTGCTATAGGAAACCATGATGGAACCGACCCCGGCCTTGATCACAGCACGATACGGCGGCAAATAAAGTTTGCGCAAGGTCGCTTCGTCACAGACCGCGTTGCCTTGATCTTTGCCCCCACGCGTGCCGCCGTCGCCGATGAAATGCTTGGCACAGGCCAGAATGGAATCGGAATCAAGTTGCGCGCCCTGAAAACCACGCACTGCCGCCGCGCCCAATTCTAAAACGAGTTCAGGAGATTCACCGAAACTTTCGTAGGTGCGCCCCCAGCGTTCGTCCTGCGCAACAGCGATGCACGGTGCAAACGCCCAGCGGATTCCCGTGCCGGCAATTTCCTCGGCGGTCACATGTTCGGCACTTTCGACAAGCTTTGGATCATGTGTTGCGCCCATTCCGATGTGATGCGGAAAGATCACCGCGCCATCAATATTATTATGACCGTGAACCGCATCAATGCCGTAAATCAGCGGAATTTTCAGCCGCGTCTGCAACGCCTCGTTTTCAAATTCCGTGACGGAATTCAACCAGTCTTGCGCGGTGTTGCCGTTGGCCGGATCAGAACTCCCGCCGCTCAAGACGGAACCAAGAAAATATCTCCGCACATCAGACTTGTTCGTCAAAGCTCCTGAATCCACCTGCACCATCTGGCCGATTTTTTCATCAAGCGTCATCCGCGCCAGCAGTGCATTCACTTGGGCTTCGAGATCCCCGACTTTTTGATCGGCGCACTGGGCGTCAAAACCAAAGCCCGATGCAAACATCAATACACAACTCCCAAGAGACAAGACACGTCTTGGGCAAAATAGCAAACGGGGTTGAAACATATTCCTTGTAATTGAACAAATCCGCGCGCTGTCAACTACCCCTCTTTGGAGGGGGATGACGTTTAGGCAACTCTGTGCGATGTTGCAGAATCGCCCGCATGAATCGTTATCATTGTGAAGAAGCCGGCCTGACGACAGGCAATCCACCCGTTGGAGTCGGTTCGCAACCTGCTGGCCATCCCGGTAATTTGTTTCGGCAAATTTCCACTGTCATGCGCACGCGATTTTTTTGTGCGTTGCTTTTAATTGGTTTGGGTCTTTTCCCTTTCTCTTCACAGGCAGGCTATCTGCATGCTTATGGCGTTACCAATCTGGATAATAACAATCAGCCGATCATTCTGCGCGGAGTAAATCTCGGTTCATGGCTCTGGCCGGAGTTTTACATGATGGGCAATCTTAGCCTGCCAAATTACGCCAGCGCCGGTACTGGTAGCGGCCATATCAGCAACTACTACGACGCCTTGGTGGCGGCGATACAAGATGCGCTGGGTGGGGACACGAACCTGACCGCACAGGTGTTGGACGCTTATTGGAGCAATTTCATCACTGCGGCGGACGTTGACTATCTTCAGCAGCAAGGATTTAATTCCGTGCGCGTGCCGTTCGATTTTGAAGAGTTCTTCTGCGTCACCAACTGGGCAAACAACTATCCGACCAATGGCTATGATATAGACACTGGCTTCAAGTATTTTGACAATCTATTGGTCTGGTGTTCCACCAATGGCATCTATGTAATCCCCGATTTTCACTGTCCGCCCGGTGGCCCGAATAATTTCGCCGTTGTCAATTACGGCGGAACCTTGAACACCAACACCGCCAGCGTGTTTGTAAACGGCCCCAATCTGGCTTTGTGCGCACACATCTGGCAAAGGATTGCCGCGCGTTATTTGACGAACCAATGGATTGGCGGTTATGACCTGCTTAACGAGCCGGTGAACACCAGCGACACGGCACACAGCCCTGGTCGTGTAGGCAGTCCATATCTGGCCAACACTTTCTCCAATCTGGTTCACGCCATGCGGCTGGTGGATACCAATCACATGCTGCTGTGTGAAGGCGATGCTTATGCCAGCACCTTCAGCAATATGGAAAGCCCGCCGTGGACAGATCCAAATTCCAATTTAAGTTTTTCTGACCACGACTACGGAAGTTCGCTGCCGCTGGGCACAGGCGATCGTTCGACGTGTATCAGTCTTAATCTCCCGGATTGGGCGGGCGAATTTGGCTTGAACTCCACCCGCTGGAACAATCGGATCATCGCCAACACTTACGAAGCGCCGTTCACACAGTCCGGGAAAACCATCCGGCAAGGACATTGCTATTGGGCTTATAAAGCTTGCTTGTGGGACGTGATGGTGCAAAACCCCCAGCCGCCGGGTTGGATGGCCTTGAAAGCCTACTGGGCATCCGGCAACAACCCCAGCCTCAAGCCATCCGTCGCCAATGCCTTCAATTGGCTGATAAGCTATGCACAGGCGGCGAACTTCACCAATTGCGTCGTGCGCGTGGAAATGGCCGACAGCTTGATGCGCCCAAACACCAACAGCACTGGCACCGGTTTTGCCCAAACAAATTTGCCATACAAGTCTGGCGTAACTATTCCCGGTAAAATTTTTGCCGTGGATTACGACATGGGTGATTCCAATGTGGCCTACGCGGACACCGTCTCCGAAGATCAGGCCAATAGCGGGCCTAATGGAACAAGCTGGAACAGCGGTTCGTTTGGCCGCGATGATGGCGTTGATACCACCACCTGCACCGATCCCGGCACGCTGTTGAAAGTCGGCTGGAACGATGCCGGCGAATGGCAACGACACACGGTCACTTGCACTCCGGGAACTTATGATCTTTATATCCGCTACGCCGGTGGCGCAGTAGGCGGCCAGCTCAATGTGATGGTCAACAGCAATAATGTTTCCGGAACAATCACGCTGCCATCCACTGGTAGTTATGCAACTTACTCAACCTATCTTGTTCCTGGCTTAACGGTCACCAATTCCGGCCCGGCAACAGTTCAAATCAATTGCACCAATCCCGGTTACGATTTGGTTTGGATTGAGTTTGTTCCAACTGGCGGCACACCATTGCCACCGGCTGGAGAAACAGTCATCGGTGCGCAACCGGGAGTCCCCGCCGGACTGACTGCTGGAACCCAAGCGATGGCAGGCAATTCCGAAGTATCATTGAACTGGGTTCCATGTGAAGGAGCGGCCAGTTACAATGTCAAACAAGGCATTGTTCAAGGAGGACCTTATACGACTGTAGCCAACAGTTCAAATTTAAGCTATCTCGACAAAGGTCTGACTAATGGAGTCAATTATTACTATGTCGTGTCAGCGGTGAATGCGAACGGCGAAAGTGGCAACTCGACGGAAGCAAGCGCAACTCCGTTGTCAAATAGTCTGCCGCCGCCTTTGATGGACGCCGATGTTGGAGTGACGACTTTATGGACCGGCGACGCGGGAGATGTTGGCTGGCCAGGTGGCGCAAGTTATTCCGGCGGGCTTTATACCGTCGTTGGTTCCGGCATAGACATTTGGAATAACGCCGACTCGTTTCATTATCTCTATCGTGGCATTTCAGGAGATTGCACCAACATTGTGCGGGTCGTGAGTTTGCAAAATACGGATCCTTGGGCCAAGGCTGGATTGATGATCCGCGAAAACCTTGATCAGAATTCAATAAACGCCTTCATCGCCATCACTTCGCAAAACGGCGCACTGTTTTCCTTTCGAACCAATGCGGGAGCTACGAGCAGCAGCAGTGCCGGTTCAGGTGCGGCACCTTATTGGTTGAAACTCGTCAGGATCGGCAATTTATTCACGGGATTCAGTTCAATAGATGACATCAACTGGAATCAGGTCGGCTCAATCAACCTGCCCATGTCGGCCAACGCGTTCGTGGGACCGGTCGTGACGGCGCATAATAATACCACGACGAACACCGCGACGTTCGCCAATCTCAACACAATTTTTCAATTGCCATCACCTCCAATCAGTTTGGGAATCACTTCAGACGAAACCCAAATAAAACTCAATTGGACGGCGGTCGCCGGTGCCACGAGTTACTCCATCGGTCGCACAACTTCCGATGGTGGACCTTATTCGGTGATTGCCACTGTTCCAACGGGAACAAATTTCACGGACACCGCCATTACCAATGGCGTGACATATTACTATGTTGTCACGGCGGCGAACTGGAATGGTAAAGGGCCGGACTCAAGCCAGATTGCCGCCGCTGCGCCGCCGCCATTTCTGACACCGAGCTATTCCGATGGCAATTTCACTTTGACTTGGTCCCAAGCCTCGACGAGTTTCAATCTTTACGGCACAACAAATCTGACGCCACCGATTGTCTGGCTCCTGATGACTAATGCGATAACGACCTCAAACTACACTTCGAGCGCAGTCATCCAGCTGGGCGATCAGAGCATGTTCTTCCGCTTAATGTCTCCTTGAAAAAATAACTTGGTCACCATTTGCACGCCACACCACGGCGGCACCCTCTTGTAGATATCGCGGGTTGGCATGAAAAATATCGCAGCGATTATCTCCCTTGTGGCTCACGAGCCAAAGCCCCGGATTTTTACAAGAAATTACTCCAGCAACATGAGGAACTGACTTACGTCACGGTTGAAATAAATCGCTGTGAGACGGGATATGCTCCTGCTTCCCGATGTTTTGCAGAGGGAATGCTGCTGGCACATTTGCTACAATCTGCGCGGTAATTATGACAATTATTTTATTTGCGTAGCTGCTGATAAAGCGCGTCGAAACATTCGCCGCCGCGCTTCAAGAGTTCTTCGTCGTCCAAGCCGCCTTTCGCCCAGCCCTTCAACACCTGGTCAATGCCCGCACATTCAGTCGTCTGAAATTTTCCGTCTTCCAAGTCGGCGTCATGCACCATCTCAGCAATTTTCAAAACGGCCTTGTCGGAAATGCCGAACCGTTTGACCAATGTTTCAAACGTGCAATCGTCGCCGTGGTGGGAAAATTCCACTTCAAACATATCGTAAGGAATGGCGTCACGGTGCTTGGCCGGGTCGGTGCTGAAAATAAATCTGGCCTTCGGGTCAATGAACTTGCGGATGAGCCAGGCCGAACCCACGCGGTCAATTTCAGGCCGTGGCCGTGTCAGCCATGTTTTGCCGGTGAATTTCTTTGCGGCCAGAGATGGCGCGTTTTTGGATTTGCCGCCGCGCAAGCCAGCGGCGCGTTTCAAAAGCATCTGTGCGTCTTGCGCCCGCGAACAGTCGAAGAAATCAATCTTGCGAATTTCCTCAAAATGGCGCGTCAACTTTTCCAAGTCCGCCGTGAACGATTCGCCAAGGCGCTTTTTGTTTTGCGCGATCAGTTCATTAAGTGCATTCAACAGCGCGGCGTAATCCGTTGCCCGCGCTTCGTTGAATTGACGGACGATGTTTTCACCGCTTAATCCCTCAATCTCGGTGACATGAATAATCGTGGCTTCGCCGCCGTCGTCACGGACTTGTTGCGCCAGCCATTGCAGCCGCTCGTGGTGCTCCGGCTTGCCAGGAAGCAGGTAGGCGGATGTCTTCAACGCTAACGCACCGCACTTTTTCAATTGCCGCCAAAGGTTGACGCGCGCCGCGCTCTTTTTCGTGGGCAATCCGTAAAGCAGGAGAATCCATTTGTTTGGAACAATCACAGGAGACAGGCTACCATATGTTATATGTATTTCAACTTGAATTATGTGAACGCAACAGCTAATTTTAGGCCGTCGCACATGATGTGCAAAAAAAACAACCAAAGGAATCAAATGAAAGTGAAAACTTGGCTTGCCGGAATCGTATATGTTCTGATTTATGCTTTGACCCTTGTTTTAAGGGTCAACGCGGCGGGACTCGACACGAACCAAATCCAAAAAATTGTCGGAATCAAAGGCGCATGGAATGCCACCGAAGGCGTTTTCAAAATCACTTCGCCGCGCACCGACGTAAAAATTTCAGTGGACGGCTGGACGATGCCGCCATTCATGGGACTGGCATCATGGGCGGCGTTCACCGAACAAAAGGCGGATGATGCAATGGTCATGGGCGATACGGTTTTGTTTCAGGACGAGGTGAATCCCGCGATGAGTGTCGCGCTGGACAATGGCCTTTCCGTCACCGCGTTGCATAACCATTTCTTTTACGACGAACCGAAAGTTTATTTCATGCACATCAGCGGCGGTGGCGATGCTGGGAAACTCGCCGCCGCCATTCACAAGGTTTGGGACAAAATAAAAGAAATCCGCGCGGACAATCCGCAACCCGCGACGACCTTCGGCGGTGCATCAATGCCAGCAACCAATTCGATCACCGGCAAAGACATTGAAGCCGTGCTGGGCGTGAAAGGGCTGGCGAACAACGGCATGTTCAAAGTCGTCATCGGGCGCACGACGAAAATGCCTTGCGGATGCGACATGGGCAAAGACATGGGCGTGAACACTTGGGCGGCATTTGCGGGTGCGGATGACAACGCGCTCGTGGATGGAGATTTCGCCGTGCATGAAAATGAATTGCAAGACGTGCTGAAAACCTTGCGGAAGAACGGCGTCAACATCGTTGCCATCCATTCGCACATGACGGAGGAAAATCCGCGCATTCTCTTTTTGCACTATTGGGGTAGAGGCAGCGCAACGGATTTGGCGAAGTCGCTCAAGGCCGCGCTCGACACGCAAACCAAATAAATCTCGGCGATGAAATTGCCCGTAATTATTCTCGCCTGTCTTTTCGTCCTAAACGCGGGCGCGCAAACCGCGCTTCAACTTGTTCGCACAATTCCTTTGCCCGGCGTCAGCGGTCGCATTGACCACATGGTCGTGGACACGCAAGGCCATCGGCTTTTCATGGCCGCACTTGGCAACGACACGGTGGAAGTGATGGATATTGAAACCGGCAAACATCTTCAGACCATCAGCGGTTGCAGCGAACCACAAGGCTTGGTCTTTTTGCCGAAGTTCAATCGCCTTTTCATCGCCAATGGCGGCAGCGACGAATTAAAAATCTACGACGGCGGAAAATTTCAACTGCTCAAAACCATCGGCTCGCTGTCCGACGCGGACAATGCCCGTTTCGACGCAACCGACAATCGCGTTTATGTAGGCTACGGTAGCGGCGCGCTGGGCGGGTTTGACACAAACGGCGTTCAAGTCGCGAACATTCCGTTGGACGGGCATCCCGAATCATTTCAATTGGAGAAAAAAGGAAACCGGATTTTTGTCAATGTGCCGGGCGACCGTTCCGTTGCCGTCATTGACCGCACGCAGCAAAAGGTTATGACAAAATGGCGGCTGGAGGCGGCGCACTCGAATTTTCCGATGGCGCTCGACGAGGCGAATCATCGTCTTTTTATCGGTTGTCGTTCACCCGCGCGATTGCTGGTGCTGGACACGACCAGCGGCAAAACCGTCGCGCAAGTTGAAATCTCCGGCGATGCCGACGATGTGTTTTACGACGCGAAACGCCAGCGGGTTTATGTGTCCTGCGGCGAAGGTTTTCTCGACGTGATCCAGTGCAATGCGGGCGACCATTACGAACGCATTGCCCACGAACCCACGCGCGGCGGCGCACGGACTTGTTTCTTTTTGCCGGATTCCGACCGGCTGTATCTTGCCGTCCCGAAACGCTTCGGGCAGGACGCTGAAATCCGTGTCTATCAACCACAATGAATTATGAAATGGATCACCCGTGAGAAAGTGAAAGTTGACCGCGTGGTCTGCCCGTGGCTCATCAAGAAATTCATTGATCCGCAAGTATTGTGCGGTGAGGTTAGGACGATTGCCGGTCTGTTTCCCCAAGAAGCCACTTTAATGCCTCCGACTCCGAATGGAAGTTTTTCCCGGCAAGCCCACGATTCTTGGCTACCATGACACTGAATTTCCCCGAATGAACCCATTCCGCATTGGCTACATGCGCGATCTTGACTGATGCTGCTGCGTTGAAAGCGATGCGTTCTGCGAGGGCGAATCGTTCAATAATTCCGGGTGGGGTAAATCCGGTCAATCCTGTTGAATCAACGAGCAATTTCTCAATCTTTTTCTCGCGGCAAAGCAGAACCACGCGGCTCAAAAGGTCAGAGAATTTGTCAAACGAGACTTCTCCAACGGGACGAAACGCCGCATAGGACTCTTTTTCCTCGAATTGTTCCAGCGGTTTCATTAAAGGCATAATGAATTACTTTGCAAGCTCTGACTCAAGCAGAAACGAGCCTTGTTTGTAACGCAAACTGCGTGCAATAGGTGGAACGCTAGGCACAGTCGGGACAGCAGTTCCAAAAACCATCTATTACTACGGACGAAGCTATACGCTTGAATTAGCGCCCGTTACGCTTAATTCCTGCCAGACATCGAAATTGGTGCCGTTTGGTGTCCGTTGCGGACGCCACGACCCCTTAACTATTGCTGCACCCATAGTTAAGAATGGAGCCAATGGCCGGGATTGAACCGGCGACCGACGGTTTACGAAACCGTTGCTCTACCACTGAGCTACATTGGCTAACTGTTATAAACTAAATCAGTCTGGCAAAAAAAGCCTTGTCCAAACCTGATCTGTTACGTTCCGGCGGCTTCTATTTTGAAAGAGCCAGGGTTTCAGGCAAGTTAATTCGGTGAATTTGAAGCAACGTTTGACGAAGTTTTCCTTTGTCGGACAAATCCTGCGCAGCAAACACAAACATATGGCGGATGGGATTTTGCTGCAAAACTCAACTTCACCGACATGGTTTCCCAACAGGCAGCGCTTGTCGCTCCGATCAAAGATCGCTATCATCGTCTCGTCGCGCACTACGCTCCTCTTGAGCAACGGCAGGCATGAATTTGCCATAATGTGTTACTGTTGGTTGTGAGAAGAATTCGATACATAGGACTGACGATGTTGCTGGCGGGCATCCTGCACGCCGGCGCAGTGTCGGGGAAGGACTTCGACCCGCAAAATTTTTCCGGAAAATGGAAGTTGTTCACCAATCAGGACGGAACCCTGACCGCAACCGAAAATGCCACGATCCGGCGTGGCGCGGAAGTTTATCAACGGGTCTTGTTGCTCAAGGCCGTCCCAAGCGAGGAACCAAGCCGGGGACAAAGAGCCACGGAAGCGGAAATTAGAGATTTTATCAGACAATATCGGCCACCCGCGATTCCCTATACCAGCGAGAAAGCTGCAAAGCAAACCGGCGGCGAAAAATTCAACTGTCTGGAATTCGCCGAGGACATCGTGGCGCAGGCAAATTCCAATGGCATCCCGGCGGAAGTCATTGGAATCAAATTTGAAGGGAAATTAACGGGGCACGCCTGTGCCGGATTTCCAACGGCCGAAGGGCAGATGCTTTATTTTGACAGCACGCCCGGTGCGGGACAGGTCAGCCGGAGAGCGCACGAGGCCTGGGTCGAGTTGGGGAAAACCTACCGCCGGGCCGACGGCGGCGAATTGGTCGGCGGGGTGGAAAAATTGCCCATAACCGAGATTATTCCAGTGAGCCAGCTGGCCGAAATCGCCAGCAGTTTGCTCGGTGGCGACAACCCCGTCGGCCCGACCGCCAGAACCAAACTGGTGGTGGTGGCAGAAAAGCATCAGCAAGCCGAAGGAATTGAATACGCCGGAACGGACACATTGCAGATTTCGGAGGCCCAGATTGCCCGATGGAATCAAGCCGCCGAAGAAGTGAAGGCGGCGAAGGCCAGTCAGCAAAATGCCCAAAGGCAGGTGTCGCAAGCGGTGGCGAAAAAACTGGCGGCAAGTGCATTGCAAGAAAACGAGCGGCTCGCCGACCAAGGCGATGCCTACGGCGAACTGCGGATGGGCGAGCGTTACCTGACCGGCGACGGCGTTGCCAAAGATGTTTTCAAGGCGCGGGAATTTTTACAACGCGCCGCCGACCAAGGCAGCCAGACCGCGACCGACGAGCTAAATCGTTTGGACGGCCAGTAGAAATGATTGTGCTGCTTTCGATTTTTTGTTTGCGGAAAAAGGCTGGATAAGCTGGTTTTGTGGGCGCACAAATTGATTTATGACGACTGATGAACAAAATGAATTTCTTCGCAAGCATTTCCGCCATCATCTAACTCTCCTTCGCTGTTTACGCGAACGAAAGCGCAGTGGGTATATTTATCAAGGTCAGGGAGATATTTATCGCTGCGTGAAGGACAGTAATCTTTTTGCCGTTCGCCTTTGGTTAGATTTTTTGGGCTTGAAGGGAGAACTTAAAAGTGGTGACTACAAATTGCTAGAAAATCCTCGAAAAAAAGGCCCAAAATTTGCCGACGATATTATGATTGACCAATTTATCGGGCGATTACTTACGCCCGCTGATGTTCCGACTTCAAAACAAAGAATTCTTGCAGGCGTCTATAAACGAGCAGACAAAGAATTGGCGCACCTAACCATAACTTTCAACAATGAATTTAACGAAGAGGAAGTTTTAATTGACGCTGCCACAACTGTTGAAATGCTACTTCAAAAATTTCTCTATAAAAATGAACAATTACCAAAAATGGATGACTAACCTTTAGCTAAAAATCTTTTCACCCCTTCTCAATGCACGCATACGCGTTGTGATTGTGGATGCTCTCGAAATTTTCCGCCTCAACCTTATACCAGCTCACCCGCGCGTCCGCGTTTAGCCGCAGCGCCACGTTGCGCACCAGGTCCTCCACGAACACCGGATTTTCATACGCGCGCTCCGTCACCGCCTTTTCATCCTGCCGCTTGAGCAGCGCGTAAAGTTCCGAACTCGCCGCGCCCTCGATCATCGCCACCACGTCCTCGATCCAGACCACCTTCGTCGAGCGCAGCGCCACCGTCACCTCGCCGCGCTGGTTGTGCGCGCCGTATTTCGCAATCGCCTTGGAGCACGGACACAGCGTCGTCACATTCGCCTTCACCGTCAGGACAAAATCAATTTCCTCGCCGCACGCCGTCGCGTCGAAGCGCGCGATGTAATCCATCAAACTGTCCAGTCGCGACACCGGCGATTTCTTGGACATGAAATACGGGAACTCGATCTCCAGATGCGACGTGGCCGCGTTCAGTTTTTTCTGCAATGAACGCAGGATGTCCGCAATGTTCTCGACGTGGACGACGCTGCCGTGCGCGTTGAGTACTTCGACGAAACGGCTCATGTGCGTGCCTTTGAATTCCTTCGGCAGATCCACGAACATGCCGATGGTCGCGACGGTGTTCTGCACGCTGCGCGCCTTGTCGCG
>Ga0210402_10002249_pt1 | contig 18994 bp, 11 predicted proteins | sample IncBWC7MmetaG_FD_161055 | JGI IMG/M metagenome (GOLD analysis project Ga0210402, IMG submission 161055) | Forest soil microbial communities from Barre Woods Harvard Forest LTER site, Petersham, Massachusetts, United States - Inc-BW-C-7-M | ecosystem: Environmental > Terrestrial > Soil >... | reverse complement strand
TGGGTCCATTCGCGGTTTCCCACGGTTAAATCCCCTCGCCCGCGGCGAATTTTGCGTTCACTTTTTTTCCTTCGATGATTGGACGCCTCCAACAGCACGCACGCAACCGCCTTAACTTCACCGGCGACGTGCCCGCGCCCAAGCGCCTCGCCGCCTGCAAAACTTTCCTGCGCCTGGAAACCTCCATGATCCGCATGCGCCACGATGCCGGGGAATCCGGGTTGAAGATCGCGCAAGCCCGGGCCACGATGATCGACGAGCTGCTCGCGCACCTTTTCGACTACGCAACCAACGCCTTCGTGCGCGCCCGGGGAAAGCTGCCGGAACCCGTCAGCCTGCTCGCGCTTGGCGGTTACGGCCGGCAGGAACTCTGCCCGATGAGCGACATCGACGTGATGTTCCTTTTCCCCAGCAAAATCAACCCCACCACGGTCAAGCCGTTCCAGGAAGCGCTGACGCTGGACATTCTTTACCTGCTGTGGGACTGCGGCCTGAAAGTCGGCCATTCCACGCGCACAATCGAAGAGGTCTTCGTTGAGGCACGAAAGGACATCCAGACCAAGACATCGCTGCTCGAGGCGCGGCTCGTGGCCGGCTCGCCGGGGCTGTACGACACCTTCGCCCAAGCCTACCGCACCTTCTACACCACGGAAAACCCGCGGGCCTACCTTGAGGCCCGCGTGATCGACCAAGCCGCGCGCCACGCGAGGTTTGGCGACACGGTTTTCCTGCAGGAGCCCGACGTAAAAAACAGCGTGGGCGGCCTGCGCGATTACCAGAATGCGTTGTGGATGTCGCGGGTGAAGCTCGGCATCACCGACCTGGCCGAACTCGTTGCGCAAAACTCTTTGCGCCGGAATGAACTGCGCGATTTTCAGCGGGCCTATGACTTTCTCCTGCGCGTGCGCAACGAGCTGCACTATCTCACCAAGCGGGCCACCGACCTGCTCGACCTCGCCATCCAGCCGCGCGTCGCGCTCGAGCTCGGCTACACGCACCACGACCCGCTCAGCCGCGTTGAGCAGTTCATGCAGGATTACTACCGGAACGCACAGTCCCTCTTCCGGATTTCAAAAATCATCGAAAACCGCCTGGCGCTCACGCTCGCCACGCCCGAAAGCGGGCCCCGTTCATTCCGCGACGCGCTGCGCGCACGCCGCCGCGACCGCACCAAGCACTTCGACGGATTCGTCCTGCGTGGCCAGGAGCTGGCGGCCGAGCATGAAAAGGTCTTCCAGGAGGATCCGGCACGCCTGATCCGCGTCTTCCGCCACTGCCAGCAGCTGGAGTGCGCACCGTCCTTCGCGTTGCAAGGACTCATCCGCGAATCGGTGCCGCTCATCACCCGCCGCGTCCTGCACTCGCCCGATGCCAACCTCAGCTTTCGCACCATCCTTGAGGAGGCCGGCGCGGTCTTTCCCACCCTCAACCTCATGCATGAACTCGGTGTGCTCGGCCGTTTCATCCCAGAGTTCGCCGCCCTCACCTGCCTCGTGCAGCATGAGTACTACCACCGCTACACGGCGGATATGCACACGCTTAATGCCATCCGGGAGCTCGACCGTATTTTCACCGAAGCCGAGCCGATCACGCTCAAATACCGCGCCGAACTGCACCATACGAGCAGCCCCACGCTACTTTACCTTATCCTTCTGCTGCATGACATTGGAAAAGCCCACGGCATCAAAGGACACAGCGAAAGCGGGGTAAAAATCGCCGGTCCGCTCCTTGAACGGCTGCAGGTTCCACCAGAAAGCCGTGAGGTCGTCACATTTATCATAAAAAATCATCTCATTATGGCACGGTTTTGGCAGAAGCGGGACGTAGATGATCCAAAAACTGCCACTGCATTTGCCGAATTGGTGGACGACGCCGAGAAACTCCGATATCTCTTCGTGCATACGTTTTGCGATGCCCGCGGCACCGCCGCCAGCCTTTGGAATAGTTATAAAGACGCCCTTCACACCTCCCTCTTCCTCGCAACCCTTGATCGCCTCACCCTTGGCGAGGAAGTCATTGCCCGTTACCTTGAGCGCAAAAAAATGATCCAACAAGAGCTTATCCAGAAAAAAATTCCCGGCATCAGCACGGACGAAATCGCCGCGCACTTTAACCTCCTGCCCGAGCGCTATTTCATCCACACCGACGCCACGGAAATCGCGCTGCACATCCAGATGGTCAACCGCCTCCTCCGTTCGATCAATGAGGCGGACTCCGTCAACACGCTCAAACCCGCGATTGACTGGAAAGACGACCTCAATCGCAGCCTCACCGTGGTCAACGTCGTCACCTGGGATCGCGCCGGGCTCTTTTACAAGCTCGCCGGTGCTTTCAGCGTGGCCGGCCTCAACATTCTCGGGGCGAAAGTCCTCTCGCGCGCAGATCACATCGCCATCGACACCTTCCACGTGGTCGAACCCGGCCGAGGCGTCGTGCAAAACCAGAGCGCGATGGATGCCTTTTCCCGCAACGTCGAGGCTGCACTCGTCCAAAACAAGGATCTTTATCCTGAGATCCTCGCCCAGGCAAAAAAGGTTTCCACCCATTTCGGCGGCACCGACAACTCGCTGCATGCCTCGTTTCCGCCAACCGTGGATGTTTACCACGAACTCTCGATGCAGCGCACCATTGTCGAGGTCCAGGCCTATGACCAGATCGGCCTTCTCTACCGCCTGGCCAAGGCCATCTACGACCATGGCTTCGACATCACCTTCGCGCGCATCGGCACCGAGCGCGGCGTGGCGATCGACACCTTCTACATCGAGAGCGCCAACAAGGAACCGACCGAGGACACCGGCCGCCTCCACGCCCTGCGCGACGAACTTGGCAAAATTATCGCCCCGGTCGAGACACCCGCGGCCGTCGCGAAATAAGCCAGGAGCAATGGAGCAGCACGATTGTAGGTCGGGGTTTATCCCCGACGCTTGTCCGCCGTAGCCTTGGCGAAGGCAGATGTCGGGCGTAAAGCCCGACCTACCATTTTGCCGCTCCCACGCAGGCCCGAACAAAGTTTGCCTCGCCCGCCTTGCTCGGCGCTTTTCCAGCCGTTAGCGGCATGGCTTGCCAGTTTGCATACACTCCTTAGCGTTCGCCAGCTTCATGCCAACGGCGATCGACCCGCGCACCCTCGCTGCGCTTTACAACATCAGCTCGCTCCTCGGCAAAACCGAGGACGCGAGCGCCGCCCTTCGCGCCATCCTGGCCGAGATCACCGCCTTTTTCGACGCCTCCAGCGGCTCCATCGCCCTGATCAATCCTGATAGCGGCCACCTTGAAATCGAAGTCCAGCAAGGCCTGCCGGACGACAGCAAGGAATCCGCCCTGCGCCTCGGCCAGGGCATTACCGGTTGGGTCGCGTTCCACGGCCGGCCGCAACTTGTCCCCGACGTCACCACCGATTCGCGCTATGTGAGCATGCGCGCGGCGGTGCGTTGCGAAATGGCCACGCCCATGATCGACGACCATGGCCAGACTTTCGGCGTGATCAATGTTAACAGCGACACCCTGGCGGCCTTCGCACCCGCCAGCCTCGAGCAGCTCATTCTCTTCACGGCCGAGGCCACCGCCGTCATGCAGCGGCTTTGGCAATTATATCAGCTCAAGGGCAAGGCCCGCCAACTCGAGACGCTCATCACCATCGGCCAGTCCCTCGTCACCAAACTGGAGCAGCAGGAGCTCTTCGAGACCATCACACGGGAAACCTGCAAGATCATCCAGGGCCGCGCCTGCGCGCTCTATCTCTACGACACCGCGCGCAAAACCGTGCGCCTCGCCGCGCTTTACAGCCCCGCCGCAGTTCAAAGTTCAAAGTTCAAAGTTCAAGGTTCGCCGGTCGTCACAGACCCCGAGCGTAATCAAGGGGCTTCGGACCCCCACCCCCCCGTCCTCCGTAGCCCTGAGCCTGTCGAACGGGGCGAAGGAGGATCAATCCTCCACCCTCAATCTTCCACCACCGCCTTCGCGCCGCACAGCGGCCCACAGCAATCCGACGAGCTCCCCCTGGATTCCTGTCTCGTCGCCTCCGCCTTTGCCACCCGCAAACAGGTCGAATTTGCCAACATCCAGTCGCCCGAATTCCTCGACGTCATCGACCTGCCACGCGATGCCCAGCTCCATTCCGTGCTGGTCACACCCATGCTCGTCGAAGGCGATGTGCTCGGCGCGCTCGCCATTTTCACCGGGCACATCCACCGCTTCAACAATGACGAAAAGCGCCTCGCCGCCGCGCTCGCCAGCCTGTCCACCGTCGCGCTGCAAAACGCCCGGCTCTATTCGCGCGTTTTTCACAGCGAAGAATCGCTTCGCAAGAACGAGCAGCTCACCACCCTCGGCCTGCTCGCCGCCGAGATCGCCCACGAAATCCGCAATCCACTCACTGTCATCAAGCTTCTCTTCGGCGCGCTCGGCCTCGAATTCGCCCAAAGCGACCCGCGCCACACCGACGAACGCCTGATCCGGGAGAAACTCGACCAGCTCGAAGCCATCGTCACGCGCGTGCTCAATTTCGCCAAGGCTCCTTCCTCGCTCCATTCGCGCTGGTCAGTGGCCGAAATCGTCAGCGACACGCTCATGCTCGTCCGCCTCAAGGTCGCCCAGGGCAAAATCCAGCTCCGCTTCGAGCCGCCGCCGCGCCCGACCATCGTCGATGTGCAAAAGGGCCAGCTCCAGCAGGTGCTGCTCAACCTCGTGCTCAACTCCACGCAGGCCATGCCTGATGGCGGGATCATCACCGTGCGCTGCGAAAGCGACGGGCACCATGTGTTCATCGATGTGGCCGACACTGGCACTGGCATCCCCGCCGGGCTTCACGAGCGCGTCTTCGATTCATTTCTCTCCGGGCGCCCCGGCGGCACCGGCCTCGGCCTGGCCATCGCCAAGCGCATCATGCTCAGCCACGGCGGCGACATCGGACTGGTCGCCACCAGCCCCGCCGGCACAACCATGCGCCTTACCCTCCCGCTCGCAAAAAACTAATCTACCATGCCACCCGAGACCCTCCCTTCACCCGCACCTGTCAAACGCCAGCGCGTCATGCTCGGCCTCACCGTCGCGATGCTCGTCATCTGCGCCCTGTTCGCCGTGTTCGCGCTGAAAAAACTGCCGATGCCCGTGCGCGTTTTCATCGCCTTCGGCGACATCGCGATGGCCCTGACCATCCTGCTCCTCCTGCGGAAAAATCCGCTGCGACCACGCTGATGATTTTTACCACGGATATCACGGATTCGAACCGGTATTAACCGCAGATGGATCAGTGCCCATCAGTGTTTGATATCTTACGGTTTGCTGGTCCGCGGCTGCAGCTTCAAGTCGACCATCAAGTCAGCCGCGATTTTTTCCAGGTCGGCGCGCAAGGCCGCGAGGTTTGCCTTCTCCGGCAGGAGCACGGTTGCACGGGCCTGAAACAGCATCCCGCCGCCCATCGGGGCGCTCACACACTCTGAAGCGAGCTCCTCCACGTTGACCTGGTGCGCAGCAAGCGCAGCCGAGATGCCTCGCAGGATACCCGGCCGGTCCAACCCCACGACTTCAAGCGCGGCCAGCGCACCACGCGCCTTTGGCGCCGGGCCAGGTTCAGCCTGCACGATGATGCGCAGGCCGTCGGCCTCGAGCTGTCTCAATGCACGCACAAGCCCGTCCGCCCGGTCGGCCGGCACCTGCACGCGCACAATGCCCGCAAACTGGCCGCCGAGATGGCTCATGCGGCTCTCCAGCCAGTTGCCGCCGTGGTCGGCCACCCGGGCTGCAACCAGTTTCACCAGCCCGGGCTGGTCCGCCCCGATGAGGGTCATGACAAGATTCGTCAGCATGAGTTAAATGATGGAGGCTGCATTGCACACCGGCAACTCCCGTCTGCGCCATATGTCGGGGCATCCTCCTTCGCTAAAGCTACGGAGGACAAGTAAAGCCCCTCCCACCAGCCAGCCAACCCGCTTCCGACTTGGGCGTTGGGCGTTCGAAGTTGGGTGTTCGATGTTCGGCGCACCGCGCCGCATGTTCGGCGCGCAGCGCCGCCGCCTCACTCATCCAGCTCGACGTTCCAGTAGGCAATATCTAGGAAATCCTTCCACATCTCGCAGTGTTGCTTGCCAAGCACGAGCGAGATGACCGGCCGCCATTTCGGCCGCACCGGCTTGCGGATGAGCCGCATGTGCGCCTCGTGGGGCAGGCGGTTGGCCTTTCTCGAGTTACAGGACACGCACGAACACACGATGTTTTCCCAGGTCGTCCGGCCGCCGGAGTGGCGCGGGATGACGTGGTCGAGGTTCAGCTCCTCGCGGGCAAAATGTTTCCCGCAATACTGGCAGGAGTTCTTGTCGCGCTCGAAGACGTTGTTGCGCGTGAGCTTCAGTTCCTTGCAGGGTAGCTTGTCGAAAAACGTGAGCAGGATCACGCGCGGCAGGCGGATCGTCCGGCTCGGCGTGTGCACCGTCTCCATATCCGTCAGCGGCGGGTTGTGCTGCGAGAAATCGATCCAGTCCATGATGGAGAACACACGGAAATCGTCGTCGTGGTGATGGACCACGCTCGCGTGGCCGCGCACCAGCAGCGCAAAGGCGCGACGCGCGCCAATGACGTTGACCGCCTGCCAGAGGCGGTTGAGCACGAGCACAGGCTGTTCGAGAACGGCCTCCATAATGGACTTCCGACGTAGCCTCCCGGCGGATACCTGTCAAGCGACACCATAACGCGCGTGCCGCGCGCAAATCACAAGGGCCAAGGTCTCCTCCGTCGCTCTTCGAGCTTCCTTCTTCGCCAAGGCTACGAAGGACGAGTTGGAGGACACGGCAAACGCCAGAAAAACTTAAATCAAAAACTCCAACGCTACAGTCGCGCACCTCTCTCCTCGTCGCGCATTCGTCATTCGGAATTCGTTATTCGTCATTCGGCGCAATGCCGCCCGTCTCCGCACCGGCCAGCACGGGCGCGAGCACCTGTCCTTTCACCCGGATGCCGGCGAGTTTTTTCACGACCAGCCCCGCATGCGCTTCCGCCACATCGACAAGCGAGTGGCGTTGATGGATGTCGATCGCCCCTACGATGTCCGCCGGCAGGCGCGTCACCCCCGCGATCTTGCCCACGATGTCCGCCGGTGTGACGAGTTGCTTGCGGCCGACATTTAAAAACACCGTGACCATGCCCGGTTCGCGGCCGGTGCGCGGCTGGCGCTCGTATTTTGATTTCTTCGGCGGATGCTCGTCTTCGAAATCCGGTTCAGTCCGTTCATCCGCAGCCACGGGGCTTGATTCCGCCGGCTTGGCGCGTTCAACCGGCTTTTCGTGGACCGCCGGTTTTTCGCGAACCGCGATCTTTTCGTAAAACGCCGGCTTCTCCCGCACGGCCGGCGCAACGGCCGCGGCGGTCTTTTTCTTTTCGGCCGCCGGTGAGGCCTGCCCCTGCAACAAATGGATCAGCGCCGAGCAGATGTCCGTGCTCGCGTAGCCCTGGTCGAGCAGCCGGTCGATCATCCGGTCGTGCGATTGGAACTTCTTCGCCTCGAGCGTGGCGCGGATTTTTTCAAAAAACACATTGGTGCGCGCCTCCTCGACCTGGTCGAGCGACGGAATGATCTCGCGCCGGATCTTCAGCTTCGCGAACCGCACCATGCCCTGCAGTTTGTAGAGCTCGCGGCCGGAGACGAAGGTGTAGGCTTTTCCCGTTTTGCCCGCACGGCCCGTGCGGCCAATGCGGTGCGTGTAGTCCTCGGCATCGTTCGGCAGGTCATAGTTGAAAACGACCTCGAGGTCGTCGATGTCGAGCCCGCGCGCGGCCACGTCGGTCGCCACCAGGAACTCGAAGCCGCGGTTGCGGAATTTTTCCAGCACGCGGTTGCGCTGCGCCTGGGTGATGTCGCCGTGCAGCCGGTCCACCGCATAGCCACGCGCATGCAGATGTTCCTCCAGCTCGTCGACCATGATTTTGGTGCTGCAAAAAATGAGGCCGTAGCGAAAATCGTTCACGTCGATGATCCGCGTGAGCGCCTCGATCTTCGAGCGGCGGTCCACCTCGAAGTAAACCTGCTCGACCTGCGGGGCGTTTTGCGCGATCGCCTCGATATTGATCCACGCCGGGTCGCGCGCATACCGGCGGATTATCTCCTGGATCGCGTGCGGCATGGTCGCGGAAAAAAACAGCAATTGCCGCTCCTTCGGCACCGCCTTGAGGATGTGCTCGATGTCGTCGCGAAACCCCATGTCGAGCATCCGGTCGGCCTCGTCGAGCACGACGAACTTGAGCGCATTGAGCTTCAACGTGCCGCGCTCCATGTGGTCCATCACGCGGCCGGGCGTGCCGATGACGACCTGCGCGCCCGCGGCGAGCGCGCGGAACTGCCGCTCGTAGCTTTGCCCGCCGTAAATCGGCACGGCCTGCACGCCCCGCTTGAAAAGCGAAAGTTTCGCCGCCTCCTCCGCCACCTGCACTGCCAGTTCGCGCGTGGGGCAAAGGATCAGCACCTGCACGGCGCGCAACTGCGGATCGACCTTCTCGATCGCCGGGATCGCAAACGCCGCCGTTTTGCCGGAGCCGGTGGACGACTGCCCGACCACGTCGCGCCCGGCGAGAATCGCGGGAATCACCGCGGCCTGGATCGGCGCGGCTTCCTCAAAGCCCATTTTATCGACGGCTTTGAGTAGTTCCGGCGAGAGGCCGAGTTCGGTGAAGCGACGTTTTTCCATGCGTGAATATAGAATGACGAAGCCAGAATGACGAGTTCCGAATGACCGGTAATAATTCCTGACTTTCGGGCTTCCTTCTTAAATTAACCCTTCTCTCTGCGTATTTGTGTCTCTGCGAGGGACAACGGACAGATCACGGCTCACTCGTCATTCGGAATTCGCCATTCGTCATTTGACCCGCCTCACCGCACTTGCAGCGTGTCGCCTTCGAACACGAGCCCCAGCGACGGCACGACGACCGCTTTGCGGCTGCCTTGTTTTTTTACGCGGCCAGCCAGCCACGCGTCGTAGCCGGCCGCCTTGGCGGCGGCGAGCGTGGCTTCGGCGTCCCGGTCTGCGACGCAAGCCGCAAAGCCGACGCCCATGTTGAACGTCGCGTAGGCTTCGCGCCGGTCGATCGGGCCGGAGCGCATCATGAAATCGAAAAGTGCGCCCGGCGGGCGGACGTTGGTGATTTCATAGACGAACGGCTCCTCGAGCCGCATGAGCTTGCGCCAGCCGTGGCCGGTGACGTGCGCCACATAGTTCAGCTTCAAGCCGCGCTGCTGGCATTCGCGCACGAACGCCACGTAAATCACCGACGGCGCGAGCAGCGCTTCGCCATAGGTACGGCCGTCGCCAATGGGCGTCTGGTAGCCTTGCGGGGCTTTTTCCGCAATGAGCCGGCAAAGGCTGAGGCCATTGGTCTGCACGCCGCTCGAGGCGAGAAAGATGATCGCGTCGCCACTGTGCGCATCGCCGGTGACGCGCAGGTTCTTCGGCGAGATCTTTCCGAGCGCCGAGCCGGCCAGCACGATGGCCGATGGCACCACCAAGCCGCGCAGCGCCGGCGTTTCCCCACCGCCCCACACCGCGCCCGCGAGCCGGCAGCCTTCGGCGAAGCCTTCAACCAGGCTGTTCGCGCGCTTCTCGTCGGCGAACCAGGCCGAGTCGCCCACGGCAGCGTGCATCGCCACCGAAATCGGCAGCGCGCCGCAGGTCGCGAGGTCGTTCACGATGGTCGCCACGGTATCGATGCCGATCTCACGGTAAAAACTGCGGCCCGTCGCGGCCTGGACCGCATCGGCCACGAGATTTTTCGTGCCGAGGCCTTCCTCGACATGCGCGATAAAGTGATCGGCGGCCTCGATGAGGTAGGCGCTCTCGCCGCGCACGCTCGCCGGCTCGTGATAGCCATGCGCCGCCAGCAGCGGTGTGGTCGCGCGGGCAGCGCGCTGGCAGGCGCGCTTGAACGCATCGAGCTGGTCGTAACGCACGCCGGAGGATTCGTAGCTGAGCGACATGGAAGAGTGTTTAAAGCCTATCGGTTGCCTGGAAGCTATTTCAAAATTGAAAATGGACAGCGCATTTTGAATTTTGAAATAGCTTCTAGTGGAAGCCAATTTTTCGTTTCGGCTCTTTATCTTCGGCCGGCGCGTTGATCAATGGTTGGAGGCGTTCGACCACTTCGCGCAGAACAACGTCGTGTTCAAGCAACCGGCGGTCGATCTCGGCGAGGCGCTTGAGGATCGCGACGTTAGATAGAATCTCATCACGCATCCGGATGAATGCGCGAACGACGTGCACACTCATTGCGACCGCATGATCGCTGCGTAAAACCATCGCAGCCATGATTGCTCCGTGTTCAGTGAACACCCAAGGCAGATATTTGCTATACCTACCACGTCCTTTTTTCTCTAAGGTCACAGATTGTGACCTTAGAGAATCTCCTCCCTCTGATTTTGAAGTCGCAATTTGCGACTTCAAGTTCGCAACCTCTTCTGATGTAAGCTGAAAAGCAAAATCTGCCGGGAACCGTTTTTGGTTCCGACGGATTGCTTGATTAAAGCTTTTGGTTTGGACGCCGAACAACGCCGCCAAGTCCGAATCGAGCACAACCCGTTGCCGACGGACGGAGAGAATCTTGGGTAGCGCTGCAGAATCGGGGAGTTTTGCCATCCCCCCAGCTTAACAGTCTAGTAGCTCCGTCCTTCGCTTTTCTCGAAATAATTTACGTAGGCCTGGTTCGCCACGCGGTAGCCGCCGGGCGTGGGATATTTGCCGGTGAAATACCAGTCGCCGGTGTGGTTCGGCACGGCGGCGTGGAGATTTTCGATCGTCTGGTAAATGACCTCGATCGGCCCCTGCCACTCGATGCCTTTCGGGCGCACGAACTGGGCGATTTTCGCCGAAATTTCATCGGGCGTAAACGGCTCGTAGAGCTTGCACACATGGTTCACCGGCTGGGCGCCGGGTTTGGCCAGCTCGGCGCGGCAGAGGCGGTAAACCTCCTCGATCACTTCCATCTTGCCGCGTTCCTTGAGCAGCGTGATGGCGGCCTCGAAGACAATGAATTTGCCGAGTTCCGACATGTCGATGCCATAGCAATCGGGATAACGGATTTGTGGTGCGGTGGAGACGATGACGATTTTTTTCGGGTTGAGCCGCGAGAGGATGCGCAGGATGGAGCGGCGCAGCGTGGTGCCACGCACGATGGAGTCGTCCACGCACACGAGGTTGTCGGTCGGCCGCACCGAGCCGTAGGTGATGTCGTAGGCGTGGCTCGCGAGCTGGTTGCGGAAATTTTCCTGCCCGATGAACGTGCGGATCTTGATATCCTTGCCGACGACTTTCTCGCCGCGCGGCCAGTTGCGCAGGACGAGCTCGTCGATCAACTCCTCGTTGAGGCGGCCCTCGCGTGACGCGGCGATGATGGCGGCCTTCACCTCATCGCGGCGGCGCACGCGCAGCGCGGACATGAGGCCGTAGTAGGCGACCTCGGCGGTGTTGGGAATGAAACTGAACACGGTGTTGGCCCAGTCGTGGCCGACCGAGTCGAGCACCTGGTCGGCGAGATTGGCCCCGAGGGCCTTGCGCTCGCGGTAGATGTCCACGTCGTTGCCCCGCGAAAAATAAATGCGCTCGAACGAGCACGAGGCGCGCGGCAGCGGCCCGGCAAAGCGCGTGCTTGCGACCGCGCCGCTCTTTTTCACGACGACGACATGGCCCGGCTCGACTTCTTTCACCTGCTCGACGGCGAGGTCGAACACCGTCATGAGCGGCGCGCGCTCGGAGGCGAAGGCGACGACCTCGTCATTTTGGAAAAACCAGCACGGCCGGATGCCGGAAGGGTCGCGCGCGACAAAGGCGTCGCCGCTGCCGATCATGCCGGCCAGCGCGTAGCCGCCGTCCCATTTCTTCGAGGCCTTGGTCAGCACGCGGGCCAGGTCGAGTTCCGTGTCGATGCGGTTCGAGATTTCCGGCCCCGGCAGGTTGAGCAGGCGGAGCTGGCGGTAAAGTTCCTCATGCTCCTCGTCGAGATGGAAGCCAATTTTTTCCAGCAGCGCCTGTGTGTCGGTCGCAAAAATCGGATGCTGACCCATCGCGATGAGGCTGTCGTTCAGCTCCGCGGTGTTGGTCATGTTGAAATTTCCCGCCAGGGCCAGGTTGCGCGTCGGCCACGAGCTGCGCCGGAAATACGGATGGCATGAGCTGAGGTTGTAGCCGCCGCTGGTGCCGTAGCGCAGGTGGCCCATGTACAGTTCGCCGCCAAAGTCGAAATTCCGCTTCACCGTGTCGGCAAACTCGGGGTGGATGGTGCCATCGCCGACCTTGTCCTGATAGGACTTGATCAGCGTCTTGAAGATTCGGTCGAGCGGGTTGGACTTCACGCAACGCTCGCGGAACATGAAAGGCTCGCCCTGGGGCGCATCGAGCTTCACACAGGCCACGCCCGCGCCGTCCTGCCCGCGGTTATGCTGCTTTTCCATCAGGAGGAAAAGCTTGAAGAAACCCCACAACGGCGAGCCGTAACGCTCCTGGTAATAGGACAGTGGCTTGAGCAGGCGCACGAGCGCGATACCGCATTCGTGTTTTATTTTGTCGCTCATGCTTGCCGGCCCGGGCGGGGTGTGGCGCTCTGGGTCATATCAGGCATTGGGTGAATGTTCATCCTCACGGGCGATAAAAAGGTATGATTTCGAAGGGGCGGGTGTGGTTGGTCAATGGCTTTCTCAAAAAATCATAGCACGGAAAGGGCAAAGACGAAAGTCTTTGGCGGTAATGACAGGTCGGTTTTCAATCCTGAAGTCATAAAACCATGAATTTGGAGAGGTTGACCAGCAACCCATGCAACCGGGAAGCCGGCCTTGGTCATTGGAGATTTGGAGTTTTTTTCTCCTGACCCCTCTTTTCTTTCTTAAATTAAGCCATCACCACTCACTTGACCGTGCGCGCAAGGTTGATGAGAATCCTTTTATCCCCAACCATGTTGATCCTCCGCGGTTCACCTACCCTTTCCCCGTTTCGCCTGCAAAGGCTCATTCAGGATCTGGCTGCGGCCGGAATCCCGGCTCGCGCCGTCAGCGCCGAGTTCGTCCACATCGTCGAACTGACCGCGGAACCGTTTCAACCAGCCCAAGGCCCTGAATCCGTTGAAGAGCTGGCCGCAGCCGCCCGCCCTGAGCCGTTTCGACAAGCTCAAGGCCCCGAGCCAGTCGAGGGGCTCGCTGAACGGGAGCGCATCGTCCTCGAAAAACTCCTCACCTACGGCCCAAGCCGAGCTGCACCCGCCGTCACCGGCCTCGTCCAGGTCGTCGCCCCCCGTCCCGGTACGATTTCCCCGTGGTCGTCCAAAGCCACCGACATCGCCCAGATCTGCGGCTTGGCCGGCGTAAAACGCATCGAACGCGTCATCGCCTACACCATCGACCTCGGCGGTGCTTCAAATTTGAAACCCGAGCTGCGGGCACTGCTCGCCGCCCGCCTCCACGACCGCATGACGCAGGTCGTCTTCGACGACCTCGCCGCCTGTGACGTCCTCTTCCACCACGAGCCCCCGCGCTTGATGACCAGCGTGCCGGTTCTCGCCCAAGGCCGGGCCGCATTGGTCGAGGCGGACCGCGCGCTCGGCCTCGCCCTCGCCAATGACGAGATCGACTACCTCGTCAGAAACTTCCAGGCCCTCGGCCGCGACCCCAACGACATCGAGCTGATGATGTTCGCCCAGGCCAACTCCGAGCACTGCCGCCACAAAATTTTCAACGCCACCTGGGAAATCGACGGCTCCCCGCGCAGCCGTTCGCTGTTCCAGATGATCAAAAACACCCACCAGCTGCACCGCGACGGCATCCTCTCCGCCTACAAGGACAACGCCGCGGTTCTGGCCGGCACCCGCGGCGGCCGCTTCTATGTCGACCCGAAGACGGGCGAATACGCCGCGCACAACGAAGACATCCACCTGCTCTGCAAGGTCGAGACGCACAACCATCCCACGGCCATCTCCCCCTTTCCCGGCGCCGCCACCGGCTCCGGCGGCGAGATCCGCGATGAGGGCGCCACCGGCCGCGGCTCCAAACCCAAGGCCGGCCTCACCGGCTTCACCGTGTCTAATCTTAAACTACCGGGTGCCATCCAGCCGTGGGAAAAGGAAAATGGAAAACCCGGGCGCATCGTCTCCGCCCTCGACATCATGATCGAAGGCCCGCTCGGCGGCGCCGCCTTCAACAACGAGTTCGGCCGCCCCGCCATAACCGGTTATTTTCGGACGTTCGAGGCGGTGGTGCCGGCGAGCGCTCTGCCTGAGCAAACGAGTCCTCGTGAGCCCAGTCCAATCACGGCCGAAATCCCCCCCGTGGCTCAAAGTTCAAAGCCCAAGGTTCAAGGCCTCGCACCTGAAACCACCAAAGAATTAATCGCCAGGGACACAAAAAGCATCAATCAGCGCCCGGTTTCATTCGTACCATCCGCGATAAAACATCCAGACCCAAAGGCTTCTCTTCCGAGCTCGGTGCCCTCCTCGCCGTCAGTGGTTCAAAAACTGGGCTTTGTGCCGTCCGCGGTAAAGAATCCGGGTGCAAAAGCCTCTTTTCCTCCCTCCGCGTCCGCGGGCACAGTTCAAAGCCCAACCTTCAAGGTTCAAGGTTCCGAAGCCACAAAAGATTCCACCACGAAGAGCACGAAGCCTGAATCTATTTCATCCGCGCCATCCGCGGTCAAAAATCCGGCGGCCACGACGGAGCTCCGCGGCTACCATAAGCCCATTATGATCGCCGGTGGCCTCGGCAACATCCGGCCCGGCCATATCAACAAAAGCCTCATCAACCCCGGCGACAAACTCGTCGTCCTCGGCGGGCCTGCCATGCTCATCGGCCTCGGCGGCGGCGCGGCCAGCTCCATGGCCAGCGGCTCCGGACAGCACGACCTCGATTTTGCCAGTGTGCAGCGCGACAACGCCGAGATGGAGCGCCGCTGCCAGGAGGTCATCGACCGCTGCTGGGCCCTCGGCACGGACAACCCCATCGCCTTCATCCACGACGTCGGTGCCGGCGGCCTTTCCAACGCCTTGCCCGAACTCGTCAACGAGGGCGGACGCGGCGGTCGATTCAACCTGCGCAAGATTCCCAGCGACGAGTCCGGCATGAGCCCGCTCGAAATCTGGTGCAACGAGTCCCAGGAACGCTACGTCCTCGCCATCCCCGCCGGCCAAATTGAAGTTTTCTCGATGCTCTGCGAACGCGAGCGCTGCCCCTTTGCCATCGTCGGCGAGGCCACCTTGCAAAAACGCGTCGTCCTCTACGACCCGCAGTTCAAGAACACCCCCATCGACATGCCGCTCGACATGCTGCTCGGCAAACCGCCGCGCATGTACTGCATCGACTATTCCCGGCCTCGCCCGCTCGCTCCCTTGGAGCTGGGCGACCTGTCATTGCGGGGTGCCGTCCACCGCGTCCTGGCCCACCCGACCGTGGCCGACAAAACGTTTCTTATTTCCATCGGCGACCGCACCGTCGGCGGACTGATCTGTCGCGACCAGATGGTCGGACCTTGGCAGGTGCCGGTGGCCGACTGCGGCGTCACCGCCGCCGCGTTCGACGTTTATACCGGCGAAGCCATGGCCATGGGCGAACGCACGCCCGTCGCGATCAACAACGCCGCCGCGTCCGCGCGCCTCGCGGTCGGCGAAGCGCTGACCAATCTTGCCGCCGCGCAGATCGGCGCCCTCGGCAAAGTCAACCTCTCCGCCAACTGGATGGCGGCGCCTACTGTGCCCGGCGATGGCGCCGACCTCTACGCCGCTGTCCACGCCGTCGGCATGGAACTCTGCCCCAACCTCGGCATCTCCATCCCGGTCGGCAAGGACTCGATGAGCATGAGCACCGTCTGGAAAGACAGCGGCTCGGCCGAAACAAAACGCATGATCGCGCCGGTTTCGCTCATCGTGTCGGCCTTCGCGTCCTGCGCCGACATCCGCCTCTCGCTCACGCCGCAACTGCGATATGATCCCGATCATTTGGCCCCAAAGATCCTCGCGAAGAACTCAGAGACAAAATCCGATGCTTCTATCATCTCTGCGCCCCTTGGGACAAAAAATCCGGGGCCCTCTTCTGAATCCGTGCCATCCGCGGAGAAAACCCCGAAATCAGAACCCATCGGGAACACCGCTTTGTTGTTGATCGATCTCGGTCGTGGCAAAAACCGCCTCGGCGGTTCGATCCTCGCCCAAGTCGTTTCGCAGATGGGCACCACCACGCCCGACGTGGACAGCGCCGACGACCTGCGAAATTTTTGGAATGCCATCCAGCTGCTCGGCCGCGATAAATACCTCCTCGCCTACCACGACCGTTCCGACGGCGGCCTGCTCGCGACCATCGTGGAAATGTGCTTCGCGGGACACATTGGCGTCGACCTCGATCTTACGGAACTTGCCGCAAAGAGCGCAAAGGTTGCTGAGGACCAACCCTCATCCGAAGCCCAAAGCCCTTCCCTTCCGATCGCCGCACCCGCTGCGGTTGAAAATCCGCGTTCTTCTCCTGCCTCCCCCACGGTTAGTAATCCCGTGTTCGCCCTGCTTTTTGCCGAGGAACTAGGCGCCGTGATCCAAGTCCGCACGGCTGAGCTCGATACCGTGAACGCCGTCCTGCGGGCGCACAAGCTCGACACCGCGACCACGCGCATCGGCACGCTCAACCGCGACTACACCTTCCGCGTGAAACAATCCGGCCAAGCTGTCGTCGAGGAAAACCTCTCCACGCTCCGTGCGGTATGGTCCGACGTCACCCGCCGCATCGCGGCGCTGCGCGACAACCCCGTCTGCGCCGAGTCGGAGTATCAGCTCAAGCTCGATCCGACTGATCCCGGCATCACCCCGAAAATTACTTTCGAGCTCAAACCCTTTAACCCGGAAAGCGTGGAGTCCCGGCCGAAACTCGAAGCCAAAAACCCCTCTCTTTCAAGCGCCGTGCCCTCCACGCCCTTGTCGAGCGCGCCTACGCCTACGAGCCGTAGTGAGCCCGTTCAAAGCCCGCCCGCCCTTCCCTCCGCGGTCGAAAGTTCAAAGCCCAAGGTTCAAGGCCATGCACCTGAAACGGCAAAGGACACCAAGCCCGCCTCAGATATTTGGGCCGCCAAGGCCACCAAAGGCACAGAGGTAAAATCTTCCCTGCCGAGCGCCGTGCCCTCCGTGCCCTCTGTGGTTCAAAAACTGGGCATCATACCCTCCGCGCCATTCGTGCCGAAGAATCCGTTTTCAAAACCTTCGCATCCGAGCGCTGCGCCCTTTGCCCCCTCTGTGGGTCAAAAGCCGGGCCCCGGGCCGGCTGTGTTAAAATTAAAACCAGCCGTGGCCGTGCTCCGCGAGCAGGGCGTCAACGGCCAGGTCGAGATGGGGGCCGCGCTCACCCACGCCGGCTTCCGCGCCATCGACGTCCACATGACCGACATCCTCTCGGGCCGCGTGTCGCTCAAGGATTTTTGCGGCGTGATCGCCTGCGGCGGATTCAGTTTCGGCGACACCCTCGGCGCCGGCGAAGGCTGGGCCAAAAGCATCCTTTTCAATCCGCTCGCCCGCGCCGAATTTGCCGCGTTCTTCGCGCGCGAGGATGCCTTCGCCCTCGGCGTGTGCAACGGCTGCCAGATGATGAGCAACCTCCGCTCGATCATTCCCGGCTCCGACCACTGGCCGCGCTTCGTGCAAAACCAGTCTGAACGCTTTGAAGCCCGCTTCGCCTCGCTCAAGATCGAGAAAAGCCCCAGCGTGCTCTTTGCCGGCATGGAAGGCTCGGTCATCCCCATCGCCGTCGCGCATGGCGAAGGTTTCGCGGAATTTGCAAACGCCGAAGCGGCAAAAAAATGCAGCGGCTCCGGCCTCGTCTGCGCACGCTTCGTAAATCACCAGCACGAGATCACCGAGCAATATCCACTCAACCCGAACGGCTCGCCGCTCGGCATGACCGCGCTGACGACCACCACCGGCCGCGTGACCATCATGATGCCCCACCCCGAACGCGTCTTCCGCACCGTCGCCATGAGCTGGCACCCCGAAAACTGGGGTGAGGACAGCCCATGGATGAAACTGTTTTATAATGCGCGAACCTGGGTCGAGGAACAAATGGAACCGCTACTTAACGCCAAGTTTTGACCACGGATTGCGGATCGATACAGATAAGGGGCATTAACAGGTGGAGCGTTTGAGGGACAAGCCGCTCCACCTCGGACCATTATTCTGAATCCGATGCTCGCGCCCTGCCTTGTTTTTTCAGGCCATCGGTGCCCATCAGTGGTTAAAAGCCCGGCTCGAACCTTCGCGATCTTCGCGTGAGAAAATCCGGGGCGATGATAGCGGCCTTCCCCTGGGCGTCGTTACAGGTGGGTGACGACTCTGAAAAGACGCGGGATTTCTTGCTCTTCCGTTTGCCAAATGCATTTCAATTGCCACTCTCGCCTGACCCCAAAAGCCGCACCAAAAATCACCGAAGAAACCTAAAAATCATCATGGCCACAAAAACGAAAAAGAAATCCAAGAAAAGCACCAAGGCCCCGGCTGCAAGCCTGTGCTGGTTCGATATCGCCGCCGACAACATCGATCGCGCCAAGAAATTTTACAGCTCGTTGTTCGGTTGGAAAATCCAGGGGATTCCCGGCATGCCGGATTACTCGCACATCGACACCGGCGGGCCTGACGCCTCACCCGATGGCGGGCTGACGTCGCGCAAGTGCGAGGGACACGGCATCACCAACTACATCAGCGTGCCCTCGGTGTCGCGTTCCGCGGCCAAGGTCGAAAAGCTCGGGGGCAAGATCCTCATGCCCAAGACGGCGGTGCCAAAGATGGGCTACTTCGCGGTCTGCTTGGACACGGAGAAAAACGCGTTCGCGCTTTGGGAAATGAGCCCGACCGCAAAGTAGGCGGAGAACCTGGAACGTCCAACATCGAAGTCTAATTTCACACGTAGGTCGGGGTTTATCCCCGACATGTCGGGCATGAAGCCCGACCTACCCTCTCGGCTATCAGTGGCCGTGCCATCCATAGCTTTAGCGAAGGATGGTGGAAACTCCGATTT
>Ga0210402_10002248_pt1 | contig 19002 bp, 19 predicted proteins | sample IncBWC7MmetaG_FD_161055 | JGI IMG/M metagenome (GOLD analysis project Ga0210402, IMG submission 161055) | Forest soil microbial communities from Barre Woods Harvard Forest LTER site, Petersham, Massachusetts, United States - Inc-BW-C-7-M | ecosystem: Environmental > Terrestrial > Soil >... | reverse complement strand
GTAGAGATCTGGTTTAACCGGATCACCCAGCAAGCCATTCGCCGGGGAACGTTTCGCAGTGTGAAGGAACTGATCGAGAAAATCGATCAATACGTACAGAACTCAAACCGTCACCCACATCCGTTTGTCTGGACCGCTACCGCAGATTCGATCTTTGCCAAAGTCCAGCGACTATGTGAACGTATTTCCGGGACAGGACACTAGGAGAAATTGTCGAAAACAGGCATTTAAATGCCTCCAGTTGTTCCCGTCCGGCTTCCCGCCACAACTTCTTCTTGCAGCGTAACCCTTCGTTCAGCGCCACGGCTTGCAGCTGATTCATCATCCGCGTCCGCGCCTGTATCCTCCGGTGTCGATGCCACAGCAGTTGCCGCAGATCGCGATTCTCCCAGCTCGGTACCCAGATCTGTGGAAAGTCATCTTTCACCCTTAATTTCAGAATCAGCTGGGCGTCCTGGCGGTCCGTCTTCTGCTTCCGTACCCGCCTCGAACTGATCTCGGCTGCGTCTCCGATCCATAGCTCAATCTGCAACTCGGAGAGCAGTCGTTCGAACCACCGCGCATGCCCGCTCGCTTCCATGCCCACCCGCACCTTCATGCCCTGTGCCGGCAGGTCACGGTAGAATTTCTCCGCTTCCTCACGGTGCTGCAGTCGCCGCTCTTGCAGTTCCCCGGTCTCGGTATCTACAAAAGCAATTTGCTCAAAGCCCGGGTGATAATCGCATCCTATAATGATCATGTTCGGCTCCTCTCTCCCGAGCGCTCTTGGTTGGTTGGTAACCACCAAAGTTTACTCGGGTACAGGAGCCGACATTGTCATGGAATCAATTACACTAATTGAGAACTCCAGGCTACAGAGCACAATCTGGCAAACTGAAAAGAATAGGAGCTGTACACAAATGTACAAAACTGTATGAGTTCCTTCGCAACTCCGGGCACCAGGCTTTTGACCTCGTGTTCACAGGGCGTACACAAATTCAGACTTTTCTGCTCATGTCGCTCATTTCGCCCATCATAGAATCAATAACTTACTGATTCCACAGCTTCGCGAAGCCAACGATTCCGCCTCCGGGCACCACTTAATTCCAATCGTTCCAGCCACCGGCTTCCTTGATCAGGGCCTCCGTAAGGTCGATTTTTATTCTTCAGAACAAGGGACGAAACGGGGCAAAGCCCGTCACCACAGAAGCACTCGAGTTCCAGAAGCTGTCGATTCCCGAACTCGCTCTCTCGCTTGCAGGCCAGTTTTAGAGCTCGCGACGTTCCCGTGACGTCTCAGTGGGGGTATTACGTTGTTCGAAGCATCGCGCAGCGAGAAGCGGGCGTGACCAGCTCGGTTCCCGTGCCCGTGGTAAATGATTGTGACGGGAAGGAAAATCGAGGCAGGTGCAAAGTTTTGCAATGATTCGGCGGTGTCCGACCAAACTTATTAGATTTCAGACCTCGCCGCACGGGTCATCAGGCCTTCAATGGCCTGCTGCGGTGACTTGCCGTTTTCGAGGATGGCGAACATCTGTTCCGTGATCGGCATCTCGACGTTTTTTTTCCGGGCTAAGCCAACCGCGGCCTTGGTGGTGAAGATCCCTTCGGCCACCGCTCCATGCATGTCGGCGATAATCTCGGGCAGTTTGCGGCCTTTGCCTAGTTCAACCCCGACGCTGCGGTTGCGCGAGAGATCGCCGGTGCAGGTGAGAACCAGATCACCCAGGCCAGCGAGTCCGGCCATGGTATCGAGGCGGCCACCGCAGGCCACGACCAGGCGCGCCATTTCGGCGAGACCTCGCGTGATCAGCGCCGCTGCCGAATTGTGGCCAAGGCCGAGGCCAGCGCAGACTCCGGCGGCGATGGCGATGATGTTCTTCAGCGCGCCGCCTAATTCCACCCCGATCACGTCGTCGTTGGTATAGACGCGAAAGCGGGAATCGTTGAATGCTTGCTGCACGGAGCGCGTCACTTCTCGGTCGACGGATGCCACGGTCACGGCCGTCGGATCGCCGCGCGCGACTTCCTTGGCAAACGACGGGCCACTGAGTGCTGCCACGCGAGGATTGAACTTGCGGCTTCCTAAGACATCCCCAATCACCTCCGTCATGCGCAGCAGAGTCCCGTCTTCGAGTCCTTTGGTGCAGCTGACAAAAAGTGTCTCGGGTCGGAGCACCGGCGCCATACGCTCGAATAGAGCTCGACAATGCTGCGAGGGCATCACGCTGACGACGATCTCCGCGGCGTCGAGCGCGGTGTTCAGAGCGCTGGTTGCTGCAATCGATTCCGGCAGGATGAACCCGGGCAGAAAGCGCTCGTTGATTCGGTTTCTTGCGATGCTCTCGGTAACTTCAGGTTCGTTAGCCCAGAGCCGGACATTATGCGGAACATGACGAGTCCGGTTACGTCCCAGCACGATTGCCAGCCCGGTGCCCCAGGCGCCTGCCCCGATGATGGCGATGCGGCTCATCTGCGCGTTGCTCCTAACCTGCCTGACTTTTCCAACTTTGATTCTGACTCGGATTCTGACTCGCTCCCCGCCTCTTTTCCTAACTTTGATTCCGTTCCGGCGGCGAGACGGCCGATGTTTTGACGATGTCTCCATATGACGAGTGCCGAGACCAAAGCGATCAAACCAAGTTGGCGCGGGTCCACATATTCGTGGAGGGCCCACGCCAGCAATGGAAACGCCGCCGCCACAGCGATGGAGCCGAGCGAGACGTAACGGAAGGCGACGGCAATAACCAAGAACAGGAACACCATGCACAAGATGGATTTCGGAGTGAGCAATATAAAAGCCCCAAGACTGGTGGCAACGCCCTTGCCGCCGCGGAACTTGAGCCAGACGGGGAATAGATGCCCGAGCACGGCGAAGAACGCCGCTGTGGTCATAATGAGTTGCTGATGCGGTCCGCTGAACAACATCCGCGCCACGAGAACCGCGGCCAAACCTTTGGCCGCGTCGAGAACGAGAGTCGCAATTCCGAGTGCTGGCGACTTGCGGGCCACGTTCGTCGCGCCGATATTGCCGCTGCCGCTCGCGCGCACATCCTCACCTGTGAAAATTCGCACCAGCAGATAGCCAGATGGGATGGAGCCCAGCAGGTAGCTCACTGCGGCGACGATGAGGTACGCGTATGTGTTCATCTGGTCAATCAGCAGAGTGCAGTCGACTGTAGCGCTGCCGTCCCGGCGGCTCGTCGGCGGGCGTCCTCACCCGCCGATCCGAGGGCGAGACGCCCTCGTGACAGCCGGCAAGATGCCGGCGCTACGCTCACGTCTTCATCGGAAAGCGTTGCAGTTTTGTGTACTTCGATCCCACGGGTGAAAGGTGACTCTGATAGAGAATAAACTCTTGTGCCGTCATCGCACCGAAATTAAGTTCGCCCATCGCGGCAAGACGCTCTTCGAGCACAGCGAACGGCGCTTTTGGGCGATCGCCTTTGCGCCCTTTCGCCGAGCCTAGTCTTCTCCCGGCGCCGGCGCGCGCCAGGGTCAGATGTGGGCGGTAAGGCCGGTCTTCACGAGGAATGCCGCGCTCGGCTGTCGCGATGTCGATGCTCTCGGCCAATTCCGCCAGTTGCGGTCCAGCGTGAACACCGATCCAGAATACGCGCGGAGCCTTCGCCGTCGGAAAGAATCCATATCCGCCAGCCCGAATTTCGAGCGCCCTGCCGTCGACCCGCCGCAAGCGCTCGGTGATGGCTTCCACTCGCTCCGGCGTTTGTTCTCCAATGAACTTCAATGTAATGTGCAGCGACTCCGGACGCGCCCAGCGTGCATTGGGCGCGAAGCCTTCGACGCCTTCGAGGAAACGCTCGATCCGTGCGCGGACTTCGGGGTCGAGGTCGATGCCGATGAATATTCGCATCTTTTAAAAACTGCGCCCTAATCAGCGCCTTACATCAGCGCTCTGCGGATCATCTCCAACGCCTGTTGTGTTGCGAACTGGCGGATGCGCTTGCGGTCCCCGGGAAAATTACGCTCAACCACCTGCGTGCCTTCTTCTCCCGCGAGTGCGATGTAGACCAGGCCCACGGGCTTCTGCTCGGTTCCGCCGCTCGGGCCGGCGACGCCGGTGATTCCGACTCCGTAGCTCGCGAGGCAGCGCTTGCGGATGCCTTCGGCCATCGCCGCCGCCACTTCGCGGCTGACCGCTCCATGCTGGTTGATCAGCGCCTTCGGAACGTTCGCAAATTGCGTTTTCAATTCGTTCGAGTAGACTACGGCGCCGCCCAGAAAATAACGGGAGCTGCCGCTCAGCGAAGTGATGCGCTCGGCCAGCATCCCGCCCGTACAGGATTCAGCCACGGCCAGCGTCATGCTGCGCATTTGCAGCAGATAGCTGACGATCTGCTCGATGGTCTCGCCTTTGCGAGAGAAGATGGCGTCGCCGAGTTCGTCCTCGATTTTGTCGCCGAGTTCCTCCACGCGTGCCTCCGCCTCCGGTTGCGAATCCTTGCGGCAGCGCAGGTGGAGTTGAATCTCACCCCGGCCTGCAAGGATCGTGGTCTCGACGTCGGTATAAGTCTTGTAGATCGGCGCGACCCGCGCGTCCACTTGCGATTCCGGCATCATCGCTATTTTGAGGATGCGAGCGGCGATGTGCTCGGGGGGGACCCGGGCGCGCAGTCGCGGGATGCATTCGGTTTCAAACAACCCCTTGAGTTCGTGAGGCGGGCCGGGGAGCAGAATCAGGATTCGCTCTTTGCCGTCATACTTTCCGGCGATCCATTGGCCGGGCGCGGTGCCGAGCGAATTCGGCAGCATCGTGGCGCTGGTCAGGATGTCGGCCTGCTTGGCGTTGTTAGCGGACATCTTGATGCCGCGCTTGGCGAAGCGCTCTTCGAGCTTGGCGATGAGCTCGGGATCGCGCTGCAGTTTCAAACCCAGCGCGTCGGCCACCGCTTCGCGCGTCAAATCATCTTCAGTGGGGCCGAGGCCGCCGGTGAAAATGATGATGTCTGAACGCCGCATGGCGAGTTTGGCGGCCGCGGTTAGTCCTTCGGCGTCGTCGCCCACAATGCACTTGAAGCGCACTTCGACGCCCAGGTCGTTCAGTTCTTCGGTGAGGTAGAGCGAGTTGGTGTCCCGGCGATGGGGAGTAAGCAACTCAGACCCAACCGCGATGATCTCGGCGTTCACGGGTAAAAGTGTAAATGATCGAACGCGGGGACAGCCGCCCCCGGCTGTCCAGGCGAGCCAGGGGCCCGCCTGTTTTTGCAGTTCTTGGTCGATCGGTGCCGAAGGGCGTCGCGAGGCTTCGCCTCGCGGGACAGCCGAGGGCGGCTGTTGCTACGTTTTTTGCGGTTGTTGCTGCGTCATGCAGTGCAGAGCGCCGAATCCCCAGATCAGATCGCCGCAATAGATCGGCACGATTTCGCGCGTCGGGAACAGTTCCGCGAGCTTGTAGAGCGCGATGCGATCATTCGGATCGTTGAAGACCGGCACCAGCACCGCGCCATTCGCGATATAAAAATTGGCGTAGCTGGCAGGTAACTGGCGGCCCTCGAACACGACTGGACGCGGCATGGGAATCTCGACGATATCGAGTTTGTGTCCATCGGCAGTGCGGGCGTTTTTCAGGCGGCCCAGGTTCGCATGCAGGGCCGCGTAGTTCTCGCTGCGCTCCTTCGTCTCGACCATCGTGACCACGGTATTGGGAGCGACGAAGCGAGTGATGTCATCGACGTGCCCATGAGTGTCATCGCCGGTGATGCCGCTGTCGAGCCAGATGACGGACTGCGCGCCAAAATAGTCGGCGAACATCTGCTCATAGGCGGCGCGGTCCATGGATGGGTTGCGTTGTTGAGTCGTAGAGAGCAAGCATTCCTCAGTGGTGAGTAGAGTGCCGCGGCCGTTGACGTCGATCGATCCGCCTTCAAGCACAACGCGGTGTTTCTTGCTGAATGGGTGCACAACGCGAACGCCGGCGGCCTGCGCTATACGCTTTCCATTCTTCTCGTCGAAACTGTAATTCGGATACTTGGCCCATGCGTTGAACTGAAAGTGCAGAGCGAGCAATCGGGGATCTGCGTGATCGGCGGGCGATGTCAGGAAAATGCAGCCGGAATCGCGCGTCCAGACGCGATCGGTGCGCCAGCGGTGGAAGCAGACTCTATCGGCGAGCGTGCCGGAAAGCGCAGCTGCTTTTTCGAGCACCGCCCGCGCCCGCTTTTCCGAACTCGCGTCATTGACGATCAGGTCCACACGCTCGTACCGCGCCAGGTGGCGGACGATTTCGGCATAGACCCACGGGATCGGCTCGAACTTGCCCGGCCAGTCGGCGCGAAAATGCGGCCAGGCGAGCCATGTGGATTCATGCGGCTCCCATTCGGCGGGCATGCGGTATCCCTGTGCGGCGGGCAGTTTGCCGTGAATCGCGCGTGGAGGCGTCATTGTCAGGCTTCTCCGCCGATGAAGTCTCGCCGCATTCGGAAATGGGAGTAGGCGTCCTTCGACTTCACGCCCAGGATGACAATCTCCGAAAATTTCATTTTCCGTCTAACATGCGGCTGGTAATCGGGGCGTAACTGTCGATACGACGATCGCGCAGGAAGGGCCAGTTGCGGCGAATGTCCTCCAACTGATGCAGGTCGACTTCGCCGAGCAAAATTTCTTCCCTGTCGTGGGAAGCTTCCGCGAGCACGCGGCCGAAGGGGTCGCTGAAGAACGAGCCTCCCCAGAACTCGAGGCCCTTGCCTGGCGCGGAATTGCCGCGGATGTTACCGGTTTCGAAGCCGACTCGATTCACCACGCCGACATAAACGCCATTTGCGATGGCGTGTGCCCGCTGAATCGTGCGCCAGGCGTCGTGTTGCGCTTCGCCGAATTCAGCCTTCTCCGCGGGATGCCATCCGATGGCCGTGGGGTAAAAAAGAATGCTGGCGCCCTGCAATGCCGTGAGGCGCGCGCCTTCGGGATACCACTGGTCCCAGCAGACGAGAGTGCCGAGTCTTCCGGCGGAGGTATCGAAGGCCTTGAAGCCTAGATCGCCGGGAGTGAAATAAAATTTCTCGTAATAGAGCGGATCGTCCGGAATGTGCATCTTGCGGTAGATGCCGCGCAAGACGCCATCCGAATCGAAGATCGCGGCCGTGTTGTGATAGAGGCCGGGGGCGCGCTTCTCGAAGAGCGACGCTATGAGCACGACTTTATTCTGCCGGGCAGCGGCGGCGAGCTTCTCCGTGCCCGCGCCGGGGATCGGCTCCGCGAGATCGAACAGCGTCGCATCTTCGCGCTGGCAGAAATACTGCGTCTGGAAGAGTTCGGGCAGACAGACGACGTCGGCGCCCTTGTGCGCTGCCTCCGCAACGCGATCGAGCGCCTTGGCGAGATTGTCGGCAGGTTCGGGCCCGCACGACATCTGGATGAGGGCGACGGTGAACGTGTCTCGCACTTTGGCTCCGGGAATTTCCTAGAGTCGGTCATCCGGAGCGAAGCGAAGGACCCCGATTCACCCAAAACTGGAGTAGGGGTCCCTCGCTTCGCTCGGGATGACAATTTCTAGGAGTGTTGTGTAATGCAACAACACGGCGTGACTTCAACACGCGCTTTAGGATACCAAAGTGTTCCTGATGCGCGTGAATGTTATGACAATGTTAAAGCAGTCCCGCGTTCCCCTCACTTCTAGTAAATTGTTTCTTCGGCCAAAATCATCTTCATTTTGGAGGTTCGTCGCTTGAAGCAGAAAAGTGTCGCAAAGCACGGCAGTCATCGCCAGGCCCATCACGAGGAAGGCGCGGGAATCGACCGCAAACTGCACGATCCGGTGGCCGACCGTCTGATTCCGCTCGAGCCGCTCGATCTCGGCAAGATTCGTTCCATCGACGACCTGGTGCGCGCGATGTCCAAGACGGCATTTACCGGCCGCCAACTGGGCGAAGCTGCCGACGTGTTGGAGGCCATGGCGCGCGACAAGGATTGCTTCGTCGTCATGACACTCGCTGGCGCGATGACCGTGGCCAAGCAGGGACTGGTGATTGCCGACTTGATCGATCGCGGCATAGTGAACGCGATCGTTTCCACCGGCGCGCTGATGGCGCATGGGCTGGTCGAAGCGACCGGGCGCGCGCATTTCCGCCACAATCCCGAGCTCAGCGACGAGGAACTTTACGAAGCCGGATACAACCGCGTCTATGACACGCTCGAACCCGAGCAGAATCTCGATGACGTGGAGCGCGTGATGGCCGCGGTGTTTGGCGGGTGGGACGCCGACGAAGTGATGTGCTCGTATAAGTTAAACCGTGCGATTGGGGCGCATCTTGCGAAGCGCGGCAAAGAACGCGGCATTCTGAAGTCTGCCTACGACAAAAATGTTCCGGTATTTGTTCCCGCGTTTTCCGATTCCGAGCTCGGCCTCGACTACGCGTTGACTAACCGTGAACGCGACAAAAAAGGGAAGCCTCGATTCCGTTTCGATCCCTTCGAAGACCTCGAGCACTTCGCCGCGACGCTGCTGAGTCAGAAGCGGCTTGGAATTTTCACCATCGGCGGCGGCGTTCCACGCAACTGGTCGCAGCAGTTTGGGCCGTTCATCGAATTGCGTCACCGCCGGGGCGGGGAAGACCTGCCGCTCAAGCGCTATCACTACGGATTGCGCATCTGCCCGGAGCCGGTGTACTGGGGCGGGCTTTCCGGCAGTCCCTACAGCGAGGCGGTTTCGTGGGGCAAGTTTGTGCCTCCGGCTGAAGGTGGAAAGTTTGGGGAAGTCTTTGTGGACGCGACCGTGGGTCTACCGCTGATTGTCGCGGCGGTGCTGGAACGACTGAAGAAGAAACCGGCGGTGAAGAAGACCGTTTCTCAAATCGCAGCGAAATAGGGACGCGGCTTGCCGCGTCTCCTATCCTCGTGTTTGCTTCGTTCCTCGTCGCCTTTTTAGGCTAAGAGAGAATTTGCTCCGAGGCAACCGCAAAGACTGGCACCGCAAAGACTGGCCCTCGACCGGCACTCTCTGTTCCGCAGAGTCCAGCCGCGGAATTCTTTCGTCGGCATCGATCGGAAACGGGAATCTGTCAGCAGCCCGAGACGCGGCAAGCCGCGTCTCTACGATTCATGCTTGGTCAGTCCCAGCTCGATCAGTCAAAGATGAGCACCGCCGCCGCGATCACCGTCGTCCACAGCCCGCGTTTATCTCCCACCGCCGATTGCGTCACATTGGCTGTGCGGACGATCTTGTTGGAGATGCGATAGATTTCTTTTTTCTCGTCCCACGATCGGTCGGAATCAAACTCCACGTTCAGAGTGGTAGCCAGCATTTCGGCGGCGAGCTCTTCCGCATAGTCTCCAGCGGCGTCTTCGGTCTCACCGAACGAGTGGTGCTCGCTCAGATATCCGTAGGTGTTGCGATCGGCGGGGATGGCGACGCCAATCGAGGAGGCCAGCAGGCGGTGGGGCTCGTGGGTGGAGTTTTCGGCAACCACCGAAAATACGACTTCTCCAGGCGACAGATAAGTGAGTCCCTGAGAGCGCGGGACCAGTTTGCAGTTGGGCGGAAAGATGGACGAGACACGCACCAGGTTTTGCGCCGCGATGCCGGCGTCGCGCAGTGCGAGTTCGAAAGAGGTGAGGCGTTCCCGATGTTTTCCCACTCCCTTGGTGAAAAAGATCTTCTTGGGGACCATGTCCTTGCCCAATTCAGTGTCCTCCCGGAAAATTTTGAGTTGATCTGAAGGGCAAATCTAACACAGCGATTTATAAAGATTGTATGAAAAAAAGAAAAACACGCAGGTCCGTCCCGCACCGGCCCACTTGGCGGCAATGGGCGCTGCTGCCGATGGCCACGAGACGGCACCGTTTTGTGAAGGGAAAGGCGGAGAAAAAGTCAGCTTCCGCAGCGCTCAAGCCGCACGCGCACCAGCTCCGCCCGCCGCCAGCGGGATGATTGCCGGCTTCACCAAATCGCGGAAATCGGCAAATCGCATGCGCACCAGCTCACGGTGCGAACCGGCGTTGAAGGCGATTTCCTTGTCCTTGGCCAGATTCTCGGCCAAAGTCTGGTCCACGAAAACATCCATACCGTAGAGATTGCCGAACGGTGGCATGGACCCGGTTTCGCAGTCGGCAAAATGATCGCGAAATTCATTCTCGCTTGCCAGTTCCACCGTCTCTGCCCCCAGATATTTCTTCAGCCGGTATAAATCCACGCGGAGCGAAGTCGGCACCACCGCCATGGTGAGACGTCCATCCACCATGACCATGACGGTTTTCGCAAGTTCTCTTCCAGGGGTGTGGGTGAGGGCGGCAATCCCCTGGGCCGTATAGGCCACCGAGTGCGAGATGACCGTGTATCGAATCCGGTTACGATCCAGGAATTCCCGAAGCATGGAAAGAGCCACAGACACCTCCCGTCCAGACCGCAAGGAGTAACGCTTCTGCAGGGCCGAAGCATGCTCCGCGGGTCGGAGCCGATTGAATTATGCGTTCGTCAGCGGCCGGGGAGTTGGTGAAATTTCCGTGCTCAAAGTGCAGCCGGCAGAGAAATTGCGGACAGCGCAAGGAAAAAGGAAGACTGGATAGCACTAACCGGCAGCAACGTCTTCCTCCACGACAAAGGGCACGGAAGTCTGGAACTTGTACGCTTTTGGTTTCTTGAAGCTCCCCCATCGCTTATCTCCCAATGGAAGGTCAGAACGCCAGCGGGCGAAATCGTGATGTCGTGCGCGTTCGTGTACTCCTGGGGCTTGCCGTCGCGATACAGGGTGATCTTTGTCATATCCAGTCTCCGAAAGACCCGAAGTAACGCTAGAAGGCCGGGCTTTCACCGAGGATCTCTAAAGGACGGATCTCTTCAGAGAAGGATTTGAGCAAACCTCCCTCTGACACTCAAAACATCCTCTCGGCGCACCTACCTGAAAAACGAGCATCGCGCGCGAGGGAAACCTATTATGCCTTTGTATAAGAAACCGAAACGTAGGTGATGGGGGATGGACTATGTCAAAGGGATAATTCCGGAAAGTTCACAGCAAGCCTGGGGTTGACCGAAACATGAAGCCACGCGGGGCAAGAACTCGGAAAGGCCAGGAAGGAGTGTTTCATGTTTGTCCGCTAACCGTCTCGAAAATGCGCTGGGGAATAGCGCGCCTTTACGCGGCCTCTTTCGTAACCAGGGAGTGCTTAGCTTCTTTTGTCTGCGATCCAACGATCCTCATTTCGTGCCAGTCGTAGCGGAATTCTTTTCCGCAGTCCAGGCACGCGACATAGGTGCCCGTGCGCCGCGCCGCCGGGTGGCGACGCGAACCGGCGCGCACTGTGATCGGAAAACTGTAGCGGGCATGCCGGCAGCCAAATATGGCATCCATCAACTTCGAAAACATCGGGTAACCTCCACAGAACAGAACGACAACGGTGGCTCATCCCCTTTGCCGCAATGCTAGGATGAGCTCAATTACTTAGATTCGAAGAGGGCGGAAAAGGTTCGCGGCAAACTGATGGCACAGCAGGTGCACCCATAGGCGCTCCGGAATGAAGTACTTGAAGGTATTCATAGGAACGACGGCATCAGCCGGAGGAGTAATAACTTTGAGATCTCTGTCGCACGCCGCGCCCAGGTTTGACGCAAGGATTCGGGGGTAGTTAAATAGGCTGGTTTAGGCTGGTTGAATCGGTGCCAGCGTGGATAGGTTCATTCACTCTCTTCAGAAAACGGAGCTTGGCTATGCCGACAGCAGCAATGATACTGACAGCGATTCTGCTGTCAAATGCTTTGATGATCGGATGCGGGGGAGGGAATAGTAGTGGCGGCGGCGTGAGTACCACCCAGGCGCCGACCCTCTCCACCGCAGCCGCTCAGAATGGTGCCGTAATCGTGAGCCTGGCCTCTGCCACCTCTGGCGCAGCCATTTACTATACCGTCGATGGGAGCACACCGAGCACATCGTCTCAGCAATACCAGGCGCCCTTTCTGGTGGCGTCGAAGCTCACCCTCCGGGCGATTGCTATGGCCGCGAGCATGGCAAACAGCACTGTAACCAGCCAGAGCTTTACGCTGAACATCCCGTCGGGGACGCTGGTCTGGAGCGACGAATTCGCGAACTCCACCGGCGCCGCAGCGCAGCCCGATCCCAAATTCTGGGCCTACGACACCGGCAACAGCGGCTTTGGAAACCACGAACTGGAGACCTACTGTGCATGGGGCTCGTCGTCCTCTCCGTGCAGCACAGCCAATCCGAGCGCATTTGTCGGCACGGACGGCTATTTGCATATCGAAGCACAGCAACCCTCGGCCGGGGTGTACACATCGGCGCGGTTGAAGACTCAAGGCCTGTTCAGCTTTCAGTATGGCCGGTTTGAGCTGCGTGCCCAGGTACCGGAGGCGCAAGGGTTTTGGCCAGCGGGATGGCTGCTGGGCAACAACATTACCACTGTAAATTGGCCGGACTGCGGCGAACAGGACGTGCTGGAGCGCGTCAACGGGGCGCTCACGCCGGATTGGAATGAGGGCTCCATTCACGGGATGGGCTTCACCGGCGCGTCGGGGCTGGGCCAAAAATACAACTTTCCCCCCGGGCAGACGGCAGCCGGGTGGCATACCTACGGCATGATCTGGTCAAACGGCACAGTCGCTTTTTATATCGATGACCCCACCAAGCCCTATATTACCTACACCACCTCAAGCCTTAACGGCATCAATGGCGCGGTTTGGCCATTCGACGGCGGGCAGAGCAATTTCATTATTTTGAACCTGGCTATTGGCGGGGATTGGCCCGGACCGCCCGACGGATCCACCCCGTTTCCGTCCGAGATGCTGATTGACTACGTGCGGGTCTATACGAACTGAACTATCCCCGGCTTTCTCAAATGAGAAGGGACAACTGCGAAGGGGAAGTCCGAGACAACCAATTAAGAGGCGGGCAAAGAACGGCCCCGGTGCTCAGCTGCTCGCCGGGCCGGATTTCTTCTGCTCTGAACACTTGGTCATGATGGCCGACCGCAGCCGCGTGCGCAGATCGTCGGGCAGCTCATAGAGCTCCGAGTCGCGGTAGATTTCGATGGTTTTGCGAGTGGTATCGCAGACGACGTAGCAGTTGTGGCACCATGCCAAATGATCGTCCAGTTCGGACTTGGTCCGGGCGTCCAGCACGCCATCAAGGTAATTGGTTAGCTCGTTTAGAAATTCAGAACACTTCACTGGTCGCCATCTCCACTCGCCTTCTTCCGAAAGTAACGGTTGAGCCGCTCGCGCAGTTGCAGGCGCGCGCGCAGCAACCGCGACTTCACCGCCGGGATGCTCAGCCCCAACGCTTCAGCCGTCTCTTCCGTCGAGAGGCCTTCTTTATCACGAAGCACGAACACCGTTCGGAATCCTTCTGGCAATCCCTGAATGGTGCGAGTCAGAATGTCGCGCAACTCCGCCTGGTTGTACATCTGCTCGGGATTGGGGCTCCAATCCGCAACCTCACGGGGAAGCGAGTCATCCTCAGTTTTTACTTCTTCGTCCAGAGAGACCGTGCGTTCCGGCTTTCTCCGGCGCAACTTCATCAGCGCTTCGTTTACCGCAATCCGCACCAGCCAGGTATAAAACTTGGACTGTTCCTGGAACTTCGCCAGGTTCCCATACGCCTTGAGGAACGCTTCCTGCACCACATCTTCGGCGTCCTCGCGATTCTGCGTAATGTGCTGTGCAATGCGGAAAACGTTGCGGTCATAACGCCGCACTAATTCTTCAAACGCTGAATCATCGCCGCGCTTGGCACGCCGGACCAGCTGCATTTCTTCGCTGACCGGTTGCTCTATATTGGGTTGGATGGTACTCATTCGTAACTTGATGCAGATTTTTCCGAAAGCGTGACTGAATTCCCAGTGCTATTGTACTTGGTGGCGAGGGTTTTTGGGCGCCGCTGTTTTGGCGGGCGTTTGTCAGGAGCTTCCCCCGCGGGATCGGTGGCTTCAGGCACCAACAGTGCACGTACCAAGGTGTCCCTAGAACGCCGGCAAGCGGCCATATAATCAGAGGTTAGAAGGGTTACGCCTGTCGTCCCCCAAAAGAGCTTCATTTCGGAGTACGAATGCCCGGAGTACGAATGAAGGAGCGCGGTTGGATTGAACCAATTGTGGAGCGGGTGGTTGGCCAGGTTTTGGACAGCCATGCCGGTCCGCTACGCGCCGAAATTGTCCGTCGGGTGATGGAAGAGATTGCGGCCGCGCCGGCTGCCGCAGAACCAAGTGCCCACGATGGGGCTTCTGCTTCCGGCCCGGCGGATCTGGCGCGCGCCGTTGCCGAAATCCAGCTGGGTTCCTCACAACGGGAAATTCTGCGCGCACTGCTCGATACCAGCGCTCGCCACGCGGCCCGAGTCGCGCTTTTTGTCGTAAAGGGTAGCCATGCCACAGGATGGCAGGCACGCGGCTTCGCCAATAGCGATGCGTTGAAAGATTTCGCTCTCGATGAACACGCTCCAGCCGTCGCTCACGCGATCCGCGATCGTGTGGCGGCGAGCGCGCCGGTTGCCGATCTGGACTCACGTTTCCTGAAGGAATTTGGAACGCCGGCGAGCGGAGAGGCCCGGATTCTCCCTTTGATTTTGAAAGACAAAGTTGCGGCGCTGGTCTATGCCGACTGCGGAACCGGTGCGGCCGGTTCGCTCGACGCCGGCGCACTCGAACTGCTGGTGCTGTCGACCAGCGCATGGCTCGAGGTCAACTCGCTTCGCAAGCAGGCGCAGACGCACGGGGACAATCACAGCGCCCCCGCGGCCGAGGCGCCGCCCTATCAGTCGCCAGCGCAGCCAGTGCCGGCTTTGAACGATCCCTTTGCCTCGCATGCTCCGGCGTATGCTTCTGGTCAGGCCATGGCAGCAGCGGCGGCCGGTGAAGCCTCGGCGCCCGTCGCCAATGCCGCCCATAGCGCGATCGCCGAAGTTCAGTCTGCGGTTGTCGGAGCTGAGGCTGAAATGGACCCTGCCCTCGCCGAGCCGCTGCCGATCGGTCAGGCGGAGACCAAGGCAACACCCGAGGCGTCGACGGCTTCTTCAATCTCGCCCGAGGATCAGGACGCTCACCGTAAGGCCCAGCGTTTCGCGCGCCTGCTGGTCGACGAAATCAAACTCTATAATCAGGCCAAGGTCGCGGAAGGCCGGAAACACAAAGATCTTTACGACCGTCTGAAAGAAACGATCGAGAAAAGCCGCGCGACGTACCAGAAGCGTTACGGCAAGACGGTTGCAGCTTCCGGCAATTACTTTCAAAATGAAATAATACGAAGTCTCGCAGAAGACGATCTTTCGATTCTGGGTGCCAACTTCCGGCAGTAGGTAGGGTTTGAGTGCGCCGTTTTGCAGTTGTGGTTCTCGCTGGAACTTTCTTCCTGCTCTGGCTCGGTTTTTTGCAGGCCGCAGCCGCCCAGTCCAATTCATCTTCATCCGTAAAGAGCGTCCCCGCCCGGGCGACGACTGGCAAAAAAAAGACCGGCGCTTCCGCCAGCAGCAAAAAAAAACGTAAGAAGATCTCTCCGCACGTGCGCCGGGTGCGGCAGGCCTTTGTCGCCTCGGCCAGTCTTCGGCCGATGGCGCAGCAGTTGTTGGCCGATCGCACTCCCTCCGCCTATGCCGGAGTCGAGGCCTTCGCGCGCCGTCACCCCAAAGAAGATGCCGGTGCGCTGGCTTGGCTCGTCCTCGGCTATGCCCGCACGCTCGATCACGATTATGCGAAAGCGATCGACCCGTTCAACCGGGCGAAGGCAGGCGCCAGCGAGCTTGGAGACTACGTGGCTTATTACCTGGGCGACGCCTACCTGAAAACGGCGCACAATGCCGAGGCGCTCTCCACGCTCGCGGATTTCAGCAAGAACTTTCCCGATTCACTTCTCATCCGCGATGCCCACCTCGTGTATGCGAGTGCTCTGCTTGAGGAAGGCCGGGCACAGGAGGCAGCGGATCTGCTGGGCAAAGACCGTGCTCCGGTACGCGCTGATGTGGAACTCGCTATTGGGCGCGCCTACGAAGCGGCGGGCGATAATCAGCAGGCCGCGAGCGCATTCCGCAACCTTTACTACAACCTTCCCACCAGTTTCGAGGCGGATGTGGCGGGAACGGAATTGCACAAGCTGGGAGTCTCCGGTTCTGTCGCCGAGCGACGCACGCGCGCCGATCTTCTGTTCAAAGCCAGGCGCTATAGCGACGCGGCCCATGATTACCACGACCTAGTCGAAGAAGTTGCTCCGACAGACCGTCCGGCAGTGCAGTTGGCGCTGGCCAGTGCGCTTGAAAAGAGCGACCGCAGCCACGATGCCCGCCAACTGCTGCTCTCCATGGGAGCGCAGACCGGCGATGCCGAAGCCGAGCGCCTCTACCTGCTGAGTGAGACCGCGCGTTCCACCAGCGATGAAGAGGCCGTGCAACGGACGCTCAATGATTTGCGGCAGTTTGGTCCGGCGAGCCCGTGGCTGGAACAAGCGCTGCTTTCCGCCGGGAATATGTACCTGCTGAAGCGCGATTATGATCGCGCCATCGACCACTTCCGCGAGCTGCAGCAGCGTTTTCCCAAGGGCGGGCACGCATCCTCGGCGCACTGGAAGGCCGAGTGGCTGAGCTTCCGGCAAGGCCGAACCGATGAGGCACGTAAGGGTTTCGAAGACCAAATCGCGCTCTATCCGGATTCCGCGGAGATTCCCGCCGCGCTGTATTGGCGTGCGCGTCTTGCCGAAGAAGAAGGCAACCCGGCGATGGCGCGAGCGTTCTATCAGAAACTCTCCGACCGCTTTCGCAACTACTATTACGCGGAGCTCGGCCGGCAGCGTTTGAAAGTCTTGCCCGGCCTCGGTGCCGGATCGCCAAAGGAAGGCTCGCCAAAAGAGGGATGGCCGCAGGAAGACGCGCCGCACTACCCGCTGCTCGACCACGTTTCTCCGCTGTCAGCCGCGGGAAAAATCACCGCGGCCGACCCTCCCGACGACAACCTGCGCGTCGAGCGGGCGCGTCTGCTCTCGAACGGCGCGCTCGCGGATATGGCAGTGCGCGAGCTGCAGGCCGCCGCGAGCCAGGAGGGCGGAACCTGGGCGCCTCCTGAGATGGCGCGCGTCTATCAGGACGGCGGCCGCTACGATCGCGGCATCGAGATCATGAAGCGAGCGACGCCGAACTATTTCGCCGTCGGTATTCCTGACTTGCCGCGTCCGTATTGGGAAGCGCTTTTCCCCAAAGCCTACTGGAACGATCTGCGCAAATATTCGGTGCTCAACGGACTCGATCCCTACCTCGTCGCATCTCTCGTCCGGCAGGAGTCCGAATTCAATGCGCTGGCTCTCTCCCGCGCCAACGCGGTGGGCCTGATGCAGCTTCTGCCGAATACGGGCAAGACTGTAGCGAAACAAGTCAAGCTCAAGGGATACAGCGCGCCACAACTTTACACCCCGGCCGTGAACCTCGAACTCGGCACACGCTACTTCAAAGAGATGGTCGACAAGTACAACGGACAGTTCGAGTACGCTCTAGCCGCCTACAATGCCGGCACCGACCGCGTCGGAGACTGGCTGGGACAGGGCCACTACCGCGATCCGCAGGAATTCGTTGAGTCCATTCCCTTTACTGAAACCCGCGAATACGTGCAAGCCATCCTGCGCAACGCGAATATGTACCGGCAGCTTTATGGGACGCCGTAGCGATTAGGCCTCCGCTTTCACGTGAAGCCGCGTAGGCTGAAATCTTTGCCACAGGGAGCACGGAGGAACACAGGGAAAGCGTTCGGATGTTTGTTGATGGTCGGTTGAAACAGAATCTCTCTGTGTCCTCGGTGCTCCCTGTGGTTGAGCCCCGTGACCCGCGAACAGCCATACCCATCCAAGCTTTTGGCTATACCGACTGTTGGCTCGGCGACTTCGAAAACACGATCTCAAACACCAGAAGTCCCGCTCCCACCACAATCGCGCTGTCGGCCACATTGAACGCCGGCCACTGGTGGGGGCCTATATAGAAGAGCAGAAAATCCACCACGTGCCGGCTGACCAGGCGGTCCCACAAATTGCCGATCGCGCCACCCAAAATCAACGACAGCCCGATTCCAGTGGAGGTCAGGCTGTGGCTGTTTTTCCAGAGCAGCGCAGAGACGATCAGCAGCGCAATCACAGAAAACAAAATCAGCAGGCCGACTTTCCATTCCGAGGGAGAATCCGCAAAAATACCAAACGCCGCGCCCGGGTTTTCGGCGTGGATGATGCGAAAAAATCCAGGGATGACCGTGATGCTGTCGTGCAAGGAAAGACGGTGTGAGATCGTCCACTTGGTGACCCGATCGAGAGCGATGACGAACAAGGCGATGAGGAAATGATATTTGCGCATGGAGAGAAAATTAAAACGAATGATCGAAAACTTCGTCACCTATACTCTATCGCGTTTGCGGAAGTCGCGGTCACGCCTCGCCAATTTCTTTGAGCACGGCACTGCAGCGCTCGCACACGGACGGGTAGTTCGTGTCCTCACCAATGTGCGTCGAGAAATTCCAACAGCGCTCACACTTCAGCCCGGGAGCTTTGCTGACCTGCACCACAACCGGCGCGTCGCCATTTCCCGCTCCCCTTTTGATTTCGACGGCGGAAACGATGAAGAAGTAGCGCAAGTCATTCTTGAAGCGCTCCAGGGCGGAGAACACCGGATCAACCGCGGTCAAAGTGACCTGCGCCTGCAAGTTGGCTCCGATGAGTTTCTGGTTGCGCGACTCTTCCAGAGCTTTCAGCACCGTTTCGCGCACCGCCCGCACGGTCTTCCAGTCTTCAGCTTCTTTCGGATCAACAGCGACCGAAGCTTCGGCGGTTCCCAGCAGTTCTTCGGCCGCCGGGAAGGTCGTCAGATGCACGCTCTCCAGCCTCCCCGCTCCAGGTGGCAAATACTGCCAGACTTCTTCACAGGTAAAGCTCATGATCGGAGCCAGCAACCGCACCAGCGCCTCGCCGATGCGCCAGACCGCGGTTTGCGCCGCCCGCCGAGACACCGATCTGCGTCCCGACGTGTAGAGCCGGTCTTTCAACACATCAAAATAGAAAGCGCTTAGTTCCACGCCGCAGAAATTATTGGTGCGGTGATAGATCTT
>Ga0210402_10002247_pt1 | contig 19010 bp, 12 predicted proteins | sample IncBWC7MmetaG_FD_161055 | JGI IMG/M metagenome (GOLD analysis project Ga0210402, IMG submission 161055) | Forest soil microbial communities from Barre Woods Harvard Forest LTER site, Petersham, Massachusetts, United States - Inc-BW-C-7-M | ecosystem: Environmental > Terrestrial > Soil >... | reverse complement strand
TGGAAGCGCTGCTTACCCACGAATTGGCCCACGTTCTGCGGCGTGACTATCTGGTGAACGTGCTGCAGAGCGTGGCTGAGGCCGTGCTCTTTTACCATCCGGCGGTCTGGTGGATATCGGCCCAGATTCGCCAGGAGCGCGAGTTGTGTTGCGACGACCTGGCGGTGGCGGCCAGCGGAGATGTCCTGACGTATGCGCGCGCCTTGGCGGAATTGGAGTCGTGCCGGCCGGCGCACCTGAAGGCCGCGATGGCCGCCAATGGCGGCGGTCTGCTGCACCGGATCGCCAGACTGTTGGGACAGCCGCAGCCGGCCAGCCACACGCGGCCCGGACCCGCGGCGGCGTGGGTTCTCAGCATCCTGCTGCTGGCGGGGATTGGCGCGGTGGTGGTCAGGGGCGCTCAGGACCAGACCGCGGCGCCGGCGGCCTCCGCACAGGAACTCACGGTCAGCCGCGACGCCATCTGGATGGACACAGTGAAGCTTGGCGACATGAACGTAGAGGTGCGCGCGTTGGGCCTGCTTACCACACCGGACACCGCCGAACTAAAAGTGGCGGAGTCGCAGGTGAAGAAAGTGAAGTTGGGACAAGCAGTCACCATGGACGCGCGCGGGGGCCGGGGAACCTTCGCCGGCGTGGTGACGCGAATTCGCCCCGGCGCAAGCAATGGCACGGTCACCGTGGACGTGCAGATACCAGGCCCTCACAAGGCGCAAGTGGGCGATCCAGTGGATGGCATCATCGAGATCGAGCGTCTGACCAACGTGGTTTATGTCGGGCGGCCGGTGATGGGGCAGGCCGACAGTGATGGAACGCTCTATAAGCTGGAACCGGATGGCAAACAGGCCGTGCGCGTGAAGGTGCAGTTCGGGAAGAGCTCGGTCAACGCAATCGTGATTCGCAGCGGCTTGCAACCGGGCGATAAGATAATCCTGAGCGACGTCACGGCGTTTCTTTCACTCGACCGGATCAACCTAAAGTGACGGGAGGTGGGACAGACCATCGTCTTCCGTGGTCTGTCATCCCTCTGCAAGTGGCCGGTGGCCGGCGAATTGAATCTCCGGCTCGGCCTTTCGGTCTGAGGCCGAGCCTCGCTATACCCGCATCGGCAGGCGTCCGCGCCAACACCCGAGTCGACGTCCCGGCTATCCTGTTATTCAAGGGGGTTACGATACATGGATATGTTCCAGACCCCATATTCGCGAGTTTTCCAGGCGATGCCGTACCGGCGGGTTCTCCTGGTTGCAGCCTTCGCGCTGACGGCCGTCCGCGCTCAGACCGATTGGCCGATATACGGGCACGATCCCGGCGCCAGGCGATTCTCGCCGCTTACGCAGATCAACCCGGCCAACGTCCACCGGCTCCAGCGGGCATGGACATTTCACACCGGCAAGCCGGGTTCGGAGGCGATCCCGTTGGTCGCGGGCGGTGTGATGTACGCCGCCGCCGCCAACGGCATCTTCGCCATTGAGCCGGAGACTGGTAAGCCGATCTGGCATTACGAAGCCACCGAGGTCGCGCTGCGCGGGCTGGCCTGGTGGCCCGGCGATAAGCTGACGCATGCGCGCGTCTTCGCCGGGGTCAAGGGCGGAATGATCGCCATCGATGTCACCACCGGCAGGCCCGCGCCGGGCTTCGGCGCCGAGGGATTGCTCGACTTGAAACGGGGCGTGCTCGGCGATCTGCCGGACGCGCGGTTTGCGCTCCAGTCGCCGCCGGTGGTCTATAAGAACATCGTGATCACCGGAAGTGCCAACGGGGAAGGGTCGCCGAGCCAGGGCGCCTACGGCGATATCCGCGGTTGGGACGCGAACTCCGGCAAACTGCTGTGGACCTTCCACACCGTGCCTCGCCCCGGCGAGCCGGGCAGTGACACCTGGCCGCCCGATGGCTGGAAGAACCGCTCGGGTACCAACGCGTGGGGGCTCCTGACCGTCGACCTGGCGCGCGGCATCGTCTACGTGCCGCTGGGCGCGCCCACGTCCGATTTCTACGGCGCGGACCGTGAGGGCGACGGACTCTACGGCAACAGCCTGGTGGCTCTCGATGCCGCCACGGGCAAGCGGAAGTGGCATCGGCAACTGGTCCATCACGACCTGTGGGACTTCGATCTGGCCGCGCCGCCGGTGCTGTTCGAAGTGGTGCGCAACGGACGGACCATCCCCGCGGTGGCGCAGATCACCAAGATGGGACTGCTGTTCGCCTTCGATCGGGTGACGGGCAAGCCGCTGTACGGGATGGAGGAGCGCGCCGTGCCGCAGAGTACGGTCCCGGGCGAGAAGACGTCGGCGACGCAGCCATTTCCGCTCAAGCCGCCGCCACTCTCGCGGGTCGAGTTCACCAAAGCGGAAATCTACAACCTGACGCCGGACCACGCCGCGTTCTGCCGCGCTCTGTTCGACGGCCAACAGATGACCATCGGCAGCCTCTACACGCCCCTCCCGCTTGAAGGCAACGTGCTGATGTTTCCGAGCACGCTCGGCGGCGGGAATTGGGGCGGCGCTTCGGTCGATCCCTCGCTCGGCTATCTGTTCCTCAACATCAACAATCTGGGCCAATGGGGCCACATGGAAAAGAAGACCGACCAGGCGACGGCCGCGGTCACTTACGCACGCACGTCGGCGTATGGGACCTATGCGCGCTTCTGGAATCGCGAGACGCAAATCCCGTGCACCAATCCGCCATACGGTGAACTGGTGGCGGTGAACTCACGGACGGGCGACATCGCGTGGCGGACGCCGCTGGGAACCATCGCCGCGCTGGAAGCACAAGGCGTCAGGAACACCGGCGCGCCGAACCTTGGCGGCAGCATCGCCACGGCCAGCGGTCTGGTCTTCATCGCGGCCACCAACGATAGCCGCTTCCGGGCGTTCGATTCGAAGACGGGACGGCTGCTGTGGGACCAGCCGATCGATGCCAACGGCCACACCATCCCGATCGCCTACCAGGGCAAGGACGGCAAGCAGTACGTCGCCATCATGGCGGGTGGCGGCGGCGGCTACTTCGGCGGCACGCCCAGCGATAGCTTGATGGCGTTCGCGCTCGGCGACAGTTCCGCGCCGCCTTCAGCGACTGTCGCAGCGCCGGCGGCCGACGAGCGTCCCGCGCGCGCCATAACACAGCCCAACGGCTTGGGCAAAGCGGCGGTGGAGCGGGCGTGCGGCGGGACTTGCCACACCATCGAGACGGTCACCAGCCTGCGCCGCGACCGCAAGGCGTGGGCGGCAATGGTGGACAACATGGTCGCCCGCGGCGCCGTCGTCAAGGGTGACGAGGTGGAGTTGATCGTCGACTATCTGGCAACTTATTTCGGTAGATAGAAGCTCCATTGTGTAGGACAGACGATCGGGTTGTGTCGTCTGTCACCAGCCCGCGCTTGACCCTTGCCATGTTTCTCTCTTCGAGCCATCGCATCATGGTGGGCATTGCGGTGTGCCGTTGGAAGATCGCCTGGACGTGATTGGGCATGACCACGCAAGCGCGGAGTTGGTTGAAGCGGCGAACCTCCCCATCCAGGCGAGCGTTCACAACTACGCCGGCGATTGTCTAGCGAGGACGACAGACCACGAACGACGATGCTCTGTCCCACCTTCTCCCAGAAATATACAAACTCAAGGCGGCATGTTGCCAATCCGCCGCAGGTTAACAGTTAACAACCCTGCCCCACAAGACTCGTCCTGGTATGCTTTTAGCTTGCCCAGGTTGTTGCCCAGGTTGCGGCGAAACGTTTTCGAACCGGGCACGTATCACTGGAATCGGGGGTTTGCATGCATACATATCGATCTCTAACCCGGCGCCGCTTCCTGGGCGCTTCGGTAACGGGAGCATCCCTGCTGGCTGCCGACCGGCTGTTCGGCGCGCCGGCCGATGCGCCTGCGAAGCCCAATCCGGACCTGGAAAAGCTGGGCGCGGTGGCGCTGGCCGAGGCGAAAAAGGCGGGCGCGACCTATGCCGATATTCGGATCAATCGCTACCGCCAGCAGTTCTCCGGGTACCGCCTGTCGCCGGAGCGCGGCGGCACCAAGACGGACGAAGTGCCATTCATCACAGATCAGGCCAGCTTCGGATTCGGCGTCCGCGTGATCGCCGCCGGGCAGTGGGGCTTCGCGGCATCGCCGCTGGTCTCGGCCGAAGAGATCTCCCGCATCACGCGCGAGGCCGTGGTGGTGGCCAAAGCCAACGCGGCGCTGCAGGCCAGCCCGGTACAACTCGCCCCCACCAGGAAGTGCGTGGACCGGTGGACCTCCGCCTTCCAAAAGGATCCCTTCGGCGTCTCCGTCGAAGAGAAGCTCGACCTGATCCATGGCGCGGCAGTCGCGTTGAGGAAGGACCCGAAGATCATGCTCGCCTTCGGCTTCCTGGCTTTCCGCGCCGAGGATAAGTATTTCGCTTCCAGCGAAGGTTCGTCCATCCAGCAATACATCGTGCAGGTGTTTCCGCTGCTGCAGGCCACCGCCGTCGATATCCAAAAGAATATCTCGCGCACCCGCAGTTACTCCATTCCGCCCGCCACCGCCGGCTGGGAGGCCATTGCCAAGGCGAACCTGGGGGAGAATGCGCCGCGCATCCGCGAAGAGGCGCTGGAGCATTTGGCGGCGCCGCCCGTCACTCCCGGAAAGAAGGACCTGGTGCTGCTGCCCAGCCATTTGTGGCTGACGATTCACGAATCCATCGGCCACTCCACGGAGTTGGACCGCGCCCTGGGCTACGAAGCCAATTTCGCCGGCACCAGCTTCATGACCACCGAAAAGATGGGGAACTACCGGGTGGGCAGCGAACTGATGACGGTCTACGGCGACCGGACCAATGAAGGCGGACTGGCCAGCGTGAAGTACGACGACGATGGCGTGCCCACCACCAAGTTCCCCATCATCGAAAAAGGCATTTTCAAGCATTACCAGACCATTCGCGACCAGGCGCATTTGGTGGGCGAGAAGGAATCCCGCGGCTGCTGCTACGCCGATTCCTGGAGCAGCGTGCCGTTCCAGCGCATGCCCAATGTCTGGCTCGAATCCGGGCCGCGCGAGGTCACGCCCGATTCGCTGATTTCCGGAGTGGACGACGGCATTTTGATAGACGGCGATGGCAGTTTTTCCATCGACCAGCAGCGCTACAACTTCCAGTTCGGCGGCGACGCCTTCTGGCAGATCAAGGGCGGCAAGAAGGCGGGCATGGTTTCCCGCGTGGCTTACCAGTCGAAGACCAGCGACTTCTGGCGTTCCTGCAACGGCATCGCCGGACCGGCGTATTGGCAGCAGTTCGGCAGTTTCTTCGATGGCAAGGGTGAACCGGAACAGATCAATGCGGTGAGCCATGGATGCTCGCCGGCGCGCTTCCAGCAGGTGAACGTGTTATTGACCGATTAAAGGAGACCGCCGTGCTCACTCAAAAAGACGCCAGGAACCTCATCGACAAAGTGGTGGGCGCCGCCAAACTGCCGCAATGCCAGGTGGACGTCACGTGGACCGAGGACGCCTTCATCCGGTTCGCCAACAACGGAATCACCACCTCCGGCTATCGCATCACGCAGCAGTTCACCATCAGCAGCGTCACCGAAGATAAGCGCGAGGGCAGCGCGGTAGTCACGGAGTGGAACGACGAGGCGCTGCAGCGCGGCCTGCGGCAGGCCGAGGATCTGGCCCGCATCTCCAAGCCCAATCCCGAAGACATGCCGGCCTTGGGACCGCAGAAGTATCTCACCCTGACCAACTACGATAGCTACACCGCGGCGGCTCGCGGCGACGCCATGATTCCGCACGTGAAGGCCGTGATCGATAGCGCCAGGGCGGGGCAACTCACCGCCGCCGGCTTCATCCAGCGTTCGTCGAACGCGGTGGCGGTGGGCAATAAAGGCGGCCTGTTCGGCTATCACACGTATACCGATTGCAGCCTGACCAACACCATGCGAACCGCCGGCGGTACCAGCTCCGGATGGGCCTCGCAGACCTCGGTTTCCCTTAAAGACGTTAACGGCGAAGCGGTGGGACGCATCTCCACGGAGAAGGCCGTGCGCGGCGCCGGCAAGAAAAGGAACGTGGAGCCCGGGAAATATACCGTGATTCTGGAAGCCGCCGGCGTGAGCGACCTGATGGGAATCATGGCCGGCAACTTCGGCGCCCGCACGGCTGAGCAGGGCCAGAGCTTCCTCAGCAAGCAGGGCGGCGGCACCCACCTGGACGAGAAGATGTTCCCGGAATACATCACGCTGCGCAGCGACCCGCTGGATACCAAGCTGGCCACCACACCATGGGGCCCGTCCCTGCTGCCCAACCAGCGCATCGCGTGGATTGACAAAGGCGTGGTGAAGAACCTGTACTATGACCGCTTCTGGGCCTCAAAGGCGGACAAGGAACCGACCCCCGCGCCCGGAAACGTGGTGCTGGACGGGCAGGCGCACACCATCGAGGAACTGATCGCTTCGGTGGAGCGCGGCCTGCTGGTCACGCGGCTTTGGTACATCCGCACGCTGCAGCCGCAAACGCTGCAGGTGACTGGTCTGACCCGCGACGGTGTATTTCTGGTGGAAAAGGGCAAGATCACCGACCCGGTCACCAACTTCCGGTGGAATGAAAGCCCCGTGCGGGTGCTGCAGAATACTAAGATGCTGGGCCGGCCGTCACGCGCGCAAGGGGCCGAATCGGGCTCATCTATCGTGCCGCCGATCGTGGTGGCCGACTTTAACCTCGCCAGCGTCAGCGATGCGGTGTAGGTTCCTGCGGTGTATAGTACCTGGAGTGGGCACATTTGGCGAAACCGTTCCGGGAGGAGTAGCATGCGCCTGATAAGCATGCGTCTGATTGGCGCGCTGGTTTGGGTTGTCTGGACGGCTTCCGCCGCCACGGATGCAACGGCCGGCCGAATCTTTTTCCTGGACCTCGGAGGCGGACGAGTGCTCTCGGCCAACCCCGATGGCTCCGATTTGAAGGTGATGCTCAAGGAGCGCAGGAACGGTGTGGATGGGATCGCCATCGATGCAGAAGCCGGGCACATCTTCTGGACGAACATGGGCAAGGTGAAGCTCGATGACGGCTCCATTGAGCGCTCTGACCTGGACGGCACCCACCTGACGACGATCGTGCCCGCGGGCGGCACGTTCACCCCGAAGCAGCTCAAGATGGACGCCAAAAGCGGCAAGCTCTACTGGGCCGACCGCGAAGGAATGCGCATCATGCGCGCCAATCTGGACGGCTCAAAGATCGAGGCGCTGGTGGAGACCGCCAGTGGTGAGGAGGCGCGGCGCGACGCTCGGAACTGGTGCGTGGGGATCGCGCTGGATGCGGCGCGCGGCCAGATTTATTGGACACAGAAGGGCGGCGATAACGCCAATCTCGGCACCATCCGGCGCGCCGGTATGGAGTTGCGGCAGGGCGAAGATCCGGCGCACCGCACGGATATTGAAGTACTCTTCGATGGGCTGCCGGAGCCGATCGATATGGATATGGATCTCGGCCGGCGCATGATGTACTGGACGGACCGCGGCGATCCGCCCCGCGGCAACACGGTGAACCGGGCGCCCATGGACCGCCCGGCCGGCGTGACGCCGCAGATTCTCATCAGCGGTCTGCACGAGGGCATCGGGATTGCGCTCGATTTGAAAGGCGGCCGGATGTTCTTCACCGACCTCGGCGGCAACGTATACAGCGCCAGGCTGGACGGCACGGACAAGAAGGTTTTGCTGACGGGCCAAGGCCCGCTCACCGGCATCGCGTACGCTGAGCTTCCAACGCCGGCCCAAACGCGCTGAGCCCTCGTACGCGCATCGCGGAGGCCAAGGCCGCCTGAACTCCAGCCTTAGTACACCGTTTCAGAAGTTCGCCAACGTATCGGGAAACCGCTTGCTAACGCGCGCGGCTCCGATTAACGCGCGCGGCTCCGATCAGAGCCGCGACGGTCACGGAGCGGCTGCCTCGAATACGAGACCGTATTATTGAAACGGTGTACTCAGTAGCCCAGGCGCAACATGCCTTCCGCCTTCCCCTGCACTGAGCCTTGCGTCAGCCATTCGAGAGATGCCTTGAACAGCAGCACGTGGTTCTTCTCCCAAATGGCGTTGTGCGAGGAACAGGCCAGATCGACGAACACCTTCTTGGGCGAGCCCAGATCGGTATAGAGTTCCCGGACGCGGTCGGGGTTGACCTGCTTGTCATGCGCTCCCGAGATCATGAGGGTGGGGACCTGTGTCTTGGCTGCCACCGCCGCCGTCCATCCCCACGATGTTACCTGGGGCGCGCGCCGCACGCCGCCTCCCCAGGTGGCGCCGACGGAGTCCGACTGTGTCATCTCCGACCAGACGGAATCGCGGGCGGCAGGCTCGTATTGGTCGGTACAGCCCACCTGACGATCCCAGTTGGCTATGAACTCGTCCCGCGATTGGGTGTTCATCGCGGCGCCGTTGGCTGGCACTTGCGCCGGAGGCTCCGCTTTCGCCGCGCGATTGTAGGCAGGCGCCAGCAGTACCAGCCTGGCGATTTTATCCGCGTGCTGCGCGGCGTAACCGGCCGAGCGCGGCCCGCCGAGCGACCAGCCCAACAAGCTCACGTTCGGCACATGGCGCAGCGCGCGGATTCGATCCACCACCGTATCGATATCGTGCCAGTCTGACGCCAGAGTCGTCATCTGGTGCGGGTAGCTTGCCGGGCACGGAGCGGGGATCAACGCCGGCACGTAGGCCGCCTGCTGCTCGCGCGTGAGATTGCAGGGGTCGTTCATCGCGGCCGGGCGCGTGGAACGTCCGTAGCCCGTCATGTCCATGGAGAATGCGTCGAAGCCCGCGTGCGCCAGGTACGCCATCCAACTGTAGTCGTGATAAGGGACGTCAAAAGCGACCTCGGCGGGCGTGCCGGCGCCGTGGACAAACAGAACCACGCGATCCGCCGCCGGTCCGTTTCGCAAGACCGTTCCAGCCTCCACCACCTCCCGGACGTAGATCTCGGTGGACTGCCCGGAAATCGCCGGCACCAGGGAGCTAACCTGGACGTAATGGTCGATTCGCAAGAGGCGGTTTCCATCGTCGCCAAATCCAGCCGGTACCAGAATCGGGCCAAGGATAATCAGGCCAAGGATAACCGGGGTTTTGACAGTCATGGAAGACCTCCCACGCGGCCGCGCCGCTCCATCAACAAACACGGCGGCGCCGCTCCATCAGTATACGCCGGCGCCATACGCCGGACAGTTTCGTCGATCGGCAACTCATTCCACCTCCTCCCACCTGGGCCCGCTCTCCACTCTCAGCAGCCGCAGCGCCGCAATCGCGCACCCCGCCACCTGCCAGCACCAACACTGCGGCTGCCGCCGCGAACGGGAATGCCCCGCCTCACACCGGCGTATCGCCCGCTTCCCGCTGCAACCTGTCCAGCAGCGCCTTCAAACTCCGCACTTCCGCCGCATGCTTCGGGTCATGGTAAAGGTTCCTCATCTCCCGTGGATCGTTGCGCAAGTCGAAGAGTTCCCAATCTGGTTCGGTGTCGGGCGGGTTGGCGCCGCGCATGCCAAGCGGCTTGCCGTAATAGTAGATGAGCTTCCAGCGGTCCGTGCGCACGCCATAGTGCGCGGGCACGTGGTGATCGCTGGTGTTGTGCATCCAATACCGGTAGTACATGGCCTGGCGCCAATCCTTGGGTGTGTGCCCCTCCACGTTGGCGCGGAAACTGCGGCCTTGCATGGCAGTGGGAGCGCGGGCGCCCGCGTAGTCCAGAAACAGCGGCGCGAAGTCGATGTTCAGCACCATATCGCGATTCACCGTCCCGGGTCGGATGGCGCCGGGATAACGCATCAGGAAAGGCATGCGCAGGGATTCTTCGTACATCAGGCGCTTGTCGAACCAGCCGTGGTCGCCCAGGAAGAAGCCCTGGTCGGAGGTGTAGATCACGATGGTGTTGGAGGCCAGCCCTTCGGCATCCAGATAATCCAGCAGCCGCCCCACGTTATCGTCCACGCTCCGGATGCAGCGCAGGTAGTCCTTGATGAAGAGCTGGTAGCCCCATTTGCGCAGGGCGTCGCCTTTGAGATCCGCGGGGATATCCTGCTTGACGTCCGACTTCACCATGTCTTCCCCCACCTTCATGGTCACGGCCGCCACGCTGCGGGCCCGGCCTTCGTAGTGGTCGAAGAGGTTGTCGGGTTCGGGGATGGTCTGGTCCTTGAACAGATCTTTGTACTTGGGCGCGGGTTCCCAGGGCCGGTGCGGCGCCTTGTGGTGGCACATGGCGAAGAAGGGCTTCTTGGGATCGCGCTGTTTCAGCCAGTCGAGCGTGAAGTCGCCGATGAGGTCGGTGCAATACCCGGAATACTTGGTGCGTTTATCGCGATTGATGAAAGTCGGGTCGTAGTACACGCCCTGGCCCGGCAGGATGTTCCAGTAATCGAAGCCGGTTGGGTCGCTTTCCAGGTGCCACTTGCCGATCATGGCTGTCTGGTAACCGGCGTTCTGCAACTCCTTGGCAACGTGGTTGCGATCAGGGTCCAGGCGGTCGTTGAGCGTGTAGACGCCGTTTTTGTGGCTGTACTGGCCGGTGAGAATCGCCGCGCGGCTGGGCGTGCAGATGGAGTTGGTGCAGAAGCAGTTGGTCATGCGCACGCCGCCGGTGGCGAGGCGATCGATATTGGGCGTCTGGTTAATCCGGCTCCCGTAGGCCGAGATGGCGTGGGCCGCGTGGTCGTCGGCCATGATGTAGAGGATATTGGGCCGCGGCCGCCCCGCCGCCAGGGCGGTGGCGCCGGCTCCGAGCATCCCGAGAAACTCGCGCCGATTGGAGGAGGTCATAGCTCCTAATATGCTACCGCCGCGCTTGGGCCGCCAGCGTTTGGTTGCCAACCTGCGGCGGATTTTTAATCTGACGGGCGCGAGACTCCACGTGGGCAAATCATCCCTGCCGCCAAAAAAGGCGAGATCAACCACCTGCGTCCCCACTAACAAAACATAAGGTTTCCGGAAGCGTCACACCCATCCGCTTCCGGGAATGGGCTCGCATTGTTGAGCGGCACAATCCGGCCCCGGCTGGAAGTGCTCAGTGAACTCCTTCGAGCCATAGCCGTAGCAAAGATCCTTGGCGTGCACCCAGGCACACTGACCCGCTGGCGTACCCGAAGCGTGGAGCCGGCGGAACTCTTCCGCGTGAGCCTCTCCGGCGTTTACAGGCCCATTGGTGACGTTGGCGGCTCTATGCGTTGGCCCCTCCTTGACACGAACCCAAAGCTGGTGAATACTAATAACCGTGATGGATACCTGAGATCCACTTCCCCCCCGTTAATGGCCGCACCGGCCTTATATCTTAAAGCGCTAACCCGCCTACACCTTATCTCTTTATAATTTTCTAAAAAGTGAGGAAAAAAGATGAGGAGCCGATTGGGTGCAGCCATCGACAAATTTTTCAGCCAAACGCTTGTGATATGTGCGGGGGATAATGCCCGCCTCTCTAAGGCCACGCCGGAAGAGAAGGCGGATTGGGAAAAGTGGATTGAACAGTATCTTCGAGATCATCCGGCGGTCCTCGAAGCGATCCTAGGCGCCTGGAAAAATGAGGGTCGTGGGGGGGTATGATAATCAGGCATTCTCAGATGCTTAAAGACGTGCCCGCAGAGCGGTTCAGCCTTCCCGATGGCGTTCATTGGTTCTCGGCGTCCGGGGTAGACGGCGAGACAATAGTAATTCTTCTCAGGTTGTGGGGAAGGGGGAAGAAATTCCGGAGCGCGCAGTTTGATCTTTGCTTTTCAGACTACAACATTGATGACAAGCCTGGGGAAGCGTTTCGCGAGGAGATTGAGCCGTTCATTGAGGCTGCTGGAAAGATTCTGCCTGGCACAATCGTGATGCTGCCTCATGGTGGTGGTTCAACTTTGACTTTTTCAATACCACGAGCCCCGGAGGGGTTTTGGCTCAAGAGAGCCGCCGAATACCTTACAGATTCAACGAACCTCTACTCGATCGTTCCAAACTTTCGGTAGGGATTGAACTGAAACAGCGGGTAGTCCGGTAACTGCTAATTGCGACACGGCGGAAACGCCAGCGGTGTCCTGGTTACGCCCCGCATGTCGGTCAACGCAGGCGCGGCGGTCTCATCCCACTGCTTGCCACAATTTCCGCAGCGCAGGGCGTCGCCGCCGTGTCGCTGCAGGCGCTGAATGAGAAAGCCGCCACACTCCGGGCAGCCTATGGACGGCTGCTTGCCCTCCTCGGGCGTGGTCTCGATCTTTGTCAGCGAAGTGCCTCTGGTCAGTCGTGTGGCTGTCGATTGCATACGCTCCTCGCGTTCGGCGTCTATCTTGCCCTGCTCGGCGGCCAGGTAGTCTGTCAGGTCGTGGGACAGGTTTCGACCGAACAGCTCCGTGCATGCCCATACCAGTGCGTCGGCCCGGTTCGGGCTGTCCCTGCCCTTATAGCCCACGGTCGTGAAGTTAATCAGCTCCCGCTCCAGTTTAGGGAAGTCGCCGACGTGGTGCACCATGCCGCGTTCGTACATGGCGGAGATCGGCTCGGCGCGCACGTGTTTGCCGACGCTGGCTGACACCATGCGGACTAGCACATTTGGCGCCTACCGGGTTGGTCGTCAATGCGCACCCTGAATCACGGCGCGACACATGTCGCCGCCGAAGCTCTTTTTCGGCCACAACCCGGTCCGCCTGCCAGCGGCCATACTAGATCACGCACTGCCGGGCCCCAGGTGACGCGACCCTGGAACGGTTGAGCCCCCTACAGGCGTTGTTCGTCGGCAAAGAGCCGCTGTTCGTCGATTCCGCCGGTCGATTGGCGGTTAGGTTCCGTATACTCCGAGCATGCTGGAAGTGAAAGGGCTGCACAAACGTTACGGCGACCTGGTGGCCGTGGAGGAGGTCTCCTTTGTGGTGCGGGCGGGTGAGACCATCGGGCTGCTCGGGCCCAATGGCGCCGGGAAAACCACTACGGTTTCGATGATCGCGGGCCTGCTGCGGCCGGACCGGGGGCAGGTGCTCATCGATGGCGCCGAGGTGCGCCGCGAGAGCGACCCCCTCAAACGCAAGATGGGGCTGGTGCCGCAGGAAATGGCGCTGCACGACGAGCTTTCGGCGCGCGGCAACCTGGCGTTGTTTGGAGCACTCTACGGCATGCGCGGCCCGGGTCTGCAGCGCGCCATGGATGCCGCGCTTGACCTGGCCGGCCTGGCCGACCGCGCCAAGGACAAGGTGGCCACGTTCAGCGGCGGCATGAAGCGCCGGTTGAATCTGGCGACGGCGCTGCTGCACGACCCGCAGATTCTGCTGCTGGACGAGCCCACCGTTGGCGTGGACCCGCAGAGCCGCAACGCCATCTTCGGCAATCTGGAAGAATTCCGGAGGCAGGGGAAGGCGCTGGTCTACACCACCCATTACATGGAAGAGGCCGAGCGCCTGTGCGACCGGATCATCATCATCGACCACGGGAAGGTGATCGCCAACGACAGCCTCGAGGCGGTGCGGCGGCTGGTGCCCGCGGTCAATGTGATCGAAATCGAGATTGAGAAGGCTGGGGCAGATGGCTGGTACGCGGACCTGGGCCTGTTGCCGGACGTGGAAAGCGTGGACCTGCAGGGCGCCATTCTGCGCGTGGCGGTGCGCGACCTCACCGACACGTCGCCGCGGGTGCTGGAGTGGCTTCGCCAGCACGGCTACCGGTACGGGCATCTGGCCAGCCAGCGGGCTGACCTGGAAACCGTGTTTCTGACTTTGACGGGAAGGAGCGTAAGAAACGCATGAACTTCACGGCATTCAACGCCACGGCCTTCAACGCACTGGTGCGGCGCGACCTGCACCTGTTTTTCATCGACCGGCGCGCGGTGACGATGAGCTTCGTGGCGCCGATTCTGATCGCGTCGTTCTTCGGGTACATTTTCGGCGGCGTCACCAACGAAGTGGCGCCTTCCAAGATCCGCGTGGCCGCGGTGGACCAGGACGGCAGCGAGATGTCGCGCAAACTGGTGGCCGCTCTTAGCGCCGACAAATCGCTGGAGGTGACCGCGGAACCACTCGACCAGGCTCGCGCGGACGTGCGGGTGGGCCACAGCGTGGTGGCGGCGGTAATCCCCAAAGGTTTCGAACAGCAGGCGGCGCGGGCCTTCCTGCGCGGTTCGGACAAGCCGGAGATCCAGTTGCTCTACGACCCCAGCCACTCGCCGGAACTGGCCATGGTGAATGGGATGCTGACGCAGCACGTGATGGAAGTGGTGAGCAGCGAAGTCTTCGCCGGCGCGAATTCGCAAAAGTACCTGGATAGCGGGCTGCGGGAACTGGATCGGGCGGCGGGAATCGATCCGGCCACCAAACGCGCGCTGCAGCAGTTGCTGGGAGCGGTCGGCCAGTTGAATGCGGGTGCGCAAGCCAATCCTCAGGGCGCGGCGGCGGCGGGCGGGTTCAGCATGCCGTTCACCGTGAAGCGGGAAGCCGTAACGTCGCGCCGCGGACAGGTTTACAACGGGATGGCGCACTCGTTCGCCGGCATGAGCGTGCAGTTCATTCTGTTCATGGGGATCGACGCCGGGATGATGATGATTTATCAGCGGCGCAGCGGACTCTGGAAGCGCCTGCAAGCGGCGCCGATTTCGCGGTTCGTGCTGATCGGCAGCCGGGCGGCCAGCGCGGCCATCATCGCGATGGTCATTCTGGGCGTGGTATTCAGCTTCGCGCGGCTGGTGTTCCACGTGCGTATCGAAGGCAGCATGCCTGGGTTCGTGCTGGTGTGCGCCGCGTTTTCGATCATGACCGCGGCCTTCGGTTTACTGGTAGCCGTGTTGGGGAAGACCCCCGAAGCTACGCGCGGCCTGGCGATCCTGGCGACGCTGATTCTGGTGATGCTGGGCGGATCGTGGGTGCCGACATTTTTGTTCCCGCAGTGGCTGCAAAGCGCCAGTTTCGCCGTGCCCACGCGCTGGGCCGTGGACGGCCTGGACGGAATGATCTGGCGCGGCCTAGGCTTTGACGCGGCACTGGCCCCGGTGGCGGCGATGCTGGGATTTGCGGCCGTCTTCGGCGCGCTGGCGGTGTGGCGATTCCGTTGGGATGCGCCGGCGTAGAGTTAGCGAGGCTCCGCCTCAGACCGAAAGTGTTCTTCACCGCCGAGACGCGGAGCCGCAGAGAGAGCGCTGAGGAAGACCAAAACTGATATGGCTTTCTGCATCGGTCGTAGTTTGTGACAATCCGCGGTTGGCGCGCAGAGGAAGCAGAGACACTCGCATGCTGACGCTGCGAGGCCTTTGCGGATGGTTGAGGCCGGGACCTTTACGCACCGCCGCGTGGCGATAGCCCACCCTTGTCTCGGCTTCCTTGCGCACAACCTGGCGTATACGGCGGTAACCCCACCTGTGTGCAATGCATGCCTCAGTGCCTCTGCTCTGCGACTTCCTCGGTGTCTCCGCGTCTCTGCGGTCAAATGAAACTTGACTCATTCGCATCACATTCGCGGATTCAAGTACTCTAGTCACGCCGTGGGCCGCAACTGGAAGGCGCCAAGGCTCAGGCCGATCATTCCCAGCAGGCCGCAGGTCCGGCTTATCGCCGCCAGGAATCCGCTTTCCGGACCCGTGGGTTCAGGCCCGCGCAACCGGCTCTCCGGACCGGCGAGTTGGATCAGCGATGGGTCACCGTAAACCGCGCCCAGCCGGTCGTACACTACCGTGTGGCCCTCGCGCAAAGCCTGAAGGATTCCCTGTTCGCCAGCTTCGCGCACGAACACATACGTGCGGCACAGGCCCACCGGCCCCAGGCCGTGATAGTCGGAGGAGCCAATCGCCGTGAGGCGCCAGCGCGCGAAAAACTCCTGGAACTCGCGGCGGGCATAACCGGTCGTGTAGATGATCGGTTGGACGATTTCCGCGCCATCCAGTTTGCGCATGGCCTCCTCGTCAAAGCCGGGCCAGAATTCCGCCAAGGGGTGCGCGGCGATGGCGATGCCGCCCTGGCGGTGTACTTCGTCAATGGCGGCGCCGGCCTTCAGCCTCCAACTGATGGTGTTCTCGATTCCCACCGCGATGAGGTGGTAGTCGGGCGATATGATTTCTTCGCCGGCCAGGACCGTGGGGCCTCCAATCAGGCGTGAAAACCAACGGCCCATTTGGCCGGCCATCACCTGGTCGTGGCCCGTGATGGCAATGGCGTCCAGACCCTGGCGGCCGGCTTCGAGTACGACGTCCCAGGGCCACAACGTGCTGGCGCTGAACGGGAACGTGTGGACGTGAGTGTCCAGCGCCAGCACACGGTACGGCCCCAAAGGGTATTGCCCCAAGATCAGCGGCGGATGCGGGCGTGGCGCGTCCGACCACGTGCCCGCCGCCAGCGCGATTGCCAGCAGGCACCAGGATGCGGCGCGCGCTGCCTGGATCGCCGTCGCCTTCATAGCCCCAACCTCGACGCCACCGGCGGCCAGATGGAAGATGCCATGAACCACAGAAGCCACAGGGGCCACGAAATCACCCGGTGCCACACCAGGGCTCTGCCGGGGCGATGGTCCAACACCGAGCGAAAGAAACGCAGGTCGATGTAGCACGACCACGCCAGCACGGCCGGCGCGGCAATCAACAGCCAGAACGGATTGGTCCACACGAAAGCTTCCATGCCCGGCAGCCAAGACCAGATAGCGGCGAGACCGGTCAGCCACAGCAGCCAGGGGCCGAAGCCGGCAAAGAAGCGATCGATGGCCTGAGCCGGCGAAATGGTCCGCAGTTTGCCGCGGCAGACCACGGCCAGGGCGGCGGTCTCGATGAGCGGCACGAAGCTCCAGTACACTGTGGCCGGGCCGGCCAGCCGCAAGGTCAGGCGGCCCGAAGTGAACAACGATACGGCACAGCCGAAGATCAGCGCGAGTAGAAAGGGTCGCCGCAGGGCGAGCATCAAGTCAGACCGGCAGGGCACAGGTCCCGGTAAAACGGGCAACGCCGGCAGCGCTCGCCTTCGTTCAGCGGGAATTCCAGCTTGGACTGCGCCTCCTGAAAATCGCGCACCGTTTGTTCCGGCCGGTCGAGCAGCGATGGCGCCAGATCTACCGCAATCAGCCGGTTCGGCCGCAGGAAGTGCAGCCAGGCGCGGTCCGGGGGACGGCCGGCCACACGCTCCACCGCCAGGGCGTACAGTTTCAGTTGCAATTCGTAGTCCCGCGCGCGCTGGTGCGCTTCCACCGCGCTAACCTCATCGGTCTTGTAGTCTACCACCACCAGTTCGCCGCCCTCTTCGAACCAGAGGTCCACCTGCCCGCGGATCACCAGATCCTCCACGGCCATCAGAAAATCGAATTCGCGTTCGATGCGCGTGGCGCGCGCGGCCCGCCGCCCCAGACTGCTCTGGCGGAAAACTTCAGCCAGGTGCAGCGCCTCCGGACTGGCATTGGGGACCGGTGTTCCGGCAAGCAGGGCGTGGACCTGGGTGCCGAATTCGCCGGCCGAGAGGTCGCGGTCTTCTTCGGACTCGGTGGGTTCCGTGTCCGCCAATTTCGGGCGGCGGCCCGCAAAACCGAGATAATGGCCCAGGTAATACTGGCGAGGGCACGCGGCGAATTTGGCTAGCGCGGTGACCGTGGCGTTGGTGTCCTGTTGCTCGGCGACTTGTGGAGGCTGGAGAAACACCACTCCCTTACGGTCGTGGCTCGGATGGGCGTCGCGCGTCGGATCGGCGTCGCGCGTCGGATCGGACGTGTGCGTCGGATCGGAGGCGTGCGTCGGATCGACCTCCCGCGCGGCATCGGCGTCGTGCGTCACATCGACCTCCCGCGTGGGATCGACGCCGCCCGTTCGTTCAGAGCCGCGCGCGTCAGCAAGCGGTTGCCCTTCGGGCGCGCGGTCCGTCACCAAAAGTTTCAGCTTCCACGGTTTGCCGTCCGGCGCGGCAAAGGGCCGCACCTCCTCGCCCAGTCTCTCGACATCGATGCGCAGCTTCTTCACCACATCCCCGGCCCAGTTGGCGGGCTTGCGGTCCCCTGTCGAAAAGCTCAGGACGAGATGCTGTTCGGCGCGCGTCATGGCCACGTAGAGCAGGCGATCGCTTTCGTCGGACTCGCGCTGCTTCCATTCGCTGCGGAGTGCGTGCATATACAAGTCGTCCTTCTCGTCGCGCTTGGCCGGGTTGCGCCAGCGTGCGCCCAGGCCGTGATGCCGCGAGAAGGCCACCACCGGCGGGCTACTCTCCACCCCCTTGTGCAGCGCCGCCACAAAGACCACCGGAAACTCCAGGCCCTTGGCGGAGTGCACAGTCATGATCTTGATGGCGTTGGCGGAATCCTCGGGCGGCGCATCGGGTTCGCGCGGATTAGAGTCGCGCACCAGCGACAACTCCTCCACGAAGTCGTCGAGCGACAGGCGCGCCGCGGCGTCGCGGGCCTGGGCCAGAAACTTGTCGATGTTGGCGGCGCCGCGGGGGCCGGATTCGGGAACGTAACCGCAATCGTCGATGGCGGCCAGCAGCAGCCGATCGAACGAAACATATTCGCGGCGGCGGCGCCATTCGCCAAGACGGCCGGCGAAGCGGCTCAGCTTCTGTAGATCGTCGGGCGCAAATTCGGCCGCGGAGGCGTCCACGTGCAGCAGCGTGGTTGCAAGGTCGCCGATCGTTTTCAGCCGCAGCAGAGCTTCGTCGGAAGCTTCCACCAAAGGCGAGCGCAGCACCACCGCCAGGCTGATTTCGTCGCGCGGGTTGGCTATCACGCGCAGCAGGTGGGTGAGGTCGTTCACTTCGCGAGTCTCGTAAAAGCCCTTGCCGTAGTTGACCAGGTAGGGAATTCCGGCGGCGTCGAAGGCGTCGGTGAAATCGGAGATCACCTCGGTGTTGCGGACCAGCAGAGCCATGTCCTTATACTCAAACTCGGCGCGAAGGCCGGCTGCGCGCTGTGCCAGCCATTTCGCCTCGGCCTGGAGGTTGGGCGCCACAATCAACTCCACGGACTCCGGCCGCTCGGTGTCGAATTTCCGCCCGGCCACCAGCCGCCGGGTCTCGATTCCTGCCGCGCCGTCCGCCATGGTTTCCACCGCGCTGAGGATTTCGGCGCGGCTGCGGAAGTTGTCCACCAGTTGCACCAGGTA